>Ga0075433_10001946_pt1 | contig 15529 bp, 19 predicted proteins | sample RhiMethybrSRZTD2_FD_75299 | JGI IMG/M metagenome (GOLD analysis project Ga0075433, IMG submission 75299) | Populus rhizosphere microbial communities from Tennessee, USA - Rhizosphere MetaG P. TD hybrid SRZTD2 | ecosystem: Host-associated > Plants > Roots > Rhizosphere > Soil | place: USA... | reverse complement strand
CGGGTGGCGCGCATGATCGAGCCGGGGCTCGGGGTGAAGGTCGTGATGAGCCGCGACAGCGACGTGTTCGTCCCGCTGCGGGAGCGCACCAACTTCGCCAACAAGCAGGGCGCCGACCTCTTCGTGTCCATCCACGCCAACGCGCACCCCCAGGCGGTCTCGGAGGGGGTCGAGACCTACTTCCTCTCCTCCGAGGCCTCGGACAACGCGGCCCGGCAGGTGGCGGCCACCGAGAACAACGTGGTCCAGCTCGAGAGCCCGGCCTCCCGCCGGCAGGGCGACGTGCTGAAGAGCATCCTCTGGGACCTGGCCCAGTCCGAGTTCCAGGAGGAGTCGAGCTTCATGGCCGAGACGGTCCAGGACTCGATGAGCAAGTCGCTCAACCTGGTGAGCCGCGGCGTGAAGCAGGCCGGCTTCTACGTGCTCGGCGGCGCCGCGATGCCGGCCATCCTCATCGAGATCGGGTTCCTGACGAACAAGAAGGAGGAGAAGAAGCTCGCCACGCCCGAGCACCGCGAGGCGCTCGCCCGCGCCATCTACGCGGGCCTCGCCGAGTACAAGCGTCGCTACGACCAGCGCTTGCGCACCGCCCAGACCCAGAATCCGGCACCGAAGGGGTTGCCCAAGCGATGACCACGACGCACCTCCGGCAGGACGGGCGGCGTCCGGACCAGCTCCGGCCAGTCACGATCACCCGCGACTACCTGCGCCACCCCGAGGGCTCGGTGCTCGTCGAGTTCGGCGACACCAAGGTCATCTGCACCGCCTCGCTCGAGGACAAGGTGCCGCCCTTCTTGAAGGGCCAGGGCAAGGGCTGGGTCACCGCGGAGTACGGCATGCTGCCGCGGTCCACCAACACCCGCATGAACCGGGAGCGGGGCGGGCCGAGCGGGCGCTCGCAGGAGATCCAGCGCCTGGTGGGCCGCTCGCTGCGGTCGGTGGTGGAGATGGCCAAGCTCGGCGAGCGCACGGTGTGGGTGGACTGCGACGTGGTCCAGGCCGACGGCGGCACGCGGACCGCGGCCATCACCGGGGCGTTCGTGGCGGTGGCGGACGCGATCGGCCGGCTGGTGAAGACCGGCGCGCTGCCGGGGTCGCCCCTCCGCGACTGTGTGGCCGCGATCAGCGTGGGCATGGTGGGTAACCGGCCGGTGCTCGATCTGAACTACGTCGAGGACTCGACCGCCGAGGTGGACATGAACGTGGTCATGACCGGCGCCGGCGCCTTCGTGGAGGTGCAGGGCACCGCCGAGCAGACCCCGTTCCCCAAGGCGCGCCTCGACGAGCTGCTGGCGCTGGCCGGTGACGGCATCGGCCGGCTGGTCGATCTGCAGCGTCGCGTCCTCGCGGCGCGTGACGACAAGCAGTTCCGCCTCTGATCCGCGCCTGGTCCTGGCCACGGGCAACCGGGCCAAGGGCCGGGAGCTGGCCGCCCTCCTGACCGGCCTCTCTTACCGGATCGAAGATCTGTCCGGGCACCCGGAGATCGTCCTGCCTCCGGAGGGCGAGTTGTCCTACGAGGAGAACGCGCTTGGCAAGGCGCGCGCGGTCAGCCGGGCCACCGGCGTCCTCGCGCTGGCCGACGACTCGGGCATCGAGGTTGACGCCTTCGACGGCCGACCGGGCGTGCTGTCGGCCCGGTACGGGGGCGAAGGGCTGACCGACGCCGAGCGGAACGCGCTGATGCTTCGAGAGCTGGCCGGCGTGCCGGCGGCGCGGCGCACCGCCCGCTACCGGGCGGTGATCGCGATCACCGGCCCGGACGGCCGGGAGGTGACGGTCGAGGGGACGGTCGAGGGCGTGATCCTCGAATCACCCCGCGGCGACGGCGGCTTCGGCTACGACCCGATCTTCTACTACCCGCCCTTCGGCGCGAGCTTCGGGGAGGTGAGCGCCACGGCGAAGCACGCGGTCAGCCACCGCGGCCGCGCGATGGCCCGGGCTCGGAGTCTGCTGCGGCGCTGGCCAAGTTGAAGGGGCGGCGCGGCGAAGCGTATACTGCTCGGCACCTGGGATCGGGGTGTGGCGCAGCCCGGTAGCGCACCTGCTTTGGGAGCAGGGAGTCGGAGGTTCAAATCCTCTCACCCCGACCACTTTTTCCGCCACTTCCGAAACACTTCCGGTGCCGGCCCGATCCGCGAGGACGTGGCCACGATGCTGACGACGCGATTCACGAAGCTGGTCGGATGCACGGTGCCGATCCAGCAGGCCGGCATGGGAGCGGCCTCGCCGCCGGAGCTGGCGGCTGCGGTCTGCGAGGCCGGTGCGTTCGGCATGCTGGGAACGGCACGCGGCGGCCTGAACGCGACCACCCTCGCTGGAATGCTCCACCGGACGCGAGAGCTCACCACCCGTCCCTTCGGAGTCAACTTCATCATGCGCCCTGGGAGCGTCGCGGCCCGGTCGCCACGCGAGTTCATCGAGCAGGCGGCGAGCGCGGCCAGGGCGGTCGAGTTCTTCTACACTGAACCGAACCCAGAATTCGTGGGGATCGTCCACGACCACGGAGCGCTGGCGTCCTGGCAGGTGGGCTCCCGAGAGGAAGCGCTCGCCGCCGCAGAGGCCGGGTGCGATCTCATCGTCGCGCAGGGCATCGGGGCGGGCGGGCATGTACGCGGCACGATCGGGCTACTCGATCTGCTCTGCGAGGTGCTCGACTCCGTGCCGGAAGTACCGGTGCTCGCAGCCGGGGGAATTGGCACCGGACGGGCGATGGCGGCGGCGCTCGCGGCAGGGGCAGACGGTGTACGAGTGGGCACGCGGTTCGTCGCCGCCGAAGAGGCCGGAGCGCATCCGACCTACACCGAGGCACTGATCGCCGCCCGCGCGCAGGATAGCGTCTACACTCGCACGTTCCACGTGGGCTGGCCGGAAGCGCCGCATCGTGTCCTGCGCTCCGCCATCGACGCGGCCGAGGCGTTTCAGGGGGAGGTCATTGGCAAGGTGGTCAACCTCGACGGTGCCCAGCCCTCGGTTCCGCGCTTCTCGGCCACGGTTGCCGATCGCACCGCAACCGGCGAGGTCGGCGCAATGGCCCTCTATGCCGGCGAGTCGGTCAGCGCCGTGAAGCGAGTCCTGCCCGCGCGAGAAGTCGTCCGCGAGCTGGCCGAGGAGGCGGAGGAGCTCCTGCGCCGTCCTCGCTGAAAGGGCGTAGGTGTTGACTCTGACGCTTGTTCGGCAGATCCTTGGGCGCATCGCGCGACCCGCGCGGCAGACCCTCGAACTGGAGGCGGGTCTTTATGGTGGGCGCGGACGAGGGGTTGGTGCCGGTCCGGGATCGGGTCACGATCCTTGCCTCGATCGTGCTTCTGGTGATCGCCGCGGCGGCCTGGGTGTCCGTCGTCCTGTCGAGCCTGCGGGGCGACGACATGACGATGCCGATGCCGACGACGGTCGCCGACGTCTTCGCGTTCGTCGTCAGCTGGGCCATCATGATGACCGCGATGATGCTGCCGAGCGCGGTCCCGATGATCTCGCTGTACGGCGCGACTCAGCGGGGCGCGGGGGGCGCGCGCGCGAAGGGGGTGCCTGTGGCGGTCTTCACCGCCGTCTACCTGGGTCTGTGGGCCGCGAGCGGGGTCCCGGTCTATTTCGCCCACACCCTCCTCATGACGCTGCCCGGGTCCGCGCTCGGCTACGGGATTGCGGTGATCCTGCTGGCGGCGGGGGCGTTTCAGCTCTCGCCCCTCAAGCAGGTATGTCTCCGGGAGTGTCGCAGCCCGCTGGCCTTTCTCCTCGGCCACTGGCGCGCCGGGCGCCGGGGCAGCCTGGCGCTCGGCTGGGCGCATGCGCTGTACTGTCTCGGATGCTGCTGGGCGCTCATGCTGGTGCTTGTCGCCGCCGGCGCGATGGGCCTCGGGTGGGTGCTCCTCATCACGGCCGTGGTGGCGGCCGAGAAGCTGCTCCCGGGCGGGGAATGGTTCGCGCGGGCCGCCGGCGGGGCGCTCCTGCTGCTCGGCGTGACGGTGGCGCTTCGTCCCGATCTCGTGATGGTGCTGCGCGGCGGTCACCCGATGTGACTTGGTTCATCACCGGTGGAGGTTGACCATGGCGACCCCTCAATGGAAGATCAGCGGGGACTACTTCGAAGCGTGCAGCTGCGATTCCGTCTGCCCGTGCCCGACCTCGGGCCTAGCCGCGCGGCCGACCAAGGAGGCCTGCGATGCCGGCCTCGTGTTCCACGTCGAGCGCGGCTCGTACGGGACGACGAAGCTCGACGGGCTCAGCTTCGCGGTGCTCCTACACACCCCGGGACCGATGATCGCGGGCAACTGGACCGTGGGCATGATCGTGGACGAGCGGGCCACCGCCGAGCAACGCGACGCCCTCGTGGCGATCGGGAGCGGGCAGGGTGGGGGCCCCATGGCCGCGGTCGGGCCGCTGGTGAGCAAGTTCGCCGGAGCGGAAACCATGCCAATCCGGATCGAACGGGACGGGATGCGGCGATCGGTGTCCATTCCCAGCATGCTCGACATCGCGGTGGAGGGCATACCCGGCGCCAGCCCGACCGAGCCGATCTACCTCGACAACGTCGGCCACCCCGCCGCGAGCCGCCTCGCCCTCGCCAAAGCGTCCCGGGGCCACATGCACGCGTTCGGAATCAACTGGGACGACACCTCCGGCAAGGTCAACGGCCACTTCGCGCCGTTTGCGTGGAGCTCGAGCTAAGCAAGCTAGATGGCCCATCGCAGCGCCAGGAGGACAAACTCATGAGTCGATCTGAGATCGCGGCCGTGAATCGGATGTTTGAGGAAGCAGCGGCTAAAGGGGACCTTGAGAGCCTCGCCTCCCTGTACACAAAGGATGCCGTAGCCCTTCCACCGGACGGCCCGTTCGTCAGGGGCCGGGACAACATCAAGCAGATGTGGGCGTCCATTGCTCAGCAAATCGGGTTGAAGAGCGTGAAGCTCGAGACGGTCGATCTCGAGGTGGCCGGCGAGATGGCGCATGAGGTCGGTGAGGCACAGCTGACTCTCGGATCCGGCACTGCCGTTGTGAAGTATGTCGTTGTCTGGAAGAAGGCAGACGGGCAGTGGCGTTTGCATCGGGACATCTGGAACACGAAGGCGACATAGCGACGGTGGGCCGGGTGTCCGACTGAGTGCTGATTAGGGAGTCAGGGCGACAATCCCGGGTCTAACGCACGGCGCTGCCTGCTACCACGGTGCTACCGAGCCGGTCAGGCAGGAGCCCCTCGCGACCCCAGGGCCAGCTGGGTGGCTCGTCGTCGTGCGGACTTGGGGTTTGGGGTGCGTTCGGGTCAGACGGAGGCACAATTTGGGAGCAGGGAGTCGGAGGTTCAAATCCTCTCACCCCGACCATTTCCCTGCCGCGACCGCGGCCGTTCCGGCCGCTCCCGCCTAGACCCGGACGATCGCGACTCCGTGCGCGGTCAGCCAGCCGCTGACCTTCGTCCAGGTCTCGGGCTCCCGGCGCTCCCACGCCTCCACGCTGCGCTGGGGTACCACCAGCTGCATGTGGTGATGGTCCACCGCCGCTTCCACCAGCCGGGCAAGGTCGGTGCGAGAAGTTCGGAGCTCAAGGAGCAGGGCTTCCGCGGTCATGCCGATCTCCGAGGGCAGAGCACGATCTTCGGTGATCCCCCTGCGCGTGGTCGATGTTGCCGTGTCCGTGTGGATGATGAGCGCAGCCTATCGTGGGGCCCCACGGCTGTCAACCCACATCTTGTGCTTACTGGGAAATCGGGCGCCGGGGCGAGAAACCGGAGGCACGGCCTCTCAGATGCGCACGAGAGCGACTCCATTCGCAGCAAGCCACTCTGACACCTTTTCCCAGCCGACCGGATCTCGCTGCTGCCACGCCGTGAGCGCAGCGGCCGCGACAACGACCCACGGCTGCCGGTTCTGGCACACGCGTTCCACCAAGAGCGCCAGATCAGGGCTCAGATCGGGGTCGGCAAGGAGCATCGCCTCAGAAGGCGAGGCCATCTGAGTGATCGCGCTTCCGAGCGCTCGAAGTTGTAGCCGCCATGAAAAACCTCCCCAGCGCGGCCAACGCAAGAGCTGAGCCAATCCAGCACTACTATGCGGCCAGCACTTGCCCTTGGTCTCGCCGAGACAAGACTACCGGTCGGTAGGTCATTCCCGGAACTTTTTGGCGCGTGGCACTCGCACTGACCACTCCTGACGAGCCGCGAGCCCTCAACCTCCCCTGATCTCGCGGGAAGGGGGGTGCGGCTCCTGGAGGACAACCAAGTGACCTCGGCCTGCTTGCGGGCGCGCGCCGCCGGATGCCCCTGTCGAAGCTGGGTATCCTTGGAGGACGTCGTAGAACACCTCGCACCACGGGCAGTCGAGGCCATCATCCATCAGCGCACACGTGCAACGGCCTGCTTGTTTCGTGGCTAGGGCCGTCGCTTTCTCGCGAAGTTCCATGAGGACCTCCCGTCGAATTCAGGATGCCTCGGCTCCGCGACGTGCATATGCCAGAAGGGTGAAGACTCGATATCACGCGTTGTAGGATTTATACGGCAGTCCCTGCTCTCCTGGCATGGGCCTTGCCGGTCTCACGTCCATGCCCGGCCCTCGATATCGAAACTGCCGAGATCAATCCCGCCACGCTCAGCCATCGGAGACTCGGATGAACTACCGGAATGTCGTCTTGTTGCTCGATTCAGCGCCACTGACGTGGACGAGCCAGGAGGATCGGCATTTTCGCCTCTGTCGAGCGCTGGCCGAGGGCGGGAGGAACTCCCGTGCTGGTCTTCGCTGAGCCGCTACTTCCGCATATTGAGTCCAGACTACGGGCCAGTGGGGCCGTCATCAGGGTGATCAGCTACGCACGGGGGGCCCTGCACTACTATCGGGAATTGCGGAAACTCGTGAAGGCGTACTCCATTACGGTGGCACACATCGTCTTCTTTGACTACTTCAGCGCGCTGCCATGGATCGCTCGGCTCAGCGGGATTCGTCGGGTCATCTACGAGATGCAGAACAACGGGGAGTTCCGTGCCCGATCGTGGAAACGAGCCCTGCTCCGACTTCGTACGCAGGTCATGACGTATCCAACCCGGAGAGTTGTTGCCAGCTCCGCATTCGTCAAGGAGCAGCTGGTGAACGCGGGTGTCGAGGAAGCGAAGGTCACGGTGCGATATCTGGGGGTGAACACCGAGCGATTCACACCAGATCCGGGGGCGCGGACCCGATGGGCAGAACAGTTTTCCGTCGGCCCCAATGAGCTCATCTTGTCGACCGTCTCCTACCTCAGGCCGTTCAAGCACCCCGAGGTGCTGGTTCAGACCTGTCACGAACTTGCGGCGCGAGGTATTCCCGCCCGGCTCTTCGTCGCGGGCGACGGGGAGATGCTCCCCGACCTCAGGACACTCAGTGCCCGGCTGGGTGTCGCCGATCGGATTTGTTGGCTCGGGAATGTCGCCGAGCCGAGGGTGCTGCTGCAAGCCTCAGATATCTTCCTCCTGGCCTCGGTGGGCGAGGCGTTCGGGCTGGTGCTGGCGGAGGCGATGGCCTGCGGGGTTCCCATTGTCGGAAGCCGCAGCGGGTCGCTCACGGAAGTGGTAGAGGAGAAGGAGACGGGCCTGCTGGCCCCTCCACACGATGCATCGGCGTTCGCAGACTCGATCGAGCAGCTGGCACGGGACGGGCGGTTGCGAAAGGACATGGGACATCGGGCTCTCGAGCGTGTCCGGCAGAACTTCACGGTCGACCGTGATGCCGAGGGCACGCTCGGGATGTATGCAGTACTGTGAGGCCTCACGGAAGAGAGGCTGGCTGCGCCTCGCGCGAGGATAGCGCTCGGTGAATCGAATGATCGTAAGACGGCTGACCCTCGTCGTCGCCGTCGTCTTGGCTCTGATCACTTCCGCACCGGGTGAGCAGCGCTGGCGTTGGCGTACCCTCGGGCCCGGCGGAGGGGGAGCGCTGTTCCATCCCACGGTCAGTCCCCATGACCCGCGCATCGCCCTCGTCGCCTGCGACATGACCGGGAACTACATCACCACCGACGCCGGAGGTCGCTGGCGTAGCTTCAACCTGGGCGCACCCGTCGAGTTCTTTCTCTTCGATCCGATCGACCCACGCCTGATCTATGCCAAGGCCGGAGTGCTATTCCGCAGCTCCGACGGGGGGACGACCTGGGCTCGATTCTTTCCGAGCGCGATCACGAAGATCACGATGGGCGACGACCACGCATCCCCGATGTTCCATGTCGCTCGCGGGGCGCGCGGCGAGATTGGCGCAATGGCCATCGATCCCGAAGACTCGCGCGTCGTGTATGTCTCGGTCGACTCCGCCCTCTGGCTGTCCCGCGATGGTGGCGCCAGCTGGCAGGAGGCAGGTGACCTGCCTGGCCGGCCGCGACGAATGTGGATCGACCCGCGCTCGAGCAAGGGCGACCGCACCCTGTACGTCGCGGGTCGAGATGCGATCTCTCGTCGGGAGGCTGGCAACTGGCGCACGGGGGCGTCCCCCGGAGTCCTCACGGATGTGACGGGGTCTCCGCCACGCTTCTACGCCACCGCGGCCGGCACCATCTTCGTGTCAAGAGATGGCGGCATGACTTGGAGCCGCTCTTCCTTGCCGGGCTTCCAGGGACGCGCCACCGCCATCGCGGCCAGCTCCGAGCGGCCCGACGTCGCGTACGTGTCTTACTCGGACCTTCGCGCGCCGATCCGAGCGACGAGAGGTGTCGCGAAGACCGTCGACGGCGGCCGTCACTGGACGCCCGTCTGGCGGAACGTGCGCGATGCCTGGCTCACTGAGCTATTCAATGCGGAGTGGGTCAGTAATCCCCTCGGACTCGGGGTCGCGCCCGGGACGCCCGACGTCGTCTACGCCACCGACTACGGGCGTACCGTTCGCACGCTCGACGGCGGCGCGTCCTGGGAAGCGGTCTATTCCACTCGTAAGCCCGATGGCGGCTGGACGACCACCGGCCTCGACGTCACCACGAGCTACGGTGTCCATTTCGACCCGTTCGAGCCGCAACACCTGTTCATCGGCTACACGGATATCGGTCTCTTCACGAGCGACAACGGCGGGGCGAGCTGGTACAGCGCGACCCGCCGCGGGGTCCCGCAATCGTGGGTCAACACCACGTACTGGATGGAGTTCGACCCGAACGTCCGCGGGCGGATGTGGGCGGTCATGAGCGGCGTGCACGATCTCCCGCGGCCCAAGATGTGGCGCAGTCGGTCGCCCGACACTTACGATGGCGGTGTAGTGCGCAGCGACGACGGTGGACATACGTGGCGCGTGCAGAATACCGGCATGCCGCCGACCGCCGCTACCCACATCCTGCGGGATCCCGCGGGCGCGCTGTACGTGACTGGTTTCGGGCGGGGCGTCTTCAAGTCCACCGACGGAGGAGAGCACTGGACCTTGAAGAACGTGGGCATCGGGGAAGCACAACCGCTTGCGTGGCGGCTCGCGCGCGACAGGAATGGCACGCTGTATCTCGTGATTGCTCGCCGCAGCGATGACGGCACCTTCGCGAACGCCGGCGACGGCGCGCTCTACCGATCGGCCGACGGTGGGGAGCGCTGGACGCGTCTGCCGCTGCCCCCTGGCGTCAATGGTCCCAATGGGCTGGCCATCGACCCACAGAATCGCGCGCGTCTGTACCTGGCCACCTGGGGTCGGAGCACTCCAGAAGGCGCGCAGGACGGTGGCATCTACCTTTCGACGGATGCGGGCACAACATGGCGCCGGGTCCTCGCCGAGGACCAGCACGTGTACGACGTTACGATCGACCCGCATGATCCCCGTGTCCTCTACGCGGCGGGCTTCGAGGCGGCCGCCTGGCGGTCCTCGGATCGCGGCCTCACGTGGAGCCGCATGCCCGGGTTCGACTTCAAATGGGCCCACCGCGTGATCGTCGATCCGCGCAACCCGGCCGCGATCTTCATTACGACCTTTGGCGGGAGTGTCTGGTACGGACGAGCCGACTAGGGCGTCGCGCAGGAAACAGGATGGGGTTGTCCCATGACCTATGGAGAGGGCAGGGCCGCGTCCGGTGTGTCTGCCACGCTGATCGTCGGATAGCCGCGATCGCGCCAAGCGTGGAAACCGCCTGCGAGCGGACGGACCCGTTCGATGCCACGGCGTCTCAGGATCAGCGCCACCCGGGCGCTTGAGGCCTCGTTGGGTCAAGTGCAGTAGAGAACGATGTCCCGGTCGCGCGGGACCTCCTGCTGGCGCGCTTCCAGCTCCTCGATCATCAGGTGCAGGGCGCCCGGGATGATTGCCGGCTCGCTCTCGAACTCCACCCGGTGGCGAACGTCCACCACCATGACGTCCTCCCCGCCATCGAGCTTGGCCTTCAGCTCTTCCGGCGTGATTCTCGCGATCCGAATCCGCCGCAGAAACCGCTGCCGCGCGATGTACTTCCACGCGATGTAGGCGGCGAAAGCCGCCACCAGCAGCGCGACGAGCCAACCGCCCAGACGCATCGCGTAGCCCGCCACCAGCTCGAGCTGCTCGCTGAACAGCCAGCCGAGGCCAACAAAGGCGCCGGCCCAGATGAGGCCGCCGGCGCCGGTGAAGACCACGAAGCGCGCGAAGCGCATCCGCACTATGCCCGCAAGCGGCGGCGCCGCGGTGCTGTAGCCCGGTACGAACTTGGCGATCAGGAGCGAGCGCGCGCCTCGTCGGCTGAAGGTCTCCTCGGTGCGCCGCACACACGAGTCGGGCTCGAGTGAGATCCGGCACAGGAAGCCCAGGACCCGGCCCCCTCCGAGGCGGCCGATCCAGTACCAGATGACGTCACTCACGAGCGAGGCGATCCCGGCCAAGACGAGGACGAGGACGAGGCTCAAGCGACCGGTCCCGGCCATGGCGCCGGCCGCGAGCAGCACCGGCATCGCGGGGAGTGGCAACCCGATCTGCTCTGCGAAGACCCAGGCGAAGACGACCAGGTAGCCGTAGCGGACGAGCACGTCGACGAGGTCGGTCATGGGCGTCGAGTGTAGAGAAGCGCCGTCATGCTGGCAGGCTAGTCGCCTGCTCCCACGAGGTCAAGGGACAGGGCTTCGCTCTCCGGTCGCCGGGCAGAGTAGACGCCGGCCATCAGCGCGCCTCGGGCTGGTGCGAGCGCAAGCCTACGGACCTCCGATCCACCCCGCGTATCCCGCCGCGATCGCGCCGATCGCGATGAAGAGCAGAGAAGCCGGCAACGACAGGCTGTGCAGCCAGTGAGGCCCGGTTGTGTCGGTCATGAGCCAGGTGGAGAACCACGTGAAGCCGACGGCGGCAGCGATCGTGGCCGCCGTGCGCACACGGTGGCCCCGCATCGCTCGAGGTGAAGGCGCGTCGCCCATCCGTGCCCGCTGCGTACGCAGCAGCCATAGCAGGAGCGTCCAGACGACGATTGTGAGAGCCACGTCAGGGATGATCGGACGCCATCTCATATGCCACGCTCCTGTCGTCGCCTATTCCGCACCGCGGGCAGGGCGTCTTCGAGAGCCGGTTGCCGCGGCCGTCCGTCCAGTACGGCCGAGTAGATGGGCCTACCTGCCTGGCGATGGCGCGGCTACGGCATGGGCAACTGGCAGGGGCCGGCCGTGAGCCCAGCGGGACGGGACCATTGACGACAGGATAGCCCAACGGCTACTGCGGGTGACTCCCGTAGGTGACTCGGCTGTAGTAAGGTCGCTGCTGGCCGCCCCGCTCCGTCCTCCTAGACGATGCGGCCAGGTGGGGGGTCCACTAAGTGGAGACAATCCTAGTGGTTGATGATGAGCCAGATGTCTGCGAGCTGGCCCGAGATTGTCTCGTGGCGGCGGGTTATAGAATCTTGGAAGCCCGAGATGGCGAAGAAGCGCTCCGAATCGCGGAGGCCCACGCCGAGCCGATCCAGTTGCTCCTGACCGACGTCGTGATGCCGCGCCTCAACGGCATTGAACTGGCGGGACGCCTCACCCGCCAGCGCCCTGATACGAAGGTGCTCTACATGTCCGGCTTCGCCGTCGTCGGCGCCCAAATCGAGCAACTAAGCGGTCCTGGGCTCCAGCCGGGAGACCCGATCCTGCCCAAGCCTTTCAACCCGGAGGCCCTGACTCGGAAGGTTCGGGAGGTCCTCGATCGTCCTGCTCCGTCCCGCTCCCCGTTCAGTCGTGGCCGTACTCGGCCGGACCAGTGGTGGCCATGAGCGGCTGCTAGCCAGGCGGACGAGAGGATTCACCTTGGCTGGCGGCCGTGGCTGACCGCCGCGCTAGGATGAGCGTCTGATCCGCCGGTGCGGCGAGATCGGCAGGGACTGGGACCCTCGGTCGGCTGGTGGGAAGAAGAGCGGTGCCGTCGTGACCGCAGCCAGCTACCTCCGCGGAGATCGCAAGTGGATAACGGTCAGCCGATCGAAGTCTGGGCACTCGCGGTCCCTACGGAGCTCTGAGAAAACTTCGACTCGGTCCCTTCCCGGCGAGCTGGTGACGGGGCCTAAATGGGGGAGCCAGACCACGCGAGGGGCCTTCCTGGCGCCCCGCCCGGCGCGTACCGGCTAAATTGGAGGCGTGGGATAGTGGAATATGGTCATCCCCAGTGCGGTGGCGCTTGGCGTCCTGGTGTCCGTTGGCGTGGTGGTCCTCGTGGCGTTCGTCGTCGTCTTTATGAGGCTGGAACACACGCAGAAGCGTATCGAGGAGGACCGGCCTCCGATGCCCGTCGGCTGGCCGATCTCGACCGCGGATGCGGCGCCGTCGGCGCCACCAGTGGTCAGGCCCGGCGGGCTCCGCGATCCCTGAATTTTCGCCCCGCAGTCCCAAAAGGAACCTTCGTAGCGCCCCAGGATCAACGCTCGAGTGCCTCACCGTGTACCCCGGAATGCCGAGGCATCCCATGGCCCGGATCCGTAGACTCCGGGGCCCCCATGGCGGCCCGCCTCCCTCACATCAGCCAGCCGATGGCTGCTACCCAGGTGGACAGGCCGTTCCACCACGCGGGTTGGGTATACGAGGAGAAGGTCGACGGCTGGCGCGTGCTCGCCTACAAGGACGCCGCTGGGGTCCGCCTGGTGAGTCGGCAGGGCCGGGGTCTCACGCGGCGGTTCCCGGAGCTCGCCGCGGCAGTGGGGCCCTCGAGGTGCCGACGCTCCTCCTCGACGGCGAGATCGCGGTCTTCGATCGCCAGCTCCTCTCCCGGTCCGAGTGGCTCCGCGGGCAGCCGGCTGAGGAGCCGGCGACGCCGCCCACGCTGATCGCCTGCGACTGCCTGTATGCCAGGGGCAAGGATCTGCGGAAGCGGCCCCTCCGGGTGCGGCGCAACGTGCTCGAGGAGTTGGTGGACGACCAGCGGCTGATCCTGCCGGCCCGCCGGTTGGCCCCGGATGGGTTCGAGGCCTGGGCCCAGGTGCTCGAGCGCGGCTATGAGGGCCTGGTCGGCAAGGATGAGGCCTCGCCGTACCGGAAGGGGGCGGACGCTCGCCTGGCTTAAGATCAAGCAACCGAAGTACCGCGAAGGTGAACGCGGCTGGGAGCCGAAGGGATAGAGAGACGCGATGCCACGAACCGAGGGTGCACGGTGCTGCGGGGAAGACGCGTGACGAAGGACAGACTCGCCACGCAGCCAGCCGATCTAACTCGCTTTCTGTTCGAGGCCAAGGATCACGGATATGCCGACATCCAGCGCGTCCGCCCGACGGCGGAGCGCGATCATTCCCTCACGATGGACTACGAGTCGGGGGACTGGCGGTTCCACGACAATTTCTTCGGCGGCGAGCCATACGGAGGCCGGGCCGTTGTTTTCGTGAAAGGCCGACCGCTCTGGATGATGGTCTACTACGGGTGCGTGGATGGCACGGACGCCGACGTCCAGCCAGTCTACACGTTCCTCCAGGCGGCTCTGCGCCAAGCCCCTGCCGAGCTCCCACTCCGCGGTCCCGAGGAGTTCTCGGACGGGCCCTTCACGTACCGCATGGCCGTCCACGGCACCGTCGAAAACTTCTGGGGCGAGGAGACCATTCACCGACACGGCCGACAGGTCTATGTGGCCCGCTTCGCCGGCGGACTCGTCGACCGGCGGCGTGGCGAGTGATGGACGTATCCCAAGGTCCGCCTAAGCTCCGGGATGGTCGGCTAGAAGGTCGACCCGAGCCGTGGGCCTACCGCGTGGCTGCCGAGACGCCCGGCATTCGCCCGGAGCGGAGGGGCCGCCCAGGCTGCCCTCAGGGACGAAGAAATCGGCTACTACGATTGCGGCGGATCGAGGTACGCCAACACGATCGACGACCCGTCCCAGCTAAAGGGGGGTCATTTGAACTTCACTCCCGTGGCTCCCACCGCAACGCCACGAAACCGCCCGCAAGAGCAACGACGGCAAGGCTGGCGGCCCACTCCCATCGCGAGACGGCCGCGGCGGAGATCGCCGTCACGCCACTGATGAGGCCGATCCATCCGCCGAGCTGGCTCATGATCTAGTGGAGGAAGGGTTGCCACTGCGTCCCGCGTTTGGGGGCTACGAACTCGGCCACGGGGGATTCGGCCAATTCGATAAGGACGAGGAAGGGGTAAAGATGGATCGACGACGCAATCGCCTGAAGGCCGGTCGCCCGGCACACATAGCGCCGCTCGGGGTCGGTCAGGTCAACCCGCGCCTCGTCCATGGCGTTCATCGAGTCACATAGCCCGTGGACGAAGGCACCGAACAGGTCGCCCCGGCGATGGACGTCCTCGCACACGTAAACCCCACCCGGGCGGATCCGCGGCAGAAGGGCTTCGAGCGTCACCCGCTGCATCTCAGGCTCATGCCCGCCGTCGTCAATCACAAGGTCGAGCGGCGGCAGATCGGCGGCGGCCCAGAACGCCGGTTCGGCTTGATTGCCAATGAGGATACGGACACCCGGCCGCTCGTACACCCGGCAGGACGGCTCGATGTCCACCCCGATGATAGAGCACCCAGGGCCGAAGTATTCCCGCCACATGTCCAGGCTCCCACCGCTGTACACCCCGATCTCCAACAAAGTGAACTGCCGGCCGCGGAACTTCGCCAAGTGTCGCTCGTAGGCGTCGAAGTATTGCAACCATTTCCACACCCCCGGGCCCTCTCGCCGATTGTCGAAGAATTCTCGGAGTGGGCCGGCGGTAGGGGCCGGGACCGAATCAGGCCGGATAACTGGGAGGTCAGACGCGAATCGCATCCCCGCCTTGAACCAGCGGAACAGGCGGATGGCGTGGGCGGCGGACGAGAGCAAGCGGGCGGGGGATCTCATCCGACCGCGATGCGGTCCTCGCCCGAGAAGACCGTGACTCCGCCGCCCTGACCTTCCAGCTGAGCGGTCCCTGAGGTGGTCTCCGGCAAGAGCGGGATAGCGCTGCCGAGCGATGGGCAGGCGGCCCGTAGTGCGACCCCGATGACCCCCGAGCTCACGAGGCGTGTCCTGAAGTGCGTGCACATGGAGGGCCCCCCTTCTCCAGCCGTTCGAGCGTGACCTGCACCAGCTGGGGCTATCGCCTCGAGGCCGGCTCGGATCTCGGGATCCCGGGTCGCGTGGTTCTCACGCCAGCGCTTCGCCCGGCACCGGCCGGAGCACACAGTCTGCCGGCCACGTTCTGCTGGCACAG
>Ga0075433_10001942_pt1 | contig 15545 bp, 16 predicted proteins | sample RhiMethybrSRZTD2_FD_75299 | JGI IMG/M metagenome (GOLD analysis project Ga0075433, IMG submission 75299) | Populus rhizosphere microbial communities from Tennessee, USA - Rhizosphere MetaG P. TD hybrid SRZTD2 | ecosystem: Host-associated > Plants > Roots > Rhizosphere > Soil | place: USA... | reverse complement strand
GGTCGGCGTGGACTCGCTGGCCGTCCAGCTCCCGGGCGACGTGTGGGTGCTGGAGCGGCCCGCGGAGCTGACCGTGACCGACTCGGCGGTTACGGTGACGGGGCTGGCGCTCCAGAGCGCGTACGGAGCGGGCAAGCTGGGGCTCGAAGGCGCCTTGCCGACGCGCGGGCGGGCGGACGCCCACCTCCAGCTGGAGGGGTTCCCACTCGTGGGGCTGTACGCGCTGCTCCAGCGGGACACGGCGGGTGTGGGCGGGACGGTCACGGCCACCGCCGGGCTGTCGGGCACGCGGGCCAGCCCCGTCTCCAGCGGGTCGTTCTCGCTCTCGAACGGCGCCTTCGGCGAGTTCCACGCGCCGTTCGTGGACGGGACGTACGACTACCACGACCGGCGCCTCCGCGGAGCGGTCCACTTGTGGCGCTCGGGCCAGCAGATCCTCGACGTCCAAGCATACCTGCCGCTGGACCTCGCCCTCGAGCCCGTCGCGCGCCGCCAGCTGCCCGACACGCTGTCCGTCGGGGCGAGGGCCGACAGCGTGGACCTCTCCGTCCTCGAGGCGCTCACGCCATCCCTGCAGCGCGTGGCCGGCGTGTTCTCGGCGGACCTGGGGATCGCGGGCACGTGGGACGCGCCGCGCCTGCGAGGCGAGCTGCAGATCGCCAATGCCGCCGCGACCATCCCGACCCTGAGCGTGCGCTACGAGGACGTGAACGGGCGCCTCAGTCTGTCGGGCGACACGATCGCGATCCAGTCGCTCTCGGCCAGAAGCGAGCGCGGCCGGGCCGACTTTACCGGCGTCGTGCGGCTCGAGCAGCTGACGCATCCGGTGCTCGACCTGCAGATCGCCGCGGACCAGTTCAAGGCGCTGGACTTGAAGAACAACGTGGCGATCACCGCCAGCGGCCGGCTGTCGCTCAGGGGGCCGGTCTTCGGCGCCAGGCTCACCGGTCACGCCAAGGTGACCTCGGGCGTCCTGTACTTCGCCGACCTGGTACAGAAGCGGATCGTGAACCTGGACGAGCTCGCCGACACGTCGCTCGCCGCTCTCATCCAGCAACAGCGGCTCGGCCCCGAGTTCGAGAACGTGTTCCTCGACAGCCTGCGCATCGATGACCTCGAGCTCGAGATGGGAAGCGATGTTTGGCTCCGGTCGAACGAGGCGAACATCCAGCTCGCCGGCTCCGCGCGCCTCACCAAGCGGCGCGATCAGTATCTCGTGAGCGGCACGCTGCAGGCGTTGCGAGGGACATACCGGCTGAGGGTGGGCTCGGTGCTGTCGCGCGAGTTCGTCGTCACCGACGGGACCGTGCATTACTTCGGCACCCCCGATCAGGACGCAGCGCTCGACATCAAGGCGAAGCACGTCGTGCACCCCGCGCCGGCGCCGACCCGTGGGCAGGCGATTGCGGAGGACATCACCGTGGTGGCGCATATCGGCGGCACGCTGTTGGTGCCGAAGGTCACGCTCGAAGCGGAGAAGTACGACCTGTCGCAGACGGAGCTCATCTCGTACCTGCTGTTCGGCAAGAGCAGCGTGGATTTGGGAGGCGACCAGGGAATCGCGGACCAGCGAGCCGTGGTGCAGAGCGCCCTCGCGATCCTGTCGGGGGAAATCGAGCAGACCATCGTGTCGGGCGGCGTGCCGGTGGACTACGTCGAGATCCGCCCCGGCGGCGGCGGACAGGGCGTTCCCGTCGTCCCCTGGAATGTCGCCGTAGGACGGCAGCTCGGTCCCAAGACGTTCCTCGTGGTGAACGCAGGGTTCTGCGCGGGAGGCCAGGTGGTGGTCCAGAACATGCTCGGCCTGTCGCTGCAATTCCGGATCAGCCCCGAGTGGCGCACGGAAGCGAGCTTCGCACCGGTGCAGACATGCATGGATGCGCAAGCGGGGGCGCCGGGGACTACGGTGCCACGCCAGGTCGGTCTCGACCTGTTCTGGGAGCGGCGCTACTAGTGACCCGCGCCTTGCTGATCGCCAACCCCGCGGCGGCGCGCACCGACGCGCGCGCGGTCACGACGGTCCGGGACACGCTGAAGCGCGGCGGCTGGACGGTGGAGGTGCTCGCCACGGCGCGGTCGGGCGACGCGCGTCGCTTCGCCGGCGAGGCGCGCGCCCAAGGGTTCGACGCACTCGTGTGCTACGGCGGCGACGGCACGGCCATGGAGATCGCCGCCGGCGCGGTGACGAGCGGCATCCCGCTCGGGCTGGTCCCGGGGGGCACGGGGAATCTGCTCGCCGGGAACCTGCGGCTGCCGCGCGACCCGGCGGCGGCCGCGCGCGTGATCCTGGCCGGCCGCACCGCGGCCATCGATCTGGGCAGCGTGGCGCGCGCCGACGGGACGCACTATTTCGCCGTGTGCAGCGGCACGGGCTTCGACGCCCAGCTCATGGCGGGGACTCGGGCGGCGGACAAGCACCGCTGGAAGATGGCGGCGTACGTGATGCGGGCGTTCGCCGCGCTCCACACCGTCACGAGTCCGCTCCACCGCGTGACGGTGGACGGGGTCGCGCGCGAAATGCCGGCGGCCATGGTGCTCGTGGCCAACTGCGGCGAGCTGGTGCCGCCCTTCCTGCGGCTGCGGCACGACATCGTGCCGGACGACGGCTGGCTGGACGTGGTGGTGCTCCGCGCGGTCGGCGTGGTCCAGAGCCTGAGCGCCTTCCTCGAGCTGGTGTGGCGGCCGACGAACGGCGCGCGGCGCTTGTGGTTCGGCCGCGGCCGCAGTGTGCGCGTCGACGTGCTCGAGGGTCCCCCGCGGCCCATGCAGCTCGACGGCGAGCCGTGGGGGGACGCGCCCTTCGAGGCACGTCTCGTCCCGGGCGCGCTCCCCGTCATCGTGGACCCCGCCACCGCGCCTCTCGGTGCCTCACGTCGTGCCTGACAGCATCCTGTTGATCGACGCCGACGCCGACGAGCTGCGCGCCGTGGGCGACTACTTCCACGGCATGGGCTACGATGTCGAGCGCGCCGCTGCCGCCGAGGCGGGGTTCGTGGCGTTCGATCGGGTGCGTCCCGATGTCGTGATCCTCGACCTGCACCTGGTCGGCCTCGAAGGGCTGGAACTGCTCGAGCGGCTGCGATCCCGCGGAGGCTCCGTTATTCTTCTCACGGACCCGGGGGACAATGCCACCGCGGTGCGCGGCATGGAGCTTGGCGCTGAGCACTTCGTCACGAAGCCCGTGGACCTGAGCCACCTGGCCGCCGCCACGGCGCGCGTCTGCGAGAAGGTGCGTGTGGTACGTCAGAACACGCTACTGCGGGAAGCGCTGGACCGGCTCCTCAGGGGGGCCGGGGGGGCCGGGGGGTCCGGCGCGGGCGGCGACGGGCGCCACGAGCCACGGGCGCTCGCCGAAGTGGAGCGGGTGCACATCGAGCAGACGCTCAGGTTCCACGGTGGCAACCGCACGCGGGCGGCCCAAGAGCTCGGGATATCGCGCGCGACGCTGATCAATAAGATTAAGGTCTACGGGCTCGACATCTGAGGTGGATCATGACTGACAAACCGAAACTCATGGAGCACGATGCGATGGTGTGTCGCTCCTGCGGCAACGAGGAGCGCGCCTCGGAGGGCTATCCCTGCGCCGATTGCGGCACCTTCCTCTGCTTGATCTGTTCTTTCCGAGGTGTCACGCGCTGCAAAGCGTGTGAAGAGAAGGCCAAGGCCTCGCAGAAGGCCTAACCCCCTCCCCGCCGCTTCCGGATCTCGCGCGTCACGTCGTCCGGTGACGTGCCGAGCTCCTTCGCCAGTTTCTCGATGGCGTCGGTCGCCCCCGGCCAGTCCCCCGCGGCCGCCAGCGCCGTGAGCGCGACGTCCTCGACGACGGTCGTTCGCTCCTCCAGGTCGCGCGTGCGCACGGCGACCTCGCGCGCGAGCCACTGCTCCAGCTCGCGGCGATCGATCTCGAGCTGCCGTTGCCGCAGCCCGGCCTGCAGGGACATCTCCAGCTCATCCAGGTCGACCGGCTTGATGAGGTAGTCGTACGCCCCGAGCTTGAGGCACTCGATGGCCGTGCGGGGCTCGTCGATGGCCGTGAGCATGATGATGGCGAGGTCCGAGTCCGCCGCGAGCGCCTTGGGGACGAGCTCCACGCCGCTCATGTTCGGCATGCGAATGTCGGACAGCATCACCTGCGGCTGCTCCGCGGCCTGGCGATCCAGCGCCTCGGCGCCGCTCGCGGCCTGCAACACGCGATAGCCAAGCCGGGTGAGAAACCGATCGAGCGCTTGGCGGATGCCGTCTTCGTCGTCCACCACCAGCACAGTGGTCGGAGGGCTCTGCGGGTCGGGGTTGGGCATGGCGCTAACGTATGTGCCCTCCACAACCCGAGCAAGCCAAGCTATCTTCGCGCTCCCATGGCGTCCTCCGTTCTCTCCAACCTCACCGCCATCCGAGGCATCTCCGTCGGACACTGGACCGACCTCGAGCGGGCCACCGGATGCACCGTGGTGCTCGGGCCGGACGGCGGGATGCGCGCCTCCTGCGCGATCCGCGGCCGCGCGACCGGAACCCGCGAGCTCGATGCGCTGAGCCCCCGTCACCTCGTCGACCGCATCGATGCCATCCTGCTGACGGGCGGCTCGGCCTACGGTCTCGGTGCGGCGGACGGCGTGATGCGGTGGCTCAAGGAGCGCGGGCGTGGCCTGCCGGTGGGGCCCGCCGGCATCGTGCCGATCGTGCCGACCGCGGTGATCTTCGATTTCGACCTGGCCCCGGGCGGCAAAGCGGACCGTTGGCCGACCGCGGACGACGCGTACCGTGCGTGCACGGCGGCCTCGCAGGACGTGCCCGAAGGGTCGGTGGGCGCGGGGACCGGCGCCACGGTGGGGAAGGCGCTCGGTCCGCGCGCCGCCATGAAGGGCGGCGTGGGAAGCTGGGCCGTGAGCGGCGGCGATGTCATCGTCGGCGCCCTGGTGGTGTTGAACGCGGTCGGCAACATCCTCGACGGCTCAGGGACGATCCTCGCGGGAGCCCGCGGCGCGGACGGCAAGCTGGTGGACGCGCTGGCGCATTTCGGCCGCGGAGGCGCGCCGTTCGGTGCACTGGCGGCACGCAATACCACACTCGCGGTGGTCGCGACCAACGCGACGCTCGACCGCACCGGCCTCGAGAGCCTGGCCCATGCGGCGGGCGACGCGCTGGCGCGGCGCATCGTGCCCTACGGCACGCTGTTCGATGGCGATGTTGTGTTCGCGGTGAGCACGGCGGCGGCGGCTCCCGCGACGCCGCTGCAGGCGGAAGCACTTGCGGCGCTCGCGGTGCCTATTGCAGTAGAGCGTGGCGTACGTCTCGCGCGGGGCCTTCGAGACATCCCCGGCCTCGCTGACGGCGATCAGCGGTGACCGATCGGCTCGAGCGCGACGTCGCGGACGTCGCGCGGAAGTGGGTGCCCGATTCGCGGCTGGGCGTCTTCGAAGTGACGGTCGAGCCCCAGCGTCTGGTCGGCTGCACCACCAGCCGCGACGCTTTGGCTGCGCTGCGGCGCATCGCGGCCGACGCCGGTCGTGCCGCCGACGTGCGGCTGCTGCCGGACGCCTCGGTGGGTGACGAGCCGGCGGCCGTGGTCACGGCCGCGCTCGCGCCGCTGTTGCGCGAGCCGCGGATCTCGGCCGACCGTGCCAGCGAGGCGCTCCACGGCGAGCCGCTCGTGGTGCTCGAGCGGCGCGACCAGGGAGGGGTATGGCTGCGGGTGCGCGCAGGCGACGGTTACCACGCGTGGACGCATGCCGGGTATCTGGCGCTGGGCGCGAGCGAGTGGGCGGAGGACTGGAGCAGGAGGGCCAGCGGACGCGCGCTTGGCGCCGAGCTCAAGTTCGAGGATCAGCGCCTCCGGCTCGGCGTGGGCGCGCGCGTGGCGCTGCGGCGAAACGAGCAGGTCGAGACCGCGGACGGACGCGTGTGGAACGTGGTCGCGGGGATTGCCCGGTCGGAATCAGAGCTCCGCGCCGAGGCGCGCCTGCTGGCGCCGCCGGAGTGGGCGCTGCGCTGGTTCTCAGGCGCTCCGTATCTGTGGGGAGGTCGCACCGAGTGGGGGATCGATTGCTCCGGCCTGGTGCAGGGGACTTACGCGGCCCGGGGCATCGGGCTTCCTCGCGACTCGGACCTGCAGTCGCTCGTGGGGCGGGAAGTGACGATCGACCCTGCGGGCTCCGGCTACGAGGCGGGTGACCTGCTGTGCTTCGCGGACGGGCGCCGGGTGTCGCATGTCGCCCTCTGGGCAGGAGCTGGCCGGATCGTGCACTCTGCGCTGTCGCGCGGCGGCGTCGGGTCGGACGACCTGCTCGGTGACGCGCCCGGGGCGAAGCGGCTGCGGGACATGCTGGTGGCGGTGCGGCGCCTGAACGTCCGACGATAGGCCGATTACCCCAGGTCGATCTACCACACCGGTCAGCTCGCCACCTCGTCGAGCCATGGGTCGATTATGTTTTGCGACATGAAGCTCGTCCTCTTCGACATCGATGGGACCCTCCTCTGGACCGACGGCGCCGGGCGTCGGGCGATCCAGCGCGCGCTCCTGGACGAGGCTGGGACCGCCGGGCCGATCGACCGCTACCGCTTCGACGGCAAGACCGACCCACAGATCGTCCAGGATCTCCTGTCGCTGGCTGGGCATTCGGGGGCGGAGCATCCGAGCGTGATCGAGGCGGTCTGCCGACGCTATGTGGATCATCTCCGTACGGAACTGGAGCGGCCGACGCAGGCGACACGGCTGATGGTGGGGATCGCCGACCTGCTCGCAGCGCTCGAGCCACACGAGGCTCGTCGCGGCGCGCTGGTCGGCCTCCTCACGGGCAACGTCGCCCCGGGGGCTGATCTGAAGCTCCGATCGGCGGGGCTCGACCCGGCGCGGTTTCGCGTCGGGGCGTACGGCTCGGACTCCGCCCGGCGCGCCGAGCTCCCGGCGGTCGCCGCGCTGCGGGCGAGGGCCGTCACGGGCACCACCTTCACCGGTTCGGACGTGATCATCGTGGGCGACACGCCGGACGACGTCGCGTGCGGGCGGCCGATCGGCGCCCGCAGTCTGGCAGTCGCCACCGGCTCGTACGATGTCGCCGCCCTCCGCGCGACCGGTGCGGCGTACGTCTTCGAGACGCTGGCCGACACGGCCGCCGTGCTCGACGCCATCTTCGCGTGAGCCCCCTCTCAGCCCCTCTGGCGGACGAGCTCGAAGTCAAAGCGCGGGTCGACGATCCCGACGGGCTGCGGGCCGCCCTGGTGCGCTCCGGGGCGACGCTCGATTTTCTCGGCGACATGATCGACCGACGGTTCGATCGTGGCCGCGCGCTCGCGCAGCACGACCAGGTGCTGCGGCTGCGGGAGTTTCGACCGGCCGACGGCGCCCCGGCCTACGGGGTGCTGGGATGGAAGGGGCCCCCCTCACAGCGTGGGAAGTACCGCCACCGCGCCGAAGCGGAGACGCGCGTTGCGACCCCCGAATCGGTGCTGACGATTCTCGAGCAGCTGGGGTTCGCGGTGTCGCTTCGCATTGACCGTCGGGTGGAGGTGTATCGACTCGGCCGGGCCGTGCTGCGCCTCGAGTGGTATCCGGCGATGGACGTGCTGCTCGAGGTCGAAGGCGAGCCGTCCGAGATCGAGCGCGCGATCGCCGCTACGGGCCTCGCGCGCGACCGCTTTCTTCCCGAGTCGTTGCCGTACTTCGTGGCCCAGTACGAGGCCCGCACTGGCCGGGCCGCCCTCATCGCCCGATGAGCGCGCCGGTGAAGATCCCGATGCCGCTGCGCGTCCCGGAGCTGGCGCCGTCGCTCGGTCGCGTCCTCGTGCCCCGCCGCCTGGAGGAGCCCTGGGTCCCGCTCGACGACATCCGCGAGGAGCTCGCCACGCGCGTGATGGAGCTGGCCGGTGAAGCGCGGGCCGCCGCCGCGCGCGAGGACCGCGACCGCGTGCTGGACGCGGTGAGCCGGCGCGCCTGGCTCTCCGCGTGGGAGGGGGCAGTCCGCCGGGCGGCCGAGCGCGTGACTGTCGCGCTCGATGGGGAGATCGAGCGAGCCGCGCGCCGGGTACGGATGCCGCGGGGGAGGCGCCGCCGCCGCCGCCTCACGGGCCCCGAGAAGCGGGCGATCGCCGCCCGCCTCGCCGCAGGCGGTGAAACGCTCGTGGCGGCTCTGGACTCCCATGATGCGGCGGCGGCGCGTGTGCGCGAGGCGAGCGTGCTCGACAAGAGGGCGCACGCCGAGTGGCAGGAGGGGCTCCGCACGGCCGCACGGCGCCTCGAGGCGGCGTGGCTCGCGCTCGAGACGCAGGTCGCCGACGAGGAGCGCCGCTGGGCTGCCGAGATCGAGGCGATTGCCAGCTGGCGGCCATCGCTGTGGCCGCTCGTGGCGCTGTGGACGCCCCTCGCCGTGGCGCTCGTATGGCTCGGACTGGTGCTGGGGGGCTACCTCCCGGCCCCCGCATGGCTCGCCGCGCGCCTCGGCTTCTGAGCGGCGAGCCGTGACCGCGATCGGCGTCGGTGTCGACCTCGTCGAGGTATCTCGTGTCGCCGGGATTATCGCCGACAAGGGAGCGCGCGTGTTCGAGCGCCTGCTTACGCCGACCGAACGCGCCTACTGCGAGAGTCGCCCCGACCCCGCGACCCACGTGGCGGTTCGGCTCGCGGCCAAGGAGGCGGTGTACAAGGCGCTGCAAGGAAGCGAGGCGGCGCGAGGGATCGGCTGGAGGGAGATCGAGGTGATCCGCGCGCCCGACGGCCGGCCCGATGTCCGTCTCACGGGGTTCGCCGCGGCCCGGGCCGAGCAGTTGGGGGTGGAGCGGGTGCTCCTGTCGCTCTCGCATACGCACCAGGCGGCCGTGGCCGTCGTCGTGCTGGAGCGGGGATGAGCCGTCCGCTTGAATTCCCGACTATTTCACTCTAGTATTTGACCACCCCCTTCTTGAGAATCATTCCCATCTATCGTAAGCCCCTCCTCGGCTTGCTGTTGAGCGCCTGCGTGGCAACCCGCGCGCCAGGCCAGGCGACCGATTCATTGTCCGTGTCCCGGCGCATCGTCGCGGCGGCCTCGCTCGCGGCGAAGGAGTACGCCATCGGGGTCGCGCCACGCGGTGGGCGCATCACGGAGCCCGAGGAGGTCTCTGAGGCGAGACAGTTCCTGGAGCAGGCCCGGCTGGACGTGGGATCGCTGCCGAGCGCCGTCCGGGCCGCGGCTGATTCCGACCTCGGGGCCCTGACCGCGATGATCGACCGCGTGGCTCCGCCTGACTCCGTGGCCCACCGGGCCAGCACGCTGATCCAGCGCATCGCCGCGGCGGCGGGCGGTGCGCTGGATCCCTATCCGCAGCGGCCCGCATCACTCGCCCGTGGAGCGGCCGTGTTTCGGGAGCAATGCGTGCAGTGTCACGGCCCGGCGGGTAGGGGCGACGGGCCGAAGGCGCGCCGGCTTCAGGGCCCGCCGCCCGCGAGCCTGGCCGACCGAGCGGCGATGAGCACCGTGTCCCCCGTGGACGTGTACCGCAAGCTCACGATCGGCATCGCGGGCACGGCTATGCCGCAGTTCGAGGAGACGCTGTCCCCCGAGGACCGGTGGGCGGTCGCGAGCTTTGTCGCGACGCTCCGCGCCGACGACCCGATGGTGCGCGAAGGTGAGGGGCTCTACGCCGCCCAGTGCGCGTCGTGTCATGGGACGAGCGGGCGAGGTAATGGTCCGCTCGCGGCGTCCCTCTCCGTGCGGCCGCCGGCGCTCGCGGACCTCGCCGTGGTCGGGCGCTTCACCGACCAGGAGCTCACCCACCTCGTCTTGCAGGGTCGGCCGGGCGCGCCGATGCCGGGCTTCGCGCGCGCACTCGACCCGGGGCAGGTCGCGAGCCTCGTGGCGTTCCTGCGCGTCATCCCGACCGCCGAGCGGCAGCAGTACGAGACCTCCCCTGCGGCCGCGACGTTCTCCGCGGTGCGGCGCCAGCTCGACTCGGCGGTGGCGCTGCGCTCGGACAAGATCGCGTTCGACGCGTACCTCACCTTCGAGCAGGTCGAAACGGACGTGCGCGCCAGGAATGCCGGTCTCGCCAGCGAGCTGGAGGACGCGTTCGCGACGTTCCGCACTCGGGCCGGGGCGGGTGCAGGAAAGCAGGAGCTCGACGCGATCCACGCGCGGCTGCTGGCCGGACTCGAGCGCGCCGAGCGTCTGGTCGTCGACCGGAGCTCGGGCGCGAGCCTCCTCATGCAATCGTTCGTGCTGCTGCTGCGCGAGGGGTTCGAGGCCATCCTGGTCGTCGCCGCGCTGATGGCGTTTCTCGCCAGGGCGGGCGCGCTGGAGCGCCGGCGCCACGTGGCGCAAGGCGCCTGGGCCGCGGTGGGCGCGAGCGTCGTCACCGCCGCGGTGATCGAGTTGCTGTTCGAGATCACGCCGGGCCAGCGCGAAGCGCTGGAGGGTGTCACCATGCTGCTCGCCACGGCGGTGCTGTTCTACGTGAGCTACTGGCTCCTGTCGAAGATCGAAGTGGCGAAGTGGAACGCGTTCGTGAAGGGTCGGATGGAAGAGGCTCTGTCGACCGGCTCGGGGTTCGCGCTCGCGTCGGTGGCCTTCCTCGCCGTGTATCGCGAAGGCTTCGAGACCATCCTGTTCTACAAGGCGCTGTTGACGTCGGCGGGGCCGAACAGCGGCGGCTCGGCCGCGGGGCCAGTGGCAGCGGGCATCCTGCTCGGGGCCGTGGCGCTCGTGGTCGTGTACGTCGCGATCGGTCGCTTCGGGATGAAGGTGCCGCTCAAGCCGTTCTTCGCGGTGACGAGCGCGATGCTCTACTACATGGCCTTCGTGTTCGCGGGGAAGGGGATCGCGGACCTCCAGGAATCCGGGATCCTGGGGACGAGCGTGGTCGCATGGGCGCCGCGCATCCCGGTGCTCGGCATTTACCCCACCGTCCAATCCCTGGCGCTCCAGTTCCTGCTGATCCTCCTGCTGGTCGTCGCGGTCGTGTGGCTGCAGCGCAATCGCTTCAGTGGCGCCGAGCCAGATCGTCGACGGCCGTCGTTCCCATGAGCCCGGCCGGTACCACCGGCGCAGCCTCGGGCTCGCGCAGCCAGGCGATCACCCACACGCCGGCGACCATCACGAGGACGCTCGTCAGCTGCGCCAGCGTGAACGGTCCGAGCAGTCGGTCGTCCTTCGCGCGCACCATCTCCACCAGAAACCGTTCCGCGCCGGCCAGCACGAGGTAGACGCCGAACCGCCAGCCCACGGCGTGCGGGCGGTCGCGCAGCCGCCACAGCCACCAGAACGCGAGCATCATCAGCACCGTCTCGTAGATCTGCGTGGGGTGGACGGCCACGAGCGCCGCGGGATCCGCCCCGGGCGGGAACCGCACATGCATCTGCGTCAGGTTCGTCACCGTGGTGGGCGGCAGCCCCTCGGGAAACTTCATCGCCCAGGGCAGCGTGGACGGGATACCGTAGTCGTCGTTCACGAGGAAGCAGCCGACGCGCCCCAGCGCGTAGCCGAGGGCCAGTGGAGCAGCGGTGAGCTCCATCGCCCAGCGCCCGGGCACCCGCCGCCACCAGCCGAGTCCGAGCACCGCGGCGACGCCCCCGAGAAAACCGCCGTACCACACGAACCCGCCGCGCCGAAACAGCGCATCCCACTCGCCGGTGAGCAGGACGTACCAGATCTTGGCCCCGACGATACCCCCGACCACGGCCGCGAACACGATGTCGGCGGCGTAGTCCTCATTCATGCCGCGGCGCCGCAAATCCACCTGAATCGCCCAGCCGGCCATCAAGAACGCGACCATCATCATGATGCCGTAGCCGGTGATGGTGAGCGGGCCGAGCTGGAAGGCCAGCGGGTAGATGGTCATCGTGATTGCGGAATCTCCACGGTCTCGAGACCGGGCAAAGGAAGGTCGGCACGCGCGTCGAGCGTCCAGTCGCTGCGCTCTCCCAGCGCCAGGCGGTGCCAGCCGGCGCGGGCGATCATCGCGGCGTTGTCGGCGTTCAGGCGCGGGCTCGCGACCGCCACGCGTGCCAGCCCCCCCCTCGACAGCCGCTGCGCCGCGAGCGCCGCGAGCGTTCGGTTGCACGCCACGCCGCCGCCCAGCACGGCGGTGCGATAGCCGGTGGCCCGGACCGCGCGCTCCAGTTTCGTCACCAGTACGTCGAGCACCGCGTCCTGGAAGGCGCGGGCGAGATGCGGCCGGTCGCGCTCCAGGTCGTCGCTCGCCCGCACGGCGCGCAGCACCGCGGTCTTCAAGCCGGAGAATGAAAACTCGTAGCCCTCATCGCGCATCGGGCGGGGAAACGAGAATCGCCGGGGATCACCCTGGGCCGCGAGCCGCTCGATCGCGGGGCCCCCGGGATACCCCAAATCGAGCAGTGCGGCCACCTTATCGAACGCCTCGCCGGCGGCATCATCGCGGGTCGCCCCGAGCAGGTGGTAGCGGCCCCAGGCGGGGACATCGAGCAACAGTGTGTGGCCGCCCGATACGAGCAGCGCGACGAAAGGCGGCGCGAGCTCCGGATCTTCCAGGGCGGGCGCGAAGAGGTGGCCCTCCATGTGATGCACGCCGATCAGCTCGCGGTCCCCGGCATAGGCCAGGGCCTTGGCGTACACCACACCCACGAGTAAGGCGCCCACGAGGCCCGGCCCCTGCGTCACCGCCACCGCGTCCACGGCACTCCAGGCGAGTCCCGCTTCGGCGAGCGCGCGGTCCACCACTGCCGGCAGGGCGGACAGGTGCGCCCGGCTGGCGAGCTCCGGCACCACGCCGCCGAACACCTTGTGCACGTCCTGCGAAAGGATGACGAGGCCCGCGAGCTCGGGATGCCGGCGCTCGCCTACGAGGACGGCGGCCGAGGTCTCGTCGCAGGAGGTCTCGATACCCAGCACGACGTCAGCCACGTCCGGTCTTCCGCTTGAGCGACACGGAATCGGGGACGGCGCGGGCGACGAGACCCGGCGGCGCGCTCACGCTGAGTCTGGCGTACCCGCCCGGCCCCGCCTTGCCGATGAGGTGCGCTACGACGCGCACGCTGTCTCGCGTCAGGGTGTTGACCCTCGACGCCGGACCGCGCACCGTCACCGACACCCGCTCGGGGGACAACAGGAAGCCAGTGAAACCCGAGGCCGCGGTCGTGATCGGAACGCCGCCGATCGAGCGCTCGATGATCGCCGTCACCTCGCCCGCCATCCGCACCGCCTTGGGGGAGATCCGCACCACGCCCAGGGGGGCCGTGTCGATCGGGACGGTCTGGAAGAAGGGCCCGCTCACGCTGGAAATCAGGGTCGGCAGGGTCGTCACCGAGTCGAACCTGGCGAGGCTCTGCTCCGGTCCTACCAGGTGGGCCACACTGGGCGTGATCGACAGGCCGCGCAGCACGAAGCCGGACTCCGCTTCGACCTTTACTCGCGCCACGATGCGAACGTCCTTGCGCGACACGGAGTCGAGCAGGATCTCGAGGTCGCGCGGCCGGATGTCGGCCACCTGCACGTCGATCCCCTTGGGCAGCTCCACGTCAGTGGGTTGCAGCTGGATCCGCCACAACGACGCGGAGAACGTGTCGGGAATGGACTTGCGGATCACGCGCGGGAAGGAGCGTAACTTGAGAATCTCGCTCCCCTTCCCGGCGATCACGACGGTGACGCCGGAAGGCTGCTGCCGAACCGTACGGCCAGGCGGGATGCCGATCGCGAGGCGCAGGGCGAAGCTCTGCGTCAGGGGCTGCTGCGCCGCGACCGCCACGTACAACATGATCGCGAAGAACATGGCCGCCAGTTTGATCGGCCAGTTGCGCACGAACAGCTGTGCCAGGCTAGCGCGGACGGTCATCGATCAGCCGCCGGATCAGGGTTTCGTTCACGGGACCGTCCCACTCGGAGGCGCCGATCACCTTCTTGACGATCACGCCGTCGCGATTGATCACCCAGCTCTCGGGCACGCCGGTCGCCTGGTACGCTTGCTTGATGGCTGCCGTCCGGTCGTGCAGTATGTCGAAGCTGAGCCCCAGCTCGCGCGCGAACGCCCTGACGACGGAATCCCCCTCCTCGTCGATGCTGACCGCGACCACCTTGAAGTCACCGCTCTCTCCGAGGCGCCGGTACAGTCGCTCCATCGACGGCATCTCCACCCGGCACGGCTGGCACCATGTGGCCCACACGTTGAGCAGCACGACCTTGCCGCGGTAGTCGGCGAGGGTGGTCGGGTGCCCGGTCCGCAGGTCGGTGGCGTGAAACGTGGGGGCGGTGGATCCCACGCCCAGCAGATCCAGCTGCGGCCGGATTTTGATGGCGAGGGCGGTGCCGAACACCAGTGCCATCACCACGCCGATCGCGACGGTCCATTGGCGCGGTGCGGTCATACGGTCACCAGGCAGCGTCGCCGGAGGTCGCGGACTTCCCCGGCGGGGTCGCCACTCGTGAAGATCGCGTTGCCCGCCACGAACGTGTCCGCCCCCGCCGCGTGGGCGGTCGCGATGGTATGGGACGTAATCCCACCATCCACCTCGAGGAACGCCCGGGAGCCGTGCGCGGTGAGCAGCTCGCGCGCCCGGCGGATTTTGTCGCTCGAGGCGGGGATGTACGTCTGCCCGCCGAATCCGGGGTTCACGGTCATGATGAGCAGCAGGTCCACGTCGGCGACGACTTCCTCCGCGAGCTGCAGCGGAGATCCGGGATTCAGGGCGAGCCCGGCGAGCATGCCCTGACCTCGCGCCGCGGCGAGCAGTCGCTGCACGTGCACCGTCGCCTCCGGATGGAACGTGAACACGGATGCGCCCGCGGCCGCGAACGACTCGAGGTAGCGCTCGGGCTCGACCACCATCAGGTGCACGTCGATCGGCTGCTTGGTGAGCCCGCGCAGCGCCGCGATCATGTTCGCCCCGAAGGTGAGGTTCGGCACGAAGCGCCCGTCCATCACGTCCACGTGCAGCCAGTCGGCGCCCCCAGCCAACGCCTGCTCGACCTGCTCGGCGAGCCGGGTCAGGTCCGCCGACAGGATGCTGGGCGCGATGCGGATTCCTCCGCCGTTGGTCATCACGGGCTCCGGGCCACGACGATGTCCACCACGGTGCCGGGCGCGGCCAGCGTGCCGGCCGCCGGCTTTTGCCCCACAACGGTCCCGGGGTTCGCGTCGCTCGTGCGGCGTCGCGTCACCGTGCCCAGCTCGAGGCCGTCCAGCTCGAGCCGGGTGCGGGCGTCCGCCTGCGACATGCCGAGCAGGTCCGCCACCGGGATGGTGGGAGCTCCACGACTCACCACGATCGTCACCGGTGCTCCCGGACCGAGCACCGCGGTCGCGGCCGGGCGCGTGAGCATCGCGACGCCTCGCGGCGCGGCTGCCTGCACGGACTCCACCTGCGCCACCGTCAGCCCCGCGGCCCCGATCAGACGCCGCGCCAGCTCGCCGTCCAGCCCGGCCACATCCGGCACCGGAATCTTGGGCGGGCCCTCGCTCGACACCAGGGTGACCCGCAACCCCGCCGGCGCGCTCACGCCGGGCGGCGGGTCCTGCCACACGATCGTGCCCTGGGACGCGGTGGGATGCGGCTCGCTGCCTCCGTCCTGCACTTGGAGCCCGGCTTTGCGGAGTTGGTCCGAGGCCTC
>Ga0075433_10001940_pt1 | contig 15556 bp, 15 predicted proteins | sample RhiMethybrSRZTD2_FD_75299 | JGI IMG/M metagenome (GOLD analysis project Ga0075433, IMG submission 75299) | Populus rhizosphere microbial communities from Tennessee, USA - Rhizosphere MetaG P. TD hybrid SRZTD2 | ecosystem: Host-associated > Plants > Roots > Rhizosphere > Soil | place: USA... | reverse complement strand
CAGATCGTGGAGTCCGTCCAGCTCATCGGCCACGAGCTCGCCAAGCTTCGCGACGCGGCGGCCGACCTCGCGATCAAGCACCGGCGGACGCTGATGGCCGGACGGACGCATGGGGTCGTCGCCGAGCCGACAACGTTCGGCTTCAAGGTCGCGGGGTGGGTGGCCGAGCTCGATCGCTCGACCGAGCGTCTCCAGCGCGCCGCCGACGACGCCGCCGTCGGGCACGTGAGCGGCGCAGTGGGCACGCACGCGACCATCGATCCCAGGGTTGAGGTCCACGTCAGTCGCGAGCTCGGACTGCAGGTCGACACCGCTTCCACGCAGGTGGTCGCGCGCGATAGGCACGCGGCCTTCATGTCCGCGCTCGCGATCGTCGCGGGCACCCTGGAGCGGATCGCGACCGAGATCCGCCACCTGCAGCGAACGGAGGTCGGCGAGGCATTCGAGCCGTTCGGAAAAGAACAGAAGGGAAGCTCGGCCATGCCGCACAAGCGAAATCCGGTGCTCACCGAGCGTGTGTGCGGCCTGGCGCGCGTCGTGCGGGGCAACCTGGTGACGGCGCTCGAGAACATGGCGCTCTGGCACGAGCGCGACATCAGCCATTCCTCCGCCGAGCGTGTCGTCTTCCCGGACGCATGCGCGGCCGTCGACTACATGGCGATCGAGATGAACAAGGTGCTGCGTGGTCTGGACGTTCGCCCGGAGCGGATGCTCGCGAACCTGCAGTTCGCCGGCGGCGTCGTGTTCTCGCAGCGCGTCCTGCTGGCCCTCGTCGAGAGCGGGATGTCGCGCGAGGACGCATACATCGTCGTGCAGAAGGCGGCGATGCAGGCGATGGAAGGCGGCGGGCCAGGCTTCAAGACGATCCTGGAGAAGGATGCGGATGTCGCGAGGCGGATCGGCGGCCGGATGGACGAGGTCTTCGACCCGTGGGCCGGTCTCGAGCACACAGACCTGGCTTACGAACGCCTTGGCCTGGGAGTCAACGCCAAGTGATCGCAGGACCGCCCGTCACCGAGACTGAGCTCCCGCTCAAGGTCTTTGCCAAGGGCAAAGTCCGCGATACCTACGAGCTCAACGAAGACGAGCTGCTGATGGTCGCAACCGACCGGATCTCGGCTTTCGACCATGTGCTGCCGAACGGGATCCCGGACCGCGGCAAGGTGCTGACCCAGCTCTCGATCTTCTGGTTCTCGCAGACCGACACGTTTCAGCCGAACCATCTGATCTCGGGCATGGTCCCCGACCTGCCGGCGGTCCTGAAGAACTACCGCGAGGAGCTCGCCGGCCGCTTCATGATCGTCCGCAAGGCCAAGCGCATCGACTACGAGTGCGTGGTCCGCGGGTACATCGCCGGCAGTGCCTGGAAGGAGTACGAGGAGTCGCAGACCCTGGCGGGCGAGAAGATGCCACCTGGCCTGCGCCAGAGCGACAAGCTCGCCTACCCGATCTTTTCGCCGGCGACCAAGGCGGAGACCGGGCATGACGAGAACATCACGTACGAGACGATGGAGAAAGACCTCGGCGAAGTGCTCGCCAAGAAGCTCAAGGACGCAAGCCTCGAGCTTTACAACTACGCATCCGAGTTCGCCGCGCGCCGCGGCCTGATCCTCGCGGACACGAAGTTCGAGTTCGGCACGATCGGCGACGACGTGATCCTGATCGACGAAGTACTGACGCCCGACAGCTCGCGGTACTGGGACGCGGCGGCGTATCGGGTCGGTATCTCCCCGGAGTCGTACGACAAGCAGTTCGTGCGCGACTGGCTGACGAGGTCGGGCTGGGACAAGGAGTCCGAGCCGCCAAAGCTGCCAGATGACGTCGTCCAGCAGACGCGCTTGCGCTATCTGGCCGCGTACCAAAGACTGGTGGGTAAACCGTTGTTTCCACCGAAGCCGAGGAACGAACGTTGATCGCAAGAGTCATCGTCACGCCAAAACCAGTCGTCAACGACCCGCAAGGCCTGACCGTGAAGCAAGGCCTCGCCACGCTCGGCTTTCAGGACATCAACGACGTGCGCGTGGGCAAGTACATCGAGGTGAACCTGGCCACGAACAGCGAGCGCGAGGCGCGTGAGCAGGTGGAGGCGATGTGCCGGCAGCTGCTCGCAAACCACGTGATCGAAGACTTTCGCTTCGACATCGAACAGGAGCACAAACGGCGTTGAAGTTCGGTGTCGTCGTCTTTCCTGGCACGTGGTCGGACCGCGACTGCGGTTGGGTCGTCGACCAGGTCCTCGGCCAGGAGCTCGTCTATCTCTGGCACAAGGACGCCGACCTCAAGGGCTGCGACTGCGTGATCCTGCCGGGCGGCTTCGCCTACGGCGACTACCTGCGCACGGGCGCGATCGCTCGCTTCGCGCCGGTGATGGACAGGGTCGGCGACTTCGCAGACCGCGGTGGCCTTGTCTGGGGCATCTGCAACGGCTTCCAGGTCCTCTGTGAGGCGGGCCTCTTGCCGGGCGCGCTGATCCGCAACGCGTCGCTCGAGTTTCGCTGTGAGTGGACGCACCTGAGCGTCGAGCGGACTGACATCGCCTTCACCTCTCGATGCGACGAGGGCGAGATCCTGCGGATTCCGATCTCGCACGGAGAGGGCAGCTACTTCGCCGATCCGGCCACACTGTCGCGCCTGGAGCAGAGGGGTCAGGTGGTGTTCCGCTACTGCGACGAGCAGGGGCGCACGGTGCCGAGCGCCAACCCGAACGGTTCGCTGCACAACATCGCCGGCATCGTGAACGCTCGCGGCAACGTGCTCGGCATGATGCCGCACCCGGAGCGGTGCGCGGAAGCCGAGCTGGGCGGCGTCGACGGCCTCAAGCTGTTCAGGTCAGTGGCCGAGGGCGCGCTCAAGGTGCTGGTGTCTTGAGCATCAAGTCTGTGGACGAGCGCAGGCTCCGCGAGGTTGCGCTCACCTCAGATGAGTACAGGGTGATCGTCGAGCAGCTGAAGCGAGCCCCTAACGAGGTCGAGCTCGGGATGCTCGGGGTGCTCTGGTCGGAGCACTGCTCCTACAAGAGCTCCAAGGCCTTGCTTCGTCGCCTGCCCTCGACCGGCCCGGGCGTCGTCCAGGGCCCGGGCGAGAACGCGGGGGCGGTGGAGATAGGACAGGGATGGGCGGCCGTGTTCAAGATCGAATCCCACAACCATCCGTCGGCGATCGAGCCTTACCAGGGCGCCGCGACTGGCGTCGGCGGCATCATCCGCGACGTCATCGCGATGGGCGCGCGGCCGATCGCGCTGCTCGACTCGCTGCGCTTCGGCCCGCTCCCTGAATCGAGCCGGCACTTCGATGGAGTGGTCGCCGGCATCGGCGGCTACGGCAATTGCATCGGCATCCCGACGGTCGCCGGCGAGGTGTACTTCGAGGACTGCTACGCGAACAACCCGCTGGTGAACGCGATGTGCGTCGGCCTGGTGCGCACCGATGAGCTGATGCGTGCGCGCGCCGAGGGCAAGGGCAACAGCCTGATGCTCGTCGGCGCGGACACCGGCCGCGACGGCATTCACGGCGCGTCCTTCGCTTCCCTCGAGCTCGACGAGAACAGCGCCGAGCGCAGGCCCGCGGTGCAGGTCGGCAACCCGTTCCTCGAAAAGTGTCTGCTGGAAGCATGCATGGACCTCGCCCACACCGACGCGGTCGTCGCCATCCAGGACCTCGGCGCGGCCGGCCTCACGTCCGCGGTCGCGGAATGCGCGGGCCGGACGGCGGGTGCGGGCGCGCGCATCGACGTTGCGCTGGTGCCGCGCCGTGAGCGAGGCATGACCCCTTACGACGTGATGCTGTCCGAGTCGCAGGAGCGGATGCTGGTCGTGGTCCGGCGTGGCCGGGAGCGCGAGGTCGAGAGCATCTTCCAGGCGTGGGACCTCACCTCGGCGATGATCGGCGAGGTCACGGACGACGGCCAGCTGACGGTGCTCGACGCCGGCGACGAGGTTGCGCGGCTCCCCGTGACACTGCTCACCGACGGCGCGCCGCTGCGGCGTTTGGTCGGCTTCGCTCCCGAGCCTTCGTACGGCCTCGCCGTCGAGGACCTGCCGCCGCTGGTCGACGCGGGCGCGACGCTGCTGAAGCTCCTCAACAGCCCGAACCTGGCGAGCCGGCGCGGGATCTTTCGGCGCTACGACCACATGGTCGGCGACGCGACCGTCATCCCACCGGGTGGCGACGCCGCGATGCTCCGCGTCAAGGGCACGCGGCTCGGACTGGCAGTGACCACCGACTGCAACGCCCGCTACTGCCACCTCGATCCGCACCTGGGCGCCCAGCTGGCCGTCGCCGAGGCCGCGCGCAACATCATCGCCACCGGGGCACGACCTCTCGCCGTCACCGACTGTCTCAACTTCGCGAATCCGGATCGACCCGAGGTGTACTGGGAGCTCGAAGAGGCGGTGCAGGGCCTCGCGTATGCGTGCCGGTCGCTCGAGCTGCCGGTGGTCAGCGGCAACGTGAGCCTCTACAACGACTCCAACGGTGCCTCGGCGATCTGGCCGACACCTGTCGTAGGCATGGTCGGCGTGATCGAGGACTACGGCAGGAGGCTGTCAGCCGGGCTTCGGACCGAAGGCGACTTCGTCCTCCTGATCGGCTCGAGCCACAACGACCTCGGCGGCAGCGAGTACGTCAAGGTCGAGCACGGCCAGGTCGCCGGCCGGCCGCCGGCGCTGGACCTGACGCGCGAGAGGGCCGCCCACCGCGTGGTCCTTGCCGCGGCGCAGAGCGGCTACCTGCACTCCGCGCACGACTGCGCCGAGGGCGGGATGCTCGTCGCGCTCGCCGAGTGTTGCCTCCTGGGCGGAATGGGAGTGCGCTGCCCAGGACTGCGTCCAGAGCCGCCGCTGCGCCTCGACGCCGCCTTCTTCGGTGAGTCGCCGAGCCGTTTCATCGTCACCGTGCCATCACGGGCGATGCCGGAGGTGCAGTCGCTCGCGCGACGCCACAACGTGGAGCTGTCGCTGCTCGGTCTCGCCGGCGGGGAGCACCTCGAGTTCGAGGGCCAGCTGAAGGTGTCGCTGCGCGACCTTCGTGAAGCGTGGGAGGTGATGGTCACCTAGACATGTGTGGAGTCTTCGGGATCTGCGCCAAGCAGGGGGTCGACGTCGCCAACCTCACGTACTTCGGCCTCTTCTCGCTGCAGCACCGCGGCCAGGAGTCGGCAGGGATGGCCGTCTCCGACGGCACGTCGGTTCGCGTCCACCGCGACATGGGCCTGGTGGCGCAGGTCTTCTCGCCCTCCGAGATCAAAGAGCTCGGCGAGGGCTCGATCATCGCGCTCGGGCACACGCGCTACTCGACGACGGGTTCGAGCCGGCCCGAGAACGCGCACCCGGTGCCCTTCCGCCATCCGACGCTCGGTCCGGGCGCGATCGCGCACAACGGCAACCTGCTGAACGCCGACGCGCTGCGCACGCAGCTCGCCGAGCAGGGCGTGACGTTCGAGAGCGCCCTCGACACCGAGGTGATGGCTCGCCTCATCGAGAACACTCACGGCCGCAGCTGGGAGGAGGTCGTGCGCCGGAGCTTTGCTCGCATCGTCGGCGCCTACTCCTGCGGTGTGATCACTCCGAACGAGCTGATCGCCCTACGCGATCCCTTCGGCTTCCGGCCCCTGTGCATCGGCTACATCCCGCTCCCGGGCCAGCCCGCCCACGTCGTCGCCTCGGAGACATGCGCCCTGGACACGGTGCACGCGACGTTCGTGCGCGAGGTGCAGCCGGGCGAGATGGTGATCATGGACGAGCACGGAGTCCACAGCGTCAGCTTCCAGACGTCGAGCAAGCACGCGATGTGCATCTTCGAGTTCATCTACTTCGCGCGGCCGGACTCGATCCTCAAGAATTGCGAGCTCGAAGACGCACGCATCCGGATGGGACACGAGCTCGCGGCCGAGTCGCCCGTCGATGCGGACATGGTCGTCGCCTTCCCCGACTCGGGCACGCCGGCCGCGATCGGGTACGCCGAGGCGTCGGGCATCCCGTACCGCGAGGCGCTGATGAAGAGCCGGTACATCAACCGGACGTTCATCCAGCCGGACCAGTCGCTGCGCGAATCGGGTGTGATGCTGAAGCTCAACCCGCTGCCACGTTCCATCAAGGGCAAGCGGCTGATCGCCGTCGACGACTCCATCGTCCGCGGCACCACCACCCGGCGCACCATCGAGCGGCTGCGCGCCGCGGGCGCGAAAGAGATCCACATGCGGATCTCGAGCCCGCCGATGCGCTACCCATGTTTCATGGGCGTCGACATCGGGTCGACCAAGGAGCTCATCGCCTCGGGCCGGTCCGTCGACGAGGTGCGCGGGCGGATTGGCGCCGACTCGCTGCACTATCTCTCGATCCCGGGCCTGGTGAAGGCGATCGGTCGCGGCACGTCGCAGGAGTTCTGCCGGGCGTGCTTCGACGGCTCTTACCCAGTCCCTGTGCCCCAACAGCTTGAGATGGACAAAATGCAGTTCGAAGGCCCGATGGTCACCGCGGGGCGAAGTTGAGTCTCATCCTTATCGGGGTCCCCACGCGAAGCGTGGGGGGACAAATGCACTTCGAGAACCCGTCGCCGCTACTGGCCAAGGTGTGAGCCAGGAAGGACTGTCGTACGCCGCGGCGGGCGTCGACGTCGAGGCGTACGAGCGAGCGCTCGAGAAGGTCAAGCCTTTGATCGCGGCCACCCAAGGCAAAGAGGTCGCGCAGGGCGTGGGGCCTTTCGCGGGACTCTACGCGCTGCCGGGCGGCGGCCACCTCGCAGCGAGCGCGGACGGTGTGGGCACCAAGATCAAGGTCGCGATCGCCGCCGGGCGCCATCGCGGCATCGGCGTCGACATCGTCAACCACTGCGTCAACGACATCGCCACCGCGGGCGCGAGGCCGCTCTTCTTCCTCGACTACTTCGCGACGGGCAAGCTCGACCCCAAGATCTTCGGCCAGCTCATCGAAGGCATGGCCTCGGCGTGCCGCGAGGCGGGATGCGCACTGCTCGGCGGTGAGACGGCTGAGATGCCCGGGGTTTACGCGCTCGGCGACTACGACCTGGCCGGCTTCATCGTCGGGCTCGTGGAACCCGGCGCGCAGCGCAAGCCCGTGAAGGTGGGCGACGTGCTGATCGGCCTGCTTTCGAACGGCCTGCACACCAACGGCTATTCGCTCGCTCGCAAGGTCTTCGAAGGCGTGCCGATGGAAGGAACGCTCGCCGATGAGCTGCTCGCGCCGCACACCTCGTATCTCGAGGACCTTCGTCGCATCAGGTGGAAGGGCGCCGCGCACATCACCGGCGGCGGAGTCACCGGTAACCTGCCACGGTGCCTTCCGAAAGGTCTAGGCGCGCGCATCGACCGCGATGCGTGGAAGCCGCCACCGATCTTCGACAGGATCCGCGTTCGAGGCCGGGTCTCGGACGACGAGATGTGGGCGACGTTCAACATGGGGCTGGGCATGATCCTCGCCGTCGATCTCGATGACGTGCCGGGCGACGCGCTGGTCGTCGGGGCGGTGGTCAAGCAGTCGGGCCCCGACCGAGTGATCTACCGCTGAGGCTCGGCGTCTGCGTCTCCGGTGAGGGGACCAACCTGCGCAACCTCGTGCAGAACGATTTCGACGTAGTCGCCGTCGCGACGAACAAACCCTCGTGCGGCGGAGCGGCGTTCGCGCGCGAGCGCGGCATACCGCTGGGCGAGTTGTCGCAGCGGTCATTCGCATCGGCGGAGGAAAGAGACCTCGCGATGCGCGACTTCTTCCTGCACCATCGGGTCGAGCTCGTCATTGATGCCGGCTACGACCGCATCCACACGCGACCGTTCCTCGACGCGTTCGCGGGCCGCATCGTGAACGTCCACCCGTCGCTGCTGCCCGAGTTCGCGGGCGGGATGGACGCGGTCGAGCGCGCCCTGGCGAGCGGCGCGCCGCGGACGGGCGCGACCGTGCACATCGTCACGGCCGATCTCGACGCCGGCCCGATCCTTCTCCAGGAGACCGTTCCGATCCTCGAGGCCGACACAGTGCAAACTCTGCGTCAGAGGGTGCACGACGCCGAGTACCGGATCCTTCCCCAGGCGATCCGGCTGATGGAGGCACGACTTGCCGACCGCCCTGCTGTCCGTTAGCGACAAGACCGGGCTTGCCGCGTTCGCTCGCGGGCTGCAGCGCCTCGGCTACGAGCTGTTCGCCACCGGCAGCACCCTGAAGACGGTCCAGGACGCCGCGCTCGACGCGCGGCCGGTCAGCGACCTCACCGGCTTCCCCGAGATGATGGACGGGCGCGTCAAGACGCTCCATCCCGGCGTCCACGCGGGCATCCTGGCGAGGCGGGACAAGCCAGAGCACATGGAGGCGCTCGTGGAGCACGACGTGAGGCAGATCGACCTCGTGTGCTGCAACCTGTACCCGTTCGTCGACACGGTCCTCAAGCCGGACGTCACGTTCGAGGAGGCGATCGAGCAGATCGACATCGGCGGGCCGGCGATGATCCGCGCGGCGGCCAAGAACCATGAGTCGGTGGTGGTCATCGTCCGCCCGCAGCGGTATTCCGAGGTACTGGCCGCGCTCAACGAGGCGACGCTCGACATGGACATGCGGCGGCGCCTGGCCGCGGAGGCGTTCGCGCACACCTCCGCCTACGACGCCTGGATCGCCGCCTACATGCGCCGCGAGTCGCGAAATGGTTTTCCATCTGAACTTTCGATCGCGGGAATGCTCGCCGAGCCGCTCAAGTACGGTGAGAACGAGCACCAGAAGGCCGCGTTCTATCGCCTCGGACCTGAACCAGGCGGTATCGGCGGCGCCTACCAGGTCCAGGGCAATCCGCCCGGGTTCAACAACCTGCAGGATGCGTCAGCCGCATTCCAGTTGGTGATGGACTACGACCGCCCGGCGGTCGCCATCGTCAAGCACATGAATCCGTGCGGCCTCGCCGTCGCCGGCGACACTGCGACCGCCTACCGGCTGGCGTACGAGTGCGACAAGGTTTCTGCGTTTGGCGGCATCGTGGCGACCAACCGCGCGCTTGACCGGGCGACCGCGGAGCAGATCGTGCAGATCGTGACCCATGTCGTGGTCGCTCCCGAAGTGCTCGATGAGGCCCGCGACGTCCTCGCCCGTCGCAAGGCCATGGTCGTCCTCGCGGCGCCGATCCCGCACGCCGGGCTTTTCGACTACGACGTGCGCTCGGTGCCCGGCGGATTCCTGGTCCAGGAGTGGGACCGCACGGGCTTCGACCGCTCGTCGGCGAAGGTCGTGACACGCCGCGCGCCGAGCGAAGGCGAGTGGGACCAGCTCGCGCTGGCGTGGACGGCGGTCAAGCACGTGAAGTCGAACGCCATCGTCCTCTTCAAGGAGGGGGCGGCGGTGGGGGTCGGCGCGGGTCAGATGTCCCGCGTCGAGGCGGTCGAGCTTGCCGTCCAGCGGGCGGGCCAGCGGGCGCGTGGCGCGGCGATGGCGTCCGACGCGTTCTTTCCGTTTCCCGACGGCCTCGAGGTCGCTGCGCGGGCGGGCGTCACAGCCGTGATCCAGCCGGGGGGCTCGCTTCGCGACGGTGACGTGATCGCCGCGGCCGACGCGGCCGAGATCGCGATGGTGATCACCGGCCAGCGCCATTTCAAACACTGATGTCCCGTCGTTTCGGCGAGCAGGGGCGCGAGCTCTCCTACGGCAGCTACCTGAAGATCCCGGAGCTGCTTCGGCTCCAGCAGGGATTGAGCCAGGAGCACGACGAGCTTCTGTTCATCGTCGCCCACCAGGTCTACGAGCTCTGGTTCAAGGTCGTGCTCGACGAGCTCGAGGCCACGCGTGACCGCATCGACGCGGACGACATCTTCTTTGCGCGACACCATCTCCATCGGGTGGACGTCATCGAGCGCCTCCTCGTCGAGCAGATCGACGTCCTGGAGACCATGTCGCCGCAGGACTTCCTTGCGTTTCGCTCCAAGCTCGCCCCCGCGAGCGGTTTCCAGTCGGTGCAGTTTCGCGAGATCGAGTTCCTCTCCGGCTTGAAGGAGCCGAAGTACGTCGCGCGCCTGGAAGCCACGGCCGAGGAGATGAGCCGGCTGCGCAAGCGCCTGGAGGAGCCGACCGTCGACGACGCGTTTCGAGCGCTCGTCAAGCGGCGTGGCTCGCCGTCGCTTCTCGAAATCTTCAACGACCGCGCCCAGTACGGCGACCTGTTCGACCTGTGCGAGGGACTCCTCAACCACGACGAGGCGTTCGCGCACTGGCGCTCCCGTCACGTGCTGATGGTCGAGCGGCAGATCGGCAGCAAGACCGGCACCGGCGGCAGCACCGGCGCCGAGTACCTCCGCACGACGCTCAACAAGCGCTTCTACCCGGAGCTCTGGGAGGTGCGCTCGCAGCTGTGAGACGCCACAGTTGGCGATAGTCCGGACTATCACCACGTCACGTGCGTCGAAACTCGGCGTTGGTCCGGACTATCACCGCGCACCATGAGCAAGGAATTTCCTGGCGAGCGCCCAGAGCACCACATGAAGAAGACGCGCGCGACCGCGCCGCGCGTGACTTGCGGCAGCTGCCGCAAATTCGATGGCACCGCGTGGTGCCGGCACTGGAACTTCCACACGACGGCCGACTCGCCGCCCTGCCGCTTCTACATCAGGGCGCAATGACCCCGGTCGAGGCTCGCGCCCTGTTTCCGGTGTTCGAGAGATACGCCTACCTGCAGGCGGGATCGGTGGGCCCGATATCGCGGCGGACGCTGGAGGCGATGCAGGCGGCCGAGAACCGGGCGCTCGAAGAAGGCCGAGGGGCGCCCGCCGTGTGGGAGCAGGCCTTCGCGAACGAAGCGGCGCTGCGCGGGCGAATCGCGACTCTGATCCATGTGCCCGAGGACAAGGTGATCCTCACCACCTCGACGACCGAAGGCTGCAACATCACCGTCACCGGCCTGCGGCTCACGGCCGACGACGAGGTCGTCACCACCAACGCCGAACACCCTGGCCTCTTGATGCCGCTGCTCACCTCCGGCGCTCGCGTCAAGCAGGCCGACGTCATGAGCCGCCCCGCAGCCGAGGCGCTCGACGCGATCCTCGGCGAGGTCACGCCCCGGACGAAGCTCGTCGCGCTGTCGCATGTGCTCTGGCTCAACGGCCACGTGCTGCCGCTCGCGGAGATCAAGCGTCAGACAGGCCTTCCGCTGCTCGTCGACGGCGCGCAGTCCGTGGGTGCGATCCCGGTCGATGCATCGGTGGCGGACTGGTACACCGTCTCAGGGCAGAAATGGCTGTGCGGCCCGGAGACGACCGGGGCGCTGTACGTCGCCGACCACGAGCGCCTTCGCCCGCAGATGGGGAGCTACGCCGCGTCGGCGGCGACGGACACGCGCCGTCTTGGAGTCGTGCACCTGGCGCCGAGCATGGTGGCGGGACTCCTCGCCGCGGTGGAGGACGTTCCCGAATGGGGGCTCGAGCAAGCGGCGGAGATGGTGGTGCGGTGCCGGAAGGCGCTGCTTGGGGCGGGCGCCGAGGTGCGAACCGAGGCAGGCCAGGGCACCCTGGTCTCGTTCCGGCTACCGGGCGACCCCGTCGAGCTGATGAAGGCCGCCGAGGCGCGCGGAGTCGTCATCCGCAACCTGCCCGACGGCTGGCTTCGCGCGTCGGTCGGCTGGTGGAATGACGACTCCGACATCGATCGCCTGGCTGAGTTCGTCCAGGAGGCGGCCCGGGCGGCTTAGGCCGCCTCCTCGGCGAGCGGCTGGCGCGCCTCCGCCTGGCGCACGACGCTGGGCGCGGAACGCAGCACGGCCAGCACCACCACCAGTGAGGCCGCGACCGCAATCGCCGCCAGCACATAGGCCAGCTGGAACGCTGCGCCGCCGCGCGCGGTTGCGGTCGACACCGACGTGATCGCGGCGAGACCCAACGCTCCACCCACCTGCATCACAACGTTGCTGAATCCCGATCCAAGCCCGGCGTCCGCGATCGGCACCTCGGACATCGAGATCACGAGCAGGGGCAGAAACGACATCCCGCCACCCGCGCCAAGCAGCGCGTAGGCGAGCAGAAGCTCGGGTGCGTAGCCGGTGCCAGGTCCGGAGCTCGAGAGGACGGTGAGCGCCGTGATGATGACGCTCAGACCAATGATCAAGAGGTTGCGCGGCCCGACCCGCGCCATGATCCGCGCCGCCACGCCGGCCGACATCACGCCGACCATCAGCGTGGTGGGCAGGAACGCCAGTCCGGTCTGCAGCGCGTCGAATCCATGCATGCGCTGCAGATAGAGCGAACCGACGAAGAAGTTGGTGAACATTCCGCCGAACAGAAGCGCCCGCGCCGCGGTCGCGCCGACCAGTGAGCGGATCGTGAAGACGCGCAGCGGGACCAGCGGGTTTCGCAGCCAGGACTCGAGAGCAACGAACGCCGCCAGGAGCATCACCGCGATGCCCTCCACGCTCAGCGTGTGAGAGGAGGTCCATCCGTAGTCGCTCGCGGTCACGATCCCGTAGACGGCGAGCATGAGCGCCGCGGTCACGAGGACAGCGCCGCCGATGTCGATGCCATGCCTCAGGCCGAGGCCCTCGTTCTCACGGATGAGCCAGGCGCCGAGGATGATCGTGGCGATACCGATCGGCAGGTTGATGAAGAAGATCCAGTGCCAGCTGACAAGCTCGGTCAGGAATCCACCCGCCAGCAATCCCAGCGAACCGCCCCCTGCGATGACGAGGGTGAAGACGCTCATCGCCTGCGCGCGCTCCGCCGGCTTCTGGAAGTCCGTGACGATGATGGCGATGATCACGCCCGTCAGCAGCGAGCCCCCCAAGCCTTGCACGAAGCGGCCGACGATCAGGTTGTCGGCTCCGTGCGCAAAGCCGCTGCCCACCGACGCGACCGTGAACAGAAAAGCGCCCGCGAGGAAGACTTTCCGGCGCCCGATGAGGTCGCCGAGCCGGCCCGCCACGAGCAGGAAGCTGCCGTAGGCGATCAGGTACGCGTTGACGACCCAGGTCAGATTAGCCTGTGAAAAACCAAGGTCGCGCTGAATGTAGGGCAGTGCCACGTTCACGATCGTGCCGTCGACCATGACCATCAGCTGCCCGAGGCACACGACCACCAGGGCGGCCCAGCGTCGGAAATTCGTACTCATAACGCCTCCAGACAAACTCAACCGTATCAAGGATGATCACTATAACAGGATCATCCCACTCCTTATTGCATGGATTATCTGGAAGATGGGAACGTTATAAGTCGATGATAGAATCGATGGACGTGAAGGAAGAGCGGAGCGAGGGCGGTTTCGTCTCCCTGCTGACCCAGGTTCACAAGGCTTTCAACCGCCGCACTGGCGAGGACGTGCTCGGAATGCGCTTCAAGCCCTACATGGCCCTGGGCTACATCCGCGACCACCCGGGAATCTCCCAGCAGGAGTTGGAGAGCGCACTGTTCCTCGACGCCAACACCGTGGTCCTGATCCTGAACGAGCTCGAGGCGGGCCAGCTGTCGGTCCGGCGTCGCGACCCGAACGACCGCCGCCGGCACATCGTCGACATCACGGCCGCCGGCCGGCGTGCGCTCGAGAAGGCCGACAGGGCTCGCGAGAGCCTGGAGGACGAGGTGCTCAAGGGTCTATCGGCCGAGGACAAGAAGACCTTGCGGCGCCTGCTCCAGCGGGTGCTCGACGGCCTCTACGCCGAGGCTCGCGTCTAACCTGTAACCGTCATGTCGGACCGCGGGCGGTACGACTCGGCGATGTTCTGGCTGGCCTTCGGCACGGCCGCGGCCGTCATCGGCCTTGCCCTGATGACGATCGGAGTGAGCCGGTCCTCACCCTCGGCCAGTCTCTGGTCCAGTCAGTGGTTCGACGGTGGCCTTGCGCTGCTGGTCATCGGAGCCGGGCTGCTGGTGTGGGCGCTGCTGCTGTTCCTGGGTCGCCGCCGGGCTCTGACTGGCTTGGGAGACTCCCCGGCAGCCTCCGAAAACACCATGTCCGAGGCGGTCCGCGGGTACTACGCCGAGCGCAGCAAGCTTTTCGACCAGTGGGACAGGCAGCAGAAGGACCGCCCGCGCAAGCGAAAGAGCTAGGTCCAGTCGTTGCGGAGTGCGGCCCGGAGGCGGCCGCCACCGTACACACCCTGACGCGGGCGGCTTTCGAGCCCTATGTCGGCGCGCTCGACCCCCCGAGCGGCGCGTTGCGCGAAACGGTCGAGTCGGTGAGGGCCGACCTCGGGCGAGCCGGCGCGGCGATCGCGTGGCTCGATGGCTCGCCGGTCGGGTGCCTTCGCTACGAGGTCGAGGACGATCACCTGCACGTTCGCCGCGTCGCCGTGCCGCCGGAGTGGCAGCGACGCGGCATCGGCACGGCCCTGATGGAGTGGAGTCATCAACGGGCTCGCGAGCTCGGTCTATCCGAGGTCAGGCTTGGAGTGCGGAAGCAGCTCCCCGCCAACATCGCGTTCTACAAGGCCCTCGGCTACCGGTTGATCGCGCGGCACCACCATCCCGGCCAGAGGCGGGTGACGTGGTACGAGATGTCGCTCCGGCTCTGAGCTAGTTCAAACGCTCCAGGATCATCGCCATCCCCTGGCCGCCGCCGACGCACATCGTCTCCAGCCCGTAGGTCTTGTCCTGCTCGGCCAGACCGTTGAGCAGCGTGCAGAGGATGCGGGCGCCCGTCATGCCGAACGGATGGCCAAGCGCGATCGCGCCACCGTGCGGGTTGAGCTTGTCGCTGAACGGGTCGACGCCGATGCCGCGCGCCGAAGGGATGACCTGGGCCGCGAACGCTTCGTTGATCTCGACGATGTCGATGTCGTCGATGGTCATCTTGGCGCGCCTGAGCGCCTGCTTCGACGCGTCGAGCGGGCCGAGGCCCATGAACTCCGGCTCGAGCGCCGACAGGCCGGTCGCCACCACGCGGGCGATCGGCTTGATCCCGAGCTCCTTCGCGCGGCGGTTGGACATCACGACCACCGCGGCGGCCCCGTCGTTGAGCGGGCAAGCGTTGCCCGCGGTGACGGTCCCGTTCTCGCGGAACGCCGGCTGCAGCGTGGCGAGGACCTCCATGGTGGTGCCGGGCCGCGGGCCGTCGTCCTTGAAGAAGGTCTGCCCGCTGGGCAGGGGCACCGGGACGATCTCGCGGTCGAAGAACCCGCCGTCGCGGGCTTTCACCGCGGCCGTCTGGCTCTTGACCGCGTAGCGGTCCTGCTCCTCGCGTGTGATCTTCTCTCGCTGGGCTACGTTCTCGGCGGTCTGTCCCATCGCGATGTAGACGTCCGGATACTCCTCGGTGTTGCCCGGCACGAGCTTCGAGTTGTAGGTGTCGGGCGCGTCGGGGTAACCGCTGCCGTAGCGCGACACGCACTCGACCCCGACCGAGAGGAAGGCGTCGCCTTCCCCGGCCTCGATCGCGTGGGCAGCCATCCGTGTCGTCATCAGGGAGGACGAGCAGTAACGGTTGACCGTCACGCCCGGGACATCGAGCCGGGCCAGGATCGACACCACGCGGCCGATGTTGTGACCCTGCTCGCCGCCGGGCAGGCCGCACCCGCAGATCAGGTCTTCGATCTGGGTCGGGTCAAGCTCGGGGACCTTGTCCAGGACCTTGGTGACGACGTGAGCCGCCAGGTC
>Ga0075433_10001938_pt1 | contig 15564 bp, 15 predicted proteins | sample RhiMethybrSRZTD2_FD_75299 | JGI IMG/M metagenome (GOLD analysis project Ga0075433, IMG submission 75299) | Populus rhizosphere microbial communities from Tennessee, USA - Rhizosphere MetaG P. TD hybrid SRZTD2 | ecosystem: Host-associated > Plants > Roots > Rhizosphere > Soil | place: USA... | reverse complement strand
AGGCGCGGCCCATCAAGTCGGTGAAATCGCCGCGCGCACGAAACGGACAAGTATAGATCACTTTGCCGGGTGCGCCTGGCAAATCCCACTTCGTCAGGCGAAATCAGCGTTTGGCCGGATGCTCTTTGATGTAATTCGCGGCGAATTCCTTCAGCTGCGGATTCTGGAGCCCAATGGCCTCGGCCTCGGTCTGCGCACGCTCGACGGTCCATCCATCCTGCAGGGCGCGCTTGATCATCCACATGGCGCCGACGCGATTGGCGGAGCCGCAATGAATGAACACGGGCTGGTTGCTCTTATCGGCCACAGCGCCCAAAAAATCGCTGACGACCTTGGCGTCGGGCATCGCGGCGTTGAAGGGCAGATGGATGTATTTGAGACCGGCGGTCTGCGCTGCCGCTCGGGCGGCGTCGATGTTGGCGCCCTCTTCGGTCGGCAGACGCAGATTGATCACCGACACGTAGCCTTCCTTCTTCAGTCCGGCCATGGCGCTCGGGTCCGTCGCTCCACCGCAGCCGACGGTGGCGTCGACGCGCGAGTAGTTGCGAATCCCCGCCATGTCCTGCTTCTTGACCTGTGCCGCCGCGGGTAGAGCCACTGCGAGCACGAGTGCGACGATCACCAGAAATCGCGTCATGACGAAACCTCCTAGCGAGTCGCGATCTTACTCCTGTACGCACGAACGGCGGGTCTAAAGACCCGCCTCTAGTACGGCCTCGGTCATAGAGGCGGGCCTTCAGCCCGCCGACGATTCAGGACGGGAACTACCGCTCGACTGTAACGGTGACCGGCTCTTCGAGTCGAACCGTGACAGATGATCCAGATGCGAGCGCGGCGTTGTTGCGGCCTCCGGTCATCACGGCCGCCGTGCCGGCGCCGGCTCCGACCGATCCGCCGATGGCCGCGCCTTTGGCGCCGCCGAGGATGCCGCCGATGATCGCGCCGCCGATGGCCCCGCCGCCGATCTTCGCCGAGCTCTCTCGGCCCGGTGATTCACCCTCGCGATAGATCGTCTCGGTGTCGACGGGGAGACGCGTGCCGTCGGCCAGCACGATCGACGTGAAGCGGATGCCGAGCCGCGCGCGTTCACGCACGCGGCCGCCGCGTTCGACAACCGTCACGTTGCCGTTCGCTTTCGCGCCAGCGGGAATCGCGACGCGATCGCCGACCTTCACATCGCGCGTCACACGCGCGACGACGGGATCTTCAACGCGTGCGTGTTCGCTCGACACGCTCGATTCCATCTGCAGACCGATGACCGACTGCGCGGCGACCACGAGTTCCTCATATACGGGTCCTGGCGGATCGACCGACTTCGATGCCTGATTGTCGGCTATCGGCGCGGGTGCGATCGCAACCGGCGCCTCTTCACGAGCGGGAGGCGCCGAAGGCGACGGTGTGGCTGCAGGTGCAGGCTCGTTCCGTCGTGGCGCAACGGGAGCGGGTCGCGACGGTGCGGGAGACGCGGGCCGGGTAACAGGCGCCGCCTCGGCGCGCGGGGACGGGGCTCGGGTCGCCGCTTCACCGACGACGCCCTCGGACTGCTCGACCGTTGCGGTTGGCGTGGGATCTTGAGTTGCGGCAACCTGCGCGGGGGCTGGGGCTGGACTGGTGGACCTCACGATCACGTAGGTCCCGCCGGCGCCGGCCGCGACGCACAGAAACGCGAGCAACGCCTTGCTCATCATGGCTCTTTCCTCTCAACCCCGCTGCGGGAGCAAGGGCTATGCCTGCAGAGATTGCGAAAACTCGAACGAAATCAGCGTGTCTCCCCCGCGCCCCTGGCCTGTTTTTCGGATCATGTCCTCTTGAGAGTTAACAGAGAAGACGGGGGAAACGGAGGGGATTTCACACGGGGGGAACGGGGGTCGCGGAAATTGACTTGGTTTCTTCCCCGTTACCGCCGTTCCCCCGTGTGATATATCCCCGTGCCCTCCGCCTGCGTCACGCGACGAACTTATATCCCAATCCGTGGACCGTGAGAATGTGCTGCGGGTGCCGCGGATTGTCTTCGATCTTTTGTCGAAGCCACGCCACATGTACGTCGACGGTGCGCGTCGACGGCATCGCGTTGTAGCCCCAGACCTCGTTGAGCAGCTCGTCGCGCGACAGCGCGGCCCCGCGATGTTCGACGAAGTATTTCAGCAGCTTGAACTCGCGCGCCGACAGATCGAGCGGCTGCCCGGCCTTGTTCACTTCCGCCTTGCGGAAGTCGACGGTGATGTCGCCGAACTGGAACGTGTCGATCGATCCCGACGCCGCACGCACGGCTCCGCGACGGAGCAGCGCCTCGATTCGCGCCAACAGCTCGGCCATCTCGAATGGCTTCACGAGATAGTCGTCCGCACCGAGCTTCAGTCCGACAACGCGATCGACCACCTGGCCGCGCGCCGTCAACATCAGAATCGGAGTGTGGACGCCGCGCTGCCGGAGCGTGCGGCACACATCGAACCCGTTGCCGCCCGGCAGCATCACATCGAGCAGGATCGCATCGAAGGTGCTCGTGCTCGCGCGCGCAAGACCACGCACGGCATCCCCCTCGTGCTCGACGTCGTACCCTTCAGCCGTAAGCCGATCGGTGAGCGTGAGCACGAGACCGGGTTCGTCTTCGACGAGCAGCAGGCGGCGCGGCTGCATGACGTGCAGCAGTGTATGCCGCGAAGTGGAAAAGTGGAAAAAGTTGAAAAGTGGAAAAGTGGAAGTGCTTAAGTCGAGAAGTGGAAAGTAAGTGTCGAAGTAACCGGACGGACTGTCCGACTTAACCGCTTAAGTACTTCGACGTTTCCACTTCTTCCACTTTTCCACTTCTTCCACTTTTCCACTTCTTCCACTTGTTCACGTGTGCGTGGTCTGGAGTTCCTGACCAACGGCGCGTGGCTGGACATCCGGACCGGCGGCGGGCAAGGCAATCGTGAACGCACTGCCGGCGCCGGTGCGCGTGGTCACGCTGATGCGGCCGCCATGGGCGACGACGATGCGACGGACCAGCGACAGGCCGAGGCCGTTGCCGTGAACCTGGCGGGCCACGGCATCCGCGCCACGATAGAACGGATCGAAGATGTGCGGCAGATCCTCGGCGGGGATGCCAGCTCCGTGATCGCTGATCGTGATGCGGACTTCCGAGTGCCGGCGATCGGTGGCGTGTTCGGCCTTGATGCCCACCCATCGATCGGCGCCGCCGTACTTCACGGCGTTCGCGATCAGATTCTGCACCGCCGAGCGCAGTGCCGCAGCGTCGCCGACGATCGGCGGCAGATCGGACGCAATCTCTCGATGCACGATCACGTCGCCGTCTGATGTCGACATCGATCCGTCGACTGCGCTCTCGATGATCTCGGCCGGCGACAGCGGCACGCGCGATGCCAAGCCGAGTCCCGACTCGATGCCCGCGTACTGCAGTACTTGCTCGACCATCTCGCCGAGACGGCGGGCTTCGGTTTCAACCAGCTGTCCGTACCGCTTCACGCGGTCGCCGGAGACGACGCCCTGCGCGAGGTTTTCCGCGGCGGATCGGATCACGGCGACCGGCGTGCGCAGCTCGTGAGACACGCCGGCGACGAACTCGATCTGCTGCCGCGCGAGCCGGTGCGCGCGTCGCGAGGTGGCGGCGAGGAGCGCGACGCTCACAGTGAGCAGCAGCAGAATGCCGAAGCTCGCCGCGAGATTGCGGCGGCGTGCGCCCGTCACAGCGGCTTCGAGCGATCCGCTCTGATGCTGGACGAGCAGCAGCCATCGGCCGGGCACCTCGTCCTGGGATCGCGGCGGTCCCGAATTCGCCGGCGCGTCTGCAGGCCTGATGCGGTTGGAACCCGGACGATCGTCGCCGTCGACTTGCGGACGTGGTCGTCCGAAGAAGAACGCGGGATCGCCGCGGCCGAGCAGATTCGATGTGGCATCCGCGTGCTTCGGATCGAGCGGTGCAGTCGGATCGGAGCGAAACAGGATCTGCGACGGGTTCTCGGGCGAGACCACAGCGACGCGATAGGCATCGCCGTCGGGGTGCGTGAAGTGCCGCTGCACCAACTCAGGGAGCATCTGTCCGCGGATGTATTCCATGTTCAGCTGGATGATCGTGAAGCCGAACACGGGCGTGACGGTTTGCGGACCGGGCGCGGGAGACGTCTGCACGACGCGATTGCGCAGCGGCGTGACGATCAGCGACTCCTCGTCACGAAACGCCGGGCGACGATTGAGCCCATGGCCGGCTTTGAAATCGGTGAGCTCTTGTTCGAACTGGGGCCGCCAGCGCGCGAGCACCGAAGGCCAATCGCTCTGGTCGAACGTGTGCGAGTCGGCGTTCCATCGCCTGAGGCGCAGGCCGTGATCGTCGTCGAGCAGGAAGATGCCTGCAACGACCTGCGGGTGCGCCGCCGTATTGAGCCATGTGTCGTAGCGATCGGTGTATCGATCGGACGCACCTTCCTGCGCGGTCTGAGGACCAACCTGCAGGCTGATCACGGCGCGCACGATCTCGCCGTCGAAGGCTTCGCGGAATTGTGCCGCTGCGTTGCGAAGGTTACGCTGCATGCGTTCGCGCTCCGCGGTGCTGACCTGACCGACCCATCGGTACTGGAGAACAGCGAGCGCAGGAAGCAGGACGAGCAACGCCCCGGTCACCAGCGTGGGTCCGGACGGTCTCTTCAGCGTCACGAAGGAAAGTCTAGCATCAAGAAAATGGCTGTAACACGCTGAAAAACCAACCTTTACAAACTTAACAAAAGCTTTGCGCGTGCTTAACGACGTGCCCGAAACCGGGCAGGAATAATTTGAGGCCCCATGTCCTTGTCGCGTGGCGTTCTGCTCGTGTGTGCAGTGGTTGGAGTTGCAACTCTATCCACTCCCGTCGCTGCTCAATCTGAAGATCCGGCGAAAGGCGCGTCACTGCTTGCCGAGGCTCGCAAAGCCGTCGGCGGCGACGACAAGCTCGCGGCGATCAAGCGCCTGCAGATCAAAGGCGACATGAAGCGCGGTCAGGGCAACGCGACGCTCGAAGGCGACAGCGAGATTTTCCTCGAGCCTCCCGACAAGTTCCGCCGCAACGAGTCGCTCAGCATCGGCCTCGGCGGTCCCGGTATCGACCGCGTCGAGATCCTGAACGGCACCGAGGTCATCGACGAAAACAACGGCGGCGGTCGCGGCGGTTTCGCGCGCGGCGGCGGAGACTTTGGCGGGAACCGCGGCGGTGGAGACTTCGGCGGCTTTCGCGGACGACGAGATGGCGGCGGTGGCGATGCCAACGGCGACAGCGCCCAGCGCGGCCGCGGTCAGATCGATCCCGAGCGCCTCAAGGAGGCGCAGCGCCGCACTCGTCAGGCCGAAGTGGCCCGACTGTTAGTGGCGATCCTGCTGAACACCTCGGCACCCGTGGCGTGGATCGGCACCGCGCAGTCGCCGGAAGGAAACGCCGACGTCGTCGAGATCAAGATCGAAAGCGCGCCCGCGCGTTTGTTTCTCGATAGTTCCACGCATCTGCCGTTGATGCTGACGTGGGCCGGCGGCGGAGGCCGGGGCGGGCGCGGCGGTCAGGGACAGGCAACGCAAGCGCAGGGACAGACGGCGCAGGCCGCGCCGGCGGGGCGCGCCGGTGCTACGCAGGAAATGCATCTCTCCGACTACAAAGTGGTCGGCGGAATCAAACTCCCTCACCTCATCACGCGCGGAATCAATGGCGAGACGAGTGAGGAGTGGACCATCAAGAGCTACAAGATCAATCCGACCTTCAAGGCGAACACGTTCACCAAATGAAACGGTTTCTTGTCATCCTCGTCGCGTTGTTCATCGCCAGCCCTCTGGCGGCACAGCAGAATGCCAACCAGTCGCAGCTCCGCCTCGTCGTTGTCGACGAGACCGGCGCCGGCATTCCATCGGCCACCATCATCGTGAAGGTTGGCTCGGGCCCCGCGGTCACGTTCACCAGCGATGAGCGCGGCGTCGCTTCGTCGCCGGCGCTGCCGGTCGGCGCGGCGACGCTGCACGTCGAGTTCGAAGGGTTCGAGCCGTACGAGGGCCCGATCACGCTGCGCCGCGGAGCGATAAATCAGAACGTCACGCTCAAGATTGCAGGGTTCAAAGAGGAAGTCGTGGTGAGCGACACGACGGCCACCGACGATCGCCGCGGCAACTCGTTGAGCACGACGCTCGAGCAGAGCGAGATCGAAGAGCTGCCAGAAGATCCCGACGAGCTCGCCGACGTGCTGACCGCGCTGGCCGGCGGATCGGGGGCGGTGTTTCAGGTCAACGGATTCCGCGGCGGCCGTCTGCCGTCGCGCGACGAGATCCGGCAGATCCGCTTCCGGACCAATTCGTTCTCGGCCGACAACCACGATGCCGGCCGCACGCAGATCGAGATCATCACGCGGCCCAACATTCGCGACTGGAGCGGCAACGGATCGTTCAACTATCGCAGCGATGCGATGAACGCGCGCAACGCCTTCGCCAGCGCGAAGACGCCCGAAGAGAACCGCAACTTCAATTTTGGTGCGCGCGGGCCGATCGTCAAAGGCAAGACATCGGTTCGCTTGAACGTCGATGGTCGCCGCGACTTCCAGGCCGACACGATTGTTGCGATCGACGAGCACGGCCACCGGCTCGGTGACTACGTGCGCCGTCCGTCGCAGTCGACCAATTTCACCGGCGGCATCGAACACGCACTGACGAAAGATCAGACGCTCCGGCTCGAGTTCAGTGCTCGCGAGAACGAGACGACCAACGCCGGCGTCGGCGGCTTCAACCTGCCCGAGCGCGCCTACGACAACTCGGGCAACACCCAGCAGCTGCGCGCGCAGATGCAAGGCGTGTTCAGAAAGACGATGCTGCACGAGGTGCGTCTGCAGGTGAACTCACAGGAGAACGCGCAGACGTCGTTCTCGAAAGCGCCGACGATCATCGTGCTCGATGCGTTCACGCGCGGCGGCGCCGGCATCGCCAACGAAGGGTCGTCGCGCACCTACGAGCTGGCGGAGAACCTCGACGTAAACGTTGGCAAGAAACAACAGATGCGAGTCGGCTACCTGCTCGAAGGGGGACGCTACAAGAACTTCGACGCCCGCAATGCCGCGGGCACGTTCACGTTCAGCAGCATCGATGCCTATCTCGCCGCGACGCCGACCACCTACACGCAGCGCCTCGGGCAGGTCAACACGTCATTCAATCAATACAACCTTGGCGTCTACTGGTCGGACGACGTGCGATTGAACAACAAGTTCTCGTTCGGGATCGGCGTGCGGAACGAGATGCAGTCGCACATCGACGATCACGTGAACCTGATGCCGCGCGCCGGCTTGACGTGGACGCCGTGGGGAAACCGCACCAGCATCCGCGGCGGCTACGGTCTCTTCTACGACTGGTACGAGTCGAACCTCTACGACCAGACGCTGCGCGTCAACGGCATCGCGCAGCGCGATCTCCTGATCATCAACCCGGGATATCCGGATCCCTCGTCTGGGATTACCGCCGATGTGCAGCCGGGCGGTCGCATCCAGGCGAGTTCGAATCTGAAGATGCCGAAGGTGCATCAGGCATCGATCGGCGTCGAACGCCAGGTCACGCAGAACCTCTCGGTGCAGGCGAGCTATCAGATGCTCCGCGGGCGAAACCAGTTGCGTTCGATCAACATCAACGCCCCCACGAATATCGGCACCGACGAGCAGCCGAATTGGGTGAGACCTGACCAGACGATCGGCAACATCACGCAGTTCGATTCGACGGGACGTTCGCAGAGCGACCGCCTCGAGCTGCGAAGCACGTACAGATTTCCGCGCCGCAACATCTTCATGAACATCAACTACGCGCTGGGCCAGGTGAGAAACCACGCCGACAGCGCAACGTCGCTGCCGGCGAACAACCTCGATCCGAATGCCGAGTGGGGACCGTCGCGACAGGACATCCGGCACCGCGTGCAGGGTCAGGTGAACGTGCCGCTGTTGTATGGCGTGCGATCGGGGATCAACTTCAACGCGCAGTCGGCGTCGCCCTACACGATCACCACCGGCTTCGACGGCAATCGCGACGGCGTCAGCAACGATCGCCCGTTCGGCGTCGGCCGCAACACCGCGCGCGGACGATCGACGTGGACGATGAACGTGAACATCAACAAACAGTTTGCGATTGGCGGTGTTCGCGGCGCGCAGCCTGGCGGCAACGGCGGCGGAAACGGTCGCGGCGGTCGTGGCGGCATCGGGCCGGGCGGCCCGGCCGGCGCGCCGGTCAGCAATCAAGTGAACGTCGCCCAGGGCCAAGGCGGTGGCAACCGTGGCGGTCAGGGCGGCGGGCAGCGTGGCGGGAACGGGGGCAACAACCGCGGTGACGCGCAGAGCAACAACAACGGCCGCTACACGATGGAGCTCTTCATCCGCGCCGACAACGTGCTCAATCACGTGAACTACGGCGGCTTCAGCGGCAACATGCTGTCGCCGTTCTTCGGCCGACCCACGAGCGCACAACAGCCGCGCCGCCTGACGGTGGGAACGGCCTTCCGCTTCTAAGCGAGCAGTGTAGGCCGGGCCTGGTTTGTAGGCCCGGCGTGATCCCTCGATAGAATCTCTCCTGTGAAGGTCATCGTCGTTGGCGCAGGTGTGATCGGCTGCGCCGTCGCCTACGAACTTGCGCGCCGCGGTGCGGACGTGCGTCTGCTCGACAGCCGCTCTCCAGGCCGCGGCGCGACGTTCGCGTCAGCCGGCATCCTGGCTCCGGCTGTCGAAGGGCACAATCCCGATCTGCTCCATCTCACCTCGTGCAGCCTCGCGGCGTACGACGAGTTCATCCGACGGGTGCGACACGACTCGGGCGTCGACATCGATTACGCGCGGACGGGAACGCTGCAGGTCGCGTTCACGCAGGAGCAGGCCGCGGTTCTGATAGAGATCGCGACCCGGTGCGCGGCGTCGGGCATCGCTCACGAGTTGCTCGATACGGCCGGCGCCCGTGCGCTCGAACCGAGTGTGTCGGAGGATGTGATTGCCGCATTGCACGTGCCGACGCAAGGGTACGTGAGCGCGGAGCAGCTCGTCGCAGCTCTCGTGCAGGCGGCCGTGAGTCGAGGTGCGACGATCGTGAACGACCGTGTCGAGCGGATCGAGGAGACCCCGCATGGCGTCGTCGCGCTCACCTCCCGCGAACGCCTCGACGTCGACGCCGTCGTCATGGCCAGTGGTAGTTGGATGGTACCCACCGGCCGGGCCCGCAGCGAGCGAAGCGAGTCCGGGCTCGCCCTGAGCGAGCGAAGCCAGTCGACGGGGTCGATGGTCAAGCCCATTCGCGGGCAGCTGCTGCACCTGCGAGTCGACGAAGCGATCGCCTCGCGGGTGCTGTGGGGTCCCGACTGCTACATCGTGCCGTGGCGTGATCGCACGGTGTTGGTCGGGGCCACGGTCGAAGACGTGGGCTTCGACGAATCGGCCACCGTCGAGGGCGTGCGTTCGCTCCTGACTGCGGCCACGGCCGTCGCGCCGGTGCTCGATCGGGCGCGCTTCCTGGAGGTGCGCGTCGGGCTGCGGCCGAAGACCGCCGACGAGTTGCCGGCGATCGGCCGTTCGTCGACAATGCACCACGTGTTCTATGCGATGGGGCTCTATCGCAACGGGATCCTGCTGGCGCCGCTCACCGCGACGATGGTCGCGGACCTGGTGCTCGACGGACGCGAGCACGCCGATCTCGCTCGGGTGCGGCCCGATCGATTTGGACTCTGACGAGTGCGGCTCAAGAAGCTCTACTCATCGCGCGAGGTGGCCGTGATGACGGGGCTCACGGCGCGGCAGCTGCAATGGTGGGACTCGCGGCGCCTGTTCACACCTGCCGTTGGCTCGAGGCGCACGGAGGCGGGTGGCTTCACCGAACGCCGCTACACGCCGGTCGACGTCCTCGAGCTGCAGGTGCTCGCCGATCTTCGTCACCGCGGCTTCTCGGTCCCGCAGATCCGCCGGCTGCTGGCGACGCTGCGCGACGTGTTCAACGTCCGTCTCTACGAAGCGATTGGTGATGATGGTCCGATGGCGCTGTTCATCAGCGGCGATCAGCTCTACGCGCGTGCGCGTGACGGCCAGCTGTTCGACATGGATCGCCCGACGGAGCCGTTGCTGATGGTCGGAGAAGATCTGCCAATGCGCCCGCTGGCCGCGCGCGAACGACGAAGGAGACGGCGAGTCTGAAGACCCGCCTCTACGACTTACACTTCCCACCCTCGCAGCGGTTGTTCTCGTTGCACACCATCTCGTAGAGTCCCGTCTTGTCCCACTCGGGGTGCCGCTTCATCTCCCAGTCGACCGACCACGGCGTGGTGAAGATTTTTGGATCGTCGACTGTGAATTGATACGCGATCGTGTCGGCGTCGACGCGGCGGAGGCGCTCGATCGAGTGGAACGCCTCGGTGTGCATCCGATACTCCTTCGGGTTCGAGTAGTACCAATCGTCCAGCGACCAGCGCTTGTAGTTGCGTCCGTCGATGACGAGCGTGTCGCCTTCCCAGTGGCCGACGGGTTCGCCGTAGAAGGTTGGCTCGATGTCGGTCTTGTGCGGACGGCCGTCGAGCGGAATGATGCGCGTGACGTTCATGAACTCCGTCGACATCACCAGGTACTGCGGCGTCTGAATGAACTGCACTGGATACGGACCGAGAAACGCCGACGGGAATCCTGACGGCAGGCAAAACGCACGCGGCTCGTCGTGTCGCGGATCGCCGGTGCGCGGCTCGTAGAACAGCGCTTCGCCGCCCGGAACGAACGGCGCCATCTTCGCGCGATCGAACACGGTGGGGATCGTGCGTGTGCCGGGATACTTCGGGTTGTCCCACATGCCGCTGAAGTCCGGCTTGCCATCGGCGAGCCGCGGAACCGCTTTCGCTGCCGGCGACGACTGTGCGCGCATGATCGGCGTGACGCCGATCGAGGCCACGGCAACCATTGCGACACACGCGGCGACGAAGGCGAGTCGCGTGCGAACGCTAGAGAGATCGTGGTTCGGCATGACGGCCCTCTTTCTACCGCGGAGTGCGGTCTTCATTGGAGGCGGTGAAGACACTGCGGCCGTCAGCGAACGTCACTTTACCGCCCGAGGCGTTGTTGGAGCCGTCGCGGGCGCGGAAGCCTTCGACGACGATCACGTCACCGATCTTGAGGGCGCTCTTCGGGATCCCGCGGCGCTGCAGTACACCGGGAGGCCCGCCCGAGAATCCCCAGTTCGTGACCCGGCCCTGCTCGTCCTTCACGTCGACGAAGAACCAGATGTGCGGGTTGGTCCACTCGACCTTGGTCACCGTGCCGGTGATTTTCACCGGCGCGTTGCTGTCGTACTCGGCGGAGAACGAGTGATGCGCGAGCAGGGACGGTCCGACGGCGACGAGCAGTGCAACCGTCATCGCACACAGTCGCGATGTCATAGCCAGTCTCCTGGCCGCGCATTGTACCGATTATCAGTTGCTTGGCGTGAACCCGACCGTGACCGTCATTACCACTGGGACCGGCTGACCGCGGAGCAGCGACGGCGTGAAGCGCCATCGTTTCACGGCATCCTTCGCCGCCTCATCGAACAGCGGATCGGAGCGCAGTACCTCGACTTCCCGCACCGAGCCGTCCTCGCCTATGACTGCTTGCAGAATCACGAGACCGGGCTTTTTCGCCGCAAGCGCGATCGGCGGGTAGATCGGCGCCACGTGCACCAGCTTCTTCGGCGGTTGGATCTCAATGCCAGCGCGCACCGGTGTGTTCGGCGCTGGGGGAAGCGGTGGTTCGACGATTGAGTCGCCAGTCGACGATATACCTATGAGTGGTCCGCCGGCGATGATCGCGCCAGGATCATCACGAGGTGCGGACTCGACGGGCACGTCCGGCTCGGGCTTCACCCCGTCGGGCTCCTCGATCGGTGCCGCGTCGAGGGAAGGCGCCGGTGTGCTGCGCGCGATCGCGACCGGAGGCGGCTCGGGCAGCTCGGCACGCACGATGATGAACGCGCTCGTGCGCGGTGGTTCGGGAAGTTCGTCGGTCGCGAACGCGGGAGCGATGTAGACCGCCGCGATCACGCCGAGATGCGCGATCACGGAGAAGACGAGCGTGTACTTCCGCATAGGCCTCCTTGTGAGGAAGCCTCGCCGGCGGGCTTGGTGAATGAGACACCGGAACCTCGGAAAGGTTCGAGGTTCCGGTCGTGGTTCGCGCGCTCGCGCGCTATTGCGCTTCGGTTCTGAAGCGGCCGACGTAAGCGGCCTTCGCGACGGTCTTGCCGGCCATCGCTTTGATCAGATCATCGCGGCTCGCGGTCGCCGGTAGATCGAGATTCGCGTTGAGCGCGTAGAGCTCGAAGACGTAGTGGTGATACCGCGGACCTGCTGGTGCGCCAGGGCCCATGTAGCCAGGCTGATTCGTGATGTTGTTGCCCTGAACGGATCCGTCGGGGAGCTTGCCTTCTGGAATGCCGTTGGCCGATGCCGGGATGTTCCACGCCATCCAGTGCAGCACGTCGCCGGTGCCGTTCTGCAAAGCGACGTCGATGTCGTGGAAGATGATCGCGTAGCTCACGGTGCCATCGGGCGCACCCGAGAACTTGAAGCCGGGCTGCACGCCGCCGCGGCCGGTGAACTTCGCCGGCACGATGCCGCCGTCGGGAAACGCATCCGTCTGCATCAGCAGTGGCGGCAGGTTGAATCCGCCGCGCCCGCCTCGGCCGCCGCCCGCACGTCCGGCGCCGCCGCCGCGATCCTGCTGCTGCGCCGACATGTCGGCGCCAACCGCCGTCGCGACCACCAGCGCTGCGATCGCAAGACCCCATCTGTGTCGCATGCCACTCTCCTTGGCGCGTCATTCTACTGCGGCCACTTTTCCACTTTTCCACTTCTTCCACTTCTTCCACTTCTTCCACTTTTCCACTTTTCCACTTCTTCCCTGTCGGATACACGTGCTTGACAGGGAAGAACGAGAGGCGTATTCGTACGTGTAGCCACATCACTCGAGACGTGGAGGTTCATATGGGGGAACCGCCGGGCTGATGGGGCGTGTCGACGGCTGACCCTTGATCACGGTCTCCCCTCGCCACGCGCAAGTACGAGCCGATTGACAACTGAAAGGTTTGTTAGAAAAGTAAGATTCTGGCTCCTGCCAGAACGCGTGTCAGACACGCAAACGCCCGACTGAGCGCCCGCTCAGATCGGGCGTTTTTGTGTACGTAGTGTCCGGCTTTAGCCGGACCATTAATTCGCCGGGGCGCCCATTACCTGTCCAGTCTTCTCGGTGCACCCGCCCGCGGGCATCTTCATTCCGCAATGAACGATCGGGCCGCCAACCGCACCCATCGGGCGACCGTCGCGCAGCGGATGCAGGGTGACTGTCATGATCGTCCCCGGCGGGAAGCTCTCGACAGTGACGCCGTTGCGCGCCATCGCCGCCGCCGACCCGGTTTCCATGCCCCACACGAGCGGCTTGCCGTGCTCGATGACCGGCGATCCATCCGCGTTCAAGACTTCGAAGATCAGCTGCGCATGATTGCTGCCGGGAATGAATCGCGTGAGCTTGCCGGTCATCACGCGCGTGAGGGCCATGTTGTACATCGCGAACGAATGATGAGCGCGCGCGGGCGTCGCGCTGATGATGAACGACGCTGCGGCCGCGAGGCCGGCGATCCAGGTTCGTGTCTTGGTCATAGGTCTCAGTTCTCTGGCTTCTTCCAGCCTTGCTCGAAGTGCTTCTCCCAATTCTGCGCCCACGGCCGGCCGAAGTAGTCGATGTAGCCCTCATCGACGAAGGTGGTCTGTGTGGGACGGCCATCCGGACCGTTGACGATCGTGCTCTGTACGCGGCACTCGACGAACGAGTAGCGAGTCTGTTGATCGTCGGCCGCGGCCACGCGTTCCCACGGTGTGACGGTATGCAGCGGACGCGTGAACGCCTCGGGATCGTAGAACGTGGCGTCAACGGTGATCGTCTTGCCGTCGGCGCTCGGCGTGAACACCTCGATCGTTTCCATCTTGTTGCTGAACTCGAACATCGAATGCGAAAGCGTCCACCCTTGGACGTTCGCCGTCCACGACACGAGCGTGTTGCCGTTCCAGAAGCCGACTGTCTCGCCGTACCACTGCGGCACTTTCTGCACATGCGAGCGTCCGATGAGCACTTTGCGCATCAAGTTGTCGGCGATGCCGGACAGGAACTGCACCTGATACGGCGTCATTGCGATCTCGATCGGCCCGCCTAGCGTGAACTCTCCCCACCAGCGCATGAACCCTTCGGGGTAGCAGAAGGCTGCCATCCACTGCGGCGAGTTGCTCACCGCCTCGTGATAGTTCATCTGCACCATGCGCGTCTGATACTCGGGCGTGAGCAGCGACAGCATGGTCGCCGTCTGGAGATTGCGTCCGTAGAGCCACTGGTCCGGCTGACCGCGGCGCTGATACCAGCCATCCCATTCAGGCAGCGTCTGACGCGTGTGCTTTGTCGGTCCGCCCGCGCTCTTTGCTTGCGCTATCAACGCTTGGTAGTGCTCCGAGGCCGTCTTGTATGGATAGGGGCTCACGATCTTCTCGATCGGGTAGTCGAGATTGCAGTCGCCCCAGTGCGCCACGCGATCGTCGCGCGACCACATGTCGGTGAGCTGGCGCGGCGTGTTGCAGCGCGCGTAGCGCTTGTCGGTCCACGACGCGCGATCGAAGTAGAAGTTCTTCGTCGTGAACATGTCGACTTTGAGCGGCGTGATCCCTGCTGGCGGCGTCGTCGACGTCGGCGTCGCCGCACCGCGCCCGCGTCCGCCGCCACGACCGCCGCCTTGCTGCGCGATCACGTGATCGCCCAGCGCGATCCCAATCGCCACCGCGACGAGTGCTCCGACCGCCGCAGCCGTTATTCGTGCCGTACTCATGAAACCGTGCTCCTCGAAAAAGCCGCGGATACGCTACCACGCCCGTACATTCACAAATCAACAATCACCAATCAACAACCGTTCGCTAATCAAAGATCGCTAATCAATAATGGTTCAGTGGCTGGTTACTCAGGCACTCCACTCGCGAAGAAACTTGGTCTCAAAGACGATCTCACTGTTCTGTTGAGCGGTGCGCCCGACGGCTATCGCACGCTGCTCGACGCGCCGCGATCGGTGCGCTTCGTCACCAAGCTCTCGGGCGACGTCGACCTGGTACAGATCTTCACGACGAAACGCGCGCAGCTCGCGCACGCACTAGCCGGCTACCGGCACACGCTGGCACCCGACGCGGTCGTCTGGGTGTCGTGGCCGAAGAAGGCGTCGAAGGTCCCGACCGATATCACCGAAGACACGGTGCGTGAAGTCGCATTGCCACTCGGCTTCGTCGACGTCAAAGTCTGCGCCGTTGATGATGTGTGGTCCGGACTGAAGCTGGTGGTGAGAAAAGAGCTGCGCTGATAGGGCTCGCGGCCCGGGCCTCGCCTCAGGGCTGGGCCAGGCGAGAGGATGCAGGCCCCAGTCTCTGCACACGAACGCCGACGTCGGGAGCGGGCAGTGTGCCCGGTAACCGACCTCGTGGAAGATCAGCAAGCTTTCCACCTTCGTCCTTGAGATCGCGGCCGACGCTGTAAACCAAATACCCGTCGTCGTTGTGGGAATAAAGAAGAG
>Ga0075433_10001937_pt1 | contig 15565 bp, 14 predicted proteins | sample RhiMethybrSRZTD2_FD_75299 | JGI IMG/M metagenome (GOLD analysis project Ga0075433, IMG submission 75299) | Populus rhizosphere microbial communities from Tennessee, USA - Rhizosphere MetaG P. TD hybrid SRZTD2 | ecosystem: Host-associated > Plants > Roots > Rhizosphere > Soil | place: USA... | reverse complement strand
CTGCTTCACCTGGTTCTGATAGTCGCGCGGCACCTGCTCGCGCGCGATGGCCTCCTCCATCATCTTCCGGTACTGGCCGACCACGCCGAGATACTGGAGGCGCGAGGGCGTGTTGGCCCCGCGTCCGAGCAGGTTGGTGTCCATCCCTTCCTTCTTGCCGCTCCGCGACTGGCCCTCGACGCCGACGTCGAAGGGATTGGCCCGGAGGCGCTGGGTGGGATCGCCCTTGGGGCTGCCGCTCTTCCCCCGGCCGGGGAAGAGCCCCTCACCCTCGGGGAAGTCGCCCTCGTCGCCCGGCCCGCCCGCGTTCTGGCCGCGCGCGTTGCCGCGCTGACCGCCGCGCCGCTCGTTCTCGCGCCCGCCCTTGAGGCCCTTACCGTCGCGGCCCTGCTCCTCCATGGAGCGGAGCTTGTTCAGCGCCCGCTCCATCGCCTCCATGGCCTTGTCGGTCTGGCCGCTCTCCATCGCCTCCATGCCCTCGTTGATGTCACCGGACCACGGCGAGCCCTGGCCGGCACCGCCTTTCCGCCCGAGCTTATCCATCTCGTTGAGCAGCTCGCGCATCTTCTCGGGTGAGAACTGGTCGCCCCGGAGCCCCCCGCGCAGCTCCTTCGCCTTCTGGAAGAGCGCCTTGCTCTGAGTCTGGGTGAAGTCGCGCTGGAGGTCCGGGAGCCGGTCCACCTGCTCGAGCATGCGAATGCGCTCGTCGCCCTTCTTGAGGAAGGCGTTGAAGTCGGAGCTCTTGGCGCCCAGCGAGGTGTCCTTGAACACCGCGGCGAGATCGCCGGCCTGAGTGGGCCCCCCGCCGCCCTGGCGCGGCGACAGGGTGCGCTCCTGGAGGTCGGCCCGCGGGAGGGCGTCCCGCTTGGCCGCACGGACCTTCTCGTCCGACTCGATGGTGCCGGTGCGGTCCGCGGGCTTGGCGTCGTCGTCGTCGGTCTTGGCCGTGAAGTTGGGCAGACTACCGCTGGGGAGCGGGATGGGGGGCGCCAGGGCCAGAATGAGGCCGAGCGCCAGCGGCACCGGCACCAGCTTGGCTTCACGGGGCCAGAGGCGCGGGATCACGTGGCGACCGTCGCGCGCCTCGACGCGGGCGACCGCGTCCGCGACGAGCGCGTCGACCAGCGGCGTCCGCTCGGGATGGTCGGCCCACTCGAGCGCGGTGGCGACCCGATCCTCGAGCGCGAAGCCGCGATCGGCGAGACGCGCCGCTTCGCCGAGGGTCACCGAGCGGAACCAGCCCCAGAGCCCCCCGACGAGGGCGCCCAGGAGGAGGAGCCCGCCGGCCACCTCGAGGGCGAGGGTGCCCAGCGACTCCCGGAACACGAGGGGCGCCGCGCCCGCGACCGCGCCCACGAAGAGCCCGCGCAGCGCCCAGAATTCCGCCCGGCGCAGGCGGACCTCGCGCATGACCTGCCGCACCAGCCGCTCAAGCACCTTCGGTTCGGACATCGCTCCCCTTCCCTGGGCCCGGCGGGCCCCTAGCGAACGAACGCGTCCTTCCCGGCTGTGCTGAGCGATTCGGCGGCTTCCACGAGCTGGCCGATGAGGGTGTCGGTATCCACACCCTCGGCCTCACCCTCGAAGTTGAGAATGATCCGGTGGCGAAGCGCCGGGGCGGCCAAGGCGCGGAGATCGTCCACGCTCACGTTGTAGCGGCCCTCGGCCAGCGCGCGCACCTTGGCGCCGAGCACCAGGGCCTGAGCTCCGCGCGGGCTCGCGCCGTAGCGGACGAAGCGGCGCGCGGCCTCGGGCGCGCGGTCCCACTGGGGATGACTCGCCAGCACGATCAGGGATGCGAGGTCGCGGACATGCGAGGCGAGCGGCACTTCCCGCACCAGCTCGCGGAACGCGAGCACCTGGGGGCCCGTCATCACCCGGCGCACCTCGACCTCGCGGGGCCGCGTCGTGCGGTCGATGATCTCGGTCAGCTCCTCGAGCGCGGGATAGCGCACACGCAGCTTGAAGACGAAGCGGTCGAGCTGCGCCTCGGGCAACGGATACGTCCCTTCCATCTCGATCGGGTTCTGGGTGGCGAGCACGAAGAACGGCGACGGGAGCGGATGCGACGAGCCCGAGACGGTGACATTGCCTTCCTGCATGCCCTCGAGGAGGGCCGACTGCGTCTTGGGTGTGGCGCGGTTCACCTCGTCGGCGAGCAGGATATGCCCGAAGATGGGCCCGCGCTGGAACTGGAAGTGCTTCCGCTGCTCGGCGTCCTCCACGATGATGTTGGTGCCGATGATGTCGCCGGGCATGAGGTCCGGGGTGAACTGGATGCGCGAGAACGTGAGATCCAGGCACTCGGACAGCGTCTTGATGAGGAGCGTCTTGCCGAGGCCGGGCACGCCCTCGAGCAGCACGTGCCCGCCCGCGAAGAGCCCGACGAGAACGTGGCTCACCACGTCGTCGTGGCCGACGATGACCTTCTGCATCTCGCCGCGGAGTGACCGGAACGACTCGACGAAGGCCTGGACGCGCTGCTCCTGCGTCGCGGCGGGCTGCGGGGACTGGGCCATGAACGGCTCCTTTCCCGTCATCGGGGAGTGGCGGATCGAAAAACTTGCCCCATGATATGGGCCCCTGCGCGACCCGTCAACCGATAGCGCTGGCGGGGGGTTCCGCGGCACCGACCCGGCTCCCCCATCGGTAGGCGCCGGCGGCTCGGGCGCGCGGAATGGCTGAAAAAAGCGAGGCCAAGCGGAAGCCAATGCCGGATGGCGCGCGTCAGAAGGGGTGAAGACGGAAGCTTACGACTGTGTTAAGGTGACAGTCGCAGGCGGCCGGGCCGTCAGAAACCCCCGCAAATCAGGGAGCCGGATGCCACATCAGCCGTCGGGCAACATGGAGTGCCGGGAGTGCATGGACCTCCTGGCCGACTACGTGGACGGCACCCTCCCCAAGGACCAGTCGGAGCTGCTCGACTGGCATCTCGAAGGGTGTCCCCCCTGTGTCGCATTCGTCAACACGTACAAGGGCACCGTCGACGCCGCCCGCCGCCTCCGCGAGACCAGAATCCCCCCCGAGCTGCAGCAGAAGCTGGTCGCATTCCTCAAGCGCTCCGCGCGCGCCTGAGCCTCGTCGCCCCTCCCGGCCGCTAGGCGGACAGCTCCTTCGACGTGAGTCGGTAGCGGAACCCGTCCGGATCCAGGCTGTCTCGCCGCTCGCCGTTGACCTCGGCCTGCGGGTACATGAGGAAGCCCACCGGCTCGCCGACGGAGCCGGGCAGCTTCACGTCGTGGGCATAGTTGTAGGCGAGCCAGTTCATCTCCCACTGCCCGAAGAGCTTGGCCCGGGCTCGCTGCACGGCGGGATCGGTGAGGGGCAGGCCGCCACGCTCCTCGAGCACGACCTTGCGCACGTCGGCAGGATCCACCGCGACCCAGCCGAAGCCGGTGAGATAGGACTCGGCGCGGCAGTGCTGGGCGCGCGTGATGTCGCCGCTCTTGCCCAGGCTCTTGAATTCGGCGGAGTCCGCCACCCGCACGCCGTAGACGTCGCGCGAGGGAATGCCCACCGACCGCGCCAGCCCCACGTAGAGCGCGTTGAGGTCGGCGCACTTGCCGCTGAGGTTGCCGGACTCGAGCATGGCGCGGATGTCGCCCACGCCGCAGCCGCGCACCTTCGGATCGCGGAAGGTGTTGTCCACGATCCACTCGTAGAGCGCCCGCGACTTGTCGAGATCCGACTTCTGGCCCTTGGTGATCTCGCGCGCGGTCCTGGCGACGATGCCGTCGGTGGGCATGAGCCGGGTGGGCTCGAGGTAGCGCGCGAGCGTACGCTTGTCCTCGCGCGCGTCCCCGGGCTTGGCGAGATCCACGGCCCGGTTGCGCGTGGCAAAGCGCGTGACCACTTCGACGGCGGGCCCGGCCTCGCCGGGCTCCCACTCGGCCACGAGCATGGCCGCGCCATACTTCTCCTCGAGCACCATGCGCGCCGACTTGGCGTTGCCCGTCCAGCTCTGACCGAGGTTCTTGAAGTAGTCGGTGTCGGCCGTGAGCGGGAGCGGGATCCACACGCGCACGGGGCCCCTCGGGTCGACGATCTCGGCCCGCGTCGTGACCTCGAACGCGCGCCACCTGGTCCCGTCGTCTGGGCTCTGCCCGAGCGCGCCGAGCGGGCGGGACATCAGCGCGGCCGCAGAAATGCCGAGGCCTGCCGTCAAGAACACGCGTCGCTCCATGAACGAGATCTCCCATCGATTGAGGGGTCAGGAGGGTCAGGGGGTTGGCGTGCTCATGGGTATCGGGCGAGCGGGACAAGTCAAATCGGCTGTTTCGATGCGGATCCGGCCGCGCATCGACAGAGACTATCGGACCCTCAGCCGGTACCGCCCTCGAGAACGAGGCGAAAGGCCTCCGCCACCGGAGAGCGGCTTCGCTCGCGGTGCGTCACGACGTAAAAGCCGCGAGTGACAGCGAGATCCCGTACACGCAGGAAGGCCAGCACACCCTGCCGGCTCTCCTCCTCGACGGCGATCCGCGACATCACGGTGATCCCCATGCCCGCCTTCACCGCCTGCTTGATGGCCTGATTCGAGCCCATCTCGCCGGCGACCCGCAGAGTGGCGAGGTCCACGCCCGCGCGCTCCAGCGCCGACTCGAAGGCCGCTCGGGTCCCCGATCCGCGCTCGCGAATGATGAGCGGCTCGCGGGAGAGCTCCTCGAGCGTAACCTGGGCGCGGCCCTGCCACGGGTGCCCCGCGGGCACCACCACGACCTCCTCGTCGGGGCTGAGGTCATGGAACTCGAGGCCGCGCTGCGGCAAGCGCGCCCCGACCACGCCGAGCTCCACCCGGCCGTCCGCGACCCAGTCCACCACCGCCTGGCTGTCGCCGATCACGAGCGTGGTGGACACCTCGGGAAACTTCTCGCGGAAGCGCCCGATCACCGCCGGCAGCAGATACTCGCCCGGGATCGTGCTCCCCCCGACGACCAGCTCGCCGCGCATCCGCCCCTGATAACCCTCCAGCGCCTGGCGCGCCTCGCGCGAGAGGGCGAGGATGCGCGTCGCGTACGAGAGCAGGAGCTGGCCGGCCCGCGTGGTCGCGGTGCCGCGCCCGAGGCGGTCGAGCAGGCGCACGCCCAGCTCATCCTCGAGGGCGCGGATGTGCTCCGACACCGTCGGCTGAGTGAGGTGCAGGGCCTCGGCCGCGCGCGAGAAGGAGCCCATCTCGGCGACCTTGGCGAAGATCTCTAGCTGGCGCAGATCCATGGTGGACGGGAGTATAGGGGCGCACGGGGCGAGGTGTCCAGCGCGCCGGGCGCCGCCCCTCAGTCGAGCAGCGACTCTGCAGCTTCCATGAGCCCTTCCGACAGGGTGGGATGGGCGTGGATCGTCATGGCCACCTCCTCGGCGGTCAGCGCGTTCTCCACCGCGAGGGCGGCCTCCGCCACCAGCTCGCCCGCGCCCGGCCCCACGAGGCCCACCCCCAGGATGCGACCGGTGGCGGCCTCGGCCACGAGCTTGGTGAGGCCGTCTGCCCGGCCCAGGGTGGCGGCGCGGCCCGACGCGGCCCACCCGAAGCGAGCGATCTTGACCTCGCGGCCGGCGGCCCGGGCCCCCGCCTCGTCGAGGCCGCACCACGCGATCTCCGGGTCTGTGAACACCACCGCCGGCACGGCCGTGTTGTCGAATGCGGCGGGCCGCCCCGCCAGCGCCTCAGCGGCGACCTTGCCCTGGCGCATGGCGCGATGCGCGAGCATGGGCTCGCCGGTCGCGTCGCCGACGGCGAGGATGCGCGGGTCGGCGGTGCGGCACTGGGCGTCGATCTCGATCAGCCCGCGTGCGTCCAGTCGCACCCGCGTCGTCTCGAGGCCGAGATCGGCGGTGAGCGGCCGGCGCCCGACCGCGACCAGCACGCGGTCGAAGCGCTCCGGGGCGTGGCCCTCCAGGGTCGCCTCCACGCTCCCGCCATCCTCGCGCAGCGCGATCACGCGCGTCGCGAGATGTACGGCGGCGAACTGTCGCTCCACGCGCCGGGTCAGGGGCTGAACCAGGTCGCGGTCCACGCCGGGCAGGAGGCCGTCGGTGAGCTCCACCATGGTCACGCGGCTGCCCAGCGCGGCGTACACCTGGCCCAGCTCCAGCCCGATGTAACCGCCTCCCACGACGAGCAGGCGCTCGGGCACGTCGGGCAGGTCGAGCGCAGCCGTCGAATCCATCACGCGCTCGCCGAGGTGCTCGACGCCCGGCAGGGCGCGGGGCGCGGAGCCGACCGCCACGATGGCGTGGCCGAAGCGGATCTTCTGGGGCGCGTCGCCCTCTACGCGGAGCTCCCGCGAGCCCTCGAAGACCGCGCGGCCGCCCACGACCTCCACCTTCTTGCCGCGCGCCACCGCGGCGAGGCCGCGCCCGAGCTTGCCCACCACGCGCTCCGCTTTCCATTTGCGGAGCGGGTCAAGGGAGATACGCGGCGCGCCGAAGTCGAGGCCGATCTCGCGGGCGCGCTCGGCCTCGCCGATCAGGTGCGCCGCGTGGAGCAGCGCCTTGGACGGGATGCAGCCCTCGTAGAGACACGCGCCGCCCAGCCGCCCGCCCGTGTCGACGACGACCGTCTCGAGCCCGAGGTCGGCGCAGCGGAAGGCGGCGGAGTAGCCGCCGGGGCCGCCGCCCACCACCACCACATCGACCTCCTCGACGCGATCCCCCATCACCATGGCGGCGCTCCTCCCGCGCGTCGGCTCAGAGGCCCAGCAGCAGCCGGCCGGGGTTCTCGAGCAGCGCCACCACGTCGGCCGCGAAGCGCGCGCCGTCGGCGCCGTCGGCCACGCGGTGATCGAAGGTCAGGGTGAGCGGGAGGAGGAGGCGCGGGACGATCTGCCGCCCCTCGCGGACCACCGGCTCGAGCCGGCCCCGCGCCACCGCGAGGATCGCCACCTCGGGATAGTTGATGATCGGGATCGCGCCGGTCCCGCCGAGCGCGCCGATGTTGGTGAGGGTGAAGCTGCCGCCACGGAGATCGTCGAGGGTGGCCTTGCCGTCGCGCACCCGCTGGGCGAGCGCGGCGAGCTCCCGCGCGATCTCCAGCACCGGCTTCTTGTCCACGTCGCGCAGCACGGGGACGATGAGCCCGCGATCCGTGGCCACGGCGACGCCCACATGCACGTAGCGCTTCAGCACCAGCTCGCCCGCCGCGGGGTCGAGGCTCGCGTTGAAATGGGGATGCTTGCCGAGGGCGGTGGCCACGGCCTTGAGCAGAAAGGACGTCAGCGTGAGATAGATGCCGCGCTCGCGCGCCGCCTCGAAGCCGCCGCGCACGATGGCCTCGAGCTCGGTGATGTCGGCGCGGTCGAAGTGGCTCACGTGGGGAATCAGCGCGGCGGACAGCGCCATCCGCTCGGCGATGGTGCGCCGTAGGTGCGAGAGCGGCACACGCTCGATCGGCCCCCACTGCTCGAAGCTCGGCAGCGCGGGAGGGGTGAGCCCGACCGGCGCCAGCGGCTTGGCGGGACCCGCGGCGGTCGTCGAGCCTGACGGCACCCGCGGCCCGGATGTGGCCGACGCGCGCGCCGGCGCGGCCGAGGCGGGGGTCGCCGCGCCCCGGGCGCCGCCTCCCGCGTGGGCGCGCACGTCGTCGTCGGTGATGCGCCCGCCCGGCCCGCTGCCCGCGACCGACGTGAGGTCCACGCCGAGCTCGCGCGCGAGGCGCCGGGTGGACGGCGTCGCGGGCGGCGGACCCGCCGGACGCGCCACGGCCGGCGCGGGGCGAGGCGGCGCGGCCGCCGGCGGCGGCGCCGAGGGCTGAGCCGCCGCGCGCGCGACGGGCGCGGCGCCCGCCGCATCGCCGAACGTCACCAGCACCGCGCCCACCTTCACCGTCTGGCCCGGCGTCACGTGGATGGTCTCGACACGGCCGCCCATCGGCGACGGGATCTCGACCTTGGCCTTGTCGGTCTCCACCTCGAGCAGCGGCGTGTCCTCGGCGATCACGTCGCCCTCGCGCACGAGCACCTCGACGATCTCCGCCTCGGTGAGCCCCTCACCGAGGTCCGGGAGCCTGAACTCGCGGGCCATGCGCGGCTAGTAGGCGAGGGTCTCGCGCGCGGCGGCGATCACGCGCGCGGCGTCGGGCACGTTGGCCTTCTCGCGCGCGAAGCCGGGGAACGGCACGTCGTAGGCGGTCACGCGATGCACCGGCGCCTCGAGGGAGAGAAACGCGCCCTCCATGATGGAGGCCGCGATCTCCGCTCCGGGGCCGAAGCTCCGCGGCGCCTCGTGCACCACGAGGGCACGGCCCGTCTTCGCCACCGAGGCGGCCAGGGCCGTCCGGTCGATCGGGGCGATCGTGAGGAGGTCCATGATCTCCGTCTCCACGCCGTCCTCCGCGGCCAGCGTCTCCGCCGCCTCACGCGCCACGCGCAGCATCGCCCCGTAGGCGACGATGGTGAGGTCCCGCCCCTCGCGGTCGATGCGGGCCTGGCCGAGGGGCATCAGCTCGGGCGCGTCGGGCACCTCCTCCTTGGCTGCGTGGTAGAGCGCCTTGGCCTCGAAGAAGATCACGGGATCGGGATCGCGGATGGCGGCGGCGAGCAGCGCGCGCGCCGCGCGAGGCCCTGAGGGGATGACCATCTTGAGCCCGGGGATGTGGGCGTAGAACTGCTCCTCACTCTCCGAGTGATGCTCGAGCGCGCGCACGCCGCCTCCGTAGGGCATCCGCACCACCATCTGGCAGTTGAAGCGACCCTGCGAGCGCTGCCGATACCGCGCGGCGTGGTTCTCGATCTGATGGAAGCACTGGAACGCGAACCCGGAGAACTGGATCTCGCAGACCGGCTTGAGACCGTAGAGCGACATCCCCACCGCGGTGCCGACGATGGCGGCTTCGGCGAGGGGGCTGTCGATGACCCGGCGCGAGCCGAACTGCCGCTGGAGATCGTCGGTGACGCGGAAGACGCCGCCGTCCACGCCGACGTCCTCGCCGAGCACGAGCACGTCGGGGTCGCGCTCCATCTCCTGCTGGAGGGCCAGGTTGAGCGCCTTCACCATGTTGAGCTTGGTCATCCCGGCTGCCATAACCTGGCCCCGCCCCTCAGCGCCTCGTAATTCGCTGGCCGCGCATGGGCACCGGCGCCTCGCCCTCGCCGCCGGACCTGGGCGGCGCCTGACCGCGCAGTCGCTCGGCCACCTCGTCGCGCTGGGCCTCGAGGGCGGCCGGGGGCGCGGCGTAGGGGTGGGCGAACATGCCCAGCGGGTCGGGCGCGCCTACCGCCTCGAAGCGCGCCACCGCGGCGGCGATCTCCGCGTCCACGTCGGCCTCCACGCCCGCCACGGCAAGATTGCGCTTCTCGAGATAGGCCTTGAAGCGGGTGAGCGGATCCTTCCGCTCCCACGCCTTCACTTCCTCGTCGGATCGGTACTTGGTGGGATCGTCGGCGGTCGTGTGCACGCCGAGGCGATAGGTCACCGCTTCGATGAGCGTGGGGCCGTCCCCCGCGCGCGCCCGGTCGACCGCCTCGTGGCTCGCCGCGTACACGGCGAGGACGTCGTTGCCGTCCACCTGGATGCCGGGCACGCCGTAGGCCAGCGCCTTCTGGGCGATGGTGGCGGAGTTGGTCTGCTTCTTCAGCGGTACCGAGATCGCCCACTGGTTGTTCTGCACCACGAACACCACGGGGACGTGCCAGACGCCCGCGAAGTTGAGCGCCTCATGGAAGTCGCCCTCGGACGTGGCGCCGTCCCCGCAATACGCCATGACAACTGAATCGTCGCCCCGGTACTGGACGGCGTAGGCGAGGCCGACCGCGTGGGGCATCTGGGTGCCGACGGGGATGCACACGGGGAGATCGTGCTGCTCGGGGCCGGGCTGCCCGCCCTCGAGGTGGCCGGAGAAGAACAGCAGCATCTTCTCGATGCTCCACCCGCGCCAGATCATCGCCGCGGTCTCGCGGAACGACGGGACCATCCAGTCGGTGGGACGCAGTGTGAAGGCGCTGCCCATCTGCGCCGCCTCCTGGCCCTTGATCGGCGCGAACGTCCCGATGCGGCCCTGACGCTGAAGCCGGACCATCCGCTCGTCCAGGCGCCGCCCGAGCACCATCGCCCGGTAGAGCTGCCGTAGCTCCTCGGGCGTGAGGGTGGGCTCGAGCGCCACGTCGAGATTGCCGTCCGCGTCCAGGATCGAGAGATGCTCGATCTTGATCCGCGGCTCCAGGATCGTCCTCGGCATGCGCCTCCCAGACGAAAAAGGGGGCCGCGAGGGCCCCCGGTGACTAGACGGCCCGGCTCCCGATCGCTAGTGACACCCGCAGCCGCCGCCGCAGCAGCCACCCATCGGCGCTGCGCCGCCGTCCGACGCGGGCCCCGCCCCCACCGCGGTGCGGGCGCGGAAGAGCGAGAGGCGTCGCATCACGCGCTCCCCGCCGCACGCGGGGCAGGCCACCGTCGCCGCGCCCTGCACCAGCTTCTCGAACTCGCGCTCGCACGCGAGGCACGTGTACTCGTAGATCGGCACCTATTCGCCCCCGCGCTGCACGTAGCTCTTCACGAATTCCTCGGCGTTCTCCTCGAGGATGTCGTCGATCTCGTCGAGCAGGTTGTCGAGGTCTTCCTTGAGCTTCTTGCCCTTCTTGGCGAGCTCGCCGCTTCCCGCGCCGGACTCGTCGCCTTCCGCCGGCTTGCTCGGTCTCGTCTCCTTCTTCTTCTGCTCTGCCATGGACGTTCCTCCTGGCCTCTCCCGGGGGAGGCCGCCGGGCCTAGACGGTGGGGAGCACGATCCCCTGCTGGCCCTGGTACTTCCCCTGCCGGTCCGCGTAGGACGTCAGGCAGGCCTCGTCGGACTCGAAGAACAGCACCTGCGCGATGCCCTCGTTCGCGTAGATCTTGGCGGGCAGCGGCGTGGTGTTGCTGATCTCGAGGGTGACGTAGCCCTCCCACTCCGGCTCGAAGGGCGTGACGTTCGTGATGATGCCGCAGCGCGCGTACGTGGACTTGCCCACGCAGATCGTGAGGACGTTGCGCGGGATCTTGAAGTACTCCACCGACCGCCCCAGGGCGAACGAGTTCGGGGGAATGATGCAGACGTCGCCCTGATAGTCCACGAACGAACGGGGGTCGAACCCCTTCGGGTCGACGATGGTGTTGTTGATGTTGGTGAAGATCTTGAACTCATCGGAGATGCGGAGGTCATAGCCGTACGAGGACACGCCGTACGAGATCATGCCCTTGCGAACCTGGCGGTCCTCGAAAGGCTTGATCATGCCCTTCTCGAGGGCCATCCGCTTGATCCAGCCGTCGCTCTTGATCACGTCATCGGCCCCCTAGCATCTCGTGAGGTCATGGTACTGCCCCCGCGGAGAGCGAGTCAAGCAACGCGCTCCCAGGTGGCGCCCGTTCCATCGACGGTCAGCGCCACCGCGCGCCCGGAGCCGCCCTCGCCCCGCAGCGCCGTCTCCATCGCGCGCGCGACTGCGTCGCCCGGCCCCTCCACCGCGGCCAGGAGCGACGGACCCGCGCCCGAGAGCACGCAGCCGAGCGCGCCCGCCGCCCGCGCCGCCGCCACCGCGGCGGGGAGCCAGGGGAAGAGCCGCCAGCGCGCGGGCTGATGCAGCCGGTCGTCGAGCGCGGTGGGCAGGAGATCGAGCCGTCCGCCGCCCAGCGCGGCGAGGAGCAGGCTCACCCGCTGGAGGTTGAACACCGCGTCGGCGCGCGACACCGTCGGCGGCAGAACCGCGCGCGCCTCACGCGTCGAGCCCTGGGCATCGGGGATCAGCACCACCCACCGGACCGCGGGAGGGACGGGCAGCGAGATCGCCGTGATGCGATCGCCGCTTGCGCACGATACGGTGAGACCGCCCAGGAGCGCCGCCGCGACATTGTCGGGATGGCCCTCGGCGCGGGCCGCGGCATCGAGCAGCGCGTCTCGCGACAGCGCGTCTCCGGCCAGGGCGCTGCCCGCCACGAGCCCGGCGACCCAGGCCGCCGCGCTCGAGCCGAGACCGCGGCTGGGCGGGATGCGGTTCACGCACCGGAGCGTGACGCCCCGGAACGGGCGCCCGGCGATCTCGAAGGCCTGGCGGACGGCGCGCGCCACCACGTTGTCGGCGCCGGTGGGCAGCGCGCCCGCCCCCTCGCCTTCCACCACGACGGCGACGCGGTCGCTCTCCTCCGCGGTGACTTCGTTGTGCAGCCCGAGGGCCAGCGCCAGCACGTCGAAGCCCGGTCCGATGTTCGCGGAGGTCGCGGGCACCCGCACGATCACGGGCATGTCAGAGCCGCTTCAGCAGCCAGTCTGGCGTGAGGGTGAGCGCCCATGAATTGAGGGCGATGTAGTAGTTCGACACCACGAGCACGCCCACCACGATCAGCAGAACCCCCGCCACCCGCTCCACCACGGGGATGAACGGCCGATAGCGCTTGAACAGGCGAAGGAACGAGCCGAGCGCGAGCGAGAAGAGGAGGAACGGGATGCCCAGCCCCGCCGAGTACGCGAGGAGCAGACCCGTGCCCTGCGCCACCGTCTTGTCATTGCTGGCGAGCGTGAGGATGGAGCCGAGAATGGGCCCCACGCAGGGCGTCCAGCCGATGGCGAAGGTGAGGCCGACGGCGAACGAGCCGAGCAGGCCCGCGCGCTTCTCGCGGATCTGCACCTGCGCGGTGCGGCCGAACAGGCTCACGCGCAGGATGCCCGCGATGTAGAGACCGAACACGATGATGAGGATGCCGCCTGCGATCCGTATCCAGTCGCGATAGTCCAGGAGGAACTGGCCGGCCGCGCTCACCGAGACCCCGAGGCTCACGAACACCGCGGTGAAGCCCGCGATGAAGGCGAGCGAATGCATGAGCACCCGGCCGCGCGCCCCCGCGGTCACCTCGCCCGACAGTCGCTCCACCGACATGCCCGTGATGAAGGAGAGATACGACGGGAACAGCGGGAGGACGCACGGAGAGAGGAAGGAGAAGAGCCCCGCCGAGAACGCGACGAGAAGCCCTACCGATTCCATTATTTATAGGCCATCATCTCAGGAGAGACTCGAAGAGCTGATGCGCCGCCGGCTTGTCCCACTCGCGTGGGCCGAGCGCGATGTAGCTGAGCGTGCCCTTGCGGTCGATCACCAGGCTCGAGGGCAAGACGCGCACGCGATAGAGGCTCGCCACCTTCAATCGCGGGTCGAGACCGACCGGAAAGCTGAAGCCGCTCTCCTTGATGAAGCGCGCCACCCGCTGGGTCGAGCCCTCCGGGTCGTTGGACAGCGCGAGGACCACCAGCCCCTGACCGCGATGCTTCTGGTAGAGCCGCTCCATCGCCGGCATCTCCTCCTTGCAGGGCTCGCACCACGTGGCCCAGAAGTTGAGGAGGACGACGCGGCCGCGATACTCGGACAGCGAGAGCTTGCTGCCCTCGGGCGTGACCACCTCGAAGGGCTGGGCGGCCTGCGCGCGTCCGGGGCGCGCCAGCTCGAGCTCCTTCGCGGGCTCGGCCGCGTGCGCGGACGCCGGCCCGAGCAGTCCGATCAGCATGGCGAAGCAGGCGGAGACGCGTGACACAGCGGCAGTATACACGGCGCCGGCGCGCCGTCCGCCGCCCCCGGCCCGTGTGATAGGGTGCAGAGGAACATGGCCGTGACCATCCTCGCCGACGATCTCGCCGGGGCCTGCGACACCGGGTGTCTCTTCGCCGGCCGCGGCGCGGTGGGCGTCATCGCCGAGCCCGCGCTGACCGAGAGCGAGGCGCCGGCGGTCGCGGTGGACACCGAGAGTCGCGCCCTTCACGCCGCGGAGGCGGGTCGGCGTCTGCGCGCGGCCGCGGCGCGGCTGGCCCCGCGCCTCGAGGGCGGCCGTGCCTTCAAGAAGATCGACTCGACCATGCGCGGGTCGGTCGGCGCGGAGATCGCGGGCTTGCTCGACGATGGCCGCTGGAGCGGCGCGCTCCTCTGTCCGGCGTTTCCCGCGCAGGGTCGCGTCGTGCGCGAGGGACGACTCTGGGTGGACGACACGCTCGCCCACGAGTCCCCCGTCGGCCGCGATCGCGACTATCCCGGCGCGACCTCCGACCTCGTCGCCATGCTCGAGCCCGCGCTCGCGCGGCCGGTGACGCGGCTGCTGCTCCCGGCGGTCCGCGCCGGCGCCGACACGGTCGCCGAGCGGCTCGCCGCCGTGCCCGGCGCGGTGGTCGCCGCCGACGCCGAGTCGGACGCGGACCTCGACGTGCTGGCGCGCGTCGCCGTGCGCCGGCCGGATCTCCTCGTCGCGGGCTCCGCCGGCCTGGGCCGCGCCTTCGCGGCCGCCCTCGACTACCCGATGCCGCGCGCCGTCCTGCCGCGAGCCGGTGCCTGGCTCTGGGTCGTGGGGAGCCGCCACCCCGCGAGCCAGGCTCAGGTGCGCGCGCTCGAGGCGGCGGGCGCGCCCGGCTTGTGGCTCGACGGCGAGCGTGAGCCCGATCTCACGGGGGTGGTCGGCACGCTGCGCGCGGGCCGCGTCGCCTTCCTGGCCTACTCCGCCGCGCCGGGGCTCGAGCCGCGCGCCGTCGCCGACGCGCTGGGGCGCACCGCCTCGCGCGTGATCGGCGAGACCGCGGTCGATCTCCTCGCCGTCACGGGCGGCGAGACGGCCTTCTGGACGCTGGCCGCGCTCGGTGCCGCGCTCGGCCGCCCGCGGCTCGATCTCGTGGGGGCGCCTGCGAGCGGGCTCGCACTGGGCACGCTCGCGCTGGGCGGCGGCGCGGCGGCGCGCCGCGTAGCCTTCCTCAGCAAGGCCGGCGGCTTCGGTGCGCCCGACCTCTTTCTCGCGCTCCTCGGAGGATCGGCACCATGACGACGCACACACCCCGGATCGGCATCACCATGGGCGACCCCGCCGGAGTCGGTCCGGAAATCACCGTGAAGGCCCTCGCGGTGCCCGAGGTGACGGCGTCCTGCCGGGCGGTGGTGGTGGGCTCGGGCGATGCCATCGCCGCCGCCATCGATCTGCTGCACGCTCCGCTCGCGCTCCACCGCGTGAAGGCGGTGGAAGACTGCCGGTTCGCGGCGGGCACCGTGGAATGCCTCGACCTCGCCAACGTGGACATGGCGAGCCTTCCGCGCGGCGCGGTGAGCCCGGAGGCGGGGCGCGCCGCGTACGCTTACATCGAGACGGCGGTCGCGCTCTGCCAGCGGGGTGCGATCGACGGCATCGTGACCGCGCCCATCAACAAGGAGGCGCTGGCCGCCGCCGGGCATCAGCACACCGGCCACACCGAGATCCTGGCCAAGCTCTCGGGCACCAAGGACTTCGCGATGCTCCTCATGGGCAAGGAGCTGCGCGTGATCCACGTCACCACCCACGTGGCGCTCCGGCGCGTCCCGGAGCTCTGTACGCGGGAGCGCGTGGGCCGCGTCATCGCGCTCGCCCAGGAGACCATGACCTTCCTCGGTGTCGCGCGCCCGCGCATCGCGGTGTGCGGGCTGAACCCGCACGCCGGCGAGGAAGGGCTCTTCGGCGACGAGGAGCAGCGGGAGATCGGTCCCGCCGTCGAGACGGCGCGCCGCGCGGGCCTCGACGTGCACGGCCCCCTGCCCGCCGACACCCTCTTCTCGCGCGCCCGCGGCGGCGAGTTCGACATCGTGGTGGCGATGTATCACGACCAGGG
>Ga0075433_10001936_pt1 | contig 15565 bp, 20 predicted proteins | sample RhiMethybrSRZTD2_FD_75299 | JGI IMG/M metagenome (GOLD analysis project Ga0075433, IMG submission 75299) | Populus rhizosphere microbial communities from Tennessee, USA - Rhizosphere MetaG P. TD hybrid SRZTD2 | ecosystem: Host-associated > Plants > Roots > Rhizosphere > Soil | place: USA... | reverse complement strand
GCGCGCCAAGCGGTGTGGCGCGACGTTGGCGCGGCGGCGGGGCCGCTCGCGGGCGGCTTTCTGTTTCCGGTGCTCCCGAGCTCGGCCATCTGACCTACCGTTCCTGCGGATCGGCCTCCCGCGCCCGCTGCCTGCGCGCCGGTGCGTGCTCCTGGGCGGAGGCGCACCGACGCGCGAGATCACAGCATCACCTGAGTTTGGTGAAAATATCGACGAGCTGCTCACGAAACCAGACCAGTGCCGGCTCCTCATTCGTGCTCGGGTGCCAAGCGATCAGGTAGCGCAGGCGGGCCACCTTGAACGGCAATGGCATGATGCGCACGCGAGCCGAGCGCGCATAGATCTCGGCAGATCGGCGCGGCAGGGTGGCAATCAGGTCTGTGCCCGGGACCGCCAATACCGCGGCACCGAAATAGGGCACGCGCAGGCCAATGCGGCGCTGTTGCATGTTTTTGGCGAGCACGCGGTCAACGATGGAGCCCCAGGGATTGAAGAGGGTGAGCAGCACATGCGGATAGCGCAGATAGGTCTCTTTCGTCAGAGGCCCCTTGCCGCTGGGATGCCGCTCACAGACGACGCAAATGATGTCATCCTCGAGCAGCTCACGAGAGAGGAGCGGCTGCGGCACCTGATTCGCCCAGAGTAGAACGTCGACGCGTCCGTGCGTGACATCATCGAAGGCTTTGTCATGCCAAGCGACGAGTTCCAACTGCGTAGCCGGGGCCATCGCCTTGAGCCGGCCCGGCAAGCGGGAGGCGATCAGAATGGAGGCAGAGTCTGGCCCGCATACGCGAAAGGTGTCTTCTGCCGAGAGAGGATTGAAAGTCTCGCCGCGCAGCAAGCGGTCGACCTCCGGCAGGAGCGATTGCAGATCCTGCTGCAAGCGCCGCGCCCGCGCCGTCAGTTCATAGCCATGGGCGGTGCGGACAAGCAATTCGTCGGCAAAGGTCTCGCGCAGGCGCTGAAGCACGCGGCTCATCGCCGGCTGACTGAGATGGTGGCGCGCGGCGGCCCTGGAAATGCTGCGCTCTTCCAGCAGCAGCGCCAGGGCCGGCAGCAGGTTCAGGTCGGACTTGCGGACATGCGTCAGATGCATTTTGCATATCTACGATTTGCATTGGACGCATGATAGTCCAATCCCTACATCACTGCCATCGCAAGACGCCGGCGGGCACCCAGGTTCGAGTCCACAATGGAGATGATCATGAAGATCCTCGCTTCCCTTTTCGTCACCCTCTCGTTGTTGGCCGGCGTTGCCGCAAGCGCGCAGGCGTTCGATGCCAAAACCTTTTACGAGCAGCAGGACCGCGCGGCCTACTAGGCGCGAATGATCGGGAAGGGGAGCCGGACGCCGGCTCCTCCCCCCACTCGACGAGAAATCCCATGACCACTGGCATTGCCGCGTTCCGAATAGCTCTCACCCAAGCGCTGAGCTTCGGACTGTCGCCCGCCCCCGGCATGATTTGGGTGACCCACGAGGACCCTGAGGCCGAGCTGGGGCAAGTCGCCGCCAGCGAAAAGCGGCACGTGTCGCGCGCCCGCCCGGTGCGCCTCTGCGAGTAGAGCAAGCCGCGCGCTTGACCGGCAATCAAAGCGGTTCTCGCGTCCGATCGCGATATTCATGCGGCCGGAGCATGACGCGAACCGCCCTCGCGTTACCTTAGGGCCGGGTTGCCGTTGACATCCTCCCACCCCGCGCGACGAGCGAACGCGCTTCCCACGCCAAGGCTCAACACCGTCGCGCTTAAAGCAGCGGTTTCGCGCGCCCCGCGCCAATCCCGGCTGGTTCCCTGCTCGGTTACGCACGCGGCCGAGCGCTGGCATTTTGCAATCAGGCGTACCGGCGCACGCCGAGCCTCGTTTGACCAGCAGGGTGGCGGGCGGGCACAATCGGCTACATTCGCGCGTCTACCTAGGAGAAGCCAAAGGAGACCACGGTGCGCCGGCTGCGCGTGCGAAGGACATCTATCCAGGCGCCCGACCGGACACGGCGGTACGGGCAATTCGCAAGCGTCCTCAAATTGAAGTCCGACGGGGTTTTCGACAGCCGCAGGACGGCTGCAACCTGCGTCTCGCTCGCGAATACTGTAGAACTCAGGCTGATGGCATGATGCGACGACCCCTATTCTCCCTGGCGCATCTCACCATCCTCGATGCCGATCCCGTGACGCTCGTTGAGTCCGCGGCTGCCGCCGGTTTCGATGCCGTCGGATTGCGGATTGTACCGCCGCTGCCAACGGACACGATCGTCCCGGTCATCGGAAAGCCGCTAGTGCAACAACAAATTCGCGAGAGGCTGCGGGATACGGGTCTGCGCATTCTCGACGTTGAAGCGGTTTGGCTGATGCCGCACGTCGACGTTGCCGGGCTGTTGCCCGCTCTCGACCTCGCCGCCGAACTCGGAGCGCGCTACGTGCTGACGGTGGGGCATGACCCGGATTGGCACCGGTTGTGCGAAAACTTCAGCGCCCTGTGCGCGGCCGCCGACAGCAGGGGACTGCGGGTCATGCTCGAATTCATCCCCTATGCGGCGTGCGCAAGCCTCGCCGAAGCGCATCGCCTGCTTCTTGCCGCATCTCCGCGCAACGCCGGGTTGCTGGTCGACGCACTGCATCTGAGCCGCGGCAATGGCAGCCCAGACGATCTTAAGACCTATGATCCCGATCTCTTTTCCTACATCCACCTGTGCGATGCCGGGAAAATACCGCCGCGGTACGACGGGCTGCGCGATGAGGCGCGCGGCGGGCGCCTTTATCCGGGCGAGGGAGGGCTTTGGCTCAAGGATTTTCTGGCCGCCTTTCCAGCGGATACGCCGATCGCCATCGAGGCCCCCAATACTGTCTTCGGCCATTTGCCACCCAAACAACGGGCGGCTTTGGCGATGGCGGCCACCCGTCGGCTCCTCGATCGGAGCTAGGAGCGAAGTCTTGCGCCAGGGCAAGGCTTCAAGGCTCGCCGGATTCGCTTGCGTGAGGTTTCATTTCAATGGCGATGTCGCGCCCTGACACCCCTGCGCTGGTGGCAGATCCGTCGTGCGTCTCATGCGGCTGACAACGGGCTGCGGCTTTGCAACAAGGTCGCTAGACTGCGCGCCCCAGCAGAGGAGAAAATGACATGTCATTTGCCAAAAAGCTTTTTCTGACCAGCGTGCTTTCCTGCGTCCTTGCGCCAGCCAGCCACGCTCAGGCTCCGCAAGTTGAAAAGAACGTTTCCATGAAAATGGCCTTGATGATCATCGAAGGGACCATCGAACAGTGCAGCAAGGATGGCTACCGCGTCTCCGTGGTGGTTGTCGACAAGGCCGGCAATGTCGCAGCCTCCCTGCGTGGGGACGGCACCAACCCGCACACCATGGAGTTTGGTCGTCTCAAGGCCTATACCTCCCGCACCCGCGGGCAGACCTCATTGGAATTCAAGACCCTGACCGACAAACCGGAGAATGCCTATTTGAAGCAAATCCCCAACGTGGTTGCCGTCGGCGGCGGCGTTCCGATCAAGGTCGGCAATGAGGTGATCGGCGCGGTTGGCGTTTCCGGCGCGCCCGGCGGCGAGAAGGACGAGGCGTGCGCCAACGCCGGCATCGCCAAGGTGGCCGGCAGTTTGCAGTGAGGTGGGCGGCCGCTGCCGCAGCCCTCGACACACGGCATGCGTCTCCACCGACGGCCGCACGATCCTGCGGCCGTCCGGCGAGGGGATGTCGGGACGTCCAATCGGCCTATTGAGCAACGCTGAGCTCGGGCGCTTGCCAGGGCCCGCGCCGCGGCCCAGGGCGGTCTGGCCCACACCACCTCATCTCGCCCCCCCGCGTAGTGGTTCGCTGACCGCCCGCCTCAGGGCAATGCTGCATAGACGCCGCAACAACGCCCGGCCTATAGAATTTAGGTAGGCAGGCGGGAGCCCGGAAATGTCCAACCGATATGAGCTAAGGCCCAAGTACGGGTACGATGCACCCTGGACCAACGTGGTCTGGACCATTATCAGCATCCTCTGCGCCTGCGGTTTGGTCGCCCTCCCCTTCCTGCACTAAGGGTCCCATGGAAGACCGCCAGCCGGCTTCGGGCTTCCTCAGCGTCCGCTTTCCCATTATCAACGCGCCCAACGGCACCGTCGGGGCCGACGTTCGCGTCCTTGGAGGTCTGTCGGTCACGTCTTAGATCAGCGGCGCGACGCCCAGGCGACGTGTCACAAAAGAGGTGAGTTGCATGACGGACTTGGCCGAGCGGCTTTGGCAAGCGCGAAAGCACGGCACCATTGTCAAGGCGCTGGACAGCATCGAACCCAAGAGCAGCGAGGAGGCCTACACGATCCAAGCGCGTATCGCGGCTCTTTCTGGGTACGCGCTGCGCGGCTTCAAGGTTGGGTCCACCAGTAAGGAGGCGCAGCGACTGCTGGGCACCTCCGAACCGGGGTCGGGTCCCCTGCTGGCGCCCTATCTGCACGTGACACCGGCTCGACTGGCGATTATCCCGGAACAAACGCCTGCCGTGGAAGGCGAGTTTGCATTTCGCATGGGTGCCGATCTCCCGCCCCGCGCGGGCGCCTACACGCAAACCGAGGTCACCGGCGCTATTGCGGCCATGGCCGGCGCGATCGAGGTTGTCGGCACCCGCCTTGCCGGCGGGCTCGCCGGCAAGGGGCGCCACTTGGTGACCGCAGACGGGGGCGCCAATGTTGCCCTGGTCACCGGCGCCTGGCTGGAGGACTGGCGAGATGTCGACCGCAAGACCCAGCAGGTGGTTATGCGCATCAACGGTCGGACATGCGGCGAGGGCCCTGGGGCGCGCGCGCTCGGCGATCCAATCAATGTGATGGTATGGCTCGCAAACCAGCAGTCGAGGTTCGGTCGCGGCCTCAAGGCGGGGGATATCGTCGCCACTGGCACCTGCACCGGGCTTGACGATGTCCGGCCCGGCGATGAAGTGCTGGCGGATTTCGGGGCGCTGGGTCGTGTCGAGCTCTTTTTGGCGTGATCTGTTCGCAGCGCGCCGCGTGCGTGGGACGGCTCGGGTCGAGGATGCTTGGCACGCGCAAAATCTATTGCGCCTGCGGACCAGCACAGGCCCAGCGTGGAACTCTTTTTGCGTCCGGCGGCTGCCGAGCCGAAACGAGCCCAACAGCATGGTCTTGAGGTGGGTCTGCAAGGGTGCGGAAAAGCGTGCGCGGCGCTGACGAGCAAGCCGATCTCTTCGATCGAGACGCGAGGCTGCCGGAGGGATTCAGCTATCAGACCGAGCTTATCGAGCCGCAATGCGAGCGTGCGCTCCTCGCGCAATTGAGCGGGTTTTCCTTCCGAGAATTCGAATTTCATGGCTTCCAGGCCAAGCGCCGCGTCGCTTGGTTTGGTTGGCGCTACGATTTCAATGGGGGCGGCTTGCGCCGAACCGCGGAACCGCTGCCCTCCTTTCTCGAGCCCGTTCGCGAACAGGCGGCAGCCTACGCTCAGATCACGCCGGCCGAGCTGCAGCAGGTCCTGGTGACCGAGTACCGGCCCGGGGCCGCCATTGGCTGGCACAAGGATCGCTCCGACTTCGGCGTCGTCGTGGGTCTCTCGCTGCTGTCTCCCTGTCGCTTCCGCCTGCGCCGCAAAAACCAGGCAACCTGGGAGCGGGTCAACCTTACGCTCGCCCCTCGATCGATCTATGTTCTGCGTCGGGCAGCGCGAAGTACGTGGGAACACAGCATCCCCGCGGTGTCGGCCTTGCGCTATTCCATCACCTTCAGAAGTATCCTCAAAGCTCCCCGAAGTTGACATCATGCCTCGCGCTTCGAAACTTCCCAAGCGCCTCCAGCCCATGCTTGCCACGCTGACGGATGCCCCCTTCGACGATCCCGATTGGGTGTTCGAAACCAAATGGGACGGCTTCCGCATGGTGGCCTGCCTAGAGCGTGGCAAGGTCACGCTCTATTCACGCAACGGCAAGATCATCAGCGACAGCTACCTCGCCGTGGCGCAGGCGCTCGAGCGGTTGGACGTGGACGCGGTGCTGGACGGAGAGCTGGTCGCGTTGGACCGGCGCGGCGTGTCCCACTTTCAGCTCCTACAAAATGCACTGCGAGCGGAAGCCACGTTACGCTACTGCATTTTCGATCTCATGTTTCTCAAAGGAGAAGATCTGCGCGACTTGCCCCTCCTGGAGCGCAAGGAGAAGCTGCGCCGCATCGTCCCGAAACATCCGCTGCTGTCGTTTAGCGCCCACCGCTCACAGTATGGCGCAAAATTCTTCGGGGAAGCGGTGGATCAAGGCCTTGAAGGCATCATGGCCAAGCTGAAAACCAGCAGATATGTCTCAGGCGCCCGCAGCTCCGACTGGCTCAAGATCAAGACGGCGCGACGCCAGGAAGTGGTCATTGCCGGCTTTACCGCGCCCCGCAGGTCGCGTCCCTATTTTGGTGCCCTGGTACTGGCGCTTCGCGATGGCAGGTCGTGGCGCTATATCGGTCACGTCGGGACGGGCTTCTCTCACCAGATGCTGGAGGAGTTGCACGGTAAGCTCATGCCACTGCGAACACCATCTTCGCCCTTTGGCGTGCCGGTCAAAGATGCAGCTGTGACGACGTGGGTGAAGCCAAAGCTGGTTGCCGAGGTCAAGTTCACCGAATGGACATCGGCGGGCGAAATGCGGCATCCCGTTTTTCTGGGGCTGCGGCAGGACAAGAAGGCCGAAGAGGTGACGCGTGAAAAGGCAAAAGCGCCGAGGCGACGTTGAGACGGTGGATCGGCTTTCGCTACGACTGGGAGCGGTTGAACGTCGTCGCCATCGCCCCCTTACCCCCTCGCCTTCGCCAGGAGGACGGTATCCACGAGTGCGTGGCGCTTTTGGCTCACGGCCGACCGCCACTTTGCTCGCCATGAGCGTCATGCTTGGTCAAGTGTGGGTCCGGCACGGTGAGGCATGAGGCGACCGCTCCTCATTATCGATGGCGATTCGTTCGCGCACAGGGCCTACCACGCCTTGCCCAAATCCATTCGCCGACGGGGTAACAAGGGTGCGGGGGCGATCCTCGGATTTGCCAACTTCCTGCTGCGGCTCTATCAGACGGAAGCTCCGCGCGCGGTCCTGGTCGGGTGGGATACGCTCGATGAACCCACTTATCGCCACGAGGCGCTTGCCAGCTACCAAGCGGGCCGCAGCTTCGAGGAGGAGCTGACCGATCAGCTCGAGGTGCTGCCCGGCTTCGTGACGGCCTGCGGCTTTGCCTGTGCCAAGGCGGCGGGCTACGAGGCCGATGATTTTCTGGCGGCGGCGGTGGCGCGCGAGGAAAAGCGCGGCGGCAGCGCGCTGGTAGCGAGCGGCGACCGGGACACCTATCAACTCGCCTCCGAGCATACCACCATTCTGCAGCCGATCCGGGCCGGAGAAATGGCGCGCATCGGTCCCGCCGAAGTGCGTCGGCGCTACGGTGTCGAGCCAAAGCAAGTGCCCGACTTCATCGCGCTGCGCGGCGATGCATCGGATCGCATACCCGGGGCAGCCGGCGTCGGCGCCGTCGGTGCCGCCTCGCTATTGCGCAAGCACGGGACGCTCGAGAAAGCACTTGCCGCGGGACGGCTGGCTGCGCTTGGCGATAAGCTGCGGCTCTATCGCTCGATTGCGACCATGGACAAGACGGCACCATTACCCCCGCTGCGCAATCAGAAGCCGACATGGGGCAAAGCCGCCCTGCTTGCCCGGGACTGGCAACTCAAGCGGCTCGCCGAGCGCCTGGATGGCTTGGCGGCGGAGGCCAAGTGAGATCTCATGCTGGTCGGCGTCATCTCGGACACGCATGGTCTGCTGCGGCCCGAGGCGCTGGCGGCGCTGCGTCCGTCGGCGATGATCCTGCATGCCGGTGACGTCGGCAAACCGGCAATCCTCGCGCGCCTACGCGAAATCGCACCGCTCGTTGCCGTGCGGGGCAATATCGACGTCCAACCCTGGGCTTCCTGCCTGCCCGAAACCGCAGTCGTGTCCGCCGGCAAGCACAAGATCCTGGTGCTGCACGATGCGACCCAGCTCAGCCTTGACCCGGTTGCGGCCGGCCTCAAAGCCATTGTCTGCGGCCATTCCCACAAGCCATCGATCGAGAAGCGGGCGGGCATACTCTACCTCAATCCGGGCAGCGCGGGTCCACGCCGGTTTCGGCTACCCGTCACGCCGGCGCACATCCACGTCTCGCCTGCCTCGCTCGAGGCCGCAATCATCCCCTTGCCGATTGCGTGAAGCACAAGGGTACGCGAGGGGACCTGCATCGGCCTGGGCACGGGGGCAAAGGAGGTTGCAGGCACTATCGTCGCCCGACCAACTTGCGGATGGCCGCCTTGAGGGGAGCGCTCGCGCTCTCGTAGTTGTCCCATGCCTTGGTTTTGGCCAGCTGCGCCGGCGCCGTCGCCATTGTGAAGCGCTGCGGGTCGAGGCCAGCCCGCACTTGGCTCCACGCGACGGGCATCGAAACCGGTGCCCCGGCCCGCGCGCGCGGCGACAAGGGTGCGACCGCCGTCGACATTCGATCGTTGCGCAAATAATCCAGCAGGATGCGCCCGGTGCGCAACTTCTTGGACATATTGAGGAGGTAGCGGTCCGGGCTGTCGGCGGCCATCGCCGCGCAGACCGCCTCCGCGAATGCCTTGGCCTCATCCCACCCCAGCGCGTCCTGGTCGTGAACCGTGACCGGTGTCACCACGTGCAGTCCCTTACCCCCCGTCGTCTTGCAAAAGGTGACGAGCCCGAGGGCTTCGAGCCGCGTGCGCATCTCCTTGGCCGCGCTGACCACCTGGTCGAAGGCAACGTCGGGGGCCGGGTCGAGATCGAACACCAGCCGCCCCGGAACACTGGGATGACCGGGCTCGTTGTTCCAGGGATGATATTCAATGCCGGCGATCTGCGCGGCAGCGATCAATCCTTCGACACGGTCGATCTGGATATAGGGCTTACGGTCACCTGCGACGCGCACGGCCGAAATCAGCTGCGACATGCCTTTCATCTCGTGTCGCTGGAAAAAGCGCTCCGCTTCGATCCCGTCAGGGGCGCGGATGATCGAACAGGGACGCCCCCTCAGGTGCTCGATCATCCATGGCCCCACGGTCTCCAGGTAGCGGGCGAGGTCGCGTTTTGTGTAGCTCTCTGGCGCTGGCCAAAGTGGCTTGTCGGGCTTTGAAAGCGCCACGCCCATGATGACCTCGCTGCCGCCCTTGCCGCGGGCGGCGCCGAGTTTGGAGCTGGGGAGCCCGGTCATCGCATCAGCCTTTGGGTGCTCGGCACGAATTTCGCTCGCCGGCTTGTCTTCGCGCAAACCTTTAAAGGCAGCCTGCCGCACATTGCCATCTCCCGTCCAACCCGCAAACTCGATCTCGGCGACCAGCTCCGGTTTCACCCAGGTCCAGTCCGCCTGCCGTCGCGGCGCATTTCTGCCAGTGAAGGGGCTTCGATTAATCTTGAGCGCCACCAGCTTTTTCAGAAGGCTGCCGGCATTGCGCTCATTGAAGCCCGTACCGACCCGTCCGGTATGCACGAGGTCATCGCCACGGTACACGCCAACCAGCAGCGAGCGCAGGTGATTGGCGTTGCCGCTCCAGCCACCGATCACGACCTCCTGTCCGCCACGACACTTGATTTTGCGCCAGCTATCGGTGCGCCCCGAAGCGTAGGGCGCGCTGGTGCGCTTGGAGATAATGCCTTCGAGGTTGAGGTCGCGGGCGGATTTGAGCACCGTGTCGCCGGGCTCGGCCAAATGTTCGAGATACTTGATCTGGCGCGAATGGGCGCCCTTGCGCCGCAGCAGGCGATTGAGCCGTTCCTTGCGCCCCTCAAGCGACAAGCCGCGCAGATCCTCGCCATGCGCAAACAGAAGGTCGAAGGCAAAATAAATGAGCTCTTCCGGGCGACCTTCGGACAAGGCTGCCTGCAACGCGGAAAAATCCGGTGCGCCATTACGATCAAGCGCCACGACCTCGCCGTCGATGATGCAATCACCGAGCCCACGCGCGGCAGCGGCGATGGGTGCGAATTTGCCGGTCCAATCAAGCCCTTTGCGCGTGCGCAGCTCCGCCCTGCCGGCTTCCACGCGCAGCTGCAGGCGATACCCGTCGAGCTTGATCTCATGCACCCAATCCTGGCCCACAGGCGGACGAGTGACGGTCTCGCACAGCTGCGGGCCTATGAAATTGGGCATCGTGCGCTGAGGTCGCGTCTCAGACGACCGCAGACGGGCCCGTGGCGAGGCGGCAAGCGGCCTTGGGCTTGCGCCGCCGTTCTGCCGGTTCGAATGCCAGATTGCCTTGGCTGAAAAGGCTGCCTTGCCGGCCAGCATGAAGGCCTTGGGGCTAGGGCCCTTACCGGCGGCGATCTCCTCCATGCTGCGCCCGGATGCAACGGAGCGATCCTGGCTGAGAATACCTTCCCCATCGCCCTCGCGCTCGTAACCGTCATGGCGCTTGATCAGCAGCCAGTTGTTGCGCTTGCTCCCCTCGCGGTCACGGCGCAGCCGCACCAGCACCCAGGCCCCTTGCAGCTTTTCGCCGACGAGCGTGAAGCGGAGCTCGCCCTTGCGCAGCGCCTTGACCGCGTCCTCGTCGCTGGTCCAAAAGCCGCGATCCCACAGCATGACGGTGCCGCCGCCATACTCACCCTGGGGAATGGTGCCTTCGAAATCACCGTAGTCGAGCGGGTGGTCTTCGGTTTCCACGGCAAGACGCTTGGCGGCGGGATCGAACGAGGGGCCCTTGGTCACGGCCCAGGACTTGAACACCCCGTCGACCTCAAGCCGCAAGTCAAAGTGCAATCGTCGCGCGGCATGTTCTTGTATGACGAAGCGTGGATATTCGGCCGCTGCAATCTTGCGCCGGCCGCTCGGTTCGTCGGTTCGCGTGAAGTCGCGCTTTTGCTGATAGAGCGTTAACTTGTTCTTCGGCATCGCTGCGTCCTGGAACCACACGGCAGCAACGGCCGGCGGCCCACCTACGTTCCTCCAACGCCGGGAAGATGGGAAGGCCGCCCGCGCGCTGACCCGTGGCCGCGGTTAATTTCGAACCGCTGGCAAGCGCCATCGTCGCGCGAGGTTACCTGCGGACGCTCGTTTGAATTATTAGGGCTCGCGCGAGGCGCACCGTAGCGCCAGGCGCTGCGCTTAAGGCCAATGGGACAGACGGGCCGGGGGTGCGCCGGAGCCAAAGCCCGGCGCCGAAATAACCAGCGCGCGAGGGCTTAAGTAGCCGCCACGGGCGCAGGTAGCGTCCCGGGAGGACCGGCAATGGGTTGCCGCTCCTGGGCGAGGTCGCGCCCGACGCTGTCAGGGACTTGGGAGGCTGCACCGAAATCCGGCTGCAGCCCGGCCGCAGGCAGCCATTGACGCTCACGCGCGCGAACCGATAGCCTTGCCAGACAAGGCGGGAGAAAAACTCGAGTGGGGAAGCCATGCGCCGGGGGTTTTTAGCACTGATCGTACTTGCGTCGTGGGCATGCGTGCCGAGCGCTGAGGTGCTGGCACAGGCACCGGCTGGACCGCCCCCGGTCCCAGATGGTCCCCGTTACGTCGTCACATACCTGGAAGTGATGCCGACGCAGACGGCGCAAGCCAAAAAGCTGGTGCGCCAGTTTCGCGATGCCACGCAACGGGAGCCGGGCAATCTGCGGGCCGAGGCCCTGCAGCGCATCGGTTGGCCAAACCAGTTCGTGTTGCTCGACGCCTGGAAGGATCCAGCCAGCGCCGAGGGGCATGGCAAGGCGCCCACGACCAGCGAATTTCGCGACAAGGTCAAAGCCATCCAAAATGCCCCCCTCGATGAGCGTACCCATTTTCCTCTAGCGGTTGCGTCGCTGCCGGCCAAGTCCAGCAGGTCAGCGGTCGCGGCCGTGACCCATGTCGACGTCATTCCGCCACAACGGGAGAACGGCACGGCGCTCACCAAACAACTCGCCGAAGATGGCCGGAAGGACGACGGCAATTTGCGCTTCGAGGCCGTCGTGCAAACCAACCGCCAAAACCATTTCACGGTCATCGAGCTCTGGCGCGATCGCAAGGCTGCGGAAGCGCACAGCATGGCGGCGCATACGCGCGCTTACCGCGAGAAGCTCGCGCCTGCGAGTGGAGCCCTCTACGACGAGCGGTTTTATAAGGCCTTGGACTGATACCACCGGTGGCTTGCGTCGGCGAATCCACAGGTATGTGACAAGCAATCTCGACCTCGTTCGCGCAAGCCCGGCTTTGGCTCTAGCCGAGCTTGCCCACATTTTCTTCGAGCAACGTCCAGCACTCGACGCCCAGCTTCTCCTTCCCCTTGGCATAGACCTCGGGCAGCCGCGCGAAATGGCCCAGGTTCGACTTCGTTGAAGATGAGCCCGCGCGTGCTGAACTCCTCGCAGAGACTCGCATTGAGGTTGGCCTGCTCCTCGCGCTGTTGGCGCACGTATTTGGCGGCGTTGCGCTGGATCACCTCTTTGAGGTCATCGGGGAGGGTATTCCAGGTCGGCAGATGTGCCATCAGACACGACCGCCGCTTTCCCTGTGCACCGCTTCCCACATCTGGGTCAGGTTCTTGTGCAACGTCCCGGACGCCGCCTGATTGTGGAACTGCGTGAAACTATAGTCGGCAACGGGCCGCACGATGCGACTGACGCCGGAAGCCGCGGCCCCCGCAAGCAGTGAGCGGCGACCCATACGCCCTGATCGCGATACCTCCTCGGGCGCCAATGCCGCGCCATGCCAGCAAGAGTAGCCACGCGCGCGGCCGGGCAGCGCAGCAAGCCCCGCGGTTCGAAGCTGCCTGCGGCACAGCGGGCGGGGCAACTGGCGCACATTGGCGCGCCCTGGGGTGGGGGTGCATGCCGCCGGCTTGGCCTGCAGTGGATATGCCGGCGCGACCCGGAACCAGGCGCGAGGCGGACGAGAGCGCGTGGTGCGCGTGGCTTGGCGCAGCTGCGCAATAACGGTGCACAAACCGGCCCGGGCGACAATCTCAGGGCATTCAGCCAGGAGGGGGCCCCATTGTGTCGTCGGCCGAATCGGCCCTAGCTCCGGCGCGAGCCAACCCGATTGGCGGGAGCAGCGCCGGTGCGATGGGCTTTGCCAATACTTTGTCTCCTTGCCGCAGGCTGTTCCCTGCCCTCGGCGATCCTTCCCGGCTCCGGCGCACCGAGCGACGAGCGGGTCGGGGGCGGAATCGTCAAAATTGTGCTGCCGAAAGGTGCCCTCGCCGATTGCCAATCCGTGGATGATTGCACGCTTGTGAGGGCTGCGGAGGCCACGCTGCGTGCTGGCGGGACCCATTTCGCGCTGCTGCCGGGGCATGGCGGTTCGACGCAGAAAGGTTATGCCTACATCAAGGTCTTCACCTTGGCTCCCGGCGAGGGCGCGCCGAGTGGCACCATGTCCGTCGAGGAGGCTTTGCACTTCTTTCGCCGGCAGCCGGTGCAAGCCGCAAGTTAGACTAGGGCCCCACGGCGGCTGTCGCGCATTGAGACCCGCTTGCGCCGATGCAAGGCATTTACCGTCTGGCTTAGCCGGGGGATGGCGGGGGCCGGCAAGGTGCCGGCAACCGCCTCAAGCCGCCTGGCGGCGCGCCAGAGCGGCGCGCAGCAGTATGAGTCGGTCGTTTCCGAAATACATGTCGTCATTGTCGAGGAACATGGTCGGCGAGCCAAAACCGCCGCGCTCGATCAGCTCGTCGGTATTCTCTTTCAATTTGCGCTTCAGGGCTGGCTCGGCCAGGGCGGCGAGAAAGGCGAGCCGATCGACACCAACCCTGGTGCAGATGTCGCCGAGCACGCGCTCATCGGAAATGTCCTGATCCTCGCCCCAGTAAGCCTCAAACACGGCGCGCGCGAAGGCGACCAGCTTGCCATCGCCTTCGAGCAAAATACAGCCGCGCATGGCCTTGACGCTGTTGACCGGGAAAATCGTGGGCCGGATGATCTTCAGTCCCGCCAGGCCGGCCCAGTCGGCGAGATCTTTCCTGCCGTAGCGCACCTTGGCGGGGACCGGCTTTTCGCGCGAGTGATAGACGCTGGGATTGATGCTGTTGAAAATGCCACCGACCAGGATCGGCCGCCAGGCTATCGCCACGTCGAACTCGCGCGCCAGCGGGATAAGGTTATGAAAGGCGAGATAGGTCCAAGGGCTCGAACAATCAAAGAAGAACTCGATCATGTCGTCCTCCTGGGTGCCCGGTGCGCAAACCCTGGCCAGGGTTCGCTGCCCCGTTCATTGGCGTCGCCGCTTGCTCGCCCCGTGTCAATGGTTGGCCCCAATCGAGCCCAGCGTCTCCCTCTAGCAGAAGATGGGTGAGGCGCTCGCTTGACTGTCACCTCGCCCACGCCCCTTGCCCCTGGGCTCAAGCCACGGGGTGGGCGCACACGGCCTCGCTTCTTAGCTAACCGAGCCCCCGCTTCAATTCGCGGGCCACGTGGGGCGCAGGTACGGGCGGGACTTGCGCCTCCCACCGCAGGAGTGCGGCCCTTCCCGCCTCGGTCAGCGCATACACGCCCCGCTCGCGCCGGACAAACCAGCCGTAGACGTTGCGTTGCAGGATTTTTGGCGCGTCGGGCACGCCGAGCTTGAGCACGCCAAGGCGGCCGGGCCCCGTGGCCAGCGCCGCTGCACACGCCAGCGCCTGCTGGCGATAAGCCGTCATGATCGGTTGGCGCACGCTGCCGCCCGCGGCGGGATCGCCCCGACGACGCCGATGCTCGTCGACAAGGCGTGACCGGCGCTTCGCATCGCGCCTTGGACGCCAGGGTACGGGTTCGACGATCACCTCGACCTTGCTCGCGCTGGTCACGGACAGCAGCCCAAACCCGAGAAGGCGGCAAAGCCTTTTGACCCGGGCGTCAGTCTCCCGCCCCCGCCCTCGGCGCGAGGCCCGCACGGCCAGCCAAATCTCGTCGCAAGCCGTCGTGCGGTCCACGGCCTGCAGCACCAGATCGAGGGTGAAGGTCAGCTTCAGCTCGCCGATGACGACCGCGACGGGTTCACCCTGCCGCAGCGCCACCAAATCACAGCCGCAGATCTCACCCTTCGCCTCGAAGCCGAGGCCTTCGAGGAAGCGTTTGACGGGCAGGTAAAGGCTTGATTCCACGGCCGCCTCTTCGGCGCCATCGCGTAGTTGAGATTCGCGCGCCTGTCGAGCCGAGCGCAACAGGGCCTTGCGGGCTCCGGCCGAAGACGGATTGGCTTTAAGGGAGGGGTAAAGGAAGGGGCGTGCGAGGCCATCATGAGGCGGCCAAAAAACTTATAACGCAGGCGGCCACAAGCCAGGCGCGCGCCAAGCGCTCCTGCGACGGCGCTGCCGAAGGCGTTCCCCGCTCGCAGGTGTCAGCGGCGCGGCGTCAACCGACCCTGAGGCAGCGATTATTGACCAGAGGCCAACCACCTTGTGAGGCGAGCTTCGCCGCTTCCAAGGCAGCCAGACGCTGGGTCATCTCTAAGCTGACGAATGCGTGGAAAGTGCCGCCGAGGATCCTATAGCTGCCGCAATGATCACAGCCAACCACCACCCCATCCAGGGTATTGGGCGTCAAATTCTCCGCCGGGCGAGCGCACACGGGACATTGCATGGGGAGCCTCCACGCTACTTTCTGGTATACAATATGCC
>Ga0075433_10001934_pt1 | contig 15579 bp, 6 predicted proteins | sample RhiMethybrSRZTD2_FD_75299 | JGI IMG/M metagenome (GOLD analysis project Ga0075433, IMG submission 75299) | Populus rhizosphere microbial communities from Tennessee, USA - Rhizosphere MetaG P. TD hybrid SRZTD2 | ecosystem: Host-associated > Plants > Roots > Rhizosphere > Soil | place: USA... | reverse complement strand
CTCGGCCCGCTTTTGTTCACTCAAATCGAGCACGAAAGCGACACCCTCGTTCCCACCTTCTTGAAACAGCGCGCCTCCAATAAGCACGGGCACGCGGCTGCCATCTTTCCGGAAATACTCCTTCTCGAAGGCCTGAAAAGTCCCGGTTGAGTTGAGTTCTGCGAGGGCCCGTTCGTCGCGCTCGCGCCATTCGGCCGGCGTCAGATCGGTCCAGCGCACGCGACCCGACACGAGATCTTCACGACCGTATTGCACCATGCGCAGAAACGCTTCGTTGGCCCCGATGATCGCACCCTCGACATTCCACATGCAGATCCCCAGAATATTGGCGTCGACCAGACGCCGAATCTTCCCTTCGCGATCTTCGAGATCGCGATACAGCCGCGAGTTCTCGAGCGAGATTGCCGCCTGCGACGCAAGCACTTTCAACACCGTTACGCGGTCAGGCGTGAACACGCGCGGCGTCAAATTGTTTTCAAGATAGAGAATGGCGATGAGTTTCCCCTGGTTTATCAATGGCAAAGAGAGAATCGAGCGGGCGCGACGCTGAACGATGTAGGGATCGGCAGAAAACAGGTTCTGAGAAGATGCATCATCGAGAATCACGGTCTCGTGAGTGCGCACGACATACCGGACGAGCGACTCCAGCAGCGCGGCTGCTGACTGGGCGCCGCCTCGCAGATGCACGGTGACATCCTCTCCAGTGATGGTCGCTTCTGCCTCTATCTGCAGTTCGTCACCACGCAGCACAATCAGGAGACCTCGCTCGGCGCCCGCGTGCTCGATGGCCGCCCGCATGAGCCTGTCGATCAGCTTCTCCAGGACCATCTCGCCAGACACAGCCTGCGAAATCTTTAGGACAGTCCCGAGATCGAGCCGGTCCACGGGCTCCGTTATGGTGCTCGTCGAACCGGGCGGCGACGTTTCCTCTTGGAGCCGAGGATGAAGCTGATCAAGCTGTTTCACCTTTCCTAGAGCGCCCCACCGAACGTGGCACTGGCGTGCGGCACGCAAGTAAGCGTCTGCTGTGACATCAAACCCGCGCGCTGCGTAGAACCGTGAGGCCAGTTCATACGCGAGTCCTTCATTCTGGACGAAGCCTTGCTCGCGGGCCAGACGGATCGCCCGTTCATATAGTCGTTCAGCGTCGATTTCCCGCGCCTCAAGGCGCGCTATCTCCGCAGCAACAAGCGCGCTACGGTCTGCGAAATTCTCGAAGCAGACATCTGCCCATTTCTCCAATTGAGTATGGTGCCCGGCCAAAGCGGTCAAGTGCGCAGCCGACGCTTCCGCCGACGCTGCGTTGCAGGATGCCGCTCGCGCCAATGCGGCGTAGAAATGATACTCAGCATGTTCGATGAAAGCCCGCTGCGTCCACAACAGCGCCTGTGCTTTAGCCGCCGCCGCAAGAGCGGCCGCATGATCTTGCGCCCACACGCGCGCCTGCATCTTGCGGATCCAGTATCGACAGGCCGCGAAGCGCAAGCCCGGATTCTCTTCCAGATGCTGCTCGAACGCACTCTCATCGAACGCCGCGTCGTTGAAGGCGCCGAAATCCCGCGTCAGTCCCTGCAGGGTGCGGATTAACTGGACTTGGCTGGTGATCATGTCGACAACCAAGCCGAACCCCGTCGTTCGCGCAAAATCAATACCGGCCAACGCCGCGGCGTTAATTTGATGAAGTGGACTCCCGCACGTAAGTAAATTGCTAACCACATTGCTGAAAGCATAGGCGGTGTAAGTAAGGTCCCCACTTTCTTCAGCAACGTCCAGGGCGCGTCGAAACAATTGCTGGCCGGCGCTGATGGGCTGAGTCCAGGGAATGACAACACACGCGACGGTCAGATAGACGCGCGCTGCAAACCCGGTCAGGCCGCGCTTCTCAACGAGATCGATGGCGAGCTGCCCAAAGCAGCGAGTCGAGGAGTAATCGCCGAAGACTGCCCCTGCCATCATCGCCAACCAGGCATAGCCACAGCAGGAGGCGTGCGTATTCCCGTGGCCAAGGCTCCAGTTCGCCATGTGCGTCGAAACGAGCAAACTGAGATTGTCATCCGTGAAATTCGCGGCTGAAAAAAGCCTCGTGAGAACATCCATCGTTGCGCGGGCGCCCGGTTCATTCATCTCAGGCAAATCCACGAGGGCCTCAATCGAACGACTTCCGATCTGCTGCCAGAGCCGGTCATATTGCAGCCGCACATCCTTATCGGTGGGGTGCGGTGACCACTCAATCCCCTCCTGGCGCAGATATTCGAGGCACACCGCGACAGCCCGCTCAGACAGGTCCTGGATTGTGTAGAGCTCCACCTTCAGGCAGGTGACTGCGGCTCGATCCACCTGATTTGCGGCGCGGCAGGCAACCGTCAACAAGCGCTCTTCTGCCGCTTTGTGAGACCCGGTCAGGACTTCGCACTCCGCTCTACGGAGTTCCAGAGCGAAGACCAGCTCATACCACCGCGTCCAGCGGTCCTCCGTCAGGAGCGCCGATCCAGCGCTGAAATAGCTCAGGGCCGACACATAGGCCGTCGAAGCTTTGGCACGTGTGCCAGCCATGAGGTTGAGCTCGGCAACATGCTCGCGCTCCTCCATCGAACTGATCAGGGTCGCGCCGCGATTGAGCTGGTTGACAATTTCGAAGATTGCGTCGTGCCGCCTGTCTTCAGGCGTATGCGCAGCAAGAGACCTTCCAATGCGAAGGTGCTCCTGGGGGCGCAAGCCTTCCGGGATCATCGAGTAGGCTGCCTCCAGAACGCGATCGTGGATGAACTTGTACGAGTCCCCCGTCCGCTCGATCAACTCCGCGCAGAGAGCTTCGTGGAGATCCGAATGGACCTGCTCTTCTGTTGTTCCGTAGACCAGAGACAGTGTCTTGACGTCTGCGGCATTTCCGAGACAGGCCAAATGCCTGAGCGCCTCCTGCGTTTCGGCCGGGAGACGGGTCAGCTTCCCGACCATGAGGTCTACCACGTTATCTGTGTACCCTTTGGCGCGAATGCGATCGACATCCCATGACCAGCGTGCACCGGCATGATCGAAAGCCAGCAGGCCTTCTTCAGCGAGGGAGGAGATGAATTGGATCGTGAAAAACGGATTCCCCGCGGTCTTGTCGTAAACCAGTTGCACCAGTGAAGTGACACGGTCGGGTTCGCAGTGGAGGGCGTCGGCGGTCAATTGCGTCACGTCCTTCGGTGCGAGGGGCGCAAGGGTGATCTCACTGACGACTGCGCCGGTTTTCCGAATGGCTTCAAGCTTCCGGGTCAGCGGGTGGCCGAGATCGACTTCTTTGTCTCGATAGGCGCCGATCAACAGCAAGTGCTGCCCATCCGGCTGGATCAACAGATCTTCAATCAAATCGAGCGTCGCCGCGTCGAGCCATTGCAAATCGTCGAAGAATAGGGCCAGCGGATGCTCCGCCCGCGCGAAGACGCTGATGAACCGACGGAACGCCAACTGGAACCGGCCTTGCGCGTCCTGCAGCGGAAGTTCGGGAACCGGTGGCTGTTCTCCTATGATGAGCTTCAATTCAGGAACGAGATCCACAATGAGCTGCCCGTTCGGACCTACCGCCTCACGAAGCGCGTTGCGCCATTTGCTCAGCTCTACCTCGCTTTTGGTCAAAAGCGGGCGCAGAAGGCTTTGAAAGGCCTGTGCCAGAGTGGCATAAGGAATGTCGCGCTTGTATTGATCAAACTTGCCTGATGCGAAAAGACCGTGCGGCCGAACCAGGTGTGTATGAAGCTCATGGACGACGGTTGATTTGCCGACCCCGGAGTAGCCGGAAACAAGAACGAACTCTGGCTTGCCGCCGGCGATGACACGGTCGAACGAGGCAAGTAAGGCGCCGATCTCCGATTCTCGGCCGTACAGTTTCTCGGGAATCGCCAGCCGGTCTGGCGTGTCCTGTTCGCCAAGCGGGAACTCGTCGATGCGATGCTGCGTTTCCCATTCAGCAAGACAGCGCCGAAGATCGCTTGCGGCGCCGAACGCTGTCTGATAGCGCTCCTCGGCCGTCTTGGAGAGCAACTTCATGACGATCGCCGAAACCAGGTCGGGTATACCCTTCAGCTTCACGCACGGTGGTGTTGGCTGCCTTGCGATATGGCAGTGCACCAACTCCATCGGATCGGATGCCATGAACGGAAGTGTTCCGGTCAGCATTTCGTAGAGCGTGACGCCAAGAGCATAGAGGTCGCTCCGCGAATCGATCGACCGATTCATTCTCCCGGTTTGTTCCGGGGCCATGTAAGCGAGTGTCCCAGCTATGAACTCGGGAGGTTCGGGCGTCTGGCGCTCACGGGGAAGGCGTGAAGCAATCCCAAACCCCATGAGCCGGGCCTGGCACGTCGCGGGGTCAACCAGGATATTGGCCGGTTTCACGTCTTTGTGAATCAGCTCCCTTTTGTGTACCTCGTTGAGCGAGGTTGTCAGACTGACGGCCAACCGCAGAAACCGCGTGATTTCAATGGGTCCCGGAAGGAGCTGATCGAGAGTTTCGCCGCCAGGGTCTTCGAGCACGAGCGTCGTCTGCCCGCGTTGCTCGGAAAGGGCCACGGACCGAACCGCCCAGGCCGAGTCCAGTTCATCCCTCAACGAGTATTCGTGTTCTATCTTTTTTAGCGTTGCCAGCGCTGGCTGCATCGAAGCAGGAACTAGCAGGAACACTGATGTTGAACAGGACTGGCTCGAGTGCTCGCCCCTGTACAGGACGAACTCCTCATCCCTGCGGAGAACTTCGAGGACATACTGTGAGAGTTCCACGATGGTTGTCTTCGCTGCCATTCTCAGAACGAGTACTTCAGGGCTAACTGAATCTGGCGATTCGGCAGGCGCGTGTTGTGTATCTGTCCCACGGCCGGCGAATTGAAATCATTTACCGGTATGTCGAAGTTCGGGTGGTTGAATAGGTTGAAGAACTCCGCCCGGAATTGAACTCTTTGCCGCCCGGTCACGGGAATGTTCTTAACAAAGGAAACATCCAAGGTGCTGATGCGAGGGCCCACTAGGCTGTTGCGCGACACCAGGCCGTCGGTGCCCGCCGGAGGATGGACGAATGCGGCAGCGTCGAACCATTTCTGCGGCGTTCGTGTACCGGCGCCGAAAGGATTGCCGATTTGGTTAGGACGATCGGTCGGCTGGCCATCCCCGTTCGGATCCGAAGTATCCAGCAGAGTGAACGGGAAACCTGACTGCCAGGTCAAGATGCCATTGACTTCCCAGTTCCCCAGGACCTTGGGAGCGAGTCCGGAGCCTGATTTGTAGAACGGCAGATCATAGAGCGCGCTGAGCACAAACCGATGGCGGGCGTCAAAAGCGGAGTTGCCGCGGTCGAGACGCAAGTTGTTCTTGTTTTGGGGAAAGACCGCTTCACTGCTCGGATACAGGAAGTTCACGGGAATCGATCCGCCATCGATGGAGTGGGACCAAGTGTACGATCCCAGGAAGGTCAGACCATTTCCACTGCGCTTATTGGCGCTGACTTGAAGTGCTTGATAGCTGGAACTGCCGGTGGTCTGGTAATTGGATAGTTGGGAGAAGTCTGGCTCAAGTGGCCTGCCGATCCCAACTTGAGTGTTCAGGTCCACCGGCTGTACGAGGTCGGTGCCTTTCGTTCCGACATAGCCGACTTCGAGCACGACGTCCTTGCCGGTCTGCATCTGGTAGGTGAGATTCCACTGCTGGACATAGGGCGTGCGCATGTTCGGGTCCATGACCTCCACGAACGAGAAGAACGGAAAGAGATTTGCCGCCGCTACCTGTTGTGCCGTCTTACCCGCGAAGGGGCTGCCGCCAGCAAAGGGATCAGCAACACTGCTGCCCGGTATGACGTGATTTTTCACGAAGTTGGAAATGGACGGGTTGATGACGAACGGAGGATCGAAACCAAACTGGAATGGCAGCAAACCAATCAGACGATCATAAAAGATACCGTAGCCTCCCCGCAGGCTCATCTTGCCATTGCCCTTGGCGTCCCAGGCGAAGCCTATGCGAGGGCCAAAATTGTTCTTGTCAGTCTGGATGGTGGAGCGGGTGATACCGGTATCACCCACAAACAACAATCCCGGAGGCGCATTTGTATGAACCGTGGATTGCGCTCCTGGCCGGTAGGCCACTACTCGATTCTGGGTGTCGGTTGGCGGTATGGGTAACTCGTAACGCAATCCCAATGTCAAGACCAGGTTTTTCGTCAGACGCATTTGGTCCTGGAAATGGAAATTGTAAGAGGAAAAACGCCATTCGCGATTCGTTACCCCGCCGGTCTGATTAAACTGGTCGAACTGCCCCTCAAGAAAGTTAGCGAACGCATCGGGGATGGGAACGTAATTGGTCGTGGCCGTTTCGATCTTAGGAAGAAACAGGAAGGCGCCGTCTCCGACGGAATCGCTGCTGGGGATGTTCATCTGGGTCTTGAGGATTTGCAGGCCAAATTTGAATGAGTGGCGGCCGCGCACCCAGAAGACGTTGTCCTGAATCTGGAAGGTGTTCTCGCGACGATATGAAGGCGAGTCGTTGAAGGTACCGAAGGCAGTGTATCCGGCGAGTGCGATCAGCGGCATGTTTTTCACCGGCGTGGTACTTGGCAGATTGAATCCGAAAGAGGCAGGGTCGCGGACATCGGTGGAAATGGCACTGTCGAAGCGACCGCGATTGAAACCGAAGAGGAATTCGTTGGAAAAGGCAGTGGTGAAGAAATGAGTGTCGGTTACCGCCAGATTCTGGATGCGGTAGTCGTCCGTCAGCGGGAAATTAGGAAGGTTGATGGGAACGCCAAGGAAAGTGTTGGTGAAGTTCCTGCCGTTGGCGCCGTCGATCAGAAAATAGTGAGCGCTCAGGTGATTCTTGCCCGTAATCGTGTAGTCCCCGCGGGCGGTGACTTGGTCGGTATCCTGCGATTGCACCGGAGAAGAAACGAACTCGTTGGTGCTGACATTCGCACGCGGAATCAGCGCCAAGAGCGCTATAGCAGTCTGGTCAATCGTGGTGACAGTTCCTTGGGCACCAAAGTTACCGGTCCGTTGCGCGTCCGAAGGCACAGTCGCAATCTGGGTCTGCCCCTGACGCAGCCGTAATCCCTCGTAGTTGAAAAAGAAAAAAGTCTTGTCCTTGGTAATCGGCCCGCCGAACGTGCCCCCAAACTGGTTTCGCCCCAACTCGTCCTTCTCAATGGCGAAGAAGTTCTTGGCGTCGAGAGCGTCATCGCGGAAAAACTCGTAAACGCTGCCATGGAACTGGTTGGTCCCACCCTTGGTGATGATATTGACGATCGAGCCGCCTCCCCCCCCGAATTCGGCGCCGTAGTTATTGGTCAGAATCTTGAATTCTTCGAGAGCATCCGGCGAAGGAGTAGCCATGGCCGTCCCCAGGAATGGCTCGTTGTTGTCCGCGCCATCCAGAAGGAAATTATTCGATTGGAGCCGCAATCCGTTGACCTGGAAATTTGCCTTCCCGCCGCCCGGAAACTCCGGTGTATTGTTCGATCCCAGCGACATGGCCGGCACGACGCCTGGCTGGAGCACCGCGAGATAAGGAAGTTGCGCTCGTTTAGCGGCAGGCCCACAATTTTGGCCGTATCGATGACCTTTCCCAGGGTGGCGCTGCGCGTCTCAACTTCTACCACACTGACATCGACGGAAGACGCCACCCTTCCCAAACCGAGGGGCACGTCGACGCGAAGGTTTTCGTCTACGTTGACGACGACATCCGAGAGGGTGAATGGCTCGAATCCTTGTTTCTGCGCAGTGATGGTGTAACGGCCCACCGGCAGCAAGGAAATCAAATATTCGCCGGAGGTGTCGGTCGTGGCCTCGCGCGAGAAACTGGTTGACTGATTCGTGGTCTTGATGGCGACCCCAAGTACGACGGCGCCACTGGGATCTGTCACTTTCCCGACAACGCTGCCCGTGGTTTGCGCTGAAGCATCGAAACAAACGACCAGCGTCACGATCACCGCGGCTGCGCATTTTGCCGCGAGTTGCAAGAAGCTGATGACCAAGTGCCGTGGACGCTGGAGAAGAATTCCGGGCATCGTCTGGGCCTTCCTCGGTCCATATTCCTCGGTCCTCCTCGGTTTCCGAGGCTCCGTCTCGACGTTCCTGCCGGCGCAGAACGGGCGCCCCGGACGTCAGGCGCTGCGGGTCACCCGAGCAGCGGCGCAAGTATCAGTCAGGCCGCCGGTCGGCGCCATCATTCTTAGGTATCAGGCGGTTTTCCGCAAGAATTCGTGTTCGGAGTTGGGATCGGCGCTTCGATGTCGGGAGGCGGAGCGGCCGTTGGCCGATGCGACACAGTTGGAGCGGTTCGGCCAGGCCACGCAACCGTCTCATGCATGAAGCAGGAGCGTACCCCACCAACGATGCTGAGATTTTGGGACTGCTCGCCGAAATGCAGGATTGTCTGACGATCGTGCTGAGCTTTGATCCGCGATTGCGGTACCACATGCCCTAGGGGTTCTGTGATTGTGCCGCTCGGTCTTCGAGCAACACCTAGCCAATCAAATAGAAGTACGATCCGGCGCCTTTTGAGGCCGTCGACAAGAGCTGATCCGGCCGCGGCGCGGAGGCGGTGTCAAGGGCGGCGAAGCCGCCGAAGGGCACCCTTGACGCCGCCGAGCACCGTGGTCTCATGTCGCACCGACGGCCATCGAGTGACCGCTCGATTCACTCCTGGAACTCTCCCGACTCTCGCCTTGTCGCGATGCCTGCGCCGGCGTTCTCTCCAGCGCCGATCGATGCGACACGTCGCGATCCAACGCGCGCGCGAGTTTCACCTTGTCGTCGGTGTAGATGCGCGCGTCGTACTGTCCGCGCGACACCGCCACGTACGCTAATCGCTGGTTCACGAGCTTCTCACTGGCACGGTCCGTCTCGACATGGACCAAGACGCGACCCGCGGTCTGTCCCTGGCTACTGTGGCTCGTGACGGCGTAGCCGTAGTCAAGATGGCGAAGCTCGCTCGCCTCAAATGAGGACGTTCGACCAGAATCCCATCGGACTTCCATCCGACCATTCGCGTCGATGCGCTCGATCGTGCCGAGCTCCCGATTGGCGACGCCACGCTCTCGATCCGGTGCGGTCATTTGCACGCGATCCCCTTCGGCAAAGGCACGTTCGGCTTCGCGATACAGCGTCACGCCTTGCAAGCGTCGTGGGTCGTAGCTCACCGCTCGCTCCTCGTCTGTTCTGACGGTCACCTGGTTATTCTTCGTGTCGACGCCCTCGACGCGCGCGTAATCTCCAGCTTCGATCCCCAGGGTCTTGCTGCCGCGGCTGTAGCGAATAACGTCGCCTTGCTCGTACCGTTCCGCCCATTGCCGATCGGCGCCCGTGATTTCCTGGCGCGGCGCCAGCACAGACGTCCGATGCTCGTCGCGATCGACGTGACCCTCGCGCTGCATCGCTCGGTGGATCACGTCGTTGAGATCTTGTCGAGACTGGTTGTCCGGCGAGACGACGAGCGTCGCCTCCGGGTCTTTGACGTACTCGTTCGCGATCGCGGCCAGGCGTTCTTCGCGTGGGCCGACTTCATGCACGCGCCCCTGATGATCAAGGCGTTCGACGGCGCCCTGTACGTCTCCCCGCGAGAGCTGTTCAACGACGGCCTTCAACTCCGGATCGCGCTGTCGCACGATCTCGTCGAGATGCGCTGTGTGGATTCCCGCTTCCTGGAGCTGGTGATAGGGCCGACCGGCGTCAACTGCTTCATGCTGGCGGACGTCGCCGACCAGCAGTACGCGATCGTCCGGCCCGAGGCGCTCTAAGAACGTGTGCATCTGCTTCGTGCTTGCCAGGCTTGATTCGTCGAGGACGTAGAGGCGTTTCTCGTCGGCCGCTGACGCGTGGTCGTCGCCGCGCGCAAGATGATGTTGGATCGTGCTCGTCTCGATTCCGGCCTCGGCCAGCTTGTGGGCCGCGCGTGACGTCGGCGCGAACCCTTCGACCCGGTAACCATCACGTTCGGCCGCATCGCGAACGACGCTAAGCGCCGTCGTCTTGCCTGTGCCGGCGGCGCCCTCCAGCGCCATGACTTGATCGCGGTTCGCGAGAATCTCTTGAACGGCTGCGCGCTGGCTGTCGTTCAGGTGGTGGTACTCCCGCGCGACCGTCTCGCGCGTGCTGTTGCTCACCAGCTCGGCATGTTGGCCTTGGCCAGCACGCACAAGGTCGATCGTCTCCCGCTCCAGCTCCATCATTGAAGGCGTGGTGAACGAGCGCCCTGGCGCGCCTTGTTCTTGCTGGACGCCGAGAAGGTCGCCTCGCTCGACCCGGCGATCGACCTCCTGCTTGATGTCGTCAGGGCGCGCCTCCCCAAGCGATCGCTGCAACGCGTCACGGAGAATCGCCCGTTCTTCGACGACCGCTTCGCGCTCCAGATTGCGATCGCGTGCAAAGGTTACGGCCCTCCGTGCCACATCATCCTGCTCACGCTCGTGTTCCACGTGGTGCACGGGCCGATGCTCGGCCGCTTCAACGACCTGCGTCGGCTGGTTGCCGAAACGCTCAGCGACGTCCTGGTGCCGTCGCTGCATCTCCTCATGCGACACGTCGAGCTTGGCTTCTCGCGTCTGGTGCGCCGCGATCTGCGCCGCCGCGGCGCCCTGTCGATCCGCTTCGGCTAGGTAGTCTTCGATCTGCTGGCGACGCGGGCTGGACGCGTCGAGGTACTCGCGTGTGTAGCCTCGAATCTCGGGTTGGCCGCTGCGACCGCGCTCGATCTCGTATCCGAGCGCGGTCAGTCGCGCTGCCAGCTCGGATCGATAGACCGCCGTGGCGTACTGCTGCGACCGGTACAACTCGCGCGGCTGCAGTGGACGCACTGTACCGTCGGCCGTCTCCGTGAGGTTGAAGATGACGGCGTGGGTATGGAGCTGCGGCGCCGCGTAGCCGTTCACCGGCCTGGCGCTGTCGTGCTCAAACAGGGCCGTTACCGCATTGCCGCTCGTTTCTGGCCGCCGATTGCCACCGAGCCGCGCCTGCGTGTACGGCTCCAGCTCGCGAAGTGCAACGCGCACGCTCTCACCGTGAGCCTCACGGACACGCTCATCGCCGCCAACGAGAGCGGTGAGCGACACACTCTTGGGCGCGGAAAACGTCGCGTCCCAGCCCGCACGGTGCTCCATCGTCGTCACGGTGTCACCGCGAGCGTTCTTCGTCTCGCGAGCCGTGTGATGGCGGACCAACTGTTCGCTTGTGATCGGATGCTGGCCCTCGGCAAGCCGTTCGAACTGGTCTTCACGCACGTTGCCGACGAGCCCCCACCGTTCGGCGAGCTGGCCGTGCCAGACGCCGCGAATCACATTGCCCTCGGTGTAGTAGTTGTCGCGGGCGTTCTGAAACTCCTCGGCGTGATAGCGGCGTGCCTGTCCCGCGCTGAGCGGCTTCGAGATCGTGAGCATTGGCATCCGCTACTGGAAGAACGGCTGCTGTTCCACAGCCGGTGACGGCGGCCGTTCGTGCGCAATCAGCGTCTCAGGCACGGGCGACTGAATGACCGGTGCGGCTGGTTTCGCCGGCGGCGTCGCGACCGCCGGCCGATGCGGCGTCTCGATCACGGACCGTTCCACGAATGCTGGATACCGCGCCGGCACATCCACAAACGGGAAGTGCAGACGGACGACGAGGTTTTCCAGCTTCAAGTAGCCGCGCAGCGACGGCAGCCCGCTGATCTCGCTCGGCATCACCAGCGGCTCGACTTGCCGTTCCAGGCCGAAGCTCCGTTGCCCGCACTTGCCCTTCGACCGGCTTTCGCGCATGTGCTCGATCTCGATTTCGCCGATCGTGTCCGAGATCCATTTCGCAGCGTGCGGTTCGCTCGTGCGAAGAAAGACCTTTGTTGCCGGCTGCGACAGCATGGCCTCGGCATCGTGGCCGTACCGCGTTTCCAATTGGCTACGGCCCTGAAATCCGAGCACCACCGGATTGTTCGACTTGCGGTTCTCCGTCACCGCGGTATGGAGTTGCGGCAGGCGCTGCAAGCTTGCGAGTTCGTCGAGCACGAACCACACCGGCCGATGGCCAGGTTGGCCGCGATTCATCAACCGCAGCACCAGCATGTCGAGCCAAAGGCTCGTGAGCGGCACCAGGCGCGTCCGCGTTTCTGGCGTACTCGTGAGGAACAACCACCCTCGCCGGTCGCGCGCCCACGCTGTCGCACTCCAACGGTCCTTCGTTTCTGATTCACGAGGGAGCAGCTTCAGCGTATCGGCGACCATGTTGAGCGCTGCCAGCACACCGCTTCGCTGCGCGGGAGCCTGCCGGTCGATGATCGATGCGTACGGCGTGCCCTGCACACGGCGATCGAGTTCTTCGTCATGACAGAGCCATGAGGCGAGTTCCTCAGCGGTCGGCCGGAACGTCAGCAGGTGGGCAAATATGCGGCGAGGACCTTCCGTGAAGAACGGGTTTTCGTTGACGCGATCGGGAAAGAGCGACGTCGCCAGCGTGAGCGCCTCGGCCTCGTGGCGCAACTCATCGCCTGGGCTCCAGTACGGCGAGCGCGCGTCGATTGGATTGAGGATCACGTCACCGCGCTCGGGCGTGTAGAACTGCGGCGTGTATTCGAGGGCTGGGTCGTACACGATCGCAGTGTCGCCGCGGTCCTCGAGCTGCCGGAGAAGCTGTCGGATCAGCGCCGACTTGCCAGTGCCCGAGTCACCTATGATCAGCAGATGGCTCGACTCGATCGTGCGCGGAATTCCGAGCACAGATTGGACGCCCAGGAGCTTGCCCGGCAGGCGTGCTGTCTGAACGAACGCGATTCCATTGGCGCGCATCCGGCGGTTGAACTGCCCGACGGACACCAGCTCGGATCCCTTCAAGCGCCGACCGTGACGCCTCGATCGTGACCATTGCACATCCTTGGGAATCGCGACCAGCAGGCCGGCGATCAGGACGACGAACACCGTGATGAGCGATGGTCGCGCCAGGTCCGTCAGCGTCTGGTTCCGGTAGATCCACACCTGCAGGTCCGAATGAAGGCGGGCGTGGCTGACGACGAGATCCCGCCACACGAGATGGCCGCTGCCGGCCTGTTGGGCGAGCTGCGAAAGCCCGAACGTCGTGTCACCCGTCGGCGATGAGATCGGCACGACCTCCTCATCAATGGCCAAGCGGCTCCCGCGCCGATTGTCCATGAGCAGCAGCCGATAGCGTCCGGTCTGAATGGCCAGCGAGCTGGCCATCGCGCTGCGCGTGTAGGCGGAGAGATAGAACTGCTGCAACGGCGTCCAGACGAACATCTGACGGACCCACCAGACGCCGATGCCGCTGGCGAGCGCGAGCAGACCCACGCTCATGGACCAGACCGGCACGGCGCGCTGCCATTTGCCCGCCTCGGCCGCGCGGCCCCATTCGTAACTCATGGATCCCTCCGACGTGGTGTGGTCAGTCGCGCCTCGGCCTGCTGTTGCTTGTCCTGGTCCGCCCGCTCGATCAGGCGCTGCATGGTGTCGGCGGTGACAGGCGAGCCGCTGCATAGGTGGAAGTGGAGGTTGAGCAGGATGGTTCTGAGCGCCAGCAGCTCGGCAAGCACGACTGAGTCAACCGGTGAGGCGTCCGCCGCGTGCAGGAGCGCGGCGCGGACCCATTCGCTGATCGGCTGCTCGCCGGCGAGCGCATGGAGGCGGTCGTACTCCTCGGGCGTCACTTTCGTGCCGATCGATTTCGTCCGTCGCGATGCCATGCGAGGACTCCTTGCAGCTGGCGCGCAACACGTGCCGCGCACCGGTCGAACGTGGTTACCCGCGGTTCCTGTACGGGAACCGAATCTAATAACTGCCGCGAATCTCGAACATATTTCGCGGTTCCTATCGGCGAACCGCCCGTCCCGTGCAGCACCCGAAACGGGGTGACGTGTCCCCTGTTACTGCCGGTGCGCAGCACCGTGACAGGCGGCTCGACCTACCGGGCTGCCTCGGCGAATTCCAGCAGCTTCGTTTCGGAGAGCCCGGGCACTTGCAGCGACAGCGTCCGCGCGTCGCGGGTGAGCAGCTCGGTCTTCGTGATGAGCCCGCGCCGATACGCTTCGACGGCCATAAGGGCACGCGTTGCGCTCAAATCCGAGAGCACCCAGAGCGGGTACCCCGGCTGAGGCGTCGCGGCTCTGGCACTGAACAGCGTCACCCACTCGCCGGCTAGTTCGACTACCTTCGGCTTCAACAGACGCGTGCTGTCCGCTTCTGCAATCACGCCCTGGTCAAGCAGCCGTGACACGGTCAGCCGGTAATCCGTCCCGAACCGACGCGCGATCTGCGCGACGTCTACGTAGGTGATCACCTGGGACCCCGGCGTCGAGCGTTCCTCTGTCCGCATCGGTCGTTCTGTCGCCGGATCGAACATCCATTGCACCCGCCGACTCGGCTGGCCTTTGCCAAGATCACGCACCATGTCGACGATGCCGGACGCGGGCAGCAGGAATGCGGCGGAAAATGCCGCCGCGCGGCGTTCGATCAGCTCGTTGGCGTTCGCCTTCGTGCATACCCGGATCGTGCCGATCGGATCGCACACGGTATGGGCGTAGCCATGGGCGATGGCCAGTCGTTGACGAACGGCGTCTTGAGTGACGTTGACGACCAGGGCGCGATTCACGGACGCATCCGAGATGGAAAAACCCGACAGCCCGTCGGGCAGTTCCAACGCAAAGACCGGGACACCCTGCGCGGCACAGAGGTCCGACAATTCCGGGAGCGGCGCGTCTCGAAGGCCCAGCCGCTGCCGCTCGTGCTCGGCGGTCTCCTCGCCCTGCCGGATCGCGTCGGCCAAGGTTCGCGGTGGCGGCCACGGGTACGTCGGCGCCGTCGGGTGTGCTGGACGCTCCAGCAGACGCTCCAGGCGTGACAGCGCGACCACTTCGCCCAACACGCCGTGGATGCGCGACTGCATGTTGAATTCCTTGATCAACGCAGGCGCGAGATTCAGCAGCGTGACCGTGATCGGATCGTCGGTGGCGACTCGGACCTCCGTGAGATCGACCGCGGGCGTGCCATAGAGCTCCGCGAACTTCGCGAGTTCGTCAACCGTCACCGGTCGGTTCGCCAGCTCGATCTGCGCGACGAGGCTTCGCGACAGACGGAGCTTCTTGGCCACGGCCGCCTGGCTCAGGCCGCGGTTCTCGCGCGCCTTGCGCAAGTTCGTGGCGAGCGGCTCGCGACCCGACGCCTGCGCGAGCAAGTTCCGCGCGGCGGGCTTCAGACCTTGCCACTTCGTGATGACGTCGAGGCTCGTCTCACCATCGGCCACGTCGCCGGTATCACTTGGTGCGGACGGTTTTTCTTTTCGCGGCATATCCACGCGCTCCACATTGGTCTTGACGGACCGCTGACCGAGAGTTTATTCTCGGTTTAACACTCATGTCAAATACTGCCATATAGGGTTGACACGCGAACGCCGACGGACTCTTACTTCGGACTGGCACCTCCGTCGAACTTAAGGGGAGCGCCATGAAAGTTCTTGCCGAACAAGGGCCGCTGGGCACCGGCGAACGGACCGTCAGCACTGCCGTTCAACGCCGCGCCGATGATCCAGCCGCTTCGCACGAGAATCGCCTGCGACGATCAGGCAGTCGTGTCGAACAGTTCCTGACAGTCGC
>Ga0075433_10001932_pt1 | contig 15583 bp, 16 predicted proteins | sample RhiMethybrSRZTD2_FD_75299 | JGI IMG/M metagenome (GOLD analysis project Ga0075433, IMG submission 75299) | Populus rhizosphere microbial communities from Tennessee, USA - Rhizosphere MetaG P. TD hybrid SRZTD2 | ecosystem: Host-associated > Plants > Roots > Rhizosphere > Soil | place: USA... | reverse complement strand
CTCGCCGACGCGCTCGCGCATCGCGTCGCGCCGTCGTCAGCTCCGAGCGCGCGTCGCGTCGCCGAATCCACTCGATCGGCCGCCCTCGATGCGATCAAGGCTGCCGATGTTGACGACATCGACGAGGTGGTCGCGGCGACGCTTTGGCGGGACTGGCTCGTCGAGCAGGCGTTGCTGCTCCGGGACGCCACCGACGCAGTCGGCGAACTCGTCCTGCCCGACCCATGAGCTCGAGTCTCCGCGTGTCCGCCTTCATGGAAGCGTCGGACGGGTGGAGATCGAGGCTCTGACTACTCGACAGTGGGGTTCGAAGCAGTGGAGAGCGGGTTCTCGGCCTCGATAGGTGCGCGCGTGGCATTCGTGAACCGTGCAACCGCGCAATAGAAGCTCAGCGTCAGGATCAACTCGGTCGCTTGACGGAGTCCGAGCGTCGAATACAGAGCGTCCTGCGTGCTATCGCTGAGTGTTGCTGTGGCCTCGAGCTCGTCCGCCGCTTGACACGCGAGGTTGGCATGCTCATCGAGCGACGTGACGACCGGCTCGCTGAGGACCGCAGTGAGCTCGGCTTCGGACACGCCGTTGTTGTGAGCAATTTGGCGGTGTTGGTGCAGCTCGTACGGTGCACGGGCGCTGCGCGCTTGCCGACAAATTGCGATCTCGCGTACGCGGTTGTCGAGCTCGGACTGGTAGACGGCACTCGTGAGGTCCGTCCACGGGATCACGGACTGGGGGACGATGGCGAGCAGGCGGTAGACGCTGATTGGCGGAAGCGACTTCAGCCGGGCCAGAACCTCCGTGGGGAGATCGCGGTCCTCGGGCATCGGGACGTCCACGCCGGCCTCCCGCGCTCTCGATCAACGTGTCGCGGGCAGCTGACTCCACGGTGCTCCTCGCGTCAACCCGCTGATCCTTCCCTCCGAGGCCGCCAGTACAGCTGTGAATACGCCCCGTACGCAGCGCGATGAGATTTCGCCGCGGCGTCCGTCTGTACCTCGACAACTGACGGAATCGCTCGTGGCGACCATGACGAAGGGACTTGGCATGCGGCCGGTGGTATTGCAAATGGGCGTCACCCTCGACGGCTTCGTCCACGGCGCGGAGGGCTACGAGGACTGGGGACTCCCGCCTGAAGACGACGAAGTCGTGGCATGGAAGGTCTCGTCGCTGCGTGAAGCGGGCACGCACATCATGGGCCGAACGACGTACGAGGCGATGGCGTCGGTGTGGCCGAACACGACCGGCGTGTACGCCGACGTGATGAACGAGATCCCCAAAGTGGTCTTCTCGAAGACGCTGAACCGCGCCGACTGGCCGGAGAGCCAGATCGCCGGCGGCGACCTGGCGGAAGACATCGACCGGCTCAAGCGCGAACCCGGCGGGGTGATCCTCGCCCACGGTGGGGCGACCTTCATCGACGCCTTGATCCGCCACGGACTGATCGATGAGTACCGACTCGTGATCCACCCGGTGGCGATCGGCCACGGCACCGGCCTGTTCAAGGCGCTGCGCGGGCCGCTACGACTGGAACTGATCGAAGCTCGCACGTTCCCGAGTGGAACAGCCATCCAGGTGTACCAACCGAGAGAGGGGAACCGATGAGGACGTTGCACTTCGGCGTGCGTGTGGCCGATCTCGACCGATCGCTCGCGTTCTACACCGCCATCGGCTACGAGATCGTCGGCAGCGTTTCCGAGACCCCATTGGGCCACCTGACCATGCTCAAACTCCCCGGCGACGAGTTCGTCACCATCGAGCTCGTCCACGATCCAACCCAGGGTGATGTCAACGCCGGCACGGGCCTCAGTCACTTCGTCATCAAGGTCGAGTCCATGGACGCCACCGTCAGTGAGCTCGCGGCGCGGGGCATCGACGCCGACGAGCCCGTATCACCGGATGGCTCAGACGACTTTCGAACGACATGGGTCATCGATCCCGACGGCAACCGCATCGAGCTGGTCCAGTGGCCGGCCGATCACGCCGACGGCATGACCGCGGCCGACTTGGCATAGCAGCTGCGTTCAACCCGGGAGGTGGGTCAACGCGCTGGGCAGCTCGGGTGGCGACGAGGGAGCCAGCGTCGGTGCCACTTGGTTGAAGATGGACAAGGCGTACTGCCCGCCCGAAGGGGCATCGGGGTCCGCGGTCGTGAAGATGACCACGGAGAGCTTCTGGGCCGGCAGGTAAGCCACGGTGCCCGTGTAGCCGATGAGGCCTGGTTCGGCGAGAATCCATTTGTTCGCGACGAGCCCGCCGAAGCCGTAGTAGAGCTTCGGTGTTGTGAACGGACCGAGTCCGACCGTGCCAGGCGCGAATTGACGGGCTCGCGACTTCCCGGAAAGCAGCGCTCCTGTTCCCAGGGTCTTGGCCCAATGACCGAGGTCCGACAGGTCCGAGGTCATGTCGCCGTTGTTGGGAGCCCAGCTGATTGACCAAAAGGTGGAATCCTGGTTGTCGCCGCGCTCGGAGTCGTAGGCGTGCAGGACTGGGGACGGGATATAGGAGGTCGGCGTCATCTGGGTGTCGTGCAGATCGAGAGGATTGAGGATCAACCTCTGGATCTGCTGTGGCACCGGTGCCCCACCCGCCTTGGCGAGCACCTGACCCAGGATCACGAAGTTGCTGTCACTGAAGCTCCAGCTCGTGCCGGGTGCGAAGTCCATCGGCTGGCTCGTGCTGATAGAGATGAGCTCGGCGGGAGTCCACGGGCGGAAGGGATCCGCTTGGAAGGCGTTGGTCCACGCGTCGGTGTAGAAGCTGGCGTAGCCCGCCGTGCTGTTGGCCAGCATCTCGACCGTAACCTTGTCCGAGTTCGGCAGCGACGGCAGCCATTTCGACACCGGATCGTCGAGCCGAAGCTTTCCCCGATCGACCAGCTGGAGCAGCAGCGTGGTCTCGAACGTCTCGGTGACGTTGCCGATCCGGAAGTGCATCGCTCGAGTGGCGGGGACACCCGGATACGACGTGCCGAGGGCTCCCGAAATGACCTGCGTTCCTCCCTCCCACGCCCCAAAGATGACCGATTTGAGCGAATACTGCGACTGCAGCGCCCGGATTGTCGCGAGCACTTTCGATGCCCGGGCGTTGCCCTTGGCCACGCAGACGTCAGCCGCAACTGCAACCTGATTGCTCGCACACGAAGCCGCTTCCTTGGAGCTCGCGACAGCGGCGGATGATGCGCCGGCGACTGACACGCCCGTACACAGCAATGTCAAACCGCTGAACACTGCGACCGACTTCGCGGCGACGCGCGCAAGGCCCGACGGACTCGTCATGGGGCGGAACGTTACTTGTCCGGAGCGCGTCTCGAAGCTCGACGCGCATGTTCAAGACTTGTGTCGGAGGGGGGACTTGAACCCCCACGCCCTTGCGGGCACTAGCCCCTCAAGCTAGCGCGTCTGCCGATTCCGCCACTCCGACGTGCACCGCGCGCGCCACGCGCGGCGACCAAGAAGTCTACGGGCTGCGCTAGACGCGCAGAGCGAGCAGCACGGTCGAGAACACGAACACGATGGCAGTGACGACCGTGATCCGGTCGAGGTTCCGCTCCACGACGGTGGATCCCGCCATCGAGCCCCCCATCTGGCCGCCGAACATGTCCGACAGGCCGCCACCACGGCCGGCGTGGAGCAGCACGAAGAGGATCAGCATCCCGCAGGCGATGACGTCGAGGACCAGAAGAATGGCGTTCAGCACGGGCGGTCGTTCCCTCTCGTCGAGGAGAAAACGCTAACACAGGCCTTACGCACGGAACCGCACGACCCGGGCGAATTCGTCGGGATCCAGCGACGCGCCGCCCACAAGGCCACCGTCGATCTCGGGCATCGCCATGAGGTCGGCGATGTTGCCCGGCTTGATGCTCCCGCCGTAGAGGATCCGGATCGAAGCGGCGGTCTCGACGGAGTACATGTCCCGCAACGCGGCCCGGATGACGGCGATGGTCGCGTTCGCGTCCTCGGGGGTGGCGTTGCGGCCGGTCCCGATGCACCAGATCGGCTCGTACGCGATGACCGATGCGGCAGCGCTGCCCGATCGCACACCCGCGAACGCAGCGCGCGTCTGGCTGTCGACGCGTTCGTCCGTCCGGCCCGCCTCGCGTTCCTCGAGGCTCTCCCCCACGCACACGATCGGCGTCATCTCGTGCTTGAGAACGGCCTTGTGCTTCAGGTTCACGTCCTCGTCCGTCTCGCCGAACAGCTGGCGACGCTCGGAGTGCCCGACGATGACGTAACGCACGTTGAGCTTCGCCAGCATCGGTGGGCTCACCTCACCGGTGAACGCGCCCTGGTCCTTCCAATGCACGTTCTGCGCGCCCAGCAGGATCGGGATGCGGTCGGCGTCGAGCACCGTCTGCACCGACCGCAGCGCGGTGAACGCCGGGCACACCACGATCTCGCATTCCTTGTAATCGCGCTCCTCGAGCCGGTACGACAGCTTCTGCACGACCTGGATCGCGTCCAGGTGGGTGTGGTGCATCTTCCAGTTGCCGGCCATGATCGGCCGCCGCTCGTTGTCCGCCATCACCTCTCCATCTTCTTGGATTCCCGTAGTGCACGGAGACCGGGCAGGTCCCCCTGCTCGATGAACTCGAGAGACGCGCCGCCGCCGGTGCTCACGTGATCGATTCGATCGCCGAGCCGGAATTGGCGGACCGCGGCCGCACTGTCACCGCCGCCGACCACCGTGAAGCCGGGACACCGCGCCACCGCATCCGCGACTGCACGGGTCCCGCCCGCGAACGGCGCCATCTCGAATACGCCCATCGGCCCGTTCCACAGCAGCAGCGCCGCGTCCCCGATCTCCGCCGTGAACGCGTCGGCAGTCTCGGGACCGATGTCGAGACCCTTCACGCCTGCCGGTATCGCGTCCGCGGGCACAACGCGTGCGTCCGCTTCGTCGGTGATCTCCTCGGCGACGACGACGTCGGTCGGGATCCGAACCCGGCCGGTGTCGAGGAGTCGCCGGCACTCCTCGACCATGTCAGCCTCCACGAGCGAGTCACCGACCGAATGGCCCTGCGCGAGCAGGAAGGTGAACATCATCGCCCCGCCGACGAGAATCGCGTCGCAGCGACGAAGGAGCGACTCGATGACGCCGAGCTTGTCGCTCACTTTCGCGCCGCCCAGCACGGCGACGAACGGGTGCTCCCCGGCCTCGAGCAGGCGTGAGAGCGTCTCCACCTCCCGGAACAACAACCGGCCACCGGCGCTCGGAAGAACGCGCGGCGGCCCGATGATCGACGCGTGCGCGCGATGCGACGCCCCGAACGCCTCGTTCACGTAGGTGTCGGCGAGCTCGGAGAGGTTCGTCGCGAACGCGGGGTCGTCCTCCGTTTCGCCGCGCTCGAAGCGCAGGTTCTCCAGCATGAGCAGGTCACCGGGTTCGAGGCTGGCGACGTAGGGCTCGACCGCAGCGCCTATCACGCCGGGCGCGAGGGGAACCCCCTGCCCGAGCAGCTCGCCAAGGCGCGCGGCGACGGGGGCCATCGAGTACTTCGGGTCGGGCGCGCCCTTGGGCCGGCCGAGGTGCCCGGCGACGACGACGGCGGCGTCACGCTCGCGGAGCCACGCGAGCGTCGGCAGCGCGGTCGTGATGCGCAGGTCGTCGGCGACGGCGCCGCCCTCGAGCGGGACGTTCAGGTCGACCCGCACGAGAACACGCTGCCCGCGCTCGAGCGGGAGATCCTCGAGACGCGGGATCCCGAGCTCAGCCCTCGGCAAGGAACGCGCTGAGATCGACGAGCCGGTTCGAGAAGCCCCACTCGTTGTCGTACCAGCCGAGCACCTTGACCATCGTCCCGTTCGCCATCGTGTCTTTCGCCGAGAAGATGCACGACGCCGCGTCGCCGATGATGTCCGCCGAGACCAGCGGCTCCTCCGTGTAAGACAGCACGCCCCTGTAGGAGGCGTCGTTGGACGCGGCCGCGAACGCCTCGTTCACCTCGTCGGCGCTCGTCGCCTCGCCCAACACCGCCGTGAGGTCGGTGATCGAACCCACGGGGACCGGTACGCGCATGGAAGTGCCGCTGAGCTTCCCGTCCAGCTCGGGCAGCACCAAGCCGATCGCCTTCGCGGCGCCCGTGCTCGCCGGGATGATGGACAGCGCAGCGGCGCGCATGCGACGGAGGTCGGCCTTCCCCGATCGACTGCTTTGGGCGATGTCCTGGAGGGCCTGGTCGCTCGTGTACGCGTGAATCGTCGTCATGAAGCCCTGCTCGATGCCGAACCGGTCATTCAGCACCTTGGCCAGCGGCGCCAGGCAGTTCGTCGTGCACGAGGCGTTGGAGATCACCGTGTGCTTCGCCGGGTCGTAGGCGGCGTCGTTGACGCCGAGGCACAACGTGAGGTCCGCGTCTCCCGAAGGAGCGGAGATGATGACCCGCTTGGCGCCACCCTGGAGGTGCCCGGCCGCCGCGTCACGCGCCGTGAACACGCCGGTCGACTCGATGACCACTTCGATCCCGTGGTCGCCCCATGGGATCTTGGCCGGGTCTCGCTCGTCCAGCTTCTTGATCTCCTTGCCGTCGACGGAGAAGCCGCCGTTGCTGACCTTGACCTCGTTGCGCAGCGTCCCCCCGACCGAGTCGTGCTTGAGCAGGAAGGCCATCGTCTCGCTGTCGCCGAACGGGTCGTTGACGGCGACCAACTCCACGCCGGCGCTTTCCCCCCGGTCCAGCAGGGCCCGATGGAAGGAGCGGCCGATCCGCCCGTATCCGTTGATCCCTACTCGTACGGTCATCGTGCCTCCGTGGTCTCGACTCAATCGCTCGTGCTGCCCAGCGCCGGCGGACTACAGCAGAGCCCGGAGCGCTGCCGCCAGTCTGCCCGGATCGTGCACCAACCCATCGCCTCGGGCCACATCGGCGGGGACGGGCTCGACGCCCCAGTCCCGGATGACAGCGTCGTCGGCGGCGAGGACACTGTCACGCTGATACAGGAAGGCGTCGACCCGGGCGCCGTGCTCCTTGACGGCCAGCAGATGGTCGGTGGCATCGAGCCCGGTCGTCTCGGGCTGCTGGGGTCGCAGGTTCGCGACCTGCAGCACCCGCCCCGGCGCCGCGGCCACCGCGGCGCGCAGGTCGCGGACGCAGAGGACCGGCAGCAGGCTCGTGTAGAGCGATCCCGGCGCCAGTACAACCTGATCGGCGCTCGCGATCGCGGCGATCGCCTCGCCGGGCGGGGCGGCGTCGCTCGGCACCAGCTCGACCCGCCGGATCCGTCCGGCGCTGTTCTGCACTGCGACCTGCCCCTCGACCGCTTCGCCCTCGACGTCGGCTTTCAGCACGACGGCGTCGGTCGTCGCCGGGAACACCCGCCCGACCGCGTCGAGGAGGCGACCTGCCTCTTGGAGCGCGGCGGTGAAATCGCCGAGCGTCTCCGTCAAGCCGACGATGACCAGGTTCCCGAGCGCGTGGCCCCCGAGCTCTCCTCCGCCGAAGCGATGTTCGAACGCGTCGCGCCACACCGTTTCGCTGCCGGCCAGCGCGACCAGGCACCGCCGCAGGTCGCCCGGCGCCGGCACGCCGAAGTCGCGTCGTAGGCGGCCCGACGAGCCGCCGTCGTCGGCGACGCTCACGATCCCGGTGATCGTCCCCGCGTACTCCCGCGCCGCCCGCAGCACGACCGACAAGCCGTGCCCGCCGCCGAGGGCGACCACGGCCGGACCGTCGGGCCGCAGCTCGTCGTTACTCACGTTCCAGATCCCGATGATGGACCCGGGCGGGGAAGCCGAGCCGCTCGAGCAAGCGGGCGATCTCGGCGGCGATCACGACGCTGCGGTGCCGCCCGCCCGTGCATCCCACGCCGATTGACAGATACGACTTGCCTTCACGCACGTACGCGGGCAGCAGGAGCTCGAACAGGTTGGAGAGCTCTTCGAGGAACGCCTGCGTCTCCTCTTGCTTCATCACGTACCGGCGGACCTTCGCGTCCGTCCCGGGGAGGGGACGCAGCGATTCGATCCAGTGCGGGTTCGGCAGGAAGCGGCAGTCGAACACGAGGTCGACGTCGAGCGGCAGACCGTGCTTATAGCCGAACGACACGACATTGATCTGCAGCCCGCTCGGCGCGCCCGCCGGTTCGCCGATGATCTCGCGCAGGCGGTCGCGCAGCTCGTGCACGTTGAGCTCAGACGTGTCGATGACGATGTCGGACTGGCCCTTGATCTCTTCGAGGAGCTCGCGCTCACGGGCGATGCCCTCGCTGACCCGATGCGAATCCGCGACGGGGTGCCGGCGACGGGTCTCGTCAAACCGACGGACCAACACCTCGTCCGAGGCGTCGAGGAACAGCACGCGGGTGCGGGCGCCGGTCTCGCGCAACTCGGCGAGCGCCGACTCGAGGTCGGGCAGGTACTCCCCCGCCCTGGTGTCGACGACCAGCGCGAACCGAATGCCTTGGCGGTCGCGCCCGAGCTCGGCGACCTTCGGGATGAGCGCCGGCGGCAGGTTGTCGATGACGAAGAAGCCGAGGTCCTCGAGAACGTCCGCGGCTGCAGAGCGACCGGCGCCGGACATGCCGGTGACAACCGTGACGTCGAGCGGGGTCGACGGATCAGCCACTACGACTCTCCATCGTCGCAGCTCCGCCGTGCAATCGCTCGTATAGGTCGCGTGCGACCCGATCGGGAAGCCAAGCCAGCCCGAGCAGCTCGTCGAGGCTGCGCTCGCGCAATTTCTTCACCGAGCCGAACTCTTTGAGCAGGCGTGACCGACGGGTCGGCCCGAGCCCCGGCACCTCGTCGAGCGCCGATTTCGTCATCTTCTTCTGACGCAGCTGGCGGTGGTACGTGATGGCGAAGCGATGGGCTTCGTCGCGCACCTGCTGCAACAGGTACAGCGCCTCGGAATCGCGGGGCACGCGCAGCGGGTCAGGCCGGCCGGGCACGTAGACCTCTTCGAACCGCTTGGCCAGAGCCGCAACGGAGATCTCTTCCAGGCCGAGCTCCTCGAGCACACGGACCGCCACGCCGAGCTGGCCCTTGCCGCCGTCGACGAGCAGCAGGTTGGGCGGGTACGCGAAGCGCTTCCCCTTGCGGGCGCCTTCGTCGCGCTCCTGGAGGTACCGGCGGAAGCGGCGCGTCAGCACCTCCTCCATCGCCGCGAAGTCGTCCTGGCCCTCCTGCCGGCGGACCTTGAAGCGCCGGTAGTCGGAGCGCTTGGCGAGGCCGTCCTCCATGACGACCATCGAGCCGACGATCTCCGTCCCCTGGAGGTTCGAGATGTCGAAGCACTCGATTCGCAGCGGGGCTTCGGGGAGGTCGAGCGCGTCCTGGAGTGCGGTCAGCGCCCGAGCACGCGCGTTGTGATCACTCGCTCGCTTGAGCTTGTGGCGCGCGAACGCCTCACCGGCGTTGTGGGTCACCGTCCCGAGCAGCTGGCGCTTGGCACCCCGCTGCGGCACGCGCACGCGCACCCGTGACCCTCGCGCCGTCGTCAGGAACTCCTCGTACAGCTCGGCGTCGTCGGGCAGCACTGGGACGAGGACCTCGCGAGGAACGTCGGTCGCCGGGACGTCGCCGTACAGCTGTTCGAGAATGCGGCCGACGAGCGCGGCCGGCTCGAGCTCCTCGACCTTGTCGACCACGAGGCCCTTGCGGCCGACGACGCGGCCCTTCCGCACGAAGAACACCTGTACCGACGCCTCGAGCGGATCCTCGGCGAGGCCGATGCAATCGAAGTCCTCTTCTTTCGGCCCGACCATCTGCTGACGTTCGATGACCTTGCGCACCGACGTGATCTGGTCACGCAAGCGAGCGGCCCGTTCGTACTCGAGCGAGTCCGCGGCGCCGTGCATCTGTTTGTCGAGCCGGTCGAGGACCGGCGAATGATCGCCGTCGAGGAACTCGAGGAGCTCCCCGACCAGACGGTCGTAGTCCTCGCGCTCGACGGCCCCCACGCACGGAGCCGCGCACTTCTCGATGTGCGCGTAGAGGCACGGGCGACCGAGACGGTGATGGCGATCGAACTTCGCCTGTGTGCACGTACGGATCGGGAATGTCCGCAGCAGGAGGTCGAGTGTCTCCCGGATGGCGTACGCGTGCGCGAACGGCCCGTAGTAGCGGACGCCTTTGCGCTTGGCGCCCCGCATGACCATCGCCCGCGGCCACTCCTCGTCGAGCGTGACGGCGAGGAACGGGTACGACTTGTCGTCCTTGAGGCGGACGTTGAACCGGGGCCGGTGCCGTTTGATGAGGTTGAACTCGAGGAAGAACGCCTCGACCTCGTTCCTGACCTCGATCCACTCGACGCTCTCGGCGACGGCGACCATCTGCCGCGTGCGCTCCGGCAGGGACCCCGGCGGCCCGAAGTAGTTCGACAGGCGGCTCCGCAGCCCCTTGGCCTTGCCCACGTAGATGACCCGGCCCTCGGCGTCCTTGAACAGGTAGGCGCCAGGACTGGTGGGGATGGTGCCGGGCTCCGGTCGGTCGATCACTCCCCCCATTATCCAAGGTTCGAGAAGGTGGCAGGAATCATCAGGAAATTGACATTGCTGCCAGCCTCGGCGTCCCCGATGATGGTCACCATGACCGCTGCTCCCCACAACGTCGTCGTCGTGGCCTTCGACGGCCTGCAGCTCCTCGACCTCGCGGGCCCCGTCGAGGTGCTCCGCACCGCCACCCGCCTCGGGGCATCACCCCCGTACCGCACCCTGGTCACGACGCCGGACGGGCAGCCCGTCCGCTCGGAGAGCGGCGTGTCGGTCGCGGCCGACGTGTCACTGGCGGCGCTGGCCGGGTCCGGTGACCAGATCGACACGCTCGTGGTCGTGGGCGGCGACGGAACCCGGTCGGCCCGACTCGACCGGCGCTTCCTCGCCGACCTCGCTACGGCGGCAAAGAGAGCGGACCGGATCGCGTCGGTGTGCACCGGCGCCTGGCTCCTCGCCGACGCCGGTCTGCTCGACGGCTACGAGGCCACCACGCACTGGGGATCGTGTGACGCGCTCGCCGCCGGCCATCCCGGCGTGCGAGTCCTCCCGGACCGCATCTACGTCCACGACCGCGACCGGTGGACCTCGGCGGGTGTGACCGCCGGCGTCGACCTCTTCCTCGCGTTGGTGCAGGCGGACCACGGCGCGGCGATCGCGCACGAGGTCGCAGGGTGGCTCGTCGTGTTCGTGCAGCGCCCCGGCGGTCAGTCGCAGTTCAGCGCCCAGCTCCGCGCCCAGCGCGCCACCACGACCTCGATCGCCGAGCTGCAGGCGTGGCTCGGCGAGCATCTCGACGAGAGCCTCGCCGTCGACGACCTCGCGGCGCGGACCGGCATGAGCCCCCGCACGTTCGCGCGCGCCTTCCGACGCGAGACCGGCACGACGCCGGCGGTCTTCGTCGAGGGGCTTCGTGTCGAGGCGGCGCGGCGGCTGCTCGAGACAACCGATCTCACCGTCGCGGCCGTGGCGGGTCGCGTCGGTATGAAGCACGCCGAGACGCTGCACCGCGCGTTCCATCGCCGTCTCGGCACCACACCCGATCGCTACCGCCAGCACTTCAGCCGGCGGGCTTCCTGAAAGGAACGCCAACGTGCAGATCGCCATCGGCCTGTATCCCGGGTTCACCGCTCTCGATGCCATCGGCCCGTACGCCGTGTTCACGAGCGTCCCCGGCGCCGACGTCGTCGTGTGCGCCGAGCGGAAGGGACTCCTCGCCGACGAGAGCGACCTGCTGCACCTCGATCTGGCGCACACGTTCGACGAGGTGCCGGCTCCCGACGTGTTGCTCGTCCCAGGCGGGCTCGTCACGCGACGTGTTGCCGCCGAAGGCGGGCCGATCGTCGACTGGATCCGTGCCTCCCACGAGACGACCAGGTACACCACGTCGGTCTGTACCGGCGCGCTGCTGCTGGGCGCGGCCGGTGTGCTCGACGGCATACCGGCTACGACCCACTGGATGGCCTACGACCACCTCCGCGCGCACGGCGCGCAACCCACCGAACAGCGCGTCGTGATCGAGGGGAAGGTGGCCACCGCCGCCGGCGTCTCGGCCGGCATCGACCTTGCGCTCACGCTCGTCGACCGCCTCTACGGGCCCGAAGTCGCCCAGGCCGTCCAACTCGGGATCGAGTACGACCCCCAACCCCCACACGACACCGGCGCGCCCTCCAAGGCGCCGGCCGAGATCCGGGATCTCGTGGCCTCGGTCATGAACGAGGCAGAGGCCGGACTGACCGCCGGCCGGTGACCGCGACCAGTTAGGCCGCGAGGGCGGCGGCTTTGCCGACCGCCGACCGCAGGAGCCGGAGCTTGCGACGGCGACCAGTTAGGCCGCGATCTCGGTCACCGGCTCGAGCTGACTCGGCGCCCGTCGCCAGCCCGTCGACTGCATCAGCCGGATCGCGAGCGCCGCCAGCAGCACGATGAGGAACGCGTTGCGCGAGATGAGGACGAACAACGCGAACGTCCCGCCGTGGATGAGCTCCGGCAACAGCGCAAGCAGCGCGGTGCTCAGTCCGAAGACGACGAACACCAGCCCCGTCACGACTCGTTCGCCGTGCGCGGCGGCGATCGCCGCGAAAGGCAGCAGCCACAACAGGAACTGGGGCGAGAGCAGCGGGGAGAACACAAGGAAGACCGTGATCGCCGCCATGGGAGCGAGCCCGTCGAGGACGTCCGTGCCGCGCGGCTTGGCGCGCGACGCGAGGACCCATGACATCACGACACCCGCGAGGAGCGCGAGCGCGAGCAGGCCGCTCACTACAGTGGTGACTTCGCCGACGCGCCACGCCCCTCGTTCGATGTGCGGACTCGCGCCGCCGATGCTGCGGACGAGCGCGCCGACCGTGCTCTCGAACTCCCAACCCTTGGCCCCCCGGAACGTGAGCACCTGCTTCGGGCCGTCGATACCGCCCCATGCGACCCACGCCGCGGTGCCCGCGACCCCGACCGCGACGAAGGCGGCGAGGGCCCTCCATGCGCGCCGCACGATCAGCACGGGCACCAGCACGAGGGGCCAGAGCTTGGCGAAGCACGCGATCGCGAGCACCGCGCCGCCCCCGTATTGATGTCGACGGCGAACGAGCGCGATACCGAGGACGGCGAGAAACACCGACAGCAGATCGAGCCGGAGATAGATGAACGGATACACGAGGAACGGAAGGCCGAGCACGAGATAGGCGATCCCCGCCCGCCGTCCCCACGACCACGCGACCACGGCCGCGATCGCGAGATCGATGACGAGCTGCGACCACATGAGCCGCACGGTGGTCGAACGGACGCTCCCCCCGTCGATCACGTCGATCGCCGCCACCATCACGGGCGGATATTCGACCTCGAAGTCCCGATACGGCCGCCCGTCCTCGCTTGCGATCTTGTAGAAGCGGCGGGCGTCGCCGGGCAGGATGCGGTACCGACTGGGAGCGGTCGCGTCGGAGGCGAGCGCGATCGGCACGACGGCGAATCGCAGGCCGGCAAGGAGCACGAAGAGGAGTACGAAGCGCCGGGCGGACACGGGCTGCGACCTATCGGATCGCCGATGAGAGAGGGATGAGGCGACGGTTACACTACGCGGAGGCCGGCCTGGCATTCCGGCCACATATCAGTCCCGGGGCCGACAACCCCGCGGTGGGCGACCAGGCTGTCCCCGCCGGCCACTACCGGGGCTTCCCGAAAGGGATCACACCCATGTTGCGACTCCAGGCCCTCCTGCCGGACCGGTACACCCTCGCGTCGAGCGAGGAGATCGACGAGTGGATCGCCGCCGCCAAGGCGGAGCTCGGCTCGAAGCTGCTCGTCCTCGGACATCACTACCAGCGACCGGAAGTCATCAAGTGGGCGGACGCCCGCGGCGACTCGTTCAAGCTGGCGCGTTTCGCGGCCGACAACGACCACGCCACCGACATCGTCTTCTGCGGCGTGCACTTCATGGCCGAGTCGGCCGACATCCTCACTGGCGCACACCAGCGGGTGATCCTTCCCGATCTCAACGCAGGGTGTTCGATGGCCGACATGGCCGATCTCGATCAGGTCGAGGAGTGCTGGGAGTCACTGGCCGGCGTCACCGATGTCGAGCGCGTCGTGCCCATCACATACATGAACTCTTCCGCCGCGCTGAAGGCGTTCGTGGGCGAGCACGGCGGGGCGGTGTGCACGAGCTCGAACGCGCAGGCGATCCTCGATTGGGCGCTCGCTCGCGGCGACAAGGTCCTCTTCTTCCCCGACCAGCACCTCGGACGGAACACCGGCTACCAGATGGGCTTCGACGAGCCCGACATGCGCGTGTGGGATCCGCGCCGCGATCTCGGCGGCCTCGAGGAGCGCGACGTCAAAGACGCCACCTTCCTGCTGTGGAAGGGACACTGCTCCGTGCACCAGCGGTTCCGGACCGAGCACGTCGACGCGTTCCGGGCCGACCATCCCGACGGTGAGGTGATCGTTCACCCCGAGTGCGCGCACGAGGTCGTCGAGGTCGCCGACAAGGTGGGTTCGACGGAGCGGATCCTCGAATGGGTCGAAGGGGCGCCCGCGGGATCAGTGGTCGGTGTCGGCACCGAGATCCATATGGTGCAGCGCATGGCCGAGGAGCATCCCGACAAGACGGTTGTGTCGCTCGACCCGCTCATCTGCCCGTGCTCGACCATGTTCCGCGTCGACGGCCCCCACCTCGCCTGGTGCCTCGAGGCCCTGGCGCGTGGTGAGCTCGTCAACCAGATCGTGGTCGACGACCGCACGGCGGAGTGGGCGCGGGTCGCGCTCCAGCGCATGCTCGACCTCCCCGGCACACCGACCGCGGCGGCGAAGGTCGACTAGCGCTTTCGGGTCACGAGCAGGAGTAAACGGGGAATCGTCGCGGCGTCCTTGTACTCCGGGACGCGCGCGAGCAGGCCCGCCGCCGGCGGCGGCTCATCCACATGCTCGATCAGCAGGCCGTTCGACGCGAGCTCGTTGACGTATCGATAGAGCGGTCGGTGCATGAACGGCAGGTCGACACCCGGCGCGACCTCCTCCATCGCCACGTCGTCCGGCAGGTAGGGGCCGACGCGCCAGTACTCCTCGTCGAGGATGTGGTCGATCACCCAGCCGCTGCCGGGCGCCTGGAGCAGCGGGTGGTTCAGGAAGAGCACGAAACGGCCACCGGGCGCGAGCACACGTGCCGTCTCGGCGATGGCGGGCTCGAACGGGTCGAGATGCTCGAACACGAGGCACGAGACCGCGGCGTCGAACGAAGCGTCGCGGAGCGGCATTGCCTCGGCGCCGGCACGTGCATATCGGGGACCGCCCCCGCGTTCCCGAGCGACCGCGACCTGGGCCGCCGTCGGGTCGATGCCGACGACCTCGGCGCCCAGCTTGGAGATCCGCCGGGCGACCTGGCCCTCGCCGCACCCGACGTCGAGCACTCGGGTCGTGCCCGCCAGGTGCTCGTCGACGAGCGGGAGCAGCTGCTCCTCGTACTCGGGGTCGATCCCGTCGGTGAACTTCTCCTGCCACCAGCCGGCGTGCCGCTCCCACGGGTCCGAGCGGCTCACGCCCGTGTCCTGCACATAGGGAATGGCAGATCGACCATATGGGTTACCATATCCGCATGGCGAACGATCGACCCGACCGGCTCACGCTCAGCGCTCTGGGGAGCGGCCGCCTCATCCGTGAGGCCCGCC
>Ga0075433_10001931_pt1 | contig 15589 bp, 11 predicted proteins | sample RhiMethybrSRZTD2_FD_75299 | JGI IMG/M metagenome (GOLD analysis project Ga0075433, IMG submission 75299) | Populus rhizosphere microbial communities from Tennessee, USA - Rhizosphere MetaG P. TD hybrid SRZTD2 | ecosystem: Host-associated > Plants > Roots > Rhizosphere > Soil | place: USA... | reverse complement strand
CGCCATGTCCTCCCAGCCCATGAGCAGGAAGCCGTCGTCGGTGGGCACCGCGCCGAATCCCGTGGCCCCGCCCGGCACCGTGCTGCGGCCGGTCGCCGACCAGCCCGACGCGATCGCGCCGGCGGCGGTGAGGTGCTGGACCAGGACGTCGCTGTAGCCGTTGACGTTCGACAATCCGAAGAGCAGGAACACGCCGCTCGCGCCGTCCGGCATGGCCTGGACGCGGTCGATGAAGGCCGTGCTCGGAGCCGCGAGCACGCCGCCCGCGGTCCACAGCCGATTGCCGTTGACGTCGAGCCGCATGGCGTAGATGTCGAACTGGCTGTCGCGGTAGTCCACCCATCCCGCGATCACGCCGCCCACGCCGTCCGAGACCGCGTCCACGCCGAACTGGCCCGAGACCGTCGCCGACACCGGATAGCCGCCGCCGGTCCAGGCGATGGTTCCGAGCGCGCCGGGGCCCGGGGCTCCGGCGAGCGGGCTCACGCCCGGCTCACGGGAGCCGCGCGCGCCGGCGGCGCGTTCGCGGACCGCGCGTTCCCGCGCAGCGTCCGACCACCGAATCCACCCGCGGTTCCGCGGGTGCATCGAGCTTTCCGATGCCACCGCATTTCCGGCGACGAGAACCATCAGCGCGCAGAGCCATACACCCCTCAGAGGCACGGACCACCTCCTGGCTGAGATCGAAACGCCTGTCGGATGAAAAAGGGACTCGTGGTCGATTGGAATAGCGCGTTTGGCCCTTCGGTGCAAGCCATTGGTTGTGCGGCGCAGAATGTTGAAGGGCTTGAGCCGAGCCCCCCAGGCCGGCGGATGGGGGGAAAGCAGGCGGTGGAACACAGTTCGCCCCATACAACTCTGCAGGATCTCGGCCACCAACATTCTGCGCCGCACAATCCTCTAGAATGCGGCCATGGTCCGGAACCGGGGTCCCAAGCGCCGCGCCTCGAGCTACGTGCGGGAGCGCGCCGCCGCCGAGGGCAGCGCCGTCACCCGCCTCAAGCACGCGCTCGCCGCCCGCGGCCTCTCGCCGCGCAAGCGCTTCGGGCAGAACTTCCTGGTGCGCGAGGACCTGGCCGAACGCATCGTCGAGCACTGCCATCTGCGCGAGGACGACGTCGTGGTCGAGATCGGGCCCGGCGCGGGCGCGCTCACGCCGCTCATCGCCCGGCAGGTGCGCCACCTGGTCGCGGTGGAGAAGGACTATGGGCTGGTCGAGCTGCTGCGGGAGGAGCTGGCGGAGACGCCGCGCGTGGAGATCGTGGAGGGCGACTTCCTCGAGTTCGACCTGGCGGCCGCGGCGCGGGCCCACGGGGTGGCGCGGCTCGCCGTGGTGGGGAACATTCCTTACAACATCACCACGCCGGTGATCGAGCACCTGATCGCGTCGCGCGGCGCGGTGCGCAGCGCCGTGCTGCTGGTGCAGCAGGAGTACGCGGCGCGGCTGGCCGCCGCCGCCGGCACGCCCGAGTACGGCTCGATCACGCTGTTCGTGCGCTATCATGCGCTGCTCGAGCCGCTGCTGACCCTGCGCGCAGGCGCGTTCTGGCCGCGGCCCGACGTGGACTCGATGCTGGTGCGCTTTTTCCTGCGCGAGCGCCCGCCGGTGGAGGTGCCGAGCGAGTCGCTGCTGTTCCGCATCGTGCGCGGGTCGTTCCAGATGAGGCGCAAGCAGCTCTCGAACACGCTCGAAGACTCGCTCGGGATCACGAAGGCCGAGGCCGAGCGGCTGTGCCGGGCGGCGGGCGTCGACCCGCGGCGGCGCGGCGAGACGCTGACGCTCGACGAGTTTGCGAAGCTGGCGCGCGAGGCGGGCGCGCGAACCGATGACCGCGCGGCCCCGCCGGCCGCCGCGACGGAGGGATGGAACGCATGATCAAGAAGGTGCTGCTCGGGCTCGTGCTCGTGGTTGTCCTGGTCTTCATGGCCTTCGCGGCGTACGTCGGGTCGCGCCAGCACCTCAAGTTCGACCGGCCGTATCCCGCGGTCACGGCCTCCACCGATTCGACCGTGGTCGCGCGCGGCCATTACGTGGTACGGCGACTGGCGAACTGCGCCCAGTGCCATGGCGACCCGAAGCTGACCGAGCGCAACCTCGAGGGCGAGGAGGTGCCGCTCTCCGGCGGGTTCGCGTTCAAGATCCCGCCCGGCGAATTCTACGCGCGCAACATCACGCCCGACGCTGCGACCGGCATCGGCCGCTTCACCGATGGCGAGGTCGCGCGCGCGTTGCGCAGCGGCGTGGGGCACGACGGCCGCGCGCTGCTGCCGTTCATGGAGATGCAGGGCCTGTCGGACGAGGACTTGTCCGCGGTGGTGTCGTACCTCCGCTCGCAGCCGCCGGTCTCGAACCCGGTGCCCAGCCACAAGCCCAACCTGCTCGGTCAGATCGTGATCGCAACGGTGCTGGCGAGTCCCGTGGGCCCGAAAGAGGCGCCGCCCCAAGCCAGCCCGCGCGGCGCGACGCTGGAGAACGGCAAGTACCTGGCCGAGTCGGTCGCCCTGTGCTGGGCGTGCCACACGCAGCGCGACATGAAGACCGGTGCGCTCGTCGGCTCGCGCTTCGGCGGGGCGACCATGCCCGACGACATCAATCCCAAGCGCACCTGGGCGCCGCCCAATCTCACCAGCGACCCGACCACCGGAAGGCTCGCGAAGTTCTCGGAGGACGAGTTCGTCGCGCGCTTCCGGCAGGGCCGCGTGCTTCCGGGCTCGCCCATGCCGTGGCAGGGCTTCCGCAACCTGGAGGAGGACGACCTGCGCGCAATCTACCGCTACCTCAAGTCGTTGCCGCCCGTGGTGCACGACGTCGGGCCGCCCTACGTCGACAAGCCCTGACCGGGCTGGCGGGGGCTAACGCTCGAAACGGATGCGCTGGTTGGGATAGTCGACCGTCACCACCATCCCTTCGAACAGCGCGCCGCCGATCTTGCCGGCTTCGGTTCCCCGGTCCCAGGCCTCGCCGTAGCCCTTGACGCCGAAGACGCACGGCACGTTCTCGAACAGAATCGCCCCGAGCAGGAGCGACGGGATGCTCCCGCGCCGCGTCTCGGCGCGCCCGCCATAGCCGAACGCCGAATCGGGCCGGGCCGCTTCGAACGCGGCTTTCAGGCCGAGCGAAGCGATCGAGCCGCCGGTGACCGCCACCGAGTTGCTCGAGCCGCTGTCGTAGAGCAGCAGCACGTCGCGCCGGTTGATGCGGCCCGTGAAGCGCGGCGTGGGGTCCTGGGCGGGGAGCTCCATCTCCATCTCGACCGATTCCTGCCGGCTCAGGGCGGGGGAGTTCTGGTAGAAGCGCACGCGGTGGTGCAGATAGTCGATCTGCACGATCCGGCCCGCGAGGAAGCTGTAGCCGAGCACGCCGTCCACGCGCATGCCCAGCTTCTCCGAGATCGTGCCGAGATCGAGCGCGGCGGCGGCCACGGTGTCGGCGTGCACCTTGCCGAGCCTCACGTCGACCATGTCCCACTCGAACGCTTGGACCGGGTCGACGCCCGTTCCCTTGCCCTCCTGCAGCGTGGTGTCGGCGGGCGGCCGCAGCCTGCGGGCGAGCGCGGCGTCGATCACCGACGGGTCGGTGCCGGTGTCGAGCATCATCGAGAACGGGCCCTGGTCGCCGAGCTTCACCTGGACCACGACCTGGTGCCGGGGCGAGACGAACTTCACCTCGGCCAGGGGCCGGGGCTCGGCGCGCGCAGCGGCGCCGATCGCGGTGCTCGCGACCAGCGCAGCGGCGAGAACGAATGTGTGCGAAACGCGCGTGCTACTTGCCGGTCGAGGCGGTCGTGACCGTGGCGCCGGGCGCTGACATCTCCGCCGCCGCGCTCGCGGTCACCGTCCCGAGCTGGGCGAGGCCCTTCTCGAAATCGGTGCCGATCATCTTGTCCATGTCCATGAAGACGCAGAAGATCTTCGCCGTGTAGTTGTGGGTGCCGTCCATGCCCCACGTCACCTTCGTCGCTTCGCCCTCCGGGGCGAGTGCGAAGCTGACCTGGCAGACCTCGCTCCACGGCTTGATGAACTCGAGGCGCAGGCCGACGTGGCTGTCGGGCTCGCTCTCGACGATCGTCATCCGGCCTTCGCCGACCTTGTCGTTGCCGACCCATCCGTAGGAGGCGTCCTTGCCGCTGGCGGACCCCTCGAAGGTCCGCTTCATCGCGGGGTCGATCTTCTCCCATGGCGACCACGCCTCCCATTTGTGGAAGTCGTTGAGCTGGGCGAACACCGCGGCGGGCGGCGCCGAGATCGTGGCGCTGCGCTCGACGTGGTAGTGGTCCGGCTTGGTCGCGGCGAGCCCGAGCACCGCGACCACGGCGACCAGGAGGACGAGCAGAATGATGCGCAGGATCTTCATGGCGGATGGATCTCCTCTCCTTAGGCTGGGGATCGGAACGGCCGGTCACGAAGGACCGGCCGGGGACGATACCCGAGAAACCCCGCTCCCGTCGCGTCCTTTCGACGGGCGCGTAGTCTCGGCCCCTCCCGCGCGAATGGCGAAGCGGGACCTAGGGCTGGACGAACTTGTACCCCACCTTGTGCACCGCCACGATGAAGGGCTGGGCGAAGCCGGCGCCCAGCTTGGAGCGCAGGTTCGAGACGTGGGTGTCCACGGTGCGGGTCGTGACCCCTAAGTCCTCGTCCACGCCCCAGATCTCCTCCAGCAGCTCCTCGCGCGACACGGTGCGGCCGCGGTGCTCGATCAGGTACTTGAGCAGCTCGAACTCCTTGAACGAGAGCGCCACCTGCTTGCCGTCCTTGTAGGTCTCGCGCGGCTCGAAGCGCACCTCGACGTCGCCGAACTTGTAGATCGTCGGCCCCGGCGACGGCGCGCCCGAGGGTCCGCGCTGCACCAGGCGCTTGACGCGGGCCATCAGCTCCTTGATGCCGAACGGCTTGGTCACGTAGTCGTCCGCGCCCAGGTCGAAGCCCTTGAGCACGTCGGCCTCGAAGTTGCGCGCGGTCATCACCAGCACCGGGATGTCGCGGTGGCGCTGGCGCAGCTCCTTCAGCACGGTGAAGCCGTCCTTCTCCGGAAGCATGATGTCGAGCAGGACGACGTCGGGCTTCTGCTTCAGCGCGAGCTTGAGACCCTCCTGTCCGCTCTTCGCGGTCAGCACCTCGTACCCCTCGTAGCGGAAGTTGTGGGCCAGTCCGTCGAGCAGCCCGTCCTCGTCTTCCACGATCAACACACGCTTCATCGTTTTTTCCTCGGTCTTGAGCGTTGTCATGATGCATTCCTCCTCTGCGTTTCGGCGGGGAGAGATTCCGCCTCCGCGGCGACCGGCAGCACGAGAGTGAACGTGCTGCCTTCTCCCACGGTGCTGACGACATCCACGCGCCCGCCGTGGGCGCGAACGATTTGATCCACCAGGGACAATCCGAGGCCGGCCCCGCGCACGTCGTGCACCAGACCGTCCTCGAGCCTTACGAACTTTTCGAAGATCCGCCTGCGGTCGGCCGGCGCGATCCCGATCCCGCGGTCCTGGACCGAGACCGACACCGTTCCGTTCTGCGCCGACCCCGCGATCCGGATCTCGCGCCGGGTCCGAGAATACTTGATCGCGTTGTCGAGCAGGTTGAGCAGGCAGTGGGTGAGCGCCATCGCGTCGCCGCGCGCCGCGGGCAGCCCCTCGGGCACGTCGTTCTCGATCTTGAACTCGAGGTGGTCGAGCCGGGGCTTGAGCGACTCGAGCACGTCGTTCACCAGGCCGGGCATGTCGACCGGCCCGAACCGGAACGTGACCTGGCCGGCCTCGAGCCGCGCGAAGTCGAGGATGTTGTCCACCAGCTGCCCGAGCCGCTGGGTCTCGCGGCCGATCGCCCTGAGGAAGCGGTCGGTCTCCTCCGGGCTCTTCACCCGCCGCATCTCGAGCGTCTCGACCGCGAGCCGGATCAGGGCGACCGGGGTCTTGAGCTCGTGGGTGACGTTCGAGACGAATGCCGACTTGAGCTGGGCGAGCTCGAGCTGGCGCACGGTGTAGCGGAAGCCGAACCCGGTCGCGGTCATGATCGCGAGCCCCATCAGCGCGATGAACGCGAGCTGGAGCGCGAGGAAGCGGCCGGTCCATACCGCCGGCGCGTTCGCGGTCGAGCCGACCCGCACCGAAAAGCTCTCGAACGGCCCGCTCAGCGGCTCGGTGCGGGCGGTGGCGTTGGGTCCGGGCTCGCGCACATGGCCGATGCGGTCCTGGTGCGCGTCGAAGATCTCGACCGAGAGGTTGCGGGTATTCTCGATCCCGCCGTAGAGCCGCGGGTTCTGCGGCATGCGCTCGTGGAACACCATGTCGAGGTGGTTCCGCAGGAACTGGCCCGGGCGAATCCACCAGCCGCCGGCCCCCATCACCTGCCCGGCCGGCCCGCGCAGCAGCACGCCGGTGAAGTACTCGCCGCGCCGCGCGCCCTCGCCCGCGGCGTAGATCACGGGCTGGCTCTCCACCACCAGCAGCGAGACGCCGTTGAGGTCGTCCAGGGGCACGAAGTGCGCGCCCTCGAATTCCTGGGTGCCGCTGGCGAGCGCGACCTCGATCACCGAGCGCGGCGCGCCTTCGCGGGCCGCGTTCTCGGCCGGCGCCACCGCCCGGCGCAAATGGTCGAGCAGCTCCTGCTCGAAGGCCTCCACCACCTGCTGGCCGATGTAGCTGTTGTAGCGGCGGGTGTCGGTTTCGACCGCACCGGCGATGCGGAGCGTCAGGTAGATCCCCGTGCCCGCCAGCAGGGTCGCGGGAACCGCCACTCCAAGGGCTGCGGCGAAGAGTGCCCCGCGGCGGAACCGTGAGATTGCCATGGCCCGAAAAGCGTAGCCCCCATGCTTCGTGAACCGCAAGCCGCGCGCGGGTTTCGCGCGTCAGCCCCTCCGTCCGTCGCCGGCCGGCACCTCTCGGCCGAGCGCCAACGCGAAGGGCCGGCCCGTTCTCGAGGGCCGGCCCATCGCTCTACGACTCGGTGCCGTTCAGCTCTTGATCGCCACCGGCCCCTTGAGCCCCGCCATCGTGTAGATCTTCGACAGCGTGGCCGGGTCGTTGGAGGTCATGAGCGTCAGGCAGCCTCCTTCGATGTTGACCAGCTCCCGGTTCATCTTCCCGCTCGCGATCGCGCCCCGCACCGACTTGCACGAGGGGCAGAGGTGAGCCTTGTCGCCGGACGAAAGGATGCTCAGCATGCGGTCGTTGCGGCGCCCCATCGAAGCCTGGACCGCGTGCACGTTCTTGGGGTCCGCGGCGGTGTACACGTACATCACGCCGTTCTTGAGCGGGACGATCTGCACCGTCGCGCCCAGCGACTTCACCTCGCCGTCGCAGAAGGCCATGTCGGCGCACGCGTCGCAGTCGGCGTGCTGGTAGCTGTCGGCAGCCTTCGCCATCCCGTGCCCGGTGCAGGTGCCGGCGGCGCTGGCGCTGGCTCCCGCAGCGCTCGCCGAGCCGTGGTTGCAGCCCGCACCCGAGCCGATCAGCACGGCGTCAACGCCCTTCGCGCCGCCCGGGGCGGCCAAGGTCACGCCGTCCAGGTTCTTCGGGGTCGCGGTCTGGGTCGTGCCCTGGGAGTGGTACGGGCAGGTCGAGGAGGAGGCCCCGGAGGCATGGGGGCAGCCCGAAACGCCAGCAGCCGCCGAGGCGTTCTTGGCCTTGCAGGCGGCTGCCATTTCCGGGGTGCACTTGGCGGCCATCGCCGCGCTACACGTGGACGACTTGGACGAGGCGGCCGCGGCAGATGCTGAGGCTTTGTCTTCGCAGGCAAACGTGAGCGAGGCCCACGTTCCGAACGCAAGGACCGCCATCACGGCGAAGACGGGTCGAGAATGCTTCATTACGCACCTCCAAGGCTGGGAGCGGGACCCGGGGCGGGCGCCGCAACAGAAGCATCGGCCGTAGCAGGAGAAAGGCTGTCACCGGCACGCCAGCATAGTGTTACTGAACTGCAAATAAAGAGGCCTACACTGGGTCATTAGGCCGCCCGCCCGCATGTGGAGCGGATCGGCGCGAGCTCCACGCCCGCGCCGCGTTGACTCGATTCGGGGCGCTCCGTAAGTTGCGCTCGAACCCCATCCATCATGCCCCGACGCAAGTCCCGAACGGCTCACTCGCCCCGAGCGCCCGTGCTCCTCGCGGTCGTCACGGTCGCCGTCTTCCTGCTGGGGGAGGCATTCCTGCTCGGCGGCTCCGACTCGGGCCAGATCGCGCTGGCGCGCCTGCCCGGTTTCGGCGACTGGAATCGCGTGACCCGGATCGTGGGCAAGCAGCTCCACCAGGGAATGAAGGCCGCCGGCATCCCGGACGACAGCCTGCGGGTGAGCGTGGAGGAGAAGGCCCGGCCGAGCGTGGTATGGCGGATGGGGCTCCCTCCCGACGCATCGCTGATGCGCTGCAATTTCGCGCTGACCCGGTCGCTCGAGCGCCGCGGCGCCAAGGTGCTGTCGGGCCGCGAGAGCGTGGGCCCGATGGGCGAGAGCATCGTCACGCTGGTCGTCGGGCTGCCCGGCCGGCCCACGCACCGCGTGCTGCTGGTGCGCGGCGGCCAACCGGCGGGCGAGGACGCGCCGCGCGTCTCGCTGGTCGCGCTCGTGCTCTACGGATTCGCCGACGACGATTCCCTCGCGAGCCGGCTCCTCGCCCTTCCGGTTCCGTTCGCGGTCGCGATCCCGCCCGCGGCCAAGTCGAGCGCTGCGCTGTTCAAGACCTCCCATGAGCGCCGGCGCGAGGTCGTGCTCCAGCTCCCGCTCGAGCCGATCAATTACCCCCAGGTGAATCCCGGCCCCGGCACGGTGCTGGTCACCATGCGCCCCGCGCAGATCGCAGGGCTGGTTCACCGCTACATCGACCAGGGGCGGCCGCTGATCGCGGTCTCGAACCACATGGGATCGCTCGCCACCCAGGACATGGCGGTGATGACCGCCGTCTTCCACGAGCTCAAGCGCAACAGCCTGCCGTTCGTCCACGTCTCGCCCGCTGCGGGTGCCGTGTGCAAGGACCTGGCGGCGAACCTGGGCGTGGCATACAACGAGCCCGACGAGATCGTGGACACCGAGACGCGCCAGCTCGATGGCAAGCTGCTCGCGAAGCGCTGGAGCGCGATCCTCGAGGAGGCGCACGACCGCGAGAAGATGGTGGTGTGGGTGCGCGCCACGCCGCTCACGCTCGGCTGGCTGGCCCCCGCGCTCCAGGGCAAGCTCCCGCCCGGGGTGCACATCGTGCCGCTCTCGGCGGTGATCCGGAGACCGCTGGTGCTGTAGAGGCGCTCGCGCGCGGGGGCTCGAGGCTGCTATTGTCGAGGGACATGCGTGCGGGACAGGACGTCCTCTCCGACCTGCGCGCCGCGCTCGGCATGGAGTGGGTGCTCCCGCACGGTACCGGGGGCTCCAGCTCGGGAACCGCGTGCGGCGCCAATGCGCGCCGCGCTCACGCACTCCTGACCGCGGCCGGCCCGCACGGGCGTCTCACCACGCTGCTCCTCAAGGTGGACGAGCGGCTGCGCGTTCCTGGCGCGTCGTTCGAGCTGGGCTGCAGCGTGACGTCCGGCGGCGCCGCGCGCCCCGCCGGACACCTGCTGCTCGAGAGCTTCGACCTCGACCCCTGGCCGCGCTGGACCTGGCGGGCGGGCGGCGTTGTGATCGAGAAGGCGCTGCTGCCGGTCTCGGGGCACGACGCGGTCGCGATCCGCTATCGCATTCTGGAGGGAGCTTCCGCCACGCTCTCGGTGAGCCCGCTGGTGGTGGCGCGCGACCCCGACGCGATCCAGCGCGAGAGTCCAGCGCTCCACGCCTCGCCGCAGGGCGTGCCGGGGCGCATCCAGCTCCAGCTCTCGCCCGACCGGCCGCCGCTCACGCTGTGGCACAACGGGGCGTTCCTGCCGGCGCGGGTATGGCAGCACGGGCTGGTCCACCCGCTCGAGCCCGGCGAGCCCGAGGGCGAGGACGCGTTCGTTCCCGGCCACATCGAGGCCACGCTCGCGCCCGGCGGAGAATTCCACGTGGTGGCTGCGGCCGAGTCCGATCTGTTCCGGGCGCTGGCGCGCGAGGACCGGCTCGGGACGCCGCCGCCGCGCACGCTCGCAGAGTGCGTCCGCATCATCGAAAGCCGCGAGCGCGAGCGGCACGCGGAACGGGCGCGCGCTGCGGTGGCGGCCGCCGCCACCACCGCTGCGCAGGCCGCAGAGGCCCGCGAGAGCACCAGCGCTCCGGTCGGCAACGCCGCGGCTCCGCCCGCAGCTCCGACCGAGCCCGAACCGGATGCAGCGGAGCGCGAGGCGACGGAGCGCGAGGCGGCGGCGATCGGCGAGCGCTGGACCGCGCTGCTCTCCGGCATCGTGCTCTCCGGGCTCACGCGCGGCGCGCGCGGGCTCACGATCGCGGCCACGCTGCCCGCCGCCCGGCAGCGCGGCGCCGAGATCCTGCGCGCCGTCCCGGCGTTGATCTCGCTGCGCGCGTTCGATTCCGCCCGCGAGATCCTGGCCGGCATGGCCGAGCACCTGGACGACGGCGTCGCCCCCGAGGAGTTCGACGCTGAAGGCACGCCGCACTTCGGCGACGCAGCGCCCGCGCTGTGGCTGGTGCACGCTGCGGAGCTCTACACGCGCCGCAACGGCGATCTGGAGATCATCCGCCACCTGCTCTACTCCCCGCTCGAGAGCGTGATCCAGGCCTATCGCGGCGGCACCAAGTACGGTATCCGCGCCGGCGCCGACGGCCTGCTCGCGGCGGGCGATGAGGGCGTCAAGCGTGCGGACCTGAACGCCCTCTGGTACCACGCGCTGGTGGCGATGGCGCAGCTCGCGAAGAAGACCGAGCGCAAGGAGGCCGCCGCCTTCTACCTGGCGTGGGCGCGCGAGCACCAGACCCGCTTCAACGAATCGTTCTGGGACGAGAAGCGCGGCACGCTGTTCGATGCGATCGAGGAGAAGGGGCCTTCGCGCCGCCTGTCGCCGGGCCTGCTGATCGCAGCGCGGCTCGCGCCGCCGGTGCTCGCGCCCGAGCGCGTCGCGAGCCTGGTCGAGTCGATCGAGCGCAGTCTCTACACGCCGCTCGGGCTGCGCGAGACGCCGCGCGAGCCGCGCGCCCACACGCAGTGGCTCGGGCTCTACTACTCGGCCTACCTCAGGGCGCACGGCCGTTCCCCCGAGGCCCAGGCGCAGGTGCGCGATGCGCTCGAGCCGCTGCGCGCCCGGATCGAGACCGGCGGCGGATCGTTGCCGGAGTGGTACGAGGTCGCGCCGCCTGTGCCGGCCCGCAGCGCGCGGGCGAAGACCGAAGCCGACCCCGCCGATAACGCACCCGGCCCCGCGCCCGCCGGCGGCGCCCCGGTCTCCGTGCTCGCGGCGGCCGAGCTGCTTCCGGTGTGGATCGAAGAGCTGGACCACGCGCAGAGCACCGCCCCGATCCTCGCCGGCTGACCCGGAGGGGGAGGGCCGCCTACCGCACTCGGGCCCGGGGAATAACTCGAGGCCCGCTGCGTAATCCAGTCATCATGACCACGCAGGTGCTATCCGCTGCCCCGCCGCGACCCGCGGCACTGCGACTCCCGCTGCGCCTGCCGCGTGACCCGCGCGGGTATCAGATCGCGGTGCTCTCGGGGCTCCTCGCCTGGGGCCTCTTCCGCCTGGGCTTCGATCTCGCGGTGCCGCAAGTCGTCGTGACGCTGGGCGTGGCGCTCGCGACCCAGCTCGCGTGCACGCGCATCGCGCGCCTGCCGGCATTCGATCCCAGGAGCGCTTGGATCTCCGGGCTCTCGCTCTGCCTGCTGCTGCGGACCGACCACCTGGCGCTGGCTGCGCTCGCCGCGATCCTCGCGATCTCGAGCAAGTTCGTGCTGCGCGTGGACGGCAAGCACGTCTTCAACCCCACCAACTTCGGCATCACCGTGCTGCTCGCGCTCGGCGCCCCGGTGTGGGTCTCGCCCGGCCAGTGGGGCAACGTGGCGTTCTTCGCGTTCCTGATGGCGTGCCTCGGCGGGCTGGTGGTGAACCGCGCGGCGCGCGGCGACGTCACGCTCGCGTTCCTCGGCGCGTGGGCCGCGATCCTGTTCTGCCGGGCGCTGTGGCTCGGCCAGCGCTTCGCGATCCCGTTCCACCAGCTCGAGAGCGGCGCGCTCCTGCTGTTCGCCTTCTTCATGATCTCGGACCCCAAGACCACGCCGCGCTCGCGCATCGGGCGCGTGCTGTTCGCGGCGCTGGTCGCGTGCGGCGCCGCCGCGGTCCAGTTCCTGATGTACCGCACCAACGGCCTGCTCTGGTCGCTGGTCGCGTTCTCACCGCTCGTGCCGTGGATCGACCGCTGGTTGCCGGGTCCGCGCTACGAGTGGAGCCGTCCCGTCGCCCGGGGCAGGAAAGCCCCAGAAGGAGATTTCGATGAAACGCCGCATTCTGTTCGGGGCGCTGTGCCTGTGTACCGCGCTCTCGCCCAGCCTCGCCCATAGCTTCTGTGGCTTCTACGTCGCCACCGGCGACGCCAAGCTCTTCAACAAGTCCTCGCAGGTCGTGCTGGTGCGCGACGGCGACCGCACCGTGCTCACCATGGGCAGCGACTTCAAGGGCGACCCCAAGGCGTTCGCGCTGGTGGTGCCGGTCCCGACCGTGCTCGAGCGCGACCAGATCCACGTGGGCGACTCGAAGATCGTGGCGCACCTCGACGCCTACTCCGCGCCGCGCCTGGTCGAGTACTACGACTCGGATCCCTGCATGATGGCGAGGTACGAGAGCAAGATCACCCGCAACATGGCCCCGGCCGCGGCGGGGGTCGCGGAGGACGCCGCGGAGCGCGCGAAGTCGCTGGGCGTGACGATCGAGGCGCAGTACACCGTGGGCGAGTACGACATCCTCATCCTCTCGGCCAAGCAGAGCAACGGGCTCGAGATCTGGCTCAACGAGAACCACTATCGCGTCCCGCCCGGGGCCTCGCGCGTGCTCGGCAGCTACCTGAAGCAGGGGATGAAGTTCTTCGTCGCCAAGGTGAACCTGAAGGAGCAGGCCAAGACCGGATTCAAGAGCCTGCGTCCGCTCCAGATGGCATACGAGTCGCCGAAGTTCATGCTGCCGATCCGGCTCGGCATGGTGAACGCCGACGGGCCGCAGGAGCTGTTCGTCTACACGCTCACCCGCCAGGGGCGGGTCGAGACCACGAACTATCGCACCGTGAAGATCCCCTCGGACGCCGAGATCCCCGAGTACGTGAAGGAGGTGTTCGCCGACTTCTACCGCGCGATGTTCAAGACCGCGGCGCAGAAGGAGAACCTGACCGCGGTGTTCCTCGAGTACGCGTGGGACATGGGCTGGTGCGACCCGTGCGCGAGCGAGCCGCTGTCGCAGGACGAGTTGCGCGAGCTCGGCGTGTTCTGGCTCGACGAGCCGCAGTCCGGCGCGGGCGTGCGCCCGATGCCGGGCGGCGGGGCGCCGTTCGTGTCGCGGCTCCACGTGCGCTACGACGCCGCGCACTTCCCCGAGGACCTGGTGTTCCAGCAGACCTCGGACCGCACGAACTTCCAGGGGCGCTACATCATGCGCCACCCGTGGACCGGCGACGGCGACTGCCCGGCCGCCCAGGAGTACCGGAAGTCGCTGCGCACGCGGCACGAGAACGAGGCGACCACGCTCGCCACGCTCACCGGCTGGGACCTCGACGACATCCGCTCGAAGATGAAGCTCGACGGATCCGATGCGGTCGAGGTGAAGTGGTACCAGAAGCTGTGGAAGAAGTAGGGGCGGGGCCGAACGGACGCCCCGTCAGTGCCGCGTGGTGTCGCGCTTCGGCTTGCTGAACAGCCCTTCGAGCAGGCCGCGCGCCGTGTTCTTCAGGCTGTCCTCGAGCGCGCGGCGGGCGCGGCGCGCACTGTCCGCGGGGCTCAGCGTGGCGGAGCTGTCCAAGGGTCCGGACTTCGCGTGGGGCGTGAGGTTCTTCATCAGCTCGGCCTCGAGCTTCGCGCGCTGCTGCTCGAGCGTCGAGGAGAGGTTGCCCATCGCGCGCTCGCCCATCGCCTTCTTGTCCCAGTCGATGCGGGGCGACTTCGCGTTCCCGGTGACCTTGAGGTCGATCAGGATCTTGCCGCCCTCGCCGGCGAGCGCGCCGGCGGCGAGTGCGCCGGTGGCGCCGAGCCTCTGGACCACATCGGGCGGCAGCGTCGTGCTCACGGCGTAATCGAGCGAGCCGTCGAAGCCGATCCCGCCCGACAGCCGCCACTCGCCGTTCGATCCCGTGAGCACGACGGGGTCGGTAATTACCTTGCCGCGCTCGACCCGGAACGGCAGCTTCATGTTCTTGAAGCGCACCTCCTTCAGCTCCGGGATCCTCGTGAACTGCGAGAGGGCTTCGAGCGCGGGTCCCGGCCCGAGCGTGCCGTTCGCGAGTGCGGCGAGGCCGACCGCGGTGAGCGTCCGCTTGAGATCGTCCGGGGTCGAGCCTTCGCCGGCGAAGTCGAGCGTAGTGCTTAGCGCGCCGTGGAGCAGCCCGCGGGCCGGCGTCCAGGCGGAGAGCAGCCGGTCGGCCTCAACGGTGTCCGCCCGGGCCTTGACCGCGTAGACCGGCCGCGCGGGATCGTGGAGGTCGAAGCGCCCGGTGCCGCGCACCGCGCCGCCGTAGCCGTCGAACGCGAACTCCGGCGCCTCGAGCACCCCCGGCGTGAGCTTGAGCCGCGCGGTCACATTGGCGACGTCGAGCTTCTGGTTCTTGAGCCGCGCGATCTCCACGCGGCCGCCGCCGCGCGCGTTGGGGAGCACCGGCGATCCGGGTGTCACGGGCAGCAGCTCGGTGAGATCGAGATAAGGCGAGCGCAGCGTGAAGTCCACTTCCGAAGCTTCGGTCTTGCCCGGAGCGGCGATCAGCGCCAGCGGGCGCGTGGCGGACCCGTCGAGCGTGAACGACGACTGCCCGGCGCGCACCTCGAGCCCGCGGATGTCGGCGCGCGCGGGGGAGAAGGCGAGCTCGCCGTTCACCTGCTCGATCTTCTTCGGCAGCGCGGGCGCCTCGACGCTCACGCCCGCGAGCCGCGCGCTGCCCTCGAGCGCGAGCGCGTTCGGATCCTTCGCGCGCCCGCGGCCGCGCAGGTCGAGCGCGGCGTGCCCTCCGAGCTTCGTGTCCTTGGGTGCCAAGAGCGGCGAGACCGCCGCCAGGTCCAGGTCGCCGCGCACCGCGAAGCGCACCACGGGATCGGTGAAGTGCATGAGCTCGAGCTCTGCGCGCACCGGCTGGCCGGAGACGCGCGCGGAGAGATCGCCGATCCCGAGCGAATCCGGCGCGATGCGCGCGTGGAAGGCGAGCGCATCGACGCCGGCCCGCGCGCCGGGATAGCGCAGCGCCCCGTTCGCGATCGCGACGGTGCCGGTGACGACCGGCGTGCGGCCGGGCGTGACCGTGCCGCGCACGCCGAGGTCGAAGTCGATTCGCCCCGAGCCCTTTAGACCGTGGAGCGCCTTAGCGTCGGCCGCTGCGAGCGCGTCCAGCACCTGCGCGAGGTCCAGGTTGGAGCCGCGGGCGCGAAAGTCCAGGCGCGCAGCGCCGGGAACGTCGTCCACCACGCCCGCGAGCGTGACCTCCGCCTTGCCGGCGCCGAGTGCCAAACGCTCGAGTGCCAGGCGCTTCGAGGTCGCGTCGTACTTGCCGCGGTGCTCG
>Ga0075433_10001928_pt1 | contig 15611 bp, 13 predicted proteins | sample RhiMethybrSRZTD2_FD_75299 | JGI IMG/M metagenome (GOLD analysis project Ga0075433, IMG submission 75299) | Populus rhizosphere microbial communities from Tennessee, USA - Rhizosphere MetaG P. TD hybrid SRZTD2 | ecosystem: Host-associated > Plants > Roots > Rhizosphere > Soil | place: USA... | reverse complement strand
GCTCCACGTACTTCTGGCTCAGGCCCGGGACGAGGCTCGTGAGGCCGGTCACATTGGTTCCCGGCTGGGCCAGGCTCTTCACGAATCCCTCCGCGACCGGATCCTCCACGAACGTCATGACGATCGGTATGGTGGCGGTGGCCCGTCGGGCCGCGCGAGTCTCGCGTGGTCCGGTCGTCACGAGGGCGTCGACCCGGGCCGCGACCAGCTCGGCGATCATGCCGCCGAGGCGATCCGGGTTGCCGAAGGCCCGCTTGACGACGAGGTTCCGACCCTCGACGTAGCCCCGCTCACGCATGCCATCGATGAAGGACTGCCAGAGGCCCGACTGCCCGGGATCGGTCCCGATCGACACCAGTCCCACCGTGTACGTCTTCCGCGCCTCCTGCGCTCGGCCGGGCCGCGGAGCGACGAGGAGACTGCCGGCGACGGCCGCCATGAAGACACGTCGAGACCGGTCAGGCCGCGGCTCCCGGGGGGCTCTCCTCATGGCTCGCCCGCGAGTCTATCAGCGTCGGCGTGCATGGAGAGCAGCGGCGATCCGGGTTGTACAATGGCCCCCCATGTCCGACGCGGCGGCGTCCGAGCTCCAGAGCCAGGTCCTCGACCGGATCGACGACGAGGAGATCGTCCGGCTCGCCTGCGACCTGATCCGCATCCCGTCGTTCACCACCGAGGAGACGCCCTGCGCGGAGTGGCTCGCCGGCTACCTGGACGGCCAGGGCCTCGCGGTGACGCTCCAGGAGATCGAGCCCGGGCGCAAGCAGACCATCGCACGCCTCGCCGGCCGGGGCGGCGGCCGCTCGATCATGCTGAACGGCCACATCGACATCGATCCGCTCGCCTCCGGCTGGACGCGCGATCCCTTCGTCCCCTGGATCGCGGACGGCAAGCTCTTCGGCCACGGCATCTTCAACATGAAGGCGGGCGTCACCGCCTGCATCATCGCCACGCTGGCCCTCCGGCGCGCCGGGGTCCCGCTCCGGGGCGACGTGGTGCTGGCCTGCGTGGCCGCCGAGCTGAACAGTGGCATCGGCACCATCCACGCGCTCGAGCACGGCCAGCGCACCGACATGGCGGTGGTGGCCGAGCCCTACGGGGCGCGCACCATCCTCACCAAGCACACCGGCACCATGGACGTGGTGATCCACACCCTCGGGCGGGCCACCCACATCAGCAAGAAGGAGCACGGCGTGGACGCCATCGCGCTCATGATGCGCGCCATCCAGGCGCTCGAGGCCATGCGCTTCACCCACGTCCACGACCCCGAGCTCCCCGGGCTGCCGCGCCTGAACGTGGGCTCGATCATCGGGGGGCGCGGCCGCGACCACAACCTGCGCGGCGCCTACACGGTGAGCGACTTCTGCACCGCCTACGTGAACGTGCGCTTCAACGCGAGCCAGACCGGGGAGACGGTGGTGGCCGACATCCGCCTCACCCTGGACGCGCTCGCCGCCGCCGATCCGAAGTTCCGCTACGAGATCGAGTTCCCGCCCGCCCTCGACCGCGGGCTCGGTCGCCTGGCCAAGGCCGCGGTGGACGTGCCCAAGACGGAAGCGGTGGTACAGATGGTACGGCGCAACCTCCACCTCATGACCGGGGCCGAGCCCGAGCACTTCGGGGTCCGCCTCCCCCAGAGCTACGCGGGCAACGACACCACGCACCTGTGGGCCGCCGGCATCCCCTGCTGCATCTACGGCCCGGGCGGCGGCTACACCGACTACCACGACGTGCACGTGGAGCTGGCCGATCTCTTCCTGTGCACGCGCGTGCTCGCCCTCACCGCGCTCGAGGCCGTCCTGTGACCACGGCGCCCGCGATGCGCTACGTCGATCCCTCCACCGGCCGCACCTACCCGCTCGACGAGGCGCGCTGGCGCGCCGACAACGGCCACTACCTGAACCTGACGCCGGGCCCGGGGCTCGGCCGCCGCGACATCGAGCCGGGCCGCCGCTCGGTGTGGCGCTACGCGCGCGCGCTGCCGGTGGGCGTGGAGCACGCGGTGAGCCTCGGCGAGGGCTGGACCCCGCTCGTCGAGGGGCGATGGCACGACGGCCCGGTGCGCTACAAGCTCGAGTTCACCATGCCGACGGGCTCCTTCAAGGACCGCGGCACCACCGTGCTGGTGAGCTATCTCAAGAGCCGCGGCGTCACCGCCGTCCTGGAGGACTCCTCCGGCAACGCGGGCGCCTCGCTCGCCGCCTACGCGGCGGCGGCCGGCCTCGCCTGCCGGATCCTGGTGCCGGAGACCGCGTCCTACCCCAAGATCGCCCAGATCGCGGCGTGCGGCGCCGACGTGGTGACGATCAAGGGCTCGCGCCAGGACGTGGCGGAGGAAGCGCTCCGGCAGAGCGCGGAGCTCTTCTACGCGAGCCACAACTGGCAGCCCTTCTTCGTGGAGGGGACCAAGACCCTGGCCTACGAGCTGTGGGAGCAGTCGGGCTTCCGCGCGCCCGACAACGTGGTGGCGCCGCTCGGCTACGGCAGCAACATCCTGGGCGCCGATCGCGGCTTCGCCGAGCTGCTGCGCGCGGGCGAGATCACGCGGCGCCCGCGCCTCTTCGGGGTGCAGGCCGCGCATTGCGCGCCCTACGAGGCCGCGTTCCGGGCGGGCGTGGAGACCCTCGGACCGGTCGAGGTCCGGCCCACCATCGCGGAGGGCATCGCCACGCCCCGGCCCACCCGCGGGCCCGAGGTGCTACGGGCGGTGCGCGAAAGCGGCGGCCGCGTGCTCGCGGTGGAGGAGGCCGAGATCGTGGCCGCCCTGCGCGAGCTGGCGCGGCGCGGCCTCTACGTGGAGCCGACCGCGGCGACCGCCGCCGCCGGGCTCACCCGTCTCCTCGCGAGCGGCGTGATCCGCCCGCGGGAGGACACCGTGCTCGTGCTCACCGGCTCGGGGCTGAAGGCCTCGGCCGCCATCGGCGAGCTGCTCAAGCTCGGGCCTCGGTCGGCCGGTACTGGGAACGCCTGACCCGGTAAATAGCGGGAGCGGCGTGACGCGGGACGGGTCTCCACCGCCCCGCAAACACATCGAAGCGGGCTTCGAGCTGCCGACTCGAACGTAGCCGAGCGGTGGCACAGCCGATGCACCCCGACCCCCAGCCGATTCATGGGCGTCACCTTCCTGATCCCGCGCGCTCGCTCTCCGGTGGGACCGTCATCCCTCCCTCTGTGGCCCGTGCTGTCTTCCGTGATCACTCTCGTCGCGCTCCTGCTCGCGGGCGGCCGGGCCGAGGCGGGGGCGCCGACCGAGACGCTCCGCGCCGTCTACGCCGAGGCGAACGCGATCATCACCGCCCCCCCGACGGACCAGCCGCCGCTCGACCGCCTCGCCGCGATTCGCGCGCTGTTCAGCCGGGCGTTCGACTTCCGCGACGCGGCGCAGCGCGCGCTCGGCGGCCAGTGGAAGGCGCGCACCGCGGTCGAGCAGAACGACTTCACCGCCCTCTTCGCCGGGTTCGTCCAGCGCGGCTTCGTCTTCTGGCTGGCCTCGGTGGCCGCGGTGGACGAAGACGGCGTGACGATCCGCTACCTGGGCGAGACCGTCGACCGGGATCAGGCGTCCGTCACGACGTCGATCGGACGGCGGGGCGGGCGCGAGGTGAGCCTCGAGCACGACATGGTCTACCGGAACCGGCGATGGGCGGTGCGAGACGTCACGATCGACGGCATCAGTCTGGTCGCCAACTACCGGGCCCAGTTCGAGCACGTGATCCGGACCTCGTCGTACCCCGAGCTGGTCGACCGGATGCAGGTCCGGGTCTTCGGCAAGCTGCCGACCCCGGCCGCCGCGCGCGGGGAGCGCGACGGCGCCCCGCTGACCCGCGGGGCGAACGAGGCCCGCTGAGCGGTCGCGCCGCTACCCCCCGTAGAACACGTTCGGCCCCAGCGCTTTCAGCCACAGGGTCGCGTCGTCGGCACGGCCCTCGATCGGCTTGGCCTGCCCCGCCTCCACCACCTCACCCACGAACACGGAGTGGTCGCCCCGCTCCACGGTGTCGACCAGGCGGCACTCGACGAAGGCGGGCGTGCGCTCGAGGATCGGCGCGCCGGTCGAGCCCCAGCGGAACGGCTCGCCCGAGATGGTCTGGCCCTCGCGCGTCGCGGGCTTGAAGAATGCGAACGCCATCGCCTGCTGGCCCTGCCCGAGCACGTTCAGGGCGAAGGCCTTCGACTCCTTGATGAGGGCGTGGGCGTGCGAGTCGGTCTTCACCCCCACCACCACCAGCGGCGGGGCGAAGGAGGCCTGGGTCACCCAGTTCACGGTGGCGGCGGCCACCGCGTCGTCCTTGCCCCGGGCGGTCAGGACGTAGAGTCCGTAGGGAATCATCCGCAGCACCGTCTTCTTCACGTTGGCGTCCATGGCGCGCTCCGTCCTCGCTGACGTGGTTGGCTTCCAGATCACCTCGCCGGATTCTCCCACCGGCGCGCCCGCCTGTCGACCCGCGGTTGACTTGGCGCCGCCTTTCGTGAAAGGGTGAGCGCCATGCCGGCCCGCAGTGGACGCGAGTACCTCGAGTCGATCCGCAAGCAGGCCCCCAGCGTCTACCTGGGCGGCCGGCGCATCGGGGACGTGGCCGCGGAGCCGGTGTTCCAGGAGCCGCTGCGCGCCATCGCCGAGCAGTACGACATGCAGCTCGACCCGGCCTACCGCGAGGTGATGACCTACCCGTCGCCCACCACCGGGCAGCCGGTCTCCACCTCGTTCCTGGTGCCGCGCACGCGCGAGGAGCTGGTGAAGAAGCGCCAGCACTTCAAGCTGCGGGCCGATCACAACTTCGGCTTCATGGGGCGCTCTCCCGACTTCATGAACCAGTTCGTGACCGGCTGGCACCTGACCGCCGACCGCTTCGCGCGCGCGGGCGCCCGCTTCGGGGAGAACGCCACCCGCTACTACGAGCACGTGCGGGAGCACGATCTCTTCCTCACCCACATGCTGATCAACCCGCAGATCGACCGGAGCAAGACCTCGGCCGAGCAGGAGGATCCCTACCTTCACCTGGGGCGCGTGCGGGAGACCGGCGACGGCATCGTCGTGCGGGGCGCCAAGATGCTCGGCACCATGGCCCCGCTCACCGAGGAGGTCGCGGTGATCCCGTTCGGCGGCGTGCCCCCGGGCGACGACGCCTACGCGCTCGCCTTCTCCATCCCCGCCGCCACCGCGGGCCTCACCTTCATCTGCCGCGAGACGGTGTCGCCCCTGCCCCGCTCGCGCTTCGATCATCCGCTCTCGAGCCGCTTCGAGGAGATGGACTGCATCGCGGTCTTCGAGGACGTGCTGGTGCCGTGGGACCGGGTGATGGTGGACGGCAGCCCGGGGAGCGCCCAGATCATCAACACCCTGGGCGCCGACTACGGGGCGCTCCTCAATCTCCAGACCGCGGCCCGCATGCTGAGCCAGCTCGAGTTCTTCTGCGGCCTCGGCATGAAGGTGGCCGACGCCATCGGCATCACCGGCTTCCTCCACGTGCAGGAGAAGCTCGGCGAGATGCTGAGCCAGATGGAGATCGCGCGCGCGATCTTCTTCGGGTCGGAGGCGATGGCCCAGCGCCTGCCGAGCGGCGTGTGGGTGCCGGGCGGCCACGGGCTGCGCGCCTTCCACCTGCAGACCGGCAAGGTGTACAGCCGCTTCGTGGAGATCGTGCAGACCCTCGCGGCGGGCGGCTTCTTCTACGCGCCGAGCGAGGCCGACCTCCAGAGCCCGGAGATCCGCCCGCTCATCGACCGCTACGTGCGGGGGCGCGCGGGCGTCTCCGCGGAGGAGCGGATCGCGCTCTTCAAGCTCGCGTGGGACGTCACCGGCGAGGCCTTTGCCCAGCGCATGGCCCAGTACGTGCGCTTCTACTCGGGCGATCCGATCCGCCTCACCGCCGGCTTCTACGCCCAGTACGACAAGGCGCCGCTGCTCGACCTGGTCGAGCGGGCCCTCGGCCGGCGCGAGGGCGTGCCCCTGCCGATCACCCCCGTGGAGCCGGGCTCGCCGGTACCGTACCAGCCGGACACGCGCGGGATGGCCGGGACCTACGCGGCCACATCGCTGCCGCCGCGGCAGGCCTGAGCCGGCGGCGCGCGCAGTCTCCCTTCCTGGTAGCCGCGTGACGAAGTTCGGAGGTCTGGGCGCGCGGGCTCGTCCGTAACGCTCCGATTCGTAACGCCACGCAGGTGGCCCGGCGCTTGCTCCGCCACCTGGGCCATGAACACTCCGAAGCACCATCGAGCGCGTCGTCGTCAGCCCCGTGCCGGGGTCTCCTGGACGGTCTGGATCAAGGCCGGCCCGCACCGGGTCCGCCATCACACCGTCGACCTGAGCGCCCACGGTGCCAAGCTGCGGCCGCGGACCCAGCTCCAGCCTGGCACCCCGGTGCAGCTCCACATGGTGCCGCCCGAGGGCCGTGCCCTGCAGGTGTCGGGCGTGGTCTGGCGCGTGGACAGCGACGGCTTCGTCGTGCTGTTCCTCGCGAACCTCCCCGACCGGCACCTGACCGGGCCGCGCGCGGCGGTCGGCGCTCACTGATCTCCGGCAGGTTGACACGCGATCGGCGTCGGCCGAAGGTGTGGCCATGCCCTTCGCCGACGAGCCGGTCATGTTGACCCTCGCCGGCCTCGCCTACCGCGGATTCCACGACCTCCTCCGCGGGCAGTCCCACGTCCACGCGGTGCAGCGGGCCCTGCTCGACGGCCTCCACACCCTCGCGCCGGTGCGCGAGGAGTGGACGCTGGTCTGGGGGCCGGCGACCAGTCGCAGCGGCCCGGACCTCTTCGACGCGGCGGCCATGTACGTGGTCCAGAGCCGCCGCGAGCCGACCCGGTACGTGGTGGCCATCCGCGGCACGAACCCGGTCGCGGCCTCGGACTGGCTGATGGGGGACTTCTGGGTCGGCACCACGGTGCCGTGGCCCTACGCGCCCAGCGCGGACGGAGCCGCGATCTCGGCGAGCACCGCGCTCGGGTTGTCCAAGCTCCAGGCGATGCGCTCGCCGCGGCTCGCGCTCGCGCCCGCGGTCGACCCGGGCGCGCCCGCCCGGGATCCGGACGCGCTGGCCGCCCAGATCGACGGCATCGACCGCTCGTGGCGGCGACTCGCGAGCGAGCCCACGATGTGGCTCCGCGACGAGGTCGAGCGCTTGAAGCGCGCGACCGCGCTGCGCTGGGAGAACCTGCGGCCCCGCTCGCAGGCCGCGCCGGCGGCGGAGGCCGGGCTCGATCTGCTGGGCTTCCTCACGGGCGAGGCGCGCGCGGCCACCGGACCGCTCGACGTCGTCGTCACCGGACACAGCAAGGGCGGCGCGCTCGCCCCGGTGGTCGCGCTCTGGCTACGGGAGCTGCTCACCTCCCCGGACGGCCACGAGCGGTGGGACGCCGAGCGGGGCGCGCGCGTGTCCTGCCACGCCTTCGCGGGTCCCACCCCCGGCCACGCCGGGCTCGCCGATCGGATCGACCGGGTCCTGGGTGCCGATCATCATCATCTGCGCAACGTGAACGACGTCGTCACGCACGCGTGGCAGGTGGACGAGCTGGAGGAGATTCCGTCGCTCTACGCTCCGCGGGGTGCCGGGCTCGAGCGGCTGGTCGGGCTCGTGGTGGCGAAAACGCGGGAGATCGGCTACCGGCAGGCCCGGACCGGCGTGACCACCTTCGCGGGCCGGCTCGACGCCTCCCGCTCGTTCGCCTCCGAGTTCGTCCACCAGCACCTGGAGGCCTACCTGGCCGAGCTCGGCCTGCTCGAGGCGGGCGTCCGCCCCCTCGCCCTCTTCTTCTAGCGCGCGCTTAGAGGTAGCGCGTGGGCCAGTTGATGGTGCGCCACATGTGCGCCGACGGGCTCTGATCGAAGCCGAGCCCCTCCTTCGGCTGCCGGAAGTGGCGTCCCACCACGTCGGTGAACTCCTCGAGCTGCACCTGCACGGTGGGATCGAACGAGTAGAGGTCGTTCACGGTGATGAGTCGCGAGGTCATGTACCACTTGTGGTCGCGGGCGTAGCGGTAGGCGGCCTGGATGTGGGGCTCCGGCACGTAGTCCGCGCCGAAGAGCTTGAGATAGAGCTCGGGATACCGGTAGCCCACCGCCTCGTCCGGGAAGAAGCGCAGCGCCTGGTGGTAGCGGATACCCCACGCCACCTCCTCGTCGACGTACGGCTCCAGCAGCTGGGCGCTCCAGTAGCCGTGATCGGAGCGGATGAAGCCGGCGATCGCGATGTCGTGGAGGAGGCACGCCAGGACGACCTTCTCGTCGACCCCGTTCTTCATGGCGAGCCGCGCGCTCTGCATGAGGTGCGCGGAGGGGCCGAAGCGGAGGCGGAAGAAGTCGAAGAGGGTCGGCTTGTCCGGCATCCGGGGCAGCCGCGGGTCGTGGCCCATCATGTAGAGGCGGCCGTCGTCCGGAGGCCGGGTCACCGGCTGACGGGGATCCCGCTCCCCCGAGGTGAACAGCACCGATTTCACCACCACCCGGTCGAGCTCCTGACTCAACGCGTGCTCGGCGGCCTCGGCTCGCTGCAGGGTCGTCATGGGAATCCTCCTGTCGACGATCTTCTTACCCGCCGCCGCCGTCTGTCAAGCATCGCGGGCGCCGCGTTGCGGAGCGCGGGAGGTTGGCCTAGACTGCCCGCCATGCGGACCTTCATCTGGCTGCTCTCGCTCGTGCTGCTGGCGGCCGCCCCCCTCTCCGCACAGACCACGTCCAAGGACGTCGGCCAGAAGGCGTCGGAGACCGGCGAGGCCATCCGGGACTACACGGTGGAGAAGAAGAACGAGGCGGTGGCACAGGCCAAGAAGCTCACCGCCGATCTCGACGCCAAGATCAAGGAGCTGGAGGCGGATGCCTCCAAGCAGACCGGAGAGGCCAAGGCGAAGGCCGAGGCCCAGCTCCGCGACCTCAAGGCCAAGCGGGCGAAGGCCTCCCAGAAGGCCAACGACCTCGGCCGGGCGACCAAGGCGTCGTGGGAGCGCGCGAAGGAAGGCTTCGCCGACGCCTATCGCGACCTGGCCACCGCGTACGACAAGGCGGCGGCCGAGTTCAAGAAGTAGCTCAAGACGTAGCAGAGCGCCGGTCGAGCACGTCCCGCACCTTCTGCAGCAGGCTCTGGGGCGTGAACGGCTTCTGGAGGAACGGGGTCCCCGCCTCCAGGACCCCGTGGCGGAAGATCGCGTCGTCGGTGTAGCCGGACATGTAGAGGATCCGCATCTCCCCCCGATCCGGCGTCAGGCGCTCCGCGAGCCCGCGCCCGCTGATCTGCGGCATCACCACGTCGGTCACGAGCAGATGGATCGGCTCCCGGTGCCCGGCGGCGAGGGCGAGCGCCTCGGCGGCGCCGCCGGCGGGGATGACCACGTAGCCGTGGCCGGTGAGCGTCTCGAGCGCCAGCTCCCGCACGTCGCCGTCGTCCTCCACCAGGAGGATGGTCTCGTAGCCGCCCGCGCTCACGGGCCCGCTCGGCGCGGGGGGCGCCTGGTCGAGCGCCTCGTCGACGCGCGGCAGATAGACCCGGAACCGCGTGCCCTGGCCGGGCTCGCTCTCCACCTCGATGCTGCCCCCGCTCTGCTTCACGATCCCGAACACGGTGGCGAGCCCGAGGCCGGTCCCCTTGCCGGGCTCCTTGGTGGTGAAGAACGGCTCGAAGATCCGTGCCCGCACCGCCGCGTCCATGCCGTGCCCGGTGTCGCTGATGGCCAGCGCGACGAATCGGCCCCTCGCGGCCCCCGGGTGCCGCCTCACGTAGGCCTCGTCCATCTCCACGTTCTCGGTCTCGATCGAGAGCGTGCCGCCCGCGGGCATGGCGTCGCGCGCGTTCACGGCCAGGTTCACCACGATCTGCTCGATCTGGGAGGGGTCGGCCTTGACCGCCCCCAGATCCGACGCCGGCACGACCGCGAACTCGATGTCCTCGCCGATCAGCCGCCGCAGGAGCGGCGCCAAGCCCATCACCACCGCGTTCAGGCTCAACACCTTGACCTCGAGCACCTGCTTGCGGCTGAAGGCGAGCAGCTGGCGGGTGAGCGCGGCCGCGCGCTCGGCGGTGGACTGGATCAGCTCGATGTGGCGGCGGACCGCGTGGTCGGCCGGGAGGTGGCCGAGGGCCAGGTGTCCGCGCCCGGTGATGACGGTCAGCAGGTTGTTGAAGTCGTGCGCGATGCCGCCGGCGAGCTGGCCGATCGCGTCGAGCTTCTGGGCCTGCCGCAGCTCGGCCTCGAGCCGCTTGCTCTCGGTGATGTCGGCGACGCTCCACTCGTAGTGGACCACGCGGCCGCTCGCGTCCCGCTCGGCCTGGACCCCGAGGTTGACCCAGATGAAGGTGCCGTCGCCCCGCCGCCCCTGCAATTCGAAGTTCTCGACGACCGCGCTCGCCTCGATCGTCGCGAGCAGCCGGCTGCGATCGGCCGGATCGGCGTAGAGCTGCCCCGAGTTGACCTGGAGGAACGCGGCCACGTCGGGATAGCCCCAGATGCGCGCGGCCGCCGCGTTGGCGGCCAGCATCTGGCCGTCGCGCGTGGAGCGCACCAGACCGACCGGGGCGCCCTGGAAGAGCGCCTCGTAGCGCCGCTCGGCGGCCAGCGCGGCCGCGCGCTGGCGGGCGTGGGCGATCGCCCCGCGCACCGCGGCGGGGAGCCGCAGGAGGCGCTGGGGGTCCTTCAGCACGTAGTCGTCGAGCCCGGTCTGGAGCGCCTTGACCGCGATCTCCTCGCTGAGCGTCCCGGTGCACAGGATCACCGGGCACTCCGGCCAGCGCTCCTTGAGCGTCTCGAGGAGCAGGAGGCCGTTGGTGAAGCCGAGCGCGTAGTCGGTGATGACCAGATCGTAGGGCCCGGCCTCGAGCGCGGTGGCGAGGGCGGCCGGATCACCCGCCTCGCGCACGTCGAGGGCGGAGAGCTCGCGCGCGAGGGCCCGCCGCACGAACATCCGATCGTCCGGGTTGTCGTCGATGAGCAGGAGCCGCCACGCGTCGCTCACCGCGGCTCGCCTCGCGCGCCGTTGCCGCCCGGGAGCGTGAAGTAAAACGTGGCGCCCTCGCCGGGGGCGGACTCGGCCCACACCCGGCCGCCGTGACGCTCGACCACCCGCTGCACGATGGCCAGGCCGACGCCCGTCCCCTCGTACTCGGCCGCGCTGTGAAACCGCTGGAACACCCCGAAGAGCTTCTCGGCCCGCTCCCGATCGAAGCCGACCCCGTTGTCGCGCACGTAGTACGCCGCGCCCTCCGCCTCCCCCCGGCGGCCGACCTCGACGACGGCGGGGTGGCGGCCGCGGGTGAACTTGATCGCGTTGCCGAGCAGGTTCGCCAGGACCTGCCGGAGCAGGGCCGGGTCGCCCTCGGCCCGGCCGAGCGGCCCCACCTCGAACCGCACCTCGCGCCCGTCGCAGGCGGGGCGCAGGTCGTCGAGCGACTGCCGCACCAGGTCGTCGAGCGGCACCGACGTGACCGCCAGCCGCTGGCGCCCGAGGCGGGAGAACGCGAGCAGGTCCTCGATGAGCTGCTCCATGCGGCGCGCCCGATCCTGGATGACGCCCAGGAGCCGGCGCGGCTCCCCGTCGAGGCGCGCCCCGAAGTCGTCCTCCAGGATCGTCACGTAGCCCTGGACCGCCCGCAGGGGCGCGCGGAGATCGTGCGAGACCGAGTAGGAGAACGCCTCCAGGTCGTGATTCGCCGCGGTCAGCTCCGCGGTCCGGAGCTGCACGAGCTGCCGCTCGCGCCGCTCGCCCGCGTGGGCCACCACCAGGCGGGCGTAGAGGCGGCCGTGCTCGATCAGCAGCACCCCGAGCACGAAGCTGGCCGCGAGGAGCCCGTAGATCCGCCCCGCGTAGAAGCCGAGATCGAAGCGGCCCGCGTTGAGGACGGCGGCGAGCGCGATGTCGAAGACCCACGCGCTCATCACCACCATGAGCCACACGTCGAGCACCGAGTGGGGCCGTCGCCGCCACAGCATCGCCAGCGCGAGCAGGCTCAGGGCCCACACGCAGGACACCACGATCCGCATCGCCGCGGTGTAGTGCTGGCCGTCCATGATGGCGGGCAGCGCGGCCTGGCCCCGGGTCGCGAGCAGCGCGAGCCCGACGACCGCGGCGACCACCACGGCCACGACCGCCACCACCGCGAGCGCCGCGACGCGCGGCGACCGCGCCCCCGGCGCGGCGGGCCGGTCCCCGGCCTCGAGGAGCGCGTAGCCCACCACCACGAGGGGGAAGCCGCCGTGCCAGAACATGTAGAGCCACGCGGTGGTCTGCGGTCCCGCCCCGAGAAGGCCGGTCGGGGCGAAGAGGCCGGGAAAGGTGAGCGTGTGCACGCCCGCCATCAACGCGGTGAACAGGTAGCCGCCCGCGAGCACCAGCAGCGCGCGCGACCGGAGGATCCCGAACTGGCCGAAGAGCAGCACCGCGGTGATCACGTCGTTGACGACGAGGGCCGATTGATAGACCGGGATGAAGCCCAGGACCGGAGTCAGGGGCACCTTGGCGAGCGGGACCGCGACGACGAAGAGGGCCGCGCTCGCGAGGACGACGGCGAGGGCGAGGCGGCGCTCGCCCCGTCCCGCGGGCAAGGTCGACAGGAACGACTGGCGATCCGGCGTTGGCTCGCGCTCCACGACCCCTTCCCTTGAAAATCATACCCGCTTCCCAATTCCGCGCCGACACACTCTTTTCGCCTCGCCCCGAGGGCGCCGCCGCCCCTTGACACCGTGCGCGCGCGCGGCCCATCCTGCGCCATGACCACCCTCCGGGCCCTCCGCGCCCGTCCAGTGCTGGTCCCGATCCGGCGTCCGCCCGTGAGCGCGAGCGGCGCGATCCCGAAGGCGGCCCTCGTGCTGTTCGACCTCGAGACCGACGACGGCGTCACCGGCCGCTCCTACGTCTTCGGCTTCACCCCGTGGACCCTGCCGTCCATCGTCGGCTGCGCGCAGGGGCTCTTCGAGATGATCAAGGGCGCCCCGCTCGCCCCCCTCGATCTCGAGGCCAGGCTCCGCGGCCAGCTCACCCTGCTCGACCCGAACGGGCTGGTCGGCCTGGCCCAGGCCGGCCTGGACATGGCGGCGTGGGACGCGCTCGCCCAGGTCCGCGGCGTGCCGCTGGTCACCCTGCTCGGCGGGTCGCCCCGCCCGATCCGGGCGTACAACAGCACCGGGCTCTGGATCCAGCCGGTGGAGACGCTGGCCGACGAGGCGGAGGCGCTGCTCGCCGAGGGCTTCACTGCGCTCAAGCTGCGGGTGGGGCGCGAGGAGTGGGCCCAGGACTTGGCCGCGGTGCGCGCGGTGAAGACGCGGATCGGCGACGCGGCCACCCTGATGTGCGACTTCAACCAGCGCCTCACCGTGAGCGAGGCGATCCGGCGCGCGCGGGGCCTCGACGGCGAGGGCCTCTACTGGATCGAGGAGCCGGTGCGCCACGACGACTACGAGGGCTACGCGCGCATCGCGGCGGAGGCGGCCACCCCGATCCAGACCGGCGAGAACCTGGTGGACACCTTCGAGATGGCCCGCGCGATCGCGCTCCGCTCGCTCGACTTCGTCATGCCCGACGTGCAGCGCATTGGGGGCGTGAGCGGCTGGCTGCGCGCGGCCGCCCTCGCCCACGCCCACGGCATCGAGATGTCGAGCCACCTCTTCCCCGAGTTCAGCGTGCACCTGCTCGGGGTGACCCCGACCTGCCACTGGCTCGAGTTCATGGACTGGGCCGCCCCGGTGGTGCAGGAGCCGCTCACGGTGAAGGCGGGTCACGCGCGGATCCCGGATCGCCCGGGGGCCGGCATCCGGTGGAACGAGGAGGCGGTGAAGCGCTTCGCGCTCTGACCGCGGCGCGCGCTACTCTTCGGGCGGCTTCTCTCCCCGGATCTGGGCGATCTTCCGGTCCCGATCGGTGGCGAGCCGATCGAGGTCGCGTCGCAGGGCCTGGTTGAGCTGCTCGAGCTCCTCGTGGCTGGCCGCCTTGCGCAGCGCGGCCTGGTGGAGGATCTCCCGCTCGGCCACCCGCGACTGGTGGACCTGGCGCGCCTCCGCGATGGCGGCCTTCTGCGCGTCGGTGAGCGGCGCGGTCGACCCGCCCGCCTCCTGGTCCTTCCGGGCGAGGCGCTCCATCGCGAGCTCGTACGCGGTCTTCGGTCGCTCGTCCGCCATGGCGGGAGTGTAGCAGACTCGTCGGGTGCGGTATTCTCTAGCCATGGAGATCGTCCCCTCGGTCTGCCCCCACGACTGCACCAGCACCTGCGCGCTCGAGGTCGAGCGGATCGACGCGCGCACCATCGGGCGCGTGCGCGGCTCCCACCGCAACACCTACACGCGCGGGGTGATCTGCGAGAAGGTGGGCCGCTACGCCGAGCGCGTGCACCATCCGGACCGCCTGCTCCATCCCCTGCGGCGGGTGGGACCGAAGGGCGCGGGGCGCTTCGAGCGCATCGGCTGGGACGAGGCGCTCGACACGGTGGCGGAGGCCTTCACCCGGCAGGCCCAGGCCCTCGGGCCGGAGACGGTGTGGCCCTACTACTACGCGGGCACCATGGGCCTGGTCCAGCGCGACGGGATCAACCGCCTGCGCCACGCGCTCGGCTACTCGCGCTACTACTCCACGATCTGCGTGACCCTCTCCGACACCGGCTGGTCCGCCGGGGTGGGGGCCAAGCGCGGGGTGGACCTGCGCGAGATCGACGCGCACTCGGAGCTGGTGGTGATCTGGGGCGGCAACCCGGTCAACACCCAGGTGAACGTGATGAGCCACGCGATGGCGGCCAAGCGGCGCGGCGCGCCTCTCGTGGTGGTGGATCCCTACCGCACCGACACCGCCGCGAAGGCCGACCTGCACCTGGCCCCGAAGCCGGGCACCGACGGCGCGCTCGCGTGCGCGATCATGCACGTGCTCTTCGCGGAGGGCTTCGCCGACTGGGACTACCTGCGCGCCTATACCGACTGCCCCGACGAGCTGGCCGCCCACGTGGCGACCCGCACGCCCGCGTGGGCCGCCGCCCTCACCGGCCTCGACGCGGAACGCATCGTGGACTTCGCGCGCCTCTACGGCCGCACCAAGCGGAGCTTCATCCGCTGCCACCACGGCTTCAGCCGCTCCCGGAACGGGGCGGTGAACATGCACGCGGTGTCCTGCCTCCCCGCGATCACCGGCGCCTGGCGCCACGAGGGCGGCGGCGCGGTGTACGGCCAGACCGCGCTCTATCCCCTCGACCGCACGCTGATCGAGGGGCTCGACGTGGTCGACCGGTCCATCCGCGCGCTCGACCAGTCGCGCCTCGGCCCGATCCTCACCGGCGATCCCGCCGCCCTGCTGGGCGGCCCGCCGGTGACCGCGATGCTCGTGCAGAACACGAACCCCGCGATGGTGTGCCCCGAGACCCACCTGGTCCACCGCGGGCTCGCGCGCGAGGATCTCTTCCTCTGCGTACACGAGCAGTTCCTCACCGAGACCGCGGCCTTCGCCGACATCGTGCTGCCCGCCACCATGATGGTCGAGCACGACGACTTCTACACCGCGAGCGGCCACACCTACTTCCAGGTCGCCCGCAAGGTGATCGATCCGCCCGGCGAGTGCCGCGAGAACCACTGGGTGATCTGCCAGCTCGCCAAGCGCCTCGGAGCGGTCCACCCCGGCTTCCAGATGACCGCCTGGGAGATCATGGACG
>Ga0075433_10001925_pt1 | contig 15624 bp, 16 predicted proteins | sample RhiMethybrSRZTD2_FD_75299 | JGI IMG/M metagenome (GOLD analysis project Ga0075433, IMG submission 75299) | Populus rhizosphere microbial communities from Tennessee, USA - Rhizosphere MetaG P. TD hybrid SRZTD2 | ecosystem: Host-associated > Plants > Roots > Rhizosphere > Soil | place: USA... | reverse complement strand
GCCAGCCTGTCCGCTGCTCACCCCGCGTGATGCGGGCAGTGGAGGCGGCGTGCGGCGAGCTGGGGCTCGCGTACCGGCGCATGCCCTCCGGCGCCGGACACGACGCGCAGAACCTCGCGTCGGTCACCGACTCCGGCATGCTCTTCGTCCCCTCGCGCGGCGGGCGCAGCCATCGCCCCGACGAGACCAGCGACTGGAAGGCGATCGAGCGCGGCGGGAACGTGCTGCTCCGCACGCTGCTCCAGCTCGCCGGCTGAGCCGGGCCGCCTCGACTCCGAGTGGTCGTTCCGAGCGCTGTTCTGGCGCCATGTGAAAGATTCCACTTGGCATTGCCGGAGCCATCGAGTACACTCCGGCGCAAACGAGGAAACCCTCTTCGACGAGGATGTTGTGTCCACGATAGTGCACCTGTTGCTGGCGCTCGCGCTGACCATGTTTCTCGCCTTCCAGGCCGGCGCCCTCGTCTTCGTCCTCCGCTCCCGCCGTGCGCTGTCGCCCGGGCGGCGACGCCGCGCTACCGAGCTCCTGTGGAGCGTCATTCCGGTCGTACTCGTCCTCTTCCTCGCCGCCCGCAGCTGGGTGGCGGTCTTCGACCTCGGGCGGCCCGCGGTGGCCTCCTCGGTCGTGAACACCACGGCGGTGTCGACGGCGCCCGTGGACCCCACTCGCTAAAGGAGAACATGACCAACCGCGCGCGCGTCACCGCCTCCCTGCTCCTCCTCGCCGTGGTCGCCCTCGGCGCGGGCTGCGGCCTCGTCGGCTGGGAGTGGGACACCCCGATGAGCACGGTGCAGCCGAAGTCCGACTTCGGCAGGATGACCCACGACATCTTCATGCTGATCTCGTGGACCACGCTGGTGATCTTCATCGCGGTGGAGGCGGGTCTCCTCTACGCGTGCTTCCGCTTCCGCGACCGGCCGGGCGCGCCCATTCCCAAGCAGATCCACGGCCACACGCCCCTTGAGATCTCGTGGACGGTGGCCTTCGCGGCCATTCTCGTGATCATCGGCATCCCCACCATTCGCGTCATCTTCAAGACGCAGGAGGCGCCCGCCGCGACCACGCTTCACGTGGACGTCACGGGGAAGCAGTGGTGGTGGGACTTCCAGTACCCCGCCCTCAAGATCCACACCGCGAACGAGCTGCACTTGCCCGTCGGTCAGACCGTCGCCTTCTATCTCCACGGGCCCGACGTGATCCACTCGTTCTGGGTGCCGCAGCTCGGCGGCAAGCGCGACGTGGTGCCGGCGCGCGTCAACCGCATCATCCTCACCCCCGAGGTCCCCGGCGAGTACCTCGGCCAGTGCGCCGAGTACTGCGGGATGTCGCACGCCAACATGCGCTTCCGGGTGTTCGTGCACGACAAGGCGGGATGGGAGAAGTGGGTGGCCGCGCAGCAGGCAGCGCCGGTCGAGCCGAAGGACGACCTCGCCGTCAAGGGCAAGGAAGTGTTCAGCCAGTCCGCCTGCGTGGGCTGCCACACCATCGACGGCGTGTCCGCCGGCGTGCTCGGGCCGAACCTCACGCACTTCGGCAGCCGCACCACGATGGCCGCCGGCATCATGAAGAACACGCCGGAGAACATCGCGCGGTGGATCGAGAACCCGGCGCACGTGAAGCCCGGGGCGCTCATGCCCACCCTGGGGCTGCGCGACGAGCAGATCAAGGCGGTCACTGCCTACCTCCAGAGCCTCAAGTAGAGGAGCCCCATGGCGACACAGGCGGCGTTCATGCCCGGCGCGAAGGCCCAGACGGCCACCACGGGCGTCTGGTCCTGGATCACGACCGTCGACCACAAGCGGATCGGGATCCTCTACGGCGTCTCCGCGTTCATCTTCTTCCTGATGGGCGGGATCGAGGCGCTGATCATGCGCGCGCAGCTCGCGCGCCCCGACAACGACCTCGTGAGCGCGCAGACGTTCAACGAGCTGTTCACCATGCACGGCACCACCATGGTGTTCCTCGCGATCATGCCGCTCAGCTCCGCGTTCTTCAATTACATGCTCCCGCTCCAGATCGGGGCGCGCGACGTGGCCTTTCCCAGGCTCAACGCGCTCTCGTACTGGATCTTCCTGTCCGGCGGCCTCTTCATCAATTCGAGCTTCCTCTTCGGATCGGCCCCCGACGGCGGCTGGTTCGGCTACGCCACCCTCACCACGCGGCAGTTCTCGCCCGGCCACCACATCGACTTCTGGATGCTGGGCCTGCAGATCCTCGGCATCGCGTCGATGCTCGCCGGCTTCAACTTCATCGTGACCATCATCAACATGCGCGCGCCGGGTATGACCCTCATGCGCATGCCGGTGTTCGTCTGGATGTCGCTGGTCGTGCAGTTCCTGGTGGTGCTGGCGTTCCCCGCCATCACGGTGGCGCTGATCCTCCTGATGTTCGACCGCTTCTTCGGCACCCTCTTCTACGCGCCCGCCGCCGGGGCGGACCCGCTCCTGTGGCAGCACCTCTTCTGGATCTTCGGCCACCCCGAGGTCTACATCCTCATCCTGCCCGCCATGGGCATCGTCTCCGAGGTGCTCCCGACCTTCGCGCGCAAGCCGCTCTTCGGCGCGCCGGTGGTCATCTACTCCGGGATCATGATCGGCTTCTTCGGCTTCGGGGTGTGGTCCCACCACATGTTCTCGGTGGGCATGGGGCCGGTCGCCGACTCCGCCTTCTCCATCGCCACCATGCTGATCGCGGTGCCCACCGGCGTGAAGATCCTCAACTGGATCAGCACGCTCTGGGGCGGCACCATCCGCTTCACGAGCGCGCTCCTCTTCTCCCTGGGCTTCATCGCCATGTTCACGATGGGCGGGCTCAGCGGCGTCATGCACGCCTCGCCGCCGGTGGACCTGCAGCAGACCGACTCCTATTTCGTGGTGGCGCACTTCCACTACGTGCTATTCGGCGGCTCGATCTTCGGCATCTTCTCCGGCTTCTACTACTGGTGGCCGAAGATGACCGGGCGACTCCTCGACGAGAAGCTCGGCAAGGTCCACTTCTGGCTCATGATGATCGGCTTCAACATGACCTTCTTCCCCCAGCACTATCTCGGGCTCATCGGGATGCCGCGGCGGATCTACACCTATGCCGCCGACCTCAACTGGGGGTTCTGGAACCTGGTGTCCACCATCGGCGCCTTCATCATCGCGCTCTCGATCCTCGTGTTCATCATCAACGTCATCAAGACGCGTCGGTCCGGCCCCGTCGCCGGCCCCGACCCGTGGGATGCCCGCACGCTCGAGTGGGCCATTCCCTCGCCCCCGCCCGTCTACAACTTCGCCACCATTCCGACGGTGCATGGCCGTGACGAGCTCTGGCTGCAGAAGCACGGGGACGGGCATGGCGGCGCCCCCACGCCCAAGCCGGCGCCCGCCACCGCCAAGGACATCGCGGCCATTCACATGCCACCGCCGTCCTACTGGCCCATTCTCCTCGCGCTGGCGCTCACCGTCATGCTCTCGGGTCTCCTGATCAGCTACGTCCAGCTGGTCGTCGGCGGTCTGCTCACGCTCTACTGCATGTTCAAGTTCGCGCTCGAGTACCATCGCCCCGCCCAGGAGGCGCACTAGTGGCCGACGCGCACGCCCACGCGCATCACGACCCGAACATCGGCACCACCGGCCTGGACAATCGCAAGGTCGGCATGTGGATCTTCCTGGGCTCGGACTGCATGTTCTTCGGGTCCCTGATCGGGACCTATCTGGCCTACAAGGGCAAGAGCCTCGCCGGGCCCGGCCCGCACGACGTCTTCAACATCCCCCTCACCTCGGAGAGCGCGGCGGTGCTCCTCGCCTCCTCGCTCACCATGGTGCTGGCCCTCGCCGCGCTCCAGAAGAACGACCTCAAGTGGGCGGGCCGCTGGCTGTTCGCCACCGCGCTCCTCGGCGCGCACTTCGTGGGGAACCAGGTCTACGAGTTCACCACGTTCGCGCTCCACGACGGGCTCACCCTGAGCACCAATCTCTTCGGGTCGACCTTCTTCACCCTCACCGGGTTCCACGGCGCCCACGTCAGCGGCGGCGTGATCTGGCTCATGGCTCTCTGGTGGCAGCTCAAGCGCCGGCGGCTCGACGCGCGGGACTACACCAAGGTCGAGATCGCCGGTCTCTACTGGCACTTCGTCGACATCGTCTGGGTCGCGATCTTCACCATCATCTACCTCATCCCGTAGGAGCGCCGACATGGCCGACACGCATGCCGCCGCCGCGCCGGGAAGTCACGGCGGCCACCTCGAGACCCACGGAGGCGGGGGGCACGCCACCGTCAAGACCTATATCGTGGTCGCGGTCGTCCTCGCGATCATCACCGCCATCGAGGTCGCCACGCTCTACGTGCCGGGCATCCCCAACGTCCTCCTCGTGACGACGCTGCTGGTGATGTCCGCGATCAAGTTCGCGCTCGTGGTGGGCTTCTTCATGCACCTGAAGTACGACCACAACATCATGCGGAGCTTCTTCATCGGGCCGCTCTTCATCGCGATCTGCATCATCCTCGCCCTCATGGCGCTGTTCAGCGCCTTCATCCTGCTCCCGCGCCCGCACTAGCATGGCGCATGGAGTGCCCGGGCCGGGCGGGCCACCGCCCCTCCCGCCCGGGGGATTCGACTGGACCGCCTGGAACGCCGACCCCACCGTGGTCGCGGGCCTGGCGGTGCTCGGCGCCGCGTATGCGGGCGCCATGCTCTACCGCCGACGGCTCGATCCCGAGACGCGGCCGGCCCCGCATCAGGCGGTGTCGTTCGCCGGCGCCCTCGTCGTGCTCTTCGTGGCCCTCACCGGACCCATTCACGATCTCTCGGACTACTACCTCTTCAGCGCGCACATGATCCAGCACATGATGCTGGCCTTCGCCATGCCGCCGTTGCTCCTGCACGGGGTGCCGGGCTGGATGGTGCGCCCGCTCGTGCGGCGCCCCGGTGTGCTCGCCCTGGGGCGCCGGCTCACCCGGCCCTCGGGGGCCTTCGCCACCTTCAACCTCGTGCTGGTGGCGTGGCACTTGCCGCCCCTCTACAACCTGGCGATGGAGCAGCACCCGGTGCACATCGTCGAGCACCTCATGATCATGGCCGCCTCGGTGATTCTCTGGTGGCCGCTGCTCTCGCCGCTGCCCGAGCTGCCGCGCGCGCCCTACCCCGTGCAGATGCTGTACATGTTCGTGGTCGGCCTGCCGATGGTGGTGGTGTCGATCTTCATCAGCATGGCCGACGGCATCCTCTATCCGTACTATTCCCGGGCGCCGCGGGTGATCGAGGCCCTGACGCCGCGGGCGGACCAGCACCTGGGCGGCCTCATCATGTGGGTCCCGGGAGGCCTCATCTTTCTCCTGGCGCTCACCGTCGTCTTCTTCCGCTGGCAGGCGGCGGGAGGCGACGACGTCGCGGTGCACCCCGTGGGGGCGGGGTCCAAGGTCGCGCCCAATGCCCCGCATGGCCGGTAGCGCGCCGCGCCGTCTCGCCTGGCTCGCCCTCGCGGCGCTGGCGCTGGTGATGACGCTCGGCAACGTGGTGAGCGCCACCGGATCCGGTCTGGGCTGCCCCGACTGGCCGCTCTGCCACGGCCGCTTCATCCCGCCGGGCGGCACCGAGATCTGGATCGAGTTCCGCCATCGCCTCGGCGTCCCGCTCTTCTCCGCGCTCCTGGTCGCGACGGCGGTCGTCACGCTGCGCCGGGCGGAATCGCGCCTGCTCCGCCGCGTGGCCGTCGCCCTCCTCGCCCTGCTCGCCGTGCAGATCGTCCTCGGCGGGGTCACCGTGAAGCTCGGCCTGTCCGCGCCGGTGAGCACGGTACATCTCCTCACCGCGCTGACGATCATGGCGGGGCTCCTCATGATTGCCGCGGGCGGAATCACTGATCCGCTCGGCTCGCCTTCGGCTGCACCTCGCCAAGCCACTGATCCGCTCGGCTCGCCTTCGGCTGTACCTCGCCAAGCCACTGATCCGCTCGGCTCGCCTTCGGCTGCACCTCGCCAAGCCACTGATCCGCTCGGCTCGCCTTCGGCTGCACCTCGCCAAGCAACTGCCCTGGTCCGATTGGCCCGAGTGGGGCTGCCCGTGCTCCTCGGGCAGCTCGCCCTGGGCGGCTACGTGCGCCACAGCGGCGCGGGCCTCGCCTGCCCGGACTTTCCCCTCTGCAGCGGCGACGTGTTGCCCGGCGCGGGGCCGCCGCTCATCCACTGGGTGCATCGCTGGCTGGGCGTGCTGCTGCTCGGTCTCTTCCTGCACGTGGCGATGGCCAGCCGCCGCACGCCGCTCGCCGGCGTGGGCGCGGCGCTCGGCGCCGTCGCGGTGCTGCAGGTGGCGCTGGGCGTGGCCGCGGTCCTGATGCGTCTGCCCGTGCCGGTGCGGGCCGCCCACGCCGCGGGCGGCTATGCCCTGTGGGGCCTCCTCGTGTGGCTGGCCCTGCGCAGCGGGGTGTGGCGGGCGGGCGCGGGGGCCCGCGCGGATCGCGAGAGCGCGGCGGCGCGCGCGCCGGTACGCTCACGCTGATGGCGAGAGCGATGGCGGAGGGGGCCCGGGCGGGAGCGACGGTCGGCGTGCGCGCGCGCGTGGGCGCCTACGCCGAGCTCTCGAAGTTCGGCATCGTGCTGCTGGTGCTGGTGTCGGCGGGCGCGGGCTTCATGCTGGTGGCGCCGCTCGGGCCCCATTTTCCCTGGCGCGCAGGGCTCGCGGTCCTGCTGGGCGTGATGCTGCTCTCGTGCGGCGCCTCCGCGCTCAACCAGGTGCAGGAGCGGCGGCGAGACGCCCTGATGGCCCGCACCGCCGGCCGCCCGCTCCCGTCGGGCCGTCTCTCGCTCCTCCAGGGCACCGCCTTCGCGATCCTGGCACTGCTCGCGGGCGCGGTGGTGTTGTGGCTCGGCATCGGCCGCACCGCGGGCATCCTCGGCATCGTCGCCGCCGCCTTCTACAACGGGCTCTATACGCCCTGGCTCAAGCCGACCTCGCCGTTCGCCGCGGTGCCGGGCGCGCTGCCGGGCGCGCTGCCCCCGGTGATCGGCTGGGTCGCGGGCGGGGGCGCGCCGTGGGACGCGGGTGCGCTCATCCTCTTCGGCATTCTCTTCCTCTGGCAGATGCCGCATTTCTGGGCGCTCGCGCTCCGCTACCGGGCCGACTACGCGGCGGGCGGCTTCCCGATGGTCGCCGAGGCGGTCGGCGTCGAGGGGACCGCGCGACTCATCCTCGTCTACGCCTTCGGCCTCACCGCGCTCTCGCTCGCCGCGCCGACGTTCGGCGTCGGCGGCATCGTCTCGTTCGTGGCCGCGGCGGTGCTGGGCTGGCGCCTGGTGTGGCTCGCCACCAAGTTCGCGCGCCGGCCCGAAGATCAGCGCGGCTGGCTCTCGCTGTTTCTTTTCTCCAACCTCTACCTCCTGCTGCTGTTCGTGGTGCAGGTCGGGGAGCGTCTCGTCCGCCACGTCCTCGCCTGAACTCGAGGTTGTCTGCTATTCTGAAACCCGGGCAGGAGGACTGAATGAACATCTGCGTGGTCGGGACCGGATATGTCGGCCTGGTGACGGGCGCAGTCTTTGCAGACCTCGGCAACGACGTGGTCTGCGTCGACAAGGTGAAGGGCAAGATCGACTCACTGAAGGCCGGGAAGATGCCGATCTACGAGCCCGGCCTCGAAGAGATGGTCGTCCGCAACGTCGACGACGGCCGACTGACCTTCACGACCGACCTCCCGGCCGCCGCCGAGCAGTCCGACATCATCTTCATCGCGGTGGGCACGCCCTCCCGGGAATCCGGGGAGACCGATCTCTCCCACGTGGAAGCGGTGGCCGCCGAGATCGGCAAGACCATGAACCGCTACAAGGTCATCGTGAACAAGTCCACCGTGCCGGTCGGCACGGGCGAGCTGGTTCGTGAGGTCATTGCGCGCCATCAGCGCCGGCCCATCGAATACGACGTGGTTTCCAACCCCGAGTTCCTCCGTGAGGGCTCGGCCATCGAGGACACCCTGCGGCCCGATCGCATCGTGATCGGGGCGGCCAACCAGCAGGCTGCCATGAAGCTGGTCGAGCTCTACGCCCCCCTCGAGCGGCCCATGATCATCACCGACCTGCCCTCGGCGGAGGTCATCAAATACGCGTCCAACGCGTTCCTCGCCGCCAAGATCTCCTTCATCAACGCGATCGCCAACGTCTGCGAGTCGGCGGGCGCCGACGTCACCCAGGTGATGAAGGGCATGGGCATGGACGGCCGCATCGGCAGCGCGTTTCTCCAGGCCGGGCTGGGCTACGGCGGCTCCTGCTTTCCCAAGGACGTGGACTCCCTCATCCATACCGCGGGGCGGCTCGGCTACGACTTCAAGATGCTCAAGGCGGTGGTGGACGTCAATCGCGAGCGCTCCGGAAGGCTCGTGGAGATGATCCGCAAGGTCCTCGGCCCGCTCGACGAGATGAGGGTGGCGGTGCTCGGCCTCGCCTTCAAGCCCAACACCGACGACATGCGCGAGGCCAAGAGCCTCGACGTGGTGCATCAGCTCGTGGCCGGCGGCGCCACCGTGCGCGCCTACGACCCGGTGGCGGTGGACAATGCCCGGCCTCTGCTGCCGGAGTCGGTGGTCTACGCGGCGTCGCCCTACGAAGCGGCCCAGGACGCCGACGCCGTCGTGCTCATCACCGAGTGGAACGAGTTCAAGTACCTCAACCTCGAGCGGCTGCGCGGCGTGCTCCGTCGGCGCATCATCTTCGACGGCCGGAACATCTGGGAGCCCGAGCGCATGCGGCGACTGGGCTTCGAGTATTACTCGATCGGCCGGAAGCCGGTCGTGCCGGTCTAGGCACGACCCGTGCGCGTGCTCGTGACCGGCGGGGCCGGCTTCATCGGCTCCCACCTCTGCGACCTCCTCCTCTCGAAGGGCTGCTCGGTCGTGTGCATGGACAACTTGCTCACGGGCAACTCCGAGAACATCGCCCATATCCGCGATCCGCGCTTCCTCTTCGTCAAGCACGACGTCACCAACTACATCGTGGTCGACGCTCCGGTGGACTTCGTGCTCCACTTCGCGAGTCCCGCGTCCCCCATCGACTACCTCGAGCTGCCGATCCAGACGCTGAAGGTGGGCGCGCTGGGGACCCACAAGGCCCTCGGTGTCGCCAAGGCGCGGGGCGCGAAGTTCCTGCTCGCGTCCACCTCCGAGGTCTACGGCGATCCCCTCGTGCACCCGCAACAGGAGGACTACTGGGGCAACGTGAACCCGGTGGGGCCGCGCGGCGTCTACGACGAGGCCAAGCGGTTCGCCGAGGCCATGACCATGGCGTATCACCGCTTCCACGGCGTGGAGACACGGATCGTTCGCATCTTCAACTCGTATGGGCCAAGGATGCGGCTCACCGACGGCCGCGCCATCCCGACCTTCATCCGCCAGGCGCTGCGGGGGGAGCCCCTCACGGTCGCGGGCGACGGCTCTCAGACCCGCTCCTTCACGCACTGCTCCGATCTCGTCGACGGGATCTGGCGGCTGATGAATTCATCGGTGATCGATCCCGTCAACATCGGCAACCCGAACGAGATGACGCTGCTCGACCTCGCAAAGCTGATCATCCGGCTCTCGGGCTCGACGAGCGAGCTGCGCTTCATTCCCCTTCCCGTCGACGACCCCAAGGTGCGCCAGCCCGACATCACCCGCGCGCGCACCTTCCTCGGCTGGGAGCCGCGCGTCGACGTCGAGCACGGGCTTCGCGAGACCATCGAGTGGTATCGCGCGCGCGGAGTGGCGTGAGGCGATGCGGGTGAGGCGGCGCGCGTGAGAATCCTCGTCACCGGCGGCGCGGGCTTCGTCGGCTCGCACGTGGTCGACGCCTTCCTGGGCGCGGGGCACACGGTGTCGGTGGTGGACAACTTCGCCACCGGCAATCCCGCCTGGCTCGCGGGTAAACCCGTCACGCTCCATCCGATAGATCTCCGCAGCGCGCGGCTGGCCGACGTCTTCGCGAGCGAGCGTCCCGAGGCCGTCGCGCATCTCGCCGCCCAGGCGTCGGTGGGCCGCTCGGTGACGGATCCCGGCTTCGACGCCAGCGTGAACCTGGGCGGCGGCCTCAATCTCCTCGAGTGCTGCCGGCGCGCGGGCGTCCAGCGCATCATCTACTCCGCGAGCGGCGCCGGGTACGGCGACACGGAGATCATTCCCACCCCGGAGGACCATCCCGCCCGGCCCTCCTCGCCTTACGGCGTGTCGAAGGCCGCGATGGAGTCCTACGTCTTCGCGCTGGGCGCGCTGCACGGCTGGACCGCGGTGTCGCTCCGCTACGCCAACGTGTACGGGCCCCGCCAGAATCCCTCGGGCGAGGCCGGCGTGGTCGCCATCTTCTGCACGCGGCTGCTCGACGGCGAGCCGTGCCTGATCAACGGCGACGGCAAGCAGACGCGCGACTACACCTACGTGACCGACGTGGCGGCGGCGAATCTCCTCGCCCTCGAGCGTCCACGCGCGACCGGCGGCTTCAACATCGGCACCGGCATCGAGACCAGCGTGAACGAGCTGCACGAGCGGCTCTGCCGCGCCGCCGGGCTCGACGCCGCGCCGGCGCACGCGCCCACCCGCCCGGGCGAGCAGCGCCGGAGCTGTCTCGACCCCGCGCGCGCGGCGCGCGACCTCGGCTGGCGTCCGACGGTGTCGCTGGACGAGGGGCTGGCCCTCACCTACGGATTCTTCAAGAAGGAGCGCTCGCGATGATCGACGAGGAGCTGCGCGCTATCCTGGCCTGCCCCGCCTGCAAGGGCGACCTCTTGTTCGAGGAGACCCGCATCATCTGCCCGGCCTGCCGCAAGGCCTATCCCATCCGCGACGGGATCCCCGTGATGCTGATCGGTGAGGCGGAGCCCTGGGCGCCGACCAAGTAACCGCCGTCATCCTCGCGGGGGGGCAAGGCACGCGGCTCCGGCCCCTCACCTACGACCGGCCGAAGCCGATCGTCCCCCTGTTGAACATCCCGTTCCTCGCCTATCAGCTCGCGCTGCTCGCGCGCCACGGAGTGCATGACGTCGTGCTCTCCTGCTCCTACATGGTGGACGCGGTGCGCGCGGCCATGGGGAACGGCGGCGCGTGGGGTGTGCGCCTCTCCTATGTCGTCGAGGCGGAGCCCCTCGGCACCGCGGGCGGGGTGCGGAACGCGGTGGAGCAGGTCGGCGATCTCGTGCTCGTGCTGAACGGCGACATCCTCACCGATGCCGACCTCCGCGCAATGCTCGCGTTTCACGCCGAGCGGCGCGCCCTCGCCAGTATCTACCTCACGCGCGTCCCCGATCCCACCGCCTACGGGCTCGTCGAGCTGGGAGAGCGCGGTGCGATCCAGCGCTTCATCGAGAAGCCCGATCCCTCGCAGGTCACCACCGATACCGTGAACGCCGGGGTCTATGTGCTCGCGCGTGCCCTGCTCGAGCGCATCCCCACGGGCCGTGCGGTGTCGATCGAGCGCGAGTTCTTCCCCGGCCTCCTCGCCGATCGCCTGCCCTTCTTCGGCTGGGTGTCCGGCGCCTACTGGCTCGACATCGGCAGTCCGGCGAAGTATCGCCAGGGCCAGCTCGACCTCCTCGCCGGCCGCGTGTCCACCGCGCTCGCGCCCGCCGGCGCCCAGGGCGATGGCCGCTTCGTGGCCGAGCGCGCCGCCGTCGACGCCGGCGCGCGCCTCACCGGTCCCGCGGTGGTCGGCGCCGGCTGCCGGCTGGCCGCAGGGAGCCGCGTGGGCCCCAGCACCGTCCTGGGGCCGGACTGCGAGGTCCGGGCCTCGGCGGCCGTCGAGGGGGCCGTACTCTGGGAGCGGGTGGACGTCGGCGAGGGGGCGGCGCTCCGGGATTGCATCGTCGGGGCGGGCGTCCGGGTGGGCGCCGGGGCCCGGATCGGCCCCGGGGCGGTGCTGGAAGGCGGGACGGTCGTGCCGGCCGGCGCGACGCTCCCCTGACCCACCCCGCGGCGGCCTGAGCCCGCCAGGGGGGCCGTGTTATCCTTTCGACAGATGGCGACCCTCCGCATCCGAAACTTCTCAATCGTCGCGCACATCGACCACGGCAAGTCCACCCTGGCCGACCGGCTCCTGTCCCTGACGGGGACCATGGACGCGAAGAAGGCGGTGGGGCAGGTACTGGACTCGATGGACCTCGAGAAGGAGCGGGGGATCACCATCAAGGCCCACACCGTCCGGCTGCTGTACACGGCCAAGGACGGCCGGGAATACACCCTCAACCTCATCGACACCCCGGGGCACGTGGACTTCTCCTACGAGGTGTCGCGCTCCCTGGCCGCCTGCGAGGGAGCCCTTCTGATCGTGGACGCCGCCCAGGGCGTCGAGGCGCAGACGCTCGCCAACTATTACCTGGCCCTGGACGGCGGCCTCGAGATCGTCCCCGTCATCAACAAGATCGATCTCCCCGCCGCCGACATCGAGGGCACCCGCGCGCAGATCACCGAGCTCCTGGAGCTGGACGGGGACGCCGCCATCGCCATCTCCGCCAAGCACGGCACCGGCGTGGCGGACGTGCTCGAGGCCATCGTGCAGCGCATTCCGCCGCCCACGGGCGACCCGGACGCGCCGCTCAAGGCGCTGGTCTTCGACTCGTTCTACGACTCCTACCAGGGCGTGGTGGTCTACATCCGGCTCATCGACGGCCGCGTGCGCGCGGGCCAGCGCGTGTTGTTCATGTCGAACGGGAAGTTCTACGAGGTGCAGCAGGTCGGCGTGTTCTCGCCCGACATGCGGCCGGTGGACGAGCTCGCGGCGGGCCAGGTGGGCTATCTCACCGCGTCCATCAAGCGCGTGGCCGACGCCAAGATCGGCGAGACCATCACGGACGCGCTGCGCCCCACCACGGAGCCCTGCCCCGGCTACCGGGACGCCAAGCCCATGGTCTTCGCGGGCCTGTACCCGATCGAGGACACGGACTACGAGGGGCTGCGGGACGCGCTGGAGAAGCTCCGCCTGAACGACTCCGCGTTCAGCTATGAGCCCGAGACATCGCTGGCGCTGGGCTACGGCTTCCGCTGCGGCTTCCTCGGCATGCTGCACCTCGAGATCGTGCAGGAGCGTCTGGAGCGCGAGTTCAATCTCTCGTTGATCGTCACCGCCCCCAGCGTGCGCTACCGCGTGATGACGACGCAGGGCGAGGTGCTGGAGGTCGAGAACCCCTCCAAGCTCCCGCCACCCGACAAGATCGAGCACATGGAGGAGCCGTACGTGCGCGGCTCCATCTTCGTGCCGACGGAGTTCATGAGCGAGATCTACAAGCTCGCCCAGGAGAAGCGGGGCGAGCACCGCTCGCTCGAGTACGTGGGCAAGCGGGTGCACATCCTGTTCGACTTCCCGCTCGCCGAGATCGTGGTGGACTTCTATGACAAGCTGAAGTCGGTGTCCAAGGGTTATGCCTCCTTCGACTACGACTTCCTCGACTTTCGCGAGTCCGAGCTGGTCAAGCTCGACATCCTGCTCAACGGCGACCCGGTGGACGCCCTCTCCGTCATCGTGCACCGGGACAAGGCCTACGAGCGCGGCAAGGCGTTGACCGAGAAGCTCCGCGGCGTCATTCCCCGCCAGCTCTACGAGGTGGCCATCCAGGCCGCCATCGGGAGCCGCGTCATCGCGCGCGAGACCGTCAAAGCGATGGGCAAGAACGTCACCGCCAAGTGCTACGGCGGCGACATCACCCGGAAGCGGAAGCTTCTCGAGAAGCAGAAAGAGGGCAAGAAGCGCATGAAACAGGTAGGCAAGGTCGAGGTGCCCCAGGAAGCGTTCCTGTCGGTCCTCAAGAGCTGAGCATGAGCGACATCGAGACCCGGCCCGACGAGGCGCCGGCCCGTCCCGCGGAAGTGGTCGTCAAGCCCCGGCGCAAGTCGCTCGTCCGCGAGTACGGCGAGGCCATCATCGTCGCCGTGCTGCTCGCGCTGCTGATCCGCGCGTTCGTGGTGCAGGCGTTCACGATCCCCTCGGGCTCCATGATGGACACCCTGCTCGTGGGGGACTACATCCTCGTCAACAAGTTCCTCTACGGCCCGGAGGTCCCCTTCACCGACGCGCATCTGCCCGGCCTGCGCGCGCCGCACCGGGGCGACATCATCGTGTTCAAGTACCCCAACGACGAGTCGCGCGACTTCATCAAGCGCATCATCGCCGTCGGCGGCGAGACCGTGCAGGTGAAGGACAACCGCGCCTACGTGAACGGCCAGCCGCTCGACGAGCCGTACGTGCGGCTGGGCTCCATCCCCACCACCCCGTCCGGCCACTGCGGGTATCTCTACGCCTGTGATCCCATCGTGGTGCCGCCCGGCTCCTACTTCGTCATGGGCGACAACCGCGACAACTCGCAGGACAGCCGCTACTGGGGCTTCGTCAAGCGCGAGAAGATCCGGGGCAAGGCCTTCCTGATCTACTGGTCGTGGAACGGCGACCGCCACTGGCTCAGATGGAGACGGCTGGCCAACTGGCTCCCGTAGCGCCGCTGGACGTGTGGGCGCCGCGGGCGGACCGCCTCGGCGCCTACGTGCACGTCCCCTTCTGCACCAAGCGCTGCGGCTACTGCTCGTTCAACACCGCGCCGTATCTCGAGGCGGCGGTGCCGCGCTTCCTCCGCGCCCTGGACGTGGAGATCGCGCTGGCCGGCGCCGCGCCCTGGTCAACCGGCGTGCGCTTACGCACAATCTTCCTCGGCGGCGGCACGCCGTCGCTGCTGGCGCCCGACGAGCTGGCCGGCGTCCTGGACGCCCTCCGCGCGCGGTTCGGCATCGAGCCGGACGCCGAGATCACCGTGGAGTGCAATCCCGAGAGCGTGAGCGCCGAGCGCCTCGCCGGCTATCGCGCGGCCGGCGTCACCCGCATCAGCCTGGGCGTGCAGAGCCTCGACGACCGCGTGCTGCCCACGCTCGACCGGCTCCACTCCGCCGCGGACGCGCGCCGGGCCTTCGACGGGGCTCGCGCCGCGGGCTTTCCCCACGTGAGCCTCGATCTCATCTACGGCCTCCCCGGCGATGACGGGGCGGGCTGGCAGCGTACCGTACGGGAGGCCCTCGCGTGGGCGCCGGACCATCTCTCCGCCTATGCGCTCTCCCTCGACGAGGGCAGCGCCTGGACGGCCTCCGGCGTGCGAGGCCTCCCCGCCGAGGACGCGGTGGCCGCGCAGTACCGCGCGCTCACCCGCCTCGCCGCCGAGGCCGGCTTTGAGCATTACGAGGTGTCGAACTACGCGAGGCCCGGCCATCGCTCGGCTCACAACCAGGTCTACTGGCACGCCGAGGAGTACCTCGGCCTCGGCCCCGGCGCCTGCGGCTTCCTCGGCGACGTGCGCTACGGCAACGCCAAGCCGCTCGAGCGTTACTGCGCCACGCTGGAGGCGGGCCGCCTGCCCGTGGCCACGCACGAGGCGCTGACCGCGCGCCAGCGGCTGGCCGAGCGGCTCTTCCTCGGCCTCCGCACCAGCGACGGCGTGCCCGCGGCCTGGCTCGAGGAGCGGCTCGCGCTCGAGCGCGGGCGCCTGCCCGAGCGACTGGACGACTGGCGCGCCCGCGGCCTCCTGGAGACGCGCGGCGACCGGATGCGGCTCACGGAAGAGGGATTCTTCCTCTCGGACGCCCTGTTCGTCGACCTGCTCTAGTTGTACGATTGGCGCCATGGCGGGGGACGAGCACCTCGACGAGCGGCGGCGCCAGG
>Ga0075433_10001924_pt1 | contig 15627 bp, 10 predicted proteins | sample RhiMethybrSRZTD2_FD_75299 | JGI IMG/M metagenome (GOLD analysis project Ga0075433, IMG submission 75299) | Populus rhizosphere microbial communities from Tennessee, USA - Rhizosphere MetaG P. TD hybrid SRZTD2 | ecosystem: Host-associated > Plants > Roots > Rhizosphere > Soil | place: USA... | reverse complement strand
TTTTGCCGTGAAAGATGCCCTTGATCGGGCCGATGCCGACTTCCATCGTCGCCTCGAATTCATCTGCCGCGATTTCGGTCAATTGCTTGCAGCCCGGCGTGCAATGTTGCAGCGACTGCGGATCAGTCAACAAGTTCCAGACTTCCTGTGAAGGGGCCGGAAATATGAAACGTCCCTCAATCTTCATTTATCAATTGCATCGCCACTGCATTATTCAAGCCCGGAGTTTATGTTGCTCTCAAACTGATGTGCCATTGCGTCGCACGAGCGTCCGCTGGCGAAACCCTCCCTTGCGCGTACACGGTTCCGATATGTCAAACGTCACCCAGTGTCAAATATCTTTTAGGCATAGCGCAACCATGACGTTTGGTTATGCAAATCCCTCGGTATGGCGACAATTTATAGACTTCGGTGCACTCGCTTACGGAGCAGACTGAGGAAGTCCTTTGCAGGAGGCGAGAGAGGCCGGTCTTTATAGTAGACGATGTAGCTCTGGACGGTTAATGCCAGCCCCGGAATCTCCAGGACTTTGAAAAGTTTGTTTCTAATCTCCTGGATCAGCATGTCTTGAAACAAGATCCCCAGCCCTATTTTATTTTTCACAAGTATTTTGACAGAAGCCGGACTGCCGCATTGTATGGCAATCTTAGCTCCTAAGCCTTCATGAACGAGATGGTTGAGCATCTTGTCTACTGCGCTTGCCATCCCTGTGGTCACCAGCGCGGCTTGACGAAGGTCTGATAAGGTTAGCCTTTTCTTCCTGGCGAGCGGATGACTCAGTGCCGCAAACACAACGAGCTTTTCTTTGCGAAACGGTTCGCTGGCAAAATCAGGATTAGCAGGCAGTTCGTTAAGCAGCGCAAGCTCGACAGTCGAGTTTAGCAGCATCGTCTTCAGTTCTCTTGTCGTGCCGCTTCGCAGTATGATGGAAGTGTCGCGGTGCCTGCTTTTGAAATTGACGAGCAACGATGGAAGCAGGAGCGCGGATGCGGCATAGCTACCGCCAACCTTGAGAGGGTCTGATTTGGTCCAATTTTTAGAAGACTTGAGTTCCTTTGTCGCCTCATCAAGATGAACGAGAATGGCGTTGACGTGCCGCAAAAGAGAGGATCCCGCATCTGTAAGCTCGGCTGCTCCCGCATTTCTCTCGAACAGTTTTGCCCCGCAATCCTCCTCTAAATTTTTGAGGTGTTTGGAAACCGACGGCTGACTAACGTGCAGCAATTGGGCCGCCCTGGTGACGCTTCCGTTATTTGCGACCGCTTGAAAAGCCTTCAACTGCGCGAAATTCATGACTGTTCCCTGTCAGTCAATTACCAATTCCATGAAGGTGGCGCAAATCACACTTTCCCTGTTGTGAATGCCGTGGCGACAGGCTGAAACATTCAAGGTTTGTTTATGATAAAACAGCGGAGATGCCAGGCGCCGCTTTCATACTGTGTAGTTACTCGTGTAGAAACAGAAAACAAAGGAATTGCGTTGTTTATTGCAACGTCATGTTCATGTTCTGTGAGCGTCACAACATGGAGACCAAGGGAACTTGAGGTGGCGTATGCCCGGCCAAAGCTCAAGAGAGAGCTTGAGGGCGCGGTTATGGACCAATAATTGGGGGTGGGCTGTTGTAAGAGCGCACCAACCTGCGAGCAAAAGACGCTACGGCAGACAGAAGAACGCCGACGTACCGGCCGATGCTCTTGCGCACGCGCACAGTCGATTTCCTGCCACTTTCTTAGAAGCCTTTGCCCCGTAGAAATCCCTGCTCCGCAGTACTACAATGAAGCCAGGTCCATCGGCTCGTTGCCTACAGTTAAATGCCAGTTGAGATGCCAAAGAGTGTCCTTATAGTAGACGACAACCAGCATCTGCGAGAGATTTACGCGTCAATCTTGCGCTCCTCCGGGTACGAAATAGTAGAGGCGGAGAACGGCGCTGACGCTATAGAAAAAGCCGCTTCCGCTCAACCGCAGGTTATCTTATTGGATCTCGTTCTACCCGACATCAACGGGATAGATGTAGCCCGGTCTATAAAGAGAAATCAACGATCCGCTCACATACCTATCATTGGTTGTAGCGCCTTTAGTATCGGGGAAGAGAGGGAAGATTCACTTGCCGCAGGAATGGTTGATTACCTGCGGAAACCAATTTCGTCCCAGGTACTAAAAGCAAAGATAGAGAAATTTATCTTGCCCTAGAAATCGGCGATCCTCCACCAAAGAGAACGCCAAACGAGTTGCGTTCAAAGAACGTAGCTGCATGAGGCGATATGGCCAAATAGCTCTGCCGCTCATGTCAACGGTGTAACGGCTATCTCGGGATTGTGCTTCGAGAGCCGGGATGCAACACTCGCTCCAATCTGTGAAGGTCAATGCTTGGGGTGCGGCCACCGTCTCTCTTGGATTGTGATTCGAGGGAAACGTCTTTCCGCCAACACGCCGAACAGTAATATGCTCGAAACTGGCAAACGGTGATTCCGTCGGGGCGGGGTTTCTAATTATGGGTCACCGGTAAATTGCGGACCGCTGCGCAAAATTTGCATATACAAGACCGAATGCCTGGCAGTTCTAAGCAGTGTTGTCAAAATCAGCTCGCTTCTTTGAAGGCCAAGAATGTTCCAATCCCGCCATGGATTCCTTCGTACCTGCATAACTATGATTAAATCGTTAGTAACTTTTCGACAGGCATCATTCATGCATCGCAGAGCAGCGTGGCCTACAAAAAGAGGATTCTCATCGTCGAAGACAATTCTGAGTCCCGAGAACTGCTCGCTCTCATTCTCAGACGATCAGGCTACGACGTTGCTGAAGCGGCAACGGGACTCGATGCGATAGATCAAGCGCATGCGACTCGTCCCGATCTGATCATCATGGATCTCGGTTTACCGCAGATTACGGGAGATGAAGCAACGGCGCGGCTTAAAGCCGATCCGTCCACTCGGGACATTCCAGTGATCGTCAACACCGCCTTTCAACGGGAATCATCACTGGTGGGGCGCGCTATCGCCGCTGGGGCTGCGCAGATATTATACAAGCCCACTCCTTTGAAGGTTTTTGAAGAGGTGGTGTGCAGGTATCTATCATCGGACTCCATGCTCAATTCACCGGATACTGATCCTTTTCGATTCCGCGACAGAATGGTATCTGCTTAGAGCCATCCAATCCTAGGTCGAGTCTTTTACCTTCGCATTCAAGTGATCACGACTAACGCGAAGGAGCGTATGCTCTGAAGCAGTGGAATTCAAATCCACTCGCTGCAACCATTTTCTCGCCAACCACAATCAAAAAACCGAGATCACTAGGCTGCCCACTGTCGAATCGCCTCAATCCGTTCCGTCGGAGTGGGGTGCGAGTAGTGGTATGCCGAATACCAGGGATGCGGTGTGAGATTGGAAAGATTTTTAATCGTCAAATTGACGAGCGCCTCTTCCATCGGTTTGCCGTCGTGCAACGTCAGCGCGGCGAAACAGTCCGCTTCGTATTCGTGTTTACGCGATAAGAGATTCATCAACGGCCCGAGGTAAAATGTGGCCGGGCCGGAAAGCAGGCTAAACAGAACCAGCGCGGCGTGATTCGACGGAGTCAAACCGAAGGCGGCAAAGAGCGGCGGGTAATCCACCAGCAGGCTGAGAATGTAGAGGCCGATGAACAAAAAAACCGTCTGTACTATGAGCATGCGTCGAATATGCTTCATCTTGTAGTGGCCCATTTCATGAGCAAGCACCGCCAGCCCCTGATTGGTGGTCATTTGCTCGATCAATGTATCGAACAGCACGATCCGTTTAGCCTTACCGATCCCAGTGAAATAAGCATTTGAGTGGGCGGAGCGTTTCGATCCGTCCATCGAATAGATCCCGCTAGTTTTGAAACCAACCTGGTCGGCGAGAGCCAAGATGCGATCGCGGAACTCGCCCTCTTTGAGGGGCTCGTATTTATTGAACCAAGGCGCGATAAAAGTCGGGAAAATGATAATCATCAAAAGCTGAAAGCCGCTGATAAAGACAAACGCCCAAATCCACCAAAATTGCCCCATCACGTCCATCAGCCAGAGAATCACGAAGAGGAAGGGAACGCCGATGACGAGACCGAGGATAAGCACTTTGATCTTGTCAGCGATGTAAAGCCCGATCGTTGTCTTATTGAAGCCGAACTTGGTTTCAAGACGGAAGGTGGAATAGAGATCGACGGGCAGACTAGTAATGGAAAACACCAAGCTGACACCTAGGCAAAAAAGAATCCCGTGGCCATACAAACCTAATGAGAATCTATGGGCGAGTCCTCCCGCGAATCGATCCAACCAGCCCAGGAGCCCGCTGAATAAAAGAGCCAGCATCAGGCACCGGCTGTAGATCATAGACCATCGTTCGAACCGTCCTTTGGCGAGGGTATATTGCACCGATTTCTCGTACTCGTCCGAACTGATATTTCCTTGAAAAAAATCGGGGATTTTTTTCTCGGCCGAACGGGCGCGCACATACCGCAGATTCAGTTCGTTCAGGACGAATTCGATGGTGAATTCGAGTGCAAAGAAGACGAGGAAGAGCACGACGATCAGTTGTTCCATCTGCGCCAGAGACCCACTTGATTCGAGCAGATGCTGTGGGCAATAAACGGGTCGGGATCAGACAGCGGGCACCGTCGGCGTGCTATACGAAAAAATGATCTTGCCTTCGCTTTCGTCGACTTCGACTTTACCGCCGTTTTGGAGTTTGCCGAACAAGATTTCGTCGGCGAGAACTCTTTTGATCTCATTTTGAATCAGCCGCGCCATTGGACGCGCGCCGAAAGTCGGGTCATAGCCGCGCTCAGCAAACCAACGGCGCGCGCGGTCGGTCAACTGCAAGAAGACTTTTCGCTCATTGAGCTGTTGATCGAGTTCGATGATAAACTTGTCGACCACTCGCTCGATATTTTCTTGGCTCAGTGAGTTAAAGGTGATCATCGCGTCGAGCCGGTTGCGAAATTCCGGACTGAACATTTTTTCGATCGCTTCCTTGCCCTTACCGACGTTGGATCGCGCCCCGAAACCGAGCGGCGCGCCGCTCATCTCTCGCGCGCCCGCGTTGGTCGTCATAATCAAGACGATGTTGCGGAAGTCGGCCTTTTTGCCGTTATTATCCGTCAAAGTCGCATGATCCATCACCTGGAGTAATATATTGAAGAGATCCGGATGGGCCTTTTCAATTTCGTCGAGCAGCAAAACCGCATACGGGTTTCGGTTGATCGCGTCCGTCAGCAAACCACCCTGATCAAAACCGACGTACCCTGGCGGCGCGCCGATCAGACGCGACACGGTGTGCTTTTCCATGTACTCGCTCATATCGAAGCGCAGGAACTCGATGCCCATGGTCTTGGCCAACTGCTTGGCCAGCTCGGTCTTACCGACGCCCGTCGGGCCGGCAAACAGAAAACAGCCGATTGGCTTTTCCGGATGGCCCAATCCTGACCGGGAAAGCTTAATTGTACTGGCTAATGTATCGATCGCCGAATCTTGGCCGAAAACCACGAGCTTGAGATCGCGATCCAGATTTTGCAGCTGTTCTTTGTCGGAGCTCGACACGCTGCGCGGCGGAATTTTGGCGATTTTGGCGACGATCTTTTCAATATCCTTGGGGCCGATGGTCTTACGCCGTTTGTCCGCCGGCTGAAGCTTCACCGCCGCGCCTATTTCATCGATGACGTCGATCGCCTTGTCAGGCAAACGGCGGTCATTGATATGCTTGGCGGAAAGTTTTACCGCCGCTCGGATCGCACCCACGCTGTAATGCACGCCGTGATGCTTTTCATAATGCGGCTTCAATCCTTCAAGAATTTTGACTGCGTCGTCCTGGCTCGGCTCAGGAATTTCGATTCTCTGAAACCGGCGCGCCAGCGCGCGGTCCCGCTCAAAGTAACTCTTGTAATCGTGATAGGTCGTCGAGCCGATGCACTTAAGTTCACCCGACGCCAGGGCGGGCTTCAGAATATTCGACGCGTCCATGGACCCGCCGCTGGTGGCGCCGGCGCCGACAATGGTGTGAATCTCGTCGATAAAGAGGATCGAGTTGGGCTGCTTCTTGAGGCCGCTCAGCACTCCCTTGAGGCGTGCTTCGAAATCGCCGCGGAACTTGGTCCCGGCAAGCAACGCGCCCATATCAAGCGCGTAAATGACCGCGCTTTTAAGGGCATCGGGCACTTCGCCGCGATGAATCTTCATCGCCAGCCCTTCGGCGATGGCTGTCTTGCCAACCCCCGGATCACCGACATAAATGGGATTGTTTTTGCGTCGGCGACACAGCACATGAATCGTCCGCTCGATCTCATCGTCGCGGCCGATCAAAGGATCGATGTTGCCTTGCGCGGCTTTATCGACCAGGTTCACAGCAAAAGCGTCCAACGGCTTCACCCGTTTCGCCGGCCGTTCGTCGTCGCCCTGTTCTGGCTCGTCTTGCGTATCTTGTTCTTCTTCCGTGGCGATCTTCGATACGCCGTGAGAAACGTAATTCACCACATCGAATCGGGTGATTCCCTGCTCCTCCAATAAATAGACCGCGTAAGAATCGGGCTCACGGTACATCGCAATCAGCAGATTGCCACCGTTGATTTCTTTACGCTCCGCCGACTGCGCATGGATCACCGCTCTTTGAAGAACACGATGAAAACTTAAAGTCTGTTGCGGTTCTTGGTCCCACCCTTGGGGCAGCGTTTCCATTTGGCCGTTGAAAAACTCTTCCAGCGATTTGTTCAATCGATCGATGTCGCCGCCGCACGCAACAATCGCGGCCTTGCCGTCCTTATCCCGCAGCAAGGCATAGAGAAGATGCTCGAGACTGACGTATTCGTGGCGTCGAGTCTTGGCTTCCTTGAGCGCCAGATTAAGGGTTGCTTCGAGTTCCTTGCTGATCATCTTGAGCTAAGCCTCTTCCATCGTGCATTTAAGGGGATATTCGTGTTGGCGCGCCAGGTTTTCAACCAAGCTTACCTTGGTTTCAGCGACTTCATAAGTATAGACGCCGGCTACGCCGATGCCTTTCTTGTGTACATGAAGCATGATTTGAACCGCTTCCGTTTGCTCTTTTTTAAAGACGTACTGCAGGACTTGTACCACGAACTCTTTAGTAGTGTAATCGTCATTGTGCAATAGAACTTTATAGAGCGGCGGGCGTTTTAACTTTTTCTTGGTTTCGGTGACCAACCCGTGATCAAATTCAGTTTCCCTGCGGCTCATGACCGACCTTCTCTGGCTGAGACAAAATTAAATCTAACATGCCGGCGCACCGGGTCGCAATCGTTTCGCCCTGCCCTCCGATTGCGGCTTATTGTTGTAGCGGGTAGCCAAGTTGGTGGTATAATAGTGTTGTCGGCACTGAACTGCAAAGCACCTTTCGGAACGTCGACGGACCCTCAGGAGGTACCTTATGCTTTCCAATAAAGTCAGCGAGATCATGACGACCAATCTTACGAAAGCGCCCGTCTCTTCGACGATTTTCGAGGTGATGGAAATGATGGTCGCAGAGGACGTTGGGCGAGTCATCATTACGGATGACGATATTCCAGTCGGCATCTTCACCGAGAAAGATGTCTTGAAACGAGTTGTCAACGCCAAGATCGAGCCCAGAAAGACCGCCATAAAAAACGTCATGACGGCGCCGGCTCGGGCGGTCCGCGAGGAAACCCATATTGTCGACGCCTTCGGCAAAATGTATCGCGGCAAATATCGCCATCTATTGGTGCGCGGTCGACGCGGGAAAATCGTTGGCATTGTCTCCATGCGGCGCATTCTCAATCTTGCGGTGGAACTTGGCCAAGGGCTGAACGAAACAAAAACCTTAGGCGACATAGCGGCGCCAGCCATTGTATCAATCGATCAGTCGGCCATGATCCATGAAACCATTGAGCTCATGAACACGAAGAGCGTGAGCGCCGTTGTTCTGACTGCCGCGGGCAAACCGAGCGGTATTTTCACGGAGCGCGACGTGCTCAAACGGGTAGCCACCAAAGAAATCAATGTTAACCAAACACCGATCAAGCAAATCATGACGGCACCGGTAATTACTATGCCGCAATCGGCTTTAGTCGGCGACGTGTTGGTTGAGATGGCGCGCCGCGATATCAGAAACATGCCGGTCAGCGGGGACAGCGGCGAACTCACCGGAATCGTGTCCATGCCGGAAATACTTCAATATGCTCAGGCGTTTAACGTCGACGAACAGGTTCGCCGCAGTTGGAAGGAGGTGGCTGAATACCTCGACACGGAAGATCAGTACACGCCCGGATAACGAGTAAATCCATTGTCTTTCAGAGCTTGTATGTTAAAATTGGAGAGTTGCCAAAAAGCTCCAAGGAGGTTGTGTTTTGGACACACCGTTGATCAATGATCTCAACATCTGCGTTGCCACCGAAAATGGTTCGGGCAGCGCTTCCTCGAACAATATTCTTTTCAAGGCGATCTTTAAGATGGGCATTCCCTGCTCGTCGAAGAACATGTTCCCGTCAAACATTCAGGGGTTGCCGACGTGGTATCAAATACGCGCCAACGGCGACGGCTATTTAAGCCGCAAAGACGTTATCGACGTGATGGTGATGTTCAACGAGGCGACGGCGGCCAAGGATATTTACCGAGTGCGCGACGGCGGCGTCATTTTATACGATGACTCGACACCTTTGAGCGCCAGTTTAAAGCGTGACGGGGTTCAATACGTTGGCTTTCCGGCCAACAAGCTCGTGACCAAGTTGGTACCGGCGTCGCCGCTCCGGGCCAAACAAAGGAACATGGTTTACGTTGGCGCCTTAGCCTATCTCTTTGGCATCGATATGTCGGTTATTAAGGCGGTTCTTGAAGACACTTTCGGCAAGAAGCCGGCGGTGATCGAATCCAACTTGATTTGTATCGACGCCGGTTATCAGTACTGCAAAGAGCAGAATTACAAACAAAACATCGCTCGCCTTGAGCCGATTCCCGACGGCAACAAGGGCAAAATCATTACCGAAGGCAACACGGCTGCGGCGCTTGGTGCGATCTACGGCGGCGCTTCGGTGATTTGCTGGTATCCCATAACGCCTTCGAGTTCACTGGCGGAAGCCATGGAGTACTACCTACCCCGACTGCGCAAGCCCAAAGACGGCAAGAAGACCTACGCTATTGTCCAGGCCGAAGATGAGATCGCCTCCGTGGGTATGGTCGTTGGCGCCGGTTGGGCCGGTGCGCGCGCCATGACTTCTACTTCGGGGCCCGGAGTCTCGCTCATGAACGAGTCCATTGGCCTCGCCTATTACGCTGAAATCCCTTCTGTTTTCTTCATTATCCAGCGTGGCGGTCCATCGACTGGTCTGCCGACTCGAACCCAGCAGGCCGATATTTCGCTCATGTACGGCGCCTCGCACGGTGATACCCGGCATATCATTTTAATTCCCCATGACATGAATTCTTGTTTTGATCTGGCGCGCCAGAGCTTCGACTATTCCGACCGGTTCCAAACTCCGGTGTTCGTGGCGATGGACCTCGACCTCGGCATGAACATGTGGTCCTCGGAGCCGCTCAAGTTGAATCAGGATGCCTACGACTACGGCAGACGGCTGAGTGCGCAGGATCTCGAAGAATGGACCAAAGCCGGCAAAAAATTTCGGCGGTATTTCGATCAAGACGGCGACGGCATTCCGTATCGCACCGTTCCTGGTAACCAACACCGCTTAGCCTCCTACTTCACCCGCGGGTCAGGCCACGACGCCGATGCGAGATATTCCGAAGACGAACACGACTACAAATACATTCTCGATCGCCTGCGCAAAAAGTTCGAAACCGCGCGAAAATTCGTTCCCAAACCGATCATTGAAAGGGAAAGAGGGGTAAAGACCGGTATCATCTGTTACGGCTCGAGCTACGAGCCAGTCCGTGAGGCGCGCGACAGATTGAAAGCTCGGGGACTTAGAACCAACCACATGCTGATTCGCGCATTACCGCTGACGAGCGAAGTTCGGGATTTTCTCGCCGAGCACGACACGATTTACTTCGTGGAACAAAACCGCGACGGTCAGATGGCGGCCATCATCAAGGATGATTGGCCCGAACTCGGCGCTAAGATCGTCAGCGTGTTGATCTACAACGGGTTACCGGCGACGCCACTTGAAGTCGTCAACCAAATTTTCGCCGCCGCCCAGTCGGCAAAAACTGCGTAGAGGAAGAGGAAATGGCAGAAGCAAAAGTCAATCGTCTCAACTTAACGGAAAAGGACTATGACGGCGCTCCGTCGACCATGTGCCGCGGCTGCGGCCACGACGCGATATCGGCGTCGGTGCAACGAGCATATTTTGAAAGCAGCATCGATCCGCGCAAAGTTGTAAAACTTAGCGGCATTGGCTGTTCATCCAAAACTCCGGCTTATTTTTTAAGCCAATCGTTCGGCTTCAATGCCGTGCACGGCAGGATGTCAGCCGTGGCGACCGGGGCCAATTTGGCCAATCATACCCTCTTGCCGATCGGCGTCTCCGGCGACGGCGACACCTCCGCGATCGGCCTCGGCAACTTTTGCCACATGATGCGACGCAACGTAAACATCACCTACATCATAGAGAACAACGGTGTGTACGGATTGACCAAAGGCCAGTTTTCCGCCACAGCCGATGTCGGCTCCGTGATGAAGGGCGGCAAGGTCAACGATATTCCGGCGATCGATCTAGCCGAGTTGGCAATCACCCTTGGCGCGACCTATGTGGCGCGGAGTTTCTCCGGCGACCGTAAACAACTCACGCCGCTCGTCCAGGGCGCTTTGGCGCACAAAGGCAGCGCGATCTTGGACGTCATCAGTCCCTGCGTGACGTTTAACAATCACGAAGGTTCGACCAAGAGTTTGAAGTATGTCAAAGGTCATCTCGATCCGATCCACGACCTCGACTTCATCCCGCCCTATGAGAACATCGAAGCGGATTACGACGAAGGCACTGACCACGAAGTCGAGATGCACGACGGCTCGCGGATCATTTTGCACAAGCTCGGCACGGATTACGATCCGACCAACAAACTCCAAGCGATCCAGACGATCCACGGCGCCATCGCCGAAGGCAAGTTCTTAACCGGCTTGATTTATTACAATCCCAACCGCAAAGAGTTCGCCGAAGAACTGAACCTATGCGACATCCCGCTTTCGGAACTCGGCCAAGCCGATCTGCAACCGCCGCTCGAAGCGCTGGAAAGAATCAACGCCGATCTAATGAAGTAATTCTTTCATCGAAATCGAATCGGAACGAAAAAGGCCTGGCAGGAACCCTGCCAGGCCTTTTTGTTGAACGGCTTTGAACCGCTTGAACTTTTTGAACGATCTAAAGTCCCGCACCTTGCTTCGATGGCAAATCGCGCCAAGTATCGATAATCTCGGCCGATGACACCACCAGGCCGAAGTGCCGTCGCATATTCTCCAGCGTGCCGAGATGTAGCTTGGTTTCATAAGCGGCCGAGCAATCGTCGATCATGGTGACGTAGTAGTCGTACATGTAAGCGTCGCGTGCCGTGGTTTCGACGCACACGTTGGTGGCAACGCCACAGACCAGCACACTTTGAATATTCCGGGCTTTCAGGACGGTGTTGAGGTCCGTGTTGATAAACGCGCTGTAGCGATGCTTGATCACCACGCGTTCAGTCGGCAACGGTGAAATCCCCGCGTAAAGTTCCGCACCCCAGGTTCCTTCGCGGCAGGTACTCAAACCGCCTTTTTGGGACGTGCGATAGATCCACGATGGTGTGTCCGTCCATTCGCTATGCGTGGTCCGAATGTAGACGGTTGTGAGCCCGACTCGGCGCGCTTGGTCGATGAATCGAAGGAGATTCGGCACCATCGCCATCGCGGCTCCAACGTCCTCGCCGCGTTTGCTGGCGCTCCCTTCCGGGCTGACAAAGTCATTTTGCACATCGACGACGACTAGCGCCGCATAATTGGGATCACACCGCTCTTTTAAGCTTTTCAAGATTTCCACAGTCTCCTCCCAATGTTGATTCTGTTAACGCTCGTTTACAGGCAACTGGCATTGACAATTGCTCAATGGTCGTGCTTTCGGTGCAACCCACCATGTCCCAGCGCCATGATATCGGCGCGCCTGATCTTTTCTCCCGCAAGTAACCGCGGCAGAAGTGCATCAAACGCTGTAATCGGATCATGAAGAACACAGCCCGAAAGCCCCATGACCGGAGTCTCATCTAGATAGGCCATAACAAACATCGAACCGGGCAACACCGGGAAACCGTGAGTTTCCACAATGGCGCCGCTTCGGCGAATGCCTTCCGGGGTCTTGTCGTCGGGATCAACCGACATGCCGCCGCTGACGAGAATGATGTCGGCGCCTGCCTGCTTGGCCTCTGTAATATCGCCGGCGATCACGTCCGGATCATCGGGCGCCAACTTGACCGATTCTACTGTTGATCCAAGCTCGCCAACCTTTCGTGTCACCACCGGGCCAAAACCGTCTTTGATCCGTCCGGTAAATACTTCGCTGCCGGTCACGACCAAATGGATTCGTTTGGGCGGCATCGGCAGCAGCGTTACGATTGGCTTGTTTTTGCAGAGCGCCTCAGCTTTCTGGATCAGTTCTTCCTTGACCACAACCGGAATGGTTCTTGTTCCTGCGACGACGGTCCCTTCTTTGACGTAACGATCTCCCGACAGCGTCGCCAGCATGAGATCGCCCAAAGAATTGAAGCGAAAAAGCAGTTCGGCGTCGATCTTAAGCAAGCCGGCAATCTTCGCGATCAAATTGATCCGGCCTTCGCTCGGGTCACTCAATTGTAAATTCGTTCCGGCAGCAGCCTTGGCAAGCCGTTGCGCCGCGTCTTCCTCGTGCAGTTCGTCGTTTTCCAATTCCATCACGTACAGATTGCGCTTGCCGACATCCAAGAGCTTCGAGATATCTTCCTGGCGCACGATATGCCCGCGGCGAAACGCTGGTCCTTTGTGCTTGCCGGGTACTATTTCGGTGATGTCATGGGCCAACGGTAATCCGACGGCCTCTTCCACAGGTATGACCTTAAGCATTCGCCCCTATTCCTTTCCGCGCTACGGGTTCATCATCAAATATATTCTCACGGCGCTTGCTTTGTCCAGGATCGCCATAGCTCATTCAAATGCGCTTGCGCCCATAATACTCGTACGAGTCGTCGAATACAGCGGCGGCGCGTTCAAGGCGGCCCTCGTCGTCCTTGTCGGACGACTTCAGCGATCAGCCGCTCGATGCCCACTGTCTCCTCGCGTCCGACCTTCGAATCCTTCAGATCGATATCGTGAATTATTTTAGCAAGCGGCGGCGGCGATTCCGACGCGATCGATCAATACCTTGAAAGTGCAATGGTCGCGTTCATGCAGCTATTGACAGATGTATCTTTTTATATAATAGCTGTATCATTATAGCAAGTGAATCTATCCTGTATAACGGCTGCATCATTTTACAATGACGATCAAACGCTGATTTTAGAACTGCAACACGGAGAAACAATATGGCACTGAGACGGACACACTTTATCCCTATTTCACCGGGGAAGCAGACGGACTTCGACCATGCCGATATTTACCGGTGCGAGTCGCCTGCTACCTCGCGCTTGTATGTCGCTCATACGGGAGCTGATCGCATTGACGTCATCGAATGCAGTTCCAACCGTTATGTGCGCTCCCTACCAGATGTGCCGGGCGTTGCCGGCGTCCTGATCGACAGCAAGCAAGATTTCCTCTTCTCATCTGATCGTGGCTGTGCTCGGGTGAGCATCTATCGCTGCTCTGACGAAACCCTGCTCGGTCGGGTTGTAGTCGGTGATCGCCCCAACGGGTTAGCGTACGACCCGGACCGGCGCCATCTCTTCGTGTTCAATATCGGCGACCCGCCGGGTGTCAACTGCACGACCTCTGTGGTCGCCGTCGACGAGATGCGCGTGATCACGACGGTCCCGCTTCCTGGTCGACCGCGCTGGGCGGTTTACAATGCTGTCACAGAGCACATCTACGCCAATATCCAAGAGCCAGCTCAAATCATCGGGCTCAGTGCGACCGACCTGCAGATCACCCGGGCTTTCCATGTTCCGGCCGCGGGGCCTCACGGCTTGGTTATCGCCGGCGAGCGTCTTTTCTGTGCGGCCGACGGCGCGGAACTGGTAGCCCTGCATCGCGATACGGGAGCGGTGCTCGGAAGCGTGGCGCTGCCCGGTGTGCCAGATGTTGTCATGCACGATCCAGCTTTGGCTCGGTTGTATGTGGCCATCGGATCGCCCGGGGTCATCAGCGTTATTGACGATCGGAGCCTGAAGACACTGCAGATGGTCCCTACCGAGTCTGGAGCCCACACCATCGGCTGGAACCCGGATACGCGTACCCTTTATGCCTTTCTACCTACCAGCGCGGGCGCGGCAGTATTCGTCGAACAATAAAGGAGAAATGACAGATTCGAAAGCTGAACCGACTGAGCGATTGGAAATAAGCAGGACTAAGTAGACTAAAAGGAGGCAGAAGCTATGAAGTGGGTAACCCGTGCTCGACCGAAGGTGGACCGTGTGGCCAATCAAACGTTTCGTTGATCCACAGGCTGAGTTCTTATACGTGCCGCCTGAAGAAGTGATGGAGATGGCGCGGCGCCAACCAATGGGCCGCGGATCATAGCTGCTGCTTGGCAGGAGCAAGCCCCATTCTCGCGATGGATATGTACGAGCACTCGTATCACATGGACTACGGCGCCAAAGCCGCAGCTTACGTTGATGCCTATATGAAGAACATCAAATGGGAAAACGTTTCAACTCTTTATCAAAGCATTCTCACACCTAAGGCCGCTAATCCTCCGCAAGGGTGAGAAAGGAGCAGACATGACGACGACAACGAACGACGCGGACTTCGAGAAGAACTGGAAGAACATTGCTTCTAGTTTCTTGAAGGTAGGAGTCAGCTACGGACAAATGTGGGGTGTCATGCAGACCGAGCTCCAAGAAAAGCAGCAGTGGGTCTCCAAAGAACGTTTTGTTGAAGGTCTATCGCTCGTTAATATGTTGCCGGGCGCGCCTGGTCCGCAACTTGCCATCATTTTGGGGTATGCTCGCGGTGGAATGTGGGGCGGGCTGCTGGCGGGTCTGTGTTTAGTGCTCCCCGCTTTCTTTATCCTGCTTGTGCTGACAATGGCCTACGCAACCCTGGGCGTCACACCGATCGGGCGCGGCGCGCTCTATGGCATCGGACCTGTTGTCCTAGGCATCTTAGGGGTGGCGGCGTATCGCCTGGGAAAATCTACCGTGCGCACCATCCGCCAAACCATAATCGCCATCGTGGCGGTAGTCGCCTTGATCTGGAGTTCCCTGGGGATTGCGGCGATCCTGTTGATCGCCGGCGGCGTGGGACTCCTGCTCTTTCATTCCAAAAAGATCGGCGTAGCCGTTCTCGTCTTACTAACGGCTGTCCTCAGCATACTGCGGTTTGCTTCGTGGTTTACCTCAGCCACCGTTACGGCGATGCCTCAAGGAACCACGCTCTCCCCGAGCGTCGCTGACATTGGCGTGTTCTTTTTCAAAGTTGGAGCGTTGACCTTCGGTGGCGGCTTATCCATGATCGCGTTTATCCACGAGCAAGTGGTTAGTCAGTTTCACTGGCTCACGCCACAAGAGTTCATTGATGGGCTCGCGATCGGCCAACTCACGCCTGGG
>Ga0075433_10001922_pt1 | contig 15633 bp, 6 predicted proteins | sample RhiMethybrSRZTD2_FD_75299 | JGI IMG/M metagenome (GOLD analysis project Ga0075433, IMG submission 75299) | Populus rhizosphere microbial communities from Tennessee, USA - Rhizosphere MetaG P. TD hybrid SRZTD2 | ecosystem: Host-associated > Plants > Roots > Rhizosphere > Soil | place: USA... | reverse complement strand
GAGCTCGTCCTGTCCGCCGACGACGTTCACGTACGCGATCCACGCGCCCGTCTCGGCCGCGCGGTCGCGGAGCACGTCGTTGCGGCCGTGGACCTTACCGACGTCGAACGGCGATCCGTTGATGTTCGCGACGAACGCCACGCCCGCGTAATCGTCGAACGGCGGGCCGGGGAGCCATGCGTCTTCGCAGACCGAGATGCCCACGTCGTCCCCGCCGATCGCGACGCGTGCGCTCGCCGTGCCGGGGACGAAGTACCGCTTCTCGTCGAACACGCCGTAGTTGGGGAGCTTGCATTTGGCGTAGCGGGTGACGACCCGCCCGCCGCGCAGCAGCGCCGCGGCGTTGTGGAGTCCGGCGGCGCCTCGGTCGACGAAGCCGACGACGACATCGCACCCGTCGGCGGTCTCCTTCGCGAGGCGCTCGAGCGCCGCCAGGTTGTCGTCGACGAACTCCGGCCGCAGCACGAGGTCCTCGGGCGGATAGCCGGTGATCGCGAGCTCCGGGAAAAGGACGACGTCGGCGCCTTCGGCGGACGCGCGGGCGGCCCAGTCGGCGATCCGTTCGACGTTGCCGTCGAGGTCGCCGACCGTCGTGTTCAGCTGACCGAGCGCGATGCGGACCACATCAGGAAGCGTACGGGAACCGCGGAGCTACTCGATCCCGCCGATGTCGACGTTGTACGCCTCCCACACCAGGTCGGCGCCCCGTTGCCGATGACGGATCACCGACCCGATGAACCGCTGGAGGTCGTCGCGAGCCTCGTCGAGCGGCCACGCTTCCTTCCCGATGTCGACGTGCTCGAGCCGGGTGATCGTCTCCTCGATCTTCTTCAGGATCTCGGGATGCTCCTCGCGGAGCCTTCGGACGTTCCCGTCCAGCCGCGGAGCGCGCTGCAAGATCTCGTCGTAGAGCCCGTCGGGCTTCTCGGTGACGAGGACGTGCTGCGCGAACGCGTCGCGGACCTGCTCCATCTCGGCGAGCACGCTGGCCGTCCACTGCGGGATCCGGCCGGCCGCCGGCGAGGAGATCGCCTCCTCGAGGTGGACGATCGCGTCGTGCAACGTCTGTCGCCGCTGCCGCGCTTCGCTGAGCGCTTGGCTGAGCTCGTCGTTCGCGTCCATGTCTCCACGGTAACGGGTCTGACGATCCAAGCGCAACGGGGGGGAGGGGGCGCGGCGCCGTTCCGGCGCCGCGCCCCGACCCTCCTACTTCCAACCGGTGATGTCGAGCACGACACCGACCCCGGCGATGCTGTGCTGGACGCTGACGAAGAAGTGGGTCCCCCTGGCGTCGAAGATCCCGCCGGTCCACTCTGCGCCCTCGCCTTCGGTGCCGACCAGGTCGTTGATCGACGCGATGCGAACGCACCCGTCGGTCTGCTGGTCTGCGTCCGACCCGTCGGGCAGGCAATCCCACAGGTCGTTGTTGCGCTTCGGCGTGAGGATCGGGCCGTCGCCGTCCTCATGGATCACCCAGTTCCCGCGACCGGGCTGGTAGGCGATGTTGTCCATCATCGCGAAGTCCGGGCTCCCGATCACGAACGGCTGGACCTCCGGAGTGGAGCCCGCCGTCGCGGCATCGGCGATCGATCCGTCCGTGAGGCAGATCGTTTCGCCCCAGAGGTGATCCTGCGATTCGTTCCCGGTGTTGTTCGCGCACCACTTGGCATTGCCTGCCGCCACCGCGGCGGGGTCGAGTTCCATGTCCTCGGGGCGGTAGTAGCCGGTGAGCTTCAGCACCGCCGACTGCGCCCGGAGGTCCGGGTCCGCGGCCGCCGGGACCGGGATCCACGTGCCCATCCCGAACTCCGTCCCCTGACCGTAGTCGGTGTTCCCGCTCCGCTTGCCCAGTCGCAGTCCGTAGATCGACCCATCGGCCAGCGGCGAGTCGGAGAGGTCGGAGATCGGCCCGCTCGACGGATCGTAGAGGTGCGTTGGGATGAACTTGAAGTACGCGCCGCCGGCGGTGCCCGTAGACGGCCGGTTCTCATCGGCGTAATACGTGACGCCGTTCGGCAGGATGCCGAGCCCCTCGAAGGACAGGCGACCGAGCGCCGGACGAGCCACCAGGTTGCCGGCGCCGGTCCCGCCGGAGAAGGTGCCGGTCGTCCGGTCGAGGGTCACGCCGGTGGTGTGGACCGGATCGATCAGCTCGTACATGCGGCCGCCCGTCGGGCCGCCCCCGTCTTCCTCGCCGAACAGGACGGTCCCCCACGGGGTGGCTCGTGTCGGGTCGCAGCTCACGGTCCCCGTCACGATCGTGGTGGTATCACCGGTCGCAAGATCGATCCGCTGGAGACCCGGATCGGTCGCCCCCTCTTCGTTGCACGCGATGATCCACTGGGGGTTCGATCGGCTAGGCCACAGCACCATCTGATCGATGTTCGGCCCGGCGGTCTGTCCAGTGGTGGTCGTGACAACGTGCGCGGTCAGTCCCTTCGCGAGCGTCACGAGCGACGCGGGGTTCGTGAGGGCCTGCGCCTGTGAGACGGACGCCGTCGACGATGCCGGGAGTACGGAGCTCACACCGAATCGCGCGGCGACCTGGCTCTCCAAGAGGTGATCTCGTTGGGATCCGAAATCAGGCATCAATGCCTGTGCGATGCCGACCGCCAGCAGCGTGATCACCACCGCGGCCGAGAGGATGATGGCTCGACGTCGCACGATGTTCCCTCCTTCGGAGCGGGCCCCTCCCGCCCTCGAGACAGGACTAGTCACCCGGGGTGGCGACGAGGCGACCGCGGGAATACCGGACGTTGAAAACGCGGTGGCGAGGGTGAACGGAGGGTGAATCGCTCAGGTCGACGCGAGCGGTGGTTCCTGAAGCTGGAACACGCGGGGATCGTCTGCCCGGGGGACGACCCCGGACAGCATCGACAACCGCTCGGCGGCCCTCCCGGCGGAAACCACGTTCCCCTTCGCCTCGAAGATCGACCGTGCCTCTTCGAGCGCCGCGCGAGCCTCCTCGATCCGCCCGGCAAGGACGAGCGACTCGGCGAGATCCATCAGGACCGTCGCCTTCGAGTCGGGTTCCTCCGCCCGCCCGATCAGCTCGAGCGCCTCGCGGATCAACGTTTCGCCTTCTTCGAGGCGCCCGCGCCTCGCGAACACACGGCCTCGCACGGTCCGCCAGAGGAACTGTGACGAGATGTCGTCGTCCGCAGCCAGGCGTTCGGTGATCGCCGTGAACGTGTCGGCTTCGTCGTCCCGCCCCAGCTGGAAGAGCGCGGCGGCGAGGTAGCCAGCGGTCGTCGACAGGTAGTACTTCTCGCCCATCCGGTCGAGGGCTTCGTAGTCACGGCGGAGCTCCGCCTCCGCCGCCGCGGGATCCCCGGCCAGCATCTCGACGATGCCGGAGGTTTGCGAGGTCAGGGCGGCGTGGAAATGCCATCCGAGCTCGTCGAGCGATGTCCGACTCTCCCGGTAGAGCTCGCGCGCGAGGTCGAAGTTGCCGCGCATCGCTTCGAGCTGTCCGAGCGCTCTGGTGGTGACGGCGGCGGACTTCCGATCGCTGCCGCTCCTGTTGAGGATGTCTCGGCAGATCTCGATCGCCTCCGGCACTGGTCTGGGCCCGTAAAGGGCACAGGACGCCAGCGCCGGGAGCATGCGAGCCTCGAACACGGTATTGCCCGCGAGTCGCGTGTGCTCGAGTACGCGCTCCGCCGCCGCCTCGCTCGACGCCCATCGACATGCGTCGAAGTTCACGAGCATCAACAAGCGCCAGGCGCGAGCCAACCCTTCGTGGTCCTCGAGCGACTCGAGCTCCGGGATCGCCGCTTCGACCTCGGTGGCGACCTCATCCACCTCGTCGGGGTCCGTCGCGAACCGCAGGTCGAGCATGATGAGCTGCCCTCTGAGCTCGAGGGCTCGATCACCCAGCTCCGTCGCCTCGCCGATCCCGGTCGCGCCCGTCGTCTTCGCCTCGGCGAAGTCGCCGGCTTCGATCGTCGCTTCGGTCGCATCCAGGAACAAGCGGGGCCGCTCGCGATCCCCGGGCGGCAGCAGGCCGGCCGCCCGACGCAGGAGGTTGGACGCCGCTCCCATGTCCCCTCGAGCCAACGCGCGGCGGCCGGCGGACGCCAGGTAGGTGGATCCTCGCAGACCGACCTGCGTGGCGTGCTCGTCGAGCGGCGCGAGCTGCACCAGGATCACGTACGCCTGCTCGAGGTGATAGCCCCGGATCTCCTCGTACTCCATGACGCGATCCGAGGCCACCCGCTCGAGCCAGTCGACGAATGCCTCGTGCAGCTCGGCCCTCGTGCGTTTCAGGAGACCGTGATAGGCAGCGTCCCGGATCAGGATGTGGACGAACCGATAGGCCTCCTGACCGGCGAAGTGGGTCGTGTCGTCCCGCCGGACCAACTCCTTCTTCGAGAGGCCTAGGAGGCTGGGCGCGATGGAGCTCCGGAGGCTCTCGGGCGCCAGATCCTCGACCGCGCCTCGGAAGAAGACCTGTCCGATCACCGCTCCGCGCTCGATCACGGCTCGCTCCGTGGCGCCCAATCGGTCGAGACGCGCGGTGAGCAGGGCCGAGATCGACGGCGGGATCGAGATCTCTCCCACGTCGAGCATGACGGCCCACCTCCCGTCCTCGTTCCGAGCAAGCGCGCCGTCGTCGATCAGCATCGAGAGCATCTGTTCGACGAACAGCGGGTTGCCCTCGGCTGCGGCGATGATCCGCGAGCGCACACGCTCATCGAGTGACGAACCCAGGAGGTTCTGGACCACGAGCGTGCTCTCCTCTTCGGAGAGCGGCTCGAGGGTGATCCCATGCGTGTTCGGCTTCTCCTCGCCCCAATCGGGGTGCTCCTCCAGCAGTTCCTTCCGCGATGAGCACACGAGGACCAGCGGCGCCTCGGCGGAGTCGAGCACGAACCGCAACATGTCGAGGAACGTGTCCTCGGCCCAGTGGATGTCATCGATCAAGACGATGAGTGGCTTCTTCGCGGCGAGTCGTTCGAGGAGACGGCGCGCCGCCCAGAACGTCTCCTCGATCCGATAGGAGGTGTCGATGAGCCCGATCGCCGCGCCGACGCGCTCCGCGACCTCGTCGTCTCCCGCGAGCGCTCGGAGCTTGGCGATCGCGACCTCGCGCGGGTCGTCGTCGCTGATCCCCGCGGCCGACCGCCCGACCTCGGCGAGCGGCCAGAACGTGATGCCCTCCCCGTAGGAGAGGCATCGTCCGCGGAGCGACCAGACCTCCTCGCCCGCTCGAGCCAGGAACTCGCGGAGCAGTCGCGACTTCCCCGCCCCCGCCGGACCGAAGACCGTGACGAGCTCCGTCCGACCGTTCGACCGAGCGCGGTCGAGCGACTCCATGAGCAGCTGCAGCTCCTGTACGCGGCCCACCATGGGGGCGTCGAGGCGCCGAGCGACCCCCTCGTCGATCGAGACGGAAAGGAGCCTGTAGGCGGGGACACGCTCCGCCTTCCCCTTGAGCTCCAAGGGCTCGACCGGTTCCACCTCGACGGCGTCCCGGACCAGCCGGTACGTGGGCTCGCCGATGAGGATCTCGAGCGCCGGCGCCGCCTGCTCGAGCCGAGCGGCGGTGTTCACCGTGTCGCCGGTGACGAGCCGTTGTCCGCTCGAAACGTCGCCGGCGACGACCTCACCGGTGTTCACGCCGGTCCTGTTCTCCAGGCGGACGCCCCATCCGGCTTCGAGGCGCTCGTTGACCTCCTCGAGCTTCTCCTTCATCTCGAAGGCCGCTCGCACGGCCCGGACGGCGTCGTCTTCGTGGAGACGAGGCAGTCCGAACACGGCCATGATCGCGTCCCCGATGTACTTCTCGACGGTGCCACCGTGCCGTTCGAGGACCTTGCGCATCTCCTCGAAGTAGAGGTTCAAGACCTCGCGGAGCGACTCCGTGTCGAGTCGCTCACCGAGGCTCGTCGAGCCCTTCAGGTCGCAGAAGATGACCGAGACCGTCCGCCGGACCTCCGGCGCGACGGTCTCAGGGACGAGGCTCGTACCGCAGAAGCCGCACAGGCGGAACTTGTCCGGGTTCTCCTCGCCGCAGCTGGGGCAGATCTGCACACGACGAGTTTATGACCAGCCCAGATGCTGGCAGAAGAGCTGGGAAAACAGGAGGGCCGCCCCTTCGGGGCGGCCCTCCCGTACGGCATGTTCTCCGGGTCGGGACCCTACGGGCGACCCTTCCCGTCGTCGACCGTGACCGTGATGAGCCGGCCGCCTTGGCCGTCGCCCGTCTCGGACACGATGCAGTTGTTGGTGATCCCAGGGCCACAGTCCGACAGCAGACCTGGGCCGGAGCCGACGTTCCCGAACTTGTCGGTGAACGTCTTGCCGTTGTCGGCCTGGTAGCAGAAGTCGATGTGCGAGGAGCCCCGGTTCAGGATCTTCTTGATCAGCGAGCGGTCGATGTCAACGACGAGCGTCTGCGCCCCGTTGCCGGTGTACTGCCAGGAAGTGACCTCCGAAGATACGGGCTTGTAGTCGTAGCCGGAGGGGATCGTGGGGCCACAGTCGATGAAGTCGGCCGCGACACCGGACACGAGGACGGCCAGCGTTCCGCCGTTCGTCGAGTTCGCCGTGACGGTCGAGTGGATCGTGCTGCTGTTCCCGTGTGCTGTGCAGCTCCCACAGGCCTGCTCGTCCTGGTAGACGCCGAAGAAACCGGAGGCGGTCCCGGTCACGCCGGTCCCTCCGTTCGGGATGAGCTGGTAGTTGAGGCCCGACTTGCTGATCGTGACGGGCGAGAACGTCGCCTTCCCGTCGGTCCCGGACGACACCGTCGGTGCGGTCAGCGTGGCGCTCGTGGGGTTGGCGTTGAAGTTCAGCTGAACCGAGATCCCCGATCGAGGCTGTCCGTTCGCGTCGCTCACGAGCACCTGGATGGCGTCACCGGTTTGGTTGTACGCGGCGCTCGTGATGTTCGGCGCCGTCGTGCCCACGAAGGCCGCGTCCGCCGGGCCACGCGAGAACGCCGCCGAGCAGGCGCCGCTGAGCGCCGTCGAGAGCGCCGACGACGCGTCGTTCGGGATCGAGCTGCCGTTGAAGTTCGGACCAGACCTCACTGCCAGGGTCCAGGCCGTCGACGTCGCGCTGCACGGCGCCTGAGCGGTGAACGAGACCGTCAGCGTCGTGTTCGAGCTGGCGCTGATGCTGCGTCCCTGGATCTGGCTCGCGGACGCTCGCGTCACGCCTGCTTGCGACGACGAGTCAACCGACGAGATCGACCACCCGGTCGGGGCCGTGAGGTTGAACGAGCTGGCGCTCCCACCCGTCGTCCTGAGCGTGAACGAGTAGCTCGTCGTTGCTCCAGCCGGCACCGACGACGGTAGCGTCCCGACCGCAGCGTTCGAAGCCGCCAGGGCCCCCGGCGCGAGGACTGCAACGATCGCAACCACGCTCAGTACGAGGGTTGCGCGGACGGTAGTACGCGTTCGCTTCATCTTCGCTCCTTCCGAGCTACGCGGTTCTCGGCGCGCGCAACCCGGGCTCGGAAGAGCGCGCAGGACCCCTCCCTGCGAAGGACTTACGGAGCTTGCCGGATGGTCCGCCGAGCGTCAACCCCAATCACGAGCTAGCCCGCCGCCGACATGACCGCGGGTCTACACTGCAGGGTCCTCGATCTTCTTCAGGGAGCCGCGCCGTGGCGACGATCGCCCACCCCCCATCCACAGGCGAAGAGGCCCAGCGAGCGTCGCTGAAGCCCTATGTCCCGCGGCTGCTGATCGGATGGCTCCGCAACAACCCCGACTTGAAGCACCGTCAGGTGGAGGGGTCCCTGGCGTTCGTCGACATCTCTGGGTTCACGAAGATGACCGAACGCCTGGCCAGGAAGGGCAAGATCGGCCTCGAGGAGCTGAACGACATCCTCGACGCGACGTTCGGCGAGCTGCTGGCGGTCGCGTATGAGGACGGAGCGGGTCTCATCAAATGGGGCGGCGACGCGGTCCTGCTGCTCTTCGACGGGCGCGGCCACGCCGCGAGAGCGGCTCGCGCGGCGGCGAGGATGCGACGGACGCTCCAGCGGGTCGGGAAGACGACGTCGACCGCAGGGAAGATCAACCTGCGGATGTCGGTCGGGATCCACAGCGGCGTCTTCGACTTCTTCCTGGCGGGCGACCTCCATCGCGAGCTGCTGATCTGCGGCCCCGCGGCCTCGCGCACGGTCGAGATGGAGAGTGCGGCCGAGGCTGGCGACGTGTTGCTCAGTCCCGAAGCGGCTGCCTCGATCGACGTCGCCTGCCTGGGTGTTCCGAAGGGCGGCGGCACCCTCGTGCGGCGTATCCCCGAGGTTCCCTTCCGGCCCGCCGAGCTGCCACCCGCCCTGGACGAGGCCGTGCTCGCCACGGCGCTGCCGCTGCGCGTCCGCGAGCACCTGATGTCGGGGAACGCCGAGGCGGCCCATCGGTGGGTCGCCGTCGCGTTCGTCGAGGTTCGGGGAACGGACGGGTTCCTCCAACGCGAGGGTCCCGACGCCCTCGCCGACGCCGTCGACGCCACGATCCGCTCGATCCAGCACGCGTCCGCCGACGTCGGCGTGACGTTCCTCGAGACCGACATCAGCCTGGACGGCTTCAAGGTGCTGCTGGTCGCCGGGACCCCGGCGTCGACCGGCGACGAGGCCGCCGCGATGCTCGCGGCGACCCGGAAGATCTTGGACTCTGGAAGCCGTCTGCCGCTCCGGATCGGCGTGAACGTCGGCCGGGTCTTCTCGGGCATCTTCGGGCCGCCGTTCCGGAGAACGTTCTCGATCAAGGGCGACGCCGTGAACCTCGCGGCGCGCGTGATGGGGAAGGCGCAGTCGGGCCAGGCGCTCGCGACCGCGGAGGCTCTCAGCGTGAGCACGGTCGCATTCGACGTCACGGCGCTCGAGCCGTTCATGGTCAAGGGCAAGCGCGACCCGGTCTACGCCTTCGACGTCGGGCCGGTGCAGGCGTTCACCGCCGTCGAGGAGGCGGTCGGGCTCCCGCTCGTCGGGCGCGATGAGGACGTCGACCGGCTCGCGACGGAATGGACCGAGGCGAGGGGCGGCCGCGGTCGCCTCCTGGAGGTCGTCGGTCCGGCGGGGATCGGCAAGACGAGGTTGCTCGACGAGCTCCGATCGTTCGCGATGAACGACCGCATCGTCGCGGCCGCCTGCGACCTGTATCGGTCGTCGATACCGTACGCGCCATGGCAGGCCGTCCTGCGGTGGGTCCTCGAGGTGGATGACGACGCGTCGGTGGATGTGGTCGCCAGCCGGCTGATGGACGTCGTCTGCCGGGTCGCGCCTGATCTCGCGCCGTGGGCTCCGCTCCTTGCGTTCGTGCTCGGGGTCGAGATGCCCCCAACACGCGAGGTCGCCGAGCTCGATGAGCGGTTCCGGAAGGAACGGATCGAGGAGACGGTCGACCGGTTCCTCGAGGCGACGCTCGTCGAACCGGTGCTGGTCGAGTTCGAGGACGTGCACTGGATGGACGAGCTGTCGGCCGCCCTCCTCGAGCGGGTGACGTCGAACCTAGAGCGTCGGCCATGGCTCATCTGCGTGTCGCGGCGCGACGAGGCCACGGGTTTCATCCCCGACGCTTCGGCGGTCACGGTCTCACCGGAGCCGCTGACGAACGATGCCGCCCTGAGGCTGCTGGAGCTCGCAACCGATGACGCGCCCCTCCGCAACGACGAGCTGACCGCGCTCGTCGAGCGAGCCGACGGCAACCCGCTGTTCCTGAAGGAGCTGGCCTCGGTCGTTCGGACGGAGGGACTGGACGAACTCCCTGATTCGATCGAGCGGATGGTCGCCGTGCAGATCGACGCGCTGTCGGCCGAGGACCGCCGCCTGCTGCGCGCGGCAGCGGTCCTGGGGATGCGGGTCGACGAGCGCTTACTCGCCCACGTGCTCGAGACCGACGGTCCGACGATCGACCCGCACGTCTGGGGGCGGTTGGGGGAATTCTTCACACAGGACGAGCCGGGGTTCCGAAGGTTCCGTCACGCGCTGATGCGGGATTCCGCCTATGAGGGCCTCCCGTACCGTCGGCGTCGTGAGCTGCACGCTCGCGCGGGCGAGGCGATCCTCGCGGACGCGTCCGACGCCGATGAAGAGGCCGAGCTCCTGTCCCTCCATTTCCACAGCGCCCAACGGTTCGCCGACGCCTGGCGGTACTCGCTGATCGCCGGCGATCGTTCGAACGAGCGGTACGCGAACGTCAGCGCGCTCGCGTTCTACCGCCGGGCGCTCGCCTCGGCGAAGCAGATCGGTCTCGAGCGCGCCGATCGAGCCTCGATCCTCGAGTCGATCGGTGACGTCGAGTGGCGGATCGGCGCGTTCCGCGACGCCGCGGCCTCCTTCGCAGCCTCGAGGTCGTCCGTGCCGGACGATCCCATCCGCCAGGCGAACCTCCTGCTCAAGGAGGCGAAGATCCCGTACGGAGCGGGGAGCTACACCCAGGCGATCCGCTCGATCCGGAAGGGGATGCGGATCCTCGAGCCGGTGAACTCGCCCGACGCCGAGCGGTGCCGGATCCGACTGAAAGCGCTCGCCGCCGCGATCCGGAGCGACCAGGGCCGGCTGTCCGAGGCGGAGCGGCTGAGCATGGAGGTGATCGCCGAGGCCCCGGCATGGGAGCTGCGGCAGGCGGTCGCGCACGTCTATCAGACCCTCGATTTCGTGTACTTCCAGCGGGGACGTCCGGAGCTCGCGGTCTACTCGCCCAAGGCGCTCGCGATCCAAGAGGAGCGCGGCGACCTCTACGTGCAGGCCGAGATCCTCAACAACATGGGGATCAACGCCTACTACCAGGGACACTGGTCGGAAGCGATCGACCTGTACGAGCGCTCTCGCGACCTCCGCCTCCGGATCGGCGATGCGGAGGGCGCCGCGATGGCCACGAACAACATCGCCGAGATCGTCTCGGACCAGGGCCGGTTGAACGAAGCCGAAGGGCTGTTCCGTGACGCACTCCGAGCGTTCCGCGCCGCAGGGTCTGGGATGATGACGGGTCTCGCGGTCGGGAACCTCGGTCGCGTCGCGTCGCGGCAGGGACGCTTCGACGAGGCGATGCCGCTGCTCGAGCGCTCCGTCGTCCTCCTCCGAGACGTCGGCGACCACGCGCAGGCGATCGAGAGCGAAACGAGGATCGCCGAGCTGCTGCTCTTCGAGGCGCGCTGGGACGACGCGCTCGCCGCCGGGCGGCAGTCGCTCGCGAAGGCGGAGGGCATGGAGGGCGTCGGTCCACAGGTTCCGGCGCTCTATCGGATCATCGGTTACGCCCACGCCGGGCGTGGAGAGATGGTCGACGCGCGGGCGGCGTTGGAGGCGAGCCTCGCAACCGGAAGGGCACGCGAGGCCGAGTACGAGGTCGCGATGACGCTCCGCGCCCTGTCCGAGCTCTTCCCGCACGACGCTGCGTGGGATGCGTGGCGCGCCGAGGGCGAAGCGATGCTCCGCGAGCTCGGCATCGAGTCATCGAGGCCGGTCCCGATCGTCTCCGTCGCGGAGACGATCGGGACCGCCTCGAAGGCGTAGTCCGCTAGCCCGTCTTGCGGCCTCCCGGGTCGCCCGTCATGTACTCCTGCCACTGCATGTCGTTGTTGCCGTTCCCCGTGGACTTGTTGAGCCACTGGACCTTGAACACGCAGGGTAGGTAGTTGAAGTTCGGGAGCTTCCCTGTGCACCACGGACGCACCTGGCTCGGCACGCCGTCGAACGTGATCTGGACCGGTGTCCCGCACGTCGTCAGCACGCTCGGGTTCGTGCACGTCTCGACGAACTTGATGCCCTGTTGCACGGAGCCACCGATGATGATCGGCGCTCCGCAGTAGGTGCCGGTCGTGCAGGCGGTCGGTCGGACGTTCGGCGGTGTGAAGGCGTTCGGGTGTAGGTCGTACCCGGGGACGTTGACGACGGAGTAGTAGAGATAGGCGCACGGGTTCGTCGTGGTCCATCCCGTTCCTTCCGGGCACTCGGGCATCGGCCCGCCACCCTTCTTCGCCGATTGCGGGTTCAGGCACGACCAGTGACCCGTCGAGTCGAGGATCACTGCGTTGTTCCGACCCGTACGTGTGTCCGTCCTGAGCTGGAGACACGGGGCGCCCAGCTTCAGCGTGCCGACCGTCGAGTCGTACTGCGTGGTTTCGAGATGAGGCCTCGACAACGTGGCTTGCGTCGTCGGGTATGTCGACAGGACCGCCTTGTTGGCGACGACGTTGCAGTCGCTCGGGCTCACGATCGCGGCAGCCGTGAAGTCGACCTCGTAGCACGGACCCGTGCTCGAGGACGTCGTGAGCCCCACGTTCCGAGCGGCGACGAAGCTGAGCGTCGTCGGCGGGATCGACTGGTCGTTCGGGACGGTGCTGAGGCCGAAGACGGAGCCCGCATCGCCCGGCGCGTTCAGCGAGTACTGGCCGACGATGTTCTTGCACGTCGCCGCCGACGGGTCGCCGCCGGGACACGTACTGAGCGCCCCCTGCGACAGGCCGGTGTCGACCGTGGCCGAGCCGGTGGCGGGGATGAGGTTGTTGTCCGCCGAGATGTTCGGCGTCACGAACGCCGGCGCCGCGTCGCTATCGCCGACCGCGTTCGTCGCGAAGACGTCGAACCGATAGGTGGTGTTCGTCGTTAGCCCCGATACGACGTAGCTGAACGCGTTCAGAACGCCGTTGATCTTCGCGTTCGGGACGTTGTTGTTCGTGATGATCGTGCACGACGATCCACCACCCGGGCACGGGGTCGACACGACGTGGTACTGGGTGATCGGCCGACCACCGTTGGAGAGCGGCGCCGTCCACTCGAGGGCAGCGTCCGTCTGGCCGGGAACGGTGAACTGGATCACCGGCCGTCCTGGAGCCGTGTCGATCGTTGTGTCGAAGGGCCCGCTGCTCCGGCTGTCCGTGGTATTCGGAGGCGTCGTCGACGAGACCGTTGCGGTGTTGTGGTTCGTGTACGGGCCGGGTGCCTGATGAGCCGGGTCCGAGTGCGTCGAGTGACCAAGGGCCGCGTTCGCGTGCGCCGTGATATCGAAGGTCTTGGCCGCTCCCGACGCGAGCGTTCCGATCGTGATCGTCCCGTCGTAGGTGGAAGGGCATTCGGATCCTCCCGTGCACACGGCACCCGTGAGCAGGTCGGGATCCAACGTGTCCGTGATCGTCACGTTGTGCGCATCCGACGGGCCGCCGTTCGTGAGACTGATGTGGAACACGACCTTGCTGTTGTCGGCGTCCGTGTTGGCATAGATCGTGCTGGCCGGCGTGCCGTCCGGTGTCGACACGGACTTCACGATCGTGAGGTCGGACTCGGAGTAGACGGTCACGATCGCGGATGCTTCGTCGTTGCCGGTCGACTCGGCCGGCTGCGGCGTGCCGAAGTTGCTGATGTCGACCGTGAAGGTCACGGGTGTTTCGTCGGTCGGCTCGGCGCCGTCGCCGATCGACGGCGCGAGGTCAAGGACGATGTGGAACTCGTCCATGCCGTTCGGCGCGATCGGCTCGATGCCGGTGCGGTCGCAGACGATCGGGCCTTCGGGCGCCGCGCACGAAGCATCGGAGGCGTCCGCGTTGAAGGATGTCCCTGCGGGCACCTGGGCGGTGAGCTCGTAGCCACCGGTCGCGGTCGAGGGTCCGTTGTTCGTGACCGTCACGTCGTAGTCCTCGGCCGTCGAGCCGGCCACCGCATGGGGGTCGGGTGGGTCGCCCGAAGGCGTCGCGTCCAGGGCGACTCCGAGGTCGGCTTCCGCAGTCACGTCGTCGGTGTCGGTCGCGGAGTCGTTCCCGCTGATCGGGTCCGTGTTGTCGGCGCCTGAACTATCGACCGTTGCGGTGTTGGAGAGTGCGCCTGTTCCCGGGGCGAAGTCCGGAGCCACGTCGAGCTTGAGGTCGATGGGGAACGTCGCTCCCGGACCGAGATCATCACTCGTCGTGCACGTGAGCGTTCCGGCGTCGACCGAACATCCGCCCGTCGTGGTGCTGCCTTGCGTGTTCGCCGGGACGGCGTCCGTCACAACGATGCCGCCGGACACGGACTCCGTGCTGCTGTTGTTCTTCAGCGTGATCTGATACGTCGTCGACGTCCCGGCGGCGACCGAGTCGGCACCATCGGTCATCGACAACGATAGGTCGGCTCCCGTCGCGGCCTGCGCAGGTATGGCGGTCATGGCGTAGGTCATCGCGAGTGCCGCGATCCCGACGACGACAGACGTTGCACGTCGACGAGCCGGATGACGACCGAGCAAACCCCTGAAAGCGCTTCGCATGCGCCTTCCCCTCCCCTGGTGGCTCGACGGATGGAAGCTCCCGAGCATCCCCCCTCGCACCGAAGAGTGTCAATCGATAGGGCAACACCCGCGGATGGAAAAACGCTCAGCTAACGAACCGTTAAAGGATGGGCAGGTAACGCTCCAGTTCGTATGGGGTCACGTACGCCTTGAAGCCGTCCCACTCGGCCCGCTTGTTGCGTATGAGGAATTCGTGGACGTGCTCGCCGAGGACTTTCCGGAGGACGTCCGAGCGTTCGGCGAGAGCGATGGCGTCCGGCAGATCCTGTGGGAGCGAGGCGATCCCGGCGGTCTCTCGCTCCGCGGGAGACATCTCGTAGATGTTGTTCGACGCCTCGGGAGGGAGCTCTGTCTCGGCCTCGATGCCGGCGAGTCCGGCGCCGAGCATCGCGGCGAACGCGAGATACGGGTTGCACGCCGGGTCCGGCGAGCGGTACTCGATCCGCGTCGCCTCCTCCTTGCCCGGCTTGTACTGCGGGACACGGACGAGGGCGCTCCGGTTGCGTCGGGCCCAGCACACGTACACGGGAGCTTCGAAGCCCGGGACGAGGCGCTTGTACGAGTTCACCCATTGGTTCGTGACGAGCGTGATCTCCGGCGCCCGCTCGAGCAGGCCGCCGATGTAATGCTTCGCGGTCTTCGACAGGTGGTACTCATCGGTCGCGTCGAAGAAGGCGTTACGGTCGCCCTCGAAGAGGGACTGGTGCGTATGCATGCCGCTGCCGTTGACACCCGCGACCGGCTTCGGCATGAACGTCGCGTAGATCCCGAACTCCTCGGCGACCTCCTTGACGGTCAGCCGGTACGTCATGACGTTGTCGGCCATCGTGAGCGCGTCGGCGTACCGGAGGTCGATCTCGTGCTGCGACGGCGCGACCTCGTGGTGGACGTACTCGACCGGGATCCCCATCGACTCGAGGTACTGGACCGTGCGCTTGCGGTAGTCGGTCGCGACATCGAGCGGCGTCTCGTCGAAGTAGCCGCCTTGATCGAGGAACGAGGGGTCGTCCTCGGCCTTGAAGTAGAAGTACTCGAGCTCGGGACCGACGTAGAACGTGAAGCCGAGGTCGGCCGCCCGCTGCAGCTGGCGCTTCAGGACGCCGCGCGGATCGCCGTCGAACGGCGTGCCGTCGGGCTGGTAGACATCGCAGAACATGCGCGCCACCGGGTGCTCGGTCTTCCACGGGATCAGCTGGAACGTGGTGGCGTCGGGGACCGCGACCATGTCGGATTCCTGGATCCGGCTGAAGCCCTCGATCGAGGATCCGTCGAAGCCCATCCCGTCGGCGAACGCGCCTTCCAGCTCCTGCGAGGTGATCGTGAAGGCCTTCAGGAAGCCGAGCACGTCGGTGAACCACAGGCGGACGAAGCGGATCCCGCGTTCCTCGACGGTGCGCAGGACGTATTCGGCTTC
>Ga0075433_10001915_pt1 | contig 15657 bp, 12 predicted proteins | sample RhiMethybrSRZTD2_FD_75299 | JGI IMG/M metagenome (GOLD analysis project Ga0075433, IMG submission 75299) | Populus rhizosphere microbial communities from Tennessee, USA - Rhizosphere MetaG P. TD hybrid SRZTD2 | ecosystem: Host-associated > Plants > Roots > Rhizosphere > Soil | place: USA... | reverse complement strand
GGATTGCCAGGTCGAGCTTGGTCATTACGGGCGTCAGCACCGCTGCGTGCTGCGCTACCAGATCACGAGCACAACCCCCGACGACGATACGCCGCAGCACATGCTGGTCTATGGCAAAATCGCCGCTGATGGCCGTGGCGCACTCGCCGGCCCGGTGATCGCAGCGCTGCACGAGCAGGTGCTAAACCAAGGCCATCAGTTCAACATCCCGCGCTCGTTCGGCTTCCGGCCCGATTTGCAGCTGGCGCTATTCGAGGCCATCCCCGGCGTGCCGCAGGTGGCCCAGCTGCTCAAAGCGCGATTGAAAGGCCAGGAAACGACGCAGCCCGGCAAGCTCACGCTGGAGGAGTCGCTTGACGCCTGTGCCCAGATCGCAGCTGCCTTGCACACCTCGGCGATCACGCTGGGCCAGCGCCGCACGCTCGCGGATGAGCTAGCTGGCTTGCGCCAGAGCTTCGCGATCATGCGGCGGATCTCGCCCGAGCTTGGCGCGCAATTCCAGGATTGGCTGGAGCGAACAGACGCATCTGCCGCAGCATCCAGCGCGTTGAGCTTGTGCTTCAGCCATGGCGACTTCAGCTACACCCAGCTGATCTTCGAGGGCGCGCAGAGCGGGCTGGTCGATTTCGATACGATCTGCCAGGCCGAACCCGCGCTCGACCTCGGCCAATTCCTGGCCTACCTGCGCGTGGCCGTGCTCAAGGGGCAGAGGACAGCCAAAGCGCCCGCGGTGCTAACCGAGCAGCTCTGCGCGCGGTTCCTCAACAGCTATATCGCGGCTGCGGGCGAGCGGCTGGAAGACGAAGCGAGGTTACGCGCACGCGTGCCGGCCTACGAGATCATTAGCCTGCTACGCCTGGCGCTGCACAGCTGGCAGAAACTCAAGGGCAGTCGACTCGAATACGTCATCGCTATACTTGAGGAGCGTGTATCATGTCTACCGTAACGGAGCAAAGTCAGCCCCAGGCGAAAACCGTGTTGGAAGGTTTACAGCAACTCAGGATCTTGCCAGATTGGTTGCTCGCGAGTGCCGACGCTGAGCGCGTGCGTGCAGCACTCGTGCGTGGCATCGCCGAATTCGCTTCGGGCGCGCTGACACTCCAAGATTGTGATGTCAAGCGGGTGCGCTTCAAGAAGAATCGCTGGACCGCGATGTACCAACTCACCGTCGCTGGGCCCCAATCAGAGCCGCAGATCGTCCGGCTGCGCGGCACAGTTATTCCGCCGGGCCAGGACGAGCCCGCACGCAGCACGGCTGCTGCTGCCTTCGGAACGACCGGCTGGTACTCCTACCTGCCTGAGCTGCATGTGGAGCTTGAGCTACAGCCGCCCGACGAGGCGCTGCCGGCGCTGCCGCACCTGACCGATCCCGACGAGGCCCGCGACCTATTAGAGCGCAGCATCCGTGCGGGGTCTCCGGCATACAGCGACATGCGCATCGAGGCATGTACGCCCAAGATCATGCGCTACAAGCCAGGCAGCCGCTGCACCCTGTTGTACCAGCTAGTCTACCCAGCCGACACGGCACACCAGGACTGGCCCGATATCGTCGTCGCCAAGACCTACCAGGGCAATAAAGGCCAGAACGCCTACGACGGTATGCGCGCGCTCTGGGATTCGGCGCTCGCCGGCAACAGCGCCGTGACGATCGCCGAGCCGCTGGCCTTCGTCCCAGAGCTGAACGTGCTCGTTCAGGGGCCGATCCGCGAGGAGCAAACGCTCAAAGAGCTGATCGGCTCGGCGCTGCGCGTGGGCACGCCCGAGGCGCTGGCGGAGCTGAACAACTACATGCGCAAGAGTGCGTTTGCACTGGCCTTGCTCCACCAGACGAAGATCGGGATCGGCGAGCTGCGCACATGGGACGGCGAGCTTGACGATGTCCGCGAGGTGCTTGATCGGCTGGAGGCGGTCATTCCTGAGCTTGTCGGCGCGGCGACCCCGCTGCTGACGCGCCTGGAAGCGATCGCCGCCGAAAACCCAGCCGACCCGCCCGTGCCAACCCACGGAACCTTCCGACCCGCGCAGGTGCTGCTGAACAAAGGCCAGATCGGCTTTATCGACTTCGATGGCTTCTGCCAGGCCGAGCCGGCGCTTGACCTGGCGCTGTTCCTGGGCAAGATCCGCGATATTGGTCTGAGCGCATCAAAAGAAGACGAGGACGAGGACGGCGTGGCGATTGATCGCGAGGCGCTGCTGGCACGGCTGGCCCAGACGGAAACGATCTGCGAAACGTTCCTCGCCGAATACGAAAAGCATATGCCGGTCTCGCGGCAGCGCATCATGCTCTGGGAAACGCTCGACCTGCTCACGCTGGTCCTACACTCCTGGACCAAAGTCAAGCCAATACGCCTGAACACCAACATGCTGCTGATCGAGCAGTTTTTACACAATAGCGGGCTGTAGGATCAATACCCCACGTAGGGGCTGGGTATATCGTGCCCGTAGGCGCAAACGATGTCGGGCACGATATATCGTACCCCTACGATAAAACAATGAATGTAGGGGCACGATATATCGTGCCCGTAGGCGCAAACGATGTCGGGCACGATATATCGTGCCCCTACGATAGGCGAACCGGAGGTTTGATCGTGAACATCGCCGACGCACTATCCGGCAGCGCCGGGCTCGCGGGAGTCCAATGGGCGCTGCTAGGCCCAGAGCCGCGCGAGCTACTCCTGCACGAGCTGAGTGCGCTGCTGGAAGACCCGCGCCTGCCGATCGCTTGCGATCTGCACCGCGCGAAATATAAGCCCGGTCGCAAGCTCACGGCCTACTACGATCTGCGCCTTGGCGAAAACGGCGCTGCGCAACGCAGCCGCCCGATCGCAGTCACATGGGAACCGCCCGCGAACATCGGCCAGCCCGCTGCGCCCGAGCTTCAGCAATTGCAGGAGCTGATCAGCCAGCGCGGCCTGGCGACGCCCTTCCGCCGACTCGTTGGCGAGCTGCCAGCATGGGGCATGCGCGTGCAGATCGCGCCGCTCGACCTGCACTACCCGCAACTCGTCCGCCTATCCGACCCCGATCATGTGCCGGCGCTGATCGCGACCGCATACGCGATAGCCGCGCGCGGTCCCGCACCCGCGCCAGACAGCCGCTACACGATCACACCGATCCGCTACCGGCCCGGCCAGCGACACGTACTGCGCTATGATGCGCTGAACAGCGATCACGCTGGCGTCACATTCGCCAAGCTCTACAACGGCGACAGCGGCGCGCGCGCCTTCCAGGTGGCGACCAGCGTTGCCGACTGGCTGGACGAAGGTGGCCGGGGCATGTCTGCGCTGCGCCCGCTCGCCTACATCGGCGCGGATGGCGTCATCCTCTACCCGCAAGTCGTCGGCACGCCGCTCTCGCAGCAGCTGCGGCAGCCCGGCCCGGCGATAGCGCAGCATCTGCGCACAATCGGCAGCGCGCTCCAGGCGCTACACCATGCCCCATCAGAGCTGGTCGGCGAGCTGAAGACCAACAACTTTGCCGCCGAGATCAAAGCGATCGCGCGCGCCGCCGAGCACATCCATCCACTGCTGCCGGCCGTCGGAGCGCAGATCGACGCCATCCTTGAGCAGGCGCGCGCGCTCCACGAGCAGCTGCCGAACGAGCCGCTGACCTTCGCACACGGCGACCTCAAAGCCGACCACGTTTGGGTCACTGCCGACGGGCTGACGCTGATCGATTTCGACACCTGCTACCTGGCCGACCCCGCGATCGATCTTGGGAAATTCCTGGCCGACCTGCAATGGTGGTACGCCGCCTATGACCAGCCCGGCGCGGAAGCCGGCTGCGCTCAGGCGCAAGACCAGTTCCTGGCGGGCTACGCCGACTCCGGCATGTCGCCGGAACGCATCACGCGCGCCCGGCTCTACGAGGCGCTTGTGCTGGTCAAAATGACCGTGCGCCGTGTGCGACTGTTCGATCCCGACTGGGCAGCGCGCACGACGCGACTGATCGCGCACGCCGACGCGCTGCTCGCTCGGCTGGTGGCCAGGCACGGCCAGGCAACGCGCGCGCCGGCCTGATCCGCGCTGCCCGCCATGGTGCGATGGTCCATCGGGGCACGATGGATTCTGTAGGGGCTTCGCTCTCCCGATCGGTCTTGCTGTGCCGATGGTCTTATGGAGAGCGAAGCCCCTACGCCGCTGCCCACGATGTGTACGCTGCGCGCTGCCCCCACACCTGCCCCAACACCTGCCAGGGCCAACCGTGATGTACGGGCGGTTCGCGAACCGCCCCACCACCCGCCAGGGCGAACCGTGATGTACGGGCGGTTCGCTCTCGGCTATCGGCTCTTTTGGGTGTGACACACGGTTTTGCCGCCGTTCGCCTGACGATTCATCGTCAGGCTAGTATCGCTCAAGCCCGCTGAAGCGGGCTGCTCGATCCACGCCCGCAGCCCGCTTATGAACTTTGCCGAAATAATTGGGTAGCCCGCGAAGGCGGGCTTTGTAGATGTAGCCGGCGGGTTCAGCCGCCCGGCGTGTCGAGCGCCAAATACCTGGTTAAAAAGGAAATGTTCATCAACCGTGCGTGGCTTCTTTACGTGGCACCCGGCTCTTTTCGGTTAGTTGACAAGGCCCAGCGGCCAATGCTATGCTACCAGCGCCAATCAGATATATCTGGCCATTTCTGGCCATTTCTGGCCATTTCTGACCATCTCTGATCATGCCGCTACATTGCAGAAAACATAGCAGCTCCTCGGAAAGGCCAGGTCATGCCGCACTCGATCCCACGGCGCGGGCGCGCATTGCTCTTCTTATTGCTCCTGCTAGTGCTCAGCGGTGCCGCCTTCCCAGCGGCGGCGCGATCAGTCACCACTGATGCGGCGCTGATCGCAAACCCGACAACCCTTTCAGCCAGTATTCCACTCGGCCAGCGCCTGAATCGAACGATCACGCTGACCAACAGCGCCAGCTCCAGCGTGACCCCCGCGCTCTACAAGGCGCTGCCGCCGGCGGTGCCCGGCACATTCGCAGACGCAAACAATCCAAGCGGCCCAGGCCGTGTTCCGCTGCCCCAGCAAGCGCAACGGCTCGACGCCGGGCTGCGCGATGAGCTTGCGCGCTCGCCCGATGGCCGTGGCGATTTCCTAGTCTACCTGCGCGACCAGGCCGACCTGAGCGCAGCCTATGCGCTCGGCGACTGGGCCGCGCGCGGGCGCTACGTCTACCAGACGCTGACCGACTGGGCCACCGTCAGCCAGCAGAACCTGCGCCAGCAACTCGCGGCGCGCGGCCTGGCGTATCGTCCGCTCTGGATCGTCAATGCGTTGGTGGTCCACGGGGCGCTAGCCGACGCATACGCGCTGGCTGGGCGCGGCGACGTGGCGCTCGTACGCACGAACCGGATGACTACGCTGCCGCCCGAAACGGCGGGGCTGACCGTCAGCTCCGACCAGTGCAGCCCCGACCAGATCGGCAACCCACTCTGCTGGAACATCCGCAAGATCGGCGTTGATCGCGTCTGGCGCGACTTCGGCGTCACCGGCCAGGGCATCGTGGTCGCCAGCATCGACACCGGCGTAAGCTACAGCCACCCCGCGCTCGCCACCCGCTACCGTGGCTATCTTGGGCCGGGGCGCTACAGCCACGATTACAACTGGTTCGACCCACAGGGCACGCATGCGCTGCCGACCGACCTGAACGGCCATGGCACGCATACCATGGGCACAATGGTCGCAATTGGCGATGGCAGCACCACCCACCCCTCGGTCGGCATCGCGCCCGGCGCGCGCTGGATCGCGGCCCAGGGCTGCGAAGTCTACTTCTGCTCGGAAGCCGACCTGATCGCGGCGGCACAGTGGGTGCTCGCGCCAACGACGATCGTCGGCACGCAGCCGCGCCCGGATCTGCGGCCAATGATCGTCAACAACTCGTGGGCCGGGTCGGGCGGCGACCGTTGGTATGCCGGCTACACCGCCGCCTGGCGCGCGGCTGGCATCTTTCCGATCTTCGCCGTTGGCAACGCCGGCGGCAGCTCCGTGCAAACCTGCCGCTCGGTCGACTCGCCGGGCGATTATCCCGATGTCGTCGGCGTCGGTGCCACGGATGCGACCGACAACCTCGCCAGCTTCAGCCTGCTTGGGCCGAGCATCGATGGGCGGATGAAGCCGGATGTCGTCGCGCCGGGCACCTACATGAGTGGCCAGGGCGTGCTCTCGACGGCGATCAACGCCGACGGCTACATGGCATTGCAGGGAACCTCGATGGCGGCACCGCACGTCGCCGGGCTGGTAGCACTGCTCTGGTCGGCCAATCCGGCGCTGATCGGCGATTACGATACGACATACGCGATCCTGCGCAATAGCGCGCGCCGCCTGAGCGACACCCGCTGCGGCGACCCGCCCGGCGCGCCGAACAACGTCTACGGGAATGGGCGCATCGACGCCTACGCCGCCGTCGTGCGGGCGCGCGTCGATCTGCCCTGGTTGAGCGCGCCCGCGACGCTCCAGCCGATCGTGGCGGGCGGCTCGGCGAGCTTCGACATAACGCTGGACGCCGGCCATGTGCCAGGGCCTGGCATCTATCGCGCTCGGCTACAGATTTTCAACGGCGACCTTGGCCAGACACCCACAACGATCACGATCATGCTGAACGTCACGCCCGCCGCACAGCAGGCGACCGTAACTGGCCATGTCGTCAGCGCGGATACCAGCGCGCCGGTGCAGGCCACGGTTGGCGTGCGCGCGGGCCTGGGCGTGCCGACCGATGCCAGCGGCGCGTTTACGCTGACGCTCGCGCTCGGCAGCTACGATCTGGTCGCGAGCGCGCCCGCCTTTCTACCGGCCCAGCGCACGATCTCGCTGACCGGCGATCTCCAGCTGGCCGACTTCGTCTTGCAGCCCGACCAGCCGCAGATCGTCGTCTCGACGCCGCCGCTATCGATCAGCCTGGCGATCGCGCAGCACCCTAATCCATTGATCGCGCTCAAAAACAGCGGCCTGCGCGCACTCAACTATACGGCGCGGGTGGCACCGGATTACTACGGCGTCTGGCGCAGCGACGAGCCCGGTGGCCCGACCTACCAATGGCTCGATCTGCCCGCCAACGCGCCGATGCTGCATTTGGGCACCAACAGCTATCGCGACGATGTGCCGCTCGGCATCAGTTTTCCCTTCTTCAACTATACCTACACGCAGACACTGGTGACTGCCAACGGCACGCTAACCTTCGGCGAGCCGTTGCGCTACGACGGCGCTGAGACGCGCTGCCTGCCCGATGATCAGCTCTTCTTCTACCTGATCGCACCCTTCCGCGCCGACATCGATCCGGCGCGCGGCGGCAGCATGCGCTATGGCACACTGCCCGGCGGCAAAACCTTCGTCCTGAGCTACGAAGATGTGCCGCTGCACGACGGCCCGCTCAATGCGACCTACACATTTCAGCTCCTGCTGCACAACGATGGACGGATCGGCTTCCAGTATCGAACATTAGCGCCACTGCCGGATAAGTTGAGCGTGGGCGTCCAGCGCACACCACTTGAGCTACAGCAGATCGGCTGTGGTGCCGCAACGCCGATCGCCAATGGCCTGGCGATCGAGCTGCGACCACAAGATCCTGCGACCTACTGGATGACCAACAGCGTCCAGGCGGGCGAGCTGCTGCCCGGCAAACAACAGGCGATCGGTGTGCGGCTGACCTGGGTGCGACCACGCACACCATGGCCCTACCGTGGCAAGGTCGAGATCGTAAGCAGCGATCCAATTCGATCACGCGTCACAGTGCCATTCGAGATACGGATGCTGCCGGCACCCGCCGAGCTGAGCTTCCCGCTCATGCCCAATCGATCCTAGTAATATAGCATGACGACAAAGGCCCTTGTTCGCACCACAAAGGCACAAAGCGCACAAAGGCCCGATGATCTTTGTGTCCTTTGTGGCTTTGTGGTGAGCTTCCACGCGCAACGGACGGTGAATACGAGCAGGCGTATCGGCGGAGCATGCTATAATGGCGCGACCGACAACCCATAGGCGCGACGAGATCTATGTATCCGATACATCCTTTAACTGTTCACCTGCCGATCGGGTTGTTGCTGGGCAACGCGCTGCTGACCGGGCTCTATCTGCGCCGCCGCAGCCCCGCGCTCGAGATCAGCGCATTCTCCTGCCTATGGCTCGGCTGGCTCGCTCTGCTGCCAGCGGTCGCCGCCGGCACGTTCGACGCGGTGCGACAGCTCTTCGGCACGCCCACCCCACGTAACGATGCGCTCGGCTGGATCAACGCGCATGCGCTAGTCGGCATCTTGCTCGTTATTGTCTACTGGCGGGCCTGGCAAGCGCGCCGACGCCAGCCGACGATCCTAGATGACCGGCTCGCACGCCGCGGCTACCTGACCACGCTGATGATCGGCCTGGCACTGCTCGTGCTCGACGGCTGGCTCGGCGGGCATCTGGTGTACTCGCTGCGGCTTGGCGTCAATGCGTGAGCACATAAAGCAGCTTCCGTGAAACGTGAAACGTGAAACGTGATCGGGACGCGGTGTACGTTTCACGCTTCACGAAATGGGTGTTGGAGGATACCATGCTCGGCGCGATCATGTACTTTTTGCTCTGGATACCACTTCAGCTCTATCGGCGCGTCTTCTTGCGCTTGAACGTCGAAGGGCTGGAAAACCTGCCGCCGCCCGAGCAGGGGATGATCCTGGCCGTCAATCATCTCAACTGGTTCGACATTCCGGTGCTCGGTCTCGCGCTGCCGCTCAGATACCGCCCTTGGTGGGTCGCCAAAACCGAGGTGGTCTCCAATCCGCTGATCGGCTGGTGGATGCGCACAATGCTAGTCATCCCGATCCGGCGCGGCAAGCGCGATCTCGCGGCATTGGAAGCGGCCGAAGCGGCGCTACGGCGCGGCGGCACGCTGATCATCTTTCCCGAAGGGCATCGCAGCGATAATGGCGAGCTGCAAGAAGGGCACGGCGGCGCGATTCGGCTCGCGGCGCGCACTGGCTGCCCGATCGTGCCGATCGCGATCTGGGGGACCGAGGCCGGGCTCAACGGCGCGATGCGGCGCAAACCCATCCACGTACGCATCGGCGAGCCCTACTCGGTGGCGGTGACGGGTCGCAGAATCAGCTGGAGCCGCATGAACGAGCTGACCAACGAGATGATGCTGCGGCTCGCCGAGATAATGCCGGAGCAATATTGGGGATTCTATCGCGAGCAGATGCTAGCGACCCGCTGAAAGCTTCAGCGGGCAACGGCGCGTCGGGTTCACTCCTGCTTCCAGCTGCGAAACAGCGTGAGCAGTTCATCGCGAACGCTATCGGGAATCGACTCTTCAGGAAGTTTGCCAAGCGTATGGATGGTTTGCTGCATCTGCGCAAGATAGTTGCGACAGCCGGTACAGCCGGCTAGATGCGCCTCAATGCGTACACGTTCCCCATCGGGCAACGCCGCCTCAAGGTAGTCGGTGATCAGCTCGACCAATTCCTGACATGTCAGGTCATTCGATGTCATGCACTTTGACCTATACTTCAGACAAATAGTGTTCCAACGCTGCCCGCACCTTCGCGCGCGCCCGATGCAAGAGCACACGTTGATTAGTCTCGCTAATGCTCAGAACGTTACAGACCTCTTCGGACGTCCAGCCTTTGACATCGCGTAGGACAATCACGGTCTGCTGATTGGTCGGCAGCGTCGCAATCGCATCCTGAATATATTTGCGCGTTTCCTGCGCCAGGAAGCGGTCTTCGGGGATCGCGTCCCAGCTCGCAGGCCGCGCGGCCCAGTGATGCGCCGAGTGCCCATGGTCGGCGGACAGGAATCGATCAGGATCCACCGTCGGCTCGGATGTATCGTCGTTGGCATCCCCCAGCGCAGAGAAGGGCACGTAGCGGCCCTCGCGCTCGCCGCGCGTCCGAGCGCGGTTCGCCAGAATGCGGAACATCCAGGTTTGTAGCGACGAGCGTCCCTCGAAGCGATCCAGTCCCTGCAACACCGCCAGCCAGGTCTCCTGCACGACCTCCTCGGCGACGGCGTGGCGCGACACATAGATCATCGCTAGCCGAATCATCAGCGTGTGGTAGCGCTCGATCAGCGTGGCAAACGCAGCCTCATCGCCGCGACGCAGCCGCTCGATCAGGTGCAGTTCTTCCGCTGGTGGGGTCGATAAACGTTCCCCAACGCTACCACTATCCACTGCGCCCATACCACGCATTCTCCTCTCGGTGCATCCCCAGAAAACAGCATTGATCACGGCACCAAGAGTATACTGCGGCACGTTTCGAGCGTCAAACGACATATCGCGCAGCCTCTTTACATATACGAACGCATGTGCTATACTTGAGGCCCCAGGGGTATCGACGCTGGGCGGAACCTGGAGCTAGAACGCACAGTAGCTACGAGTAGATGGACCCTACGGTCTACGTTACACAGGAGGAACTCCATGTTTCAGCGGTTGGACGAGCTACAAACCGGCAGCCTGTATATCCTGACCGGGCAGGCCGGTGCCGGAAAGTCGCACCTCGCCAGCAGCGCCCGGCGCAGCGGCACACTCTGGGTGCTCGACACCGAAGGTGCTGCGCAGAACCTGGCCGGCAAGTCGGGGATTCACCGGCGCATCCAGGTCATGCAGTCGCTCTCGCTGCGCGCACTGGTCGACGCGATGGAAGAGATCCGCAGGCTCGGCAAGTCCGGCGACACGGTCGTACTCGACTCGATCTCCAAGGTTTTCCAGGCGATGCGCGCATATGCACAGCGCCGCGCCGGTGCCGAGACCGATCGCAAGACCGGCATTGGCTACGACGAACACGCCTCGGTCAACCGCAACATGCAGGCGGTCTACACCGGCTTGACCGAGCTGAAACAGGCCGGCTTTCATGTCGTGATTATCGGCCACCTCGCCCGCAAGTATCGTGCGCAAGACGAGGGTGGCCTGCACGATGAAGGGCTGCGCGTCCTTGCCGATGAGCAGATCGCCTACGAGGCCGACGCGATCCTGCTGGTCGAGCGCGAGGGCGACGAGCGCACGATCACGCCGATCATCAAGCCGCCACGGCCAGCGCATCTCAAGCTCAATAAGCACTACCCCGCGACCCTCGCGACCCTGTATCCCGATCTCGTGCCAGAGAGCGATGCCAAAGGCAAAAACACCAAGCCCAAGGCCGAGCCCGCGAAGGCGCAGGTCGCCCGCACGCCAGCCCCAGCCGAGGCCGACGAATCGCTGGAGGATGAACAGACGGATGCGGTCGAGACCAATGGCCGCAGCGCTGCCCCGCCGCGCGACCCCGCCGAAGCCGAGCGGCGCTTCTTCGTGCGCTACAGCGAGATCGTCGGCGGCGAGACATGGCCGGCCGTCCAGCGCTACCTCCAAAGCCGCGCGCCCAAGCCGACCACCGTCGAGGGCTGGATCGCCGCCGCCGAAGCCGTCCGCGATCAGTCGCGCCACGACTCCTCGCCCGCGATGGCAGCGTAATAGCTCTAGGATGTACACTGCATAACTTGATTCCTCCGTGTCTATGGGGTTTTCGCTCAGCGGGGCGAAACCCCCATAGACAAAGAATGTAATGTAGCATCCGCACGAGCACGTAACAAGCGAAGGAGCGTCATCGCGTATAATACGCGGTGTTACGTCTCTGGAGCATTGTCGATGCGCTATCGCTTACCACGATTCGGCGGTCCATTCCGACAACTCGTGCTCGTCCTCGCTCTGCTGCTCGTCGCCTGCGGTGGGCGCGAGCTGGCACCGCAACCCCAGCCGACACGACCGGTCGCTACGCTCTTCCCGACGATCGCAGCTGCCGCGCCGACCCCTGACGCCACGCTCGCCCCAGACACGGGCTGGCTGGCCGGCAGCGTGGGGATCGCCGTACGGCATATGCGCGTATCGGCAGCGCCGGACCAACCATCGATCCCGCTTGTGGTCGTGCGGATCGACCCGGCTGCGATCCGGCTGCGCGTCGGCTACACCCCTGCACAGCCGCGTGGCCTGCGCAGCTGGTTCGCCGCAGAACAGCCGCTCCTGGCGGTCAACGGCGGCTTCTTCACCGAGCGCTACCAGAGTACCGCGCTGGTGATCAGCGACGGTGCCACCAGCGGATCAAGCTACGAAGGCTTCGGCGGCATGCTCGCCGTCGCCGCCAATGGCAGCATCGAGCTACGCGCGTTGCGCGATCACCCCTACGACCCAAGCGAGCCGCTCACACAAGCGCTTCAATCCTTCCCCATGCTGATCTTTCCGGGTGGCACCCTCGCCACGATCAACGACGATGGGCAGCGCGCCCGCCGCACCGCCGTCGCGCTCGATCACGCCGGCCACCTGTTATTCATCATCAGCCCCACCAGCAGCTTCACGCTACGCAGCTTCGCGAGCTGGCTCAGCCAGAGCGACCTCGACATCGATGGCGCGCTGAATCTCGACGGCGGCTCCTCGACCGGCCTGTACCTCAAGGCCGGCGCGCTCGACGAGCAGATCGACTCATTGGGGCCGCTGCCGCAGGTGCTGCTGGTCGAGCCACGCTAGTACAGCTTGGCCTATATACCACGAGGCTGTAACCACCAAGACACCAAGGCACGAAGGGTTCGTACATGTATTATTTCCCCAGGCCACGAAGGTGGTCTTCGTAACGCTAGCCGAGGGCTTTAGCCCCACGGCGGTGGCATCCGCCCGGCGACTGAACCCGCGGGCTAGGTCTACAAAGCCCGCCTGCGCGGGCTCAACAGGGGAAGTTATTCTTTGATGAACCCTTAAGCCTTGGAGCCTTGGTGTCTTGGTGGTTAAAACTATCGGCCTATTTCAACCAGCGTATACGAACGAGCTACGCCGCGCCGGTGATGTCGCGCTTTCGGAAGACATACAGCGCGGTGGCGAGGAAGCTCACGCAGTACAGCGCGACGACCAGGCTGGCCTGTAACGGTGAGGGAAGCTGCGCCAGGGCGATCGCCGGAGTCGCTTCTTCGGGGCGCAGTCCGAAGGCGTGGCTATTGAGTTGCACCAGCGTATTAATGTTCTGCTGAATGGTCAGGTTGTAGATCGCCTGCCACAGGCCGCCGAGGCGCGCAAATGTGGCAAATGCGCCGAATCCAGCCTCGAATACCAGATAGAGCAGCCCGCCCGCGACTCCCACCAACAGCGACCGCCCGACGATCGTCAGGCACAGCGTCAGCAGGACGTAGGGCAGCAACACGTAGAGCGCGCGCAGGATCGCCAGCGGTAGCACGAGCAGATCGCTCGCGTCAATCACGCCGACGTTGCCGACCAGCGCGCCAAGTAGCCCGCCCAACGCCGCACCCAGCAGCAGCGTGATGACCATCGCAACGACGAGCAGCGCCAGCAGCGTGGCGAGCTTGCCGAGCAGATAGCGACTGCGGGCGGGATGCCGCGCAAGCTGCGTCCGTAGCGTGCCCCAGCTATACTCGCTGCCCATCGCCCCAGCCGTCAAGATCACCGCGAACACGCCGCCGAGCCCGTTGATATGGCCGAACACCGCGCCGAGCAGGCCGGGAAACACCGTTCGCCGCTGCCACTCGGCCAGCTGCGCGCCAAATGTGGCCTGGTCGCTCGCCAAGCCCAGACTCGCGGCCAGTTGCAGGAATACAAACTGTGCTAGCAGTTGCAAGACCAGCAGGCCCAGGAACACCGCCAGCAGCACCCACGTAAGCGGGCGGCGGGTCAGCTTAAGCCATTCGGCACGAATGAGGTTCAGCATACGCATCAGGTCACAGCTCCGCTATCCTCAGTTCGTGTCACCTCAAGGAAGAAATCTTCGAGACGTTCCTCGTAGCCCCGAATCTCGGCGACGGGAATCGCATGAGCAGTCAGCAGCGCGTTGATCTCGGCGGTGCGCTCAGCCGGCGCATCGAGCAACAGCGTATCGTCGCGCTGCTCGACGGCGCCGATCCACGCAACGCCGCGCAGCAGTGTGATCGCCTGCGCCGGGTTGCCGACTGTGCGCACCAGCACGCCCCGCCCGCGGCGCAGCAGCTCGGCCACGCTGCCCTGCGCGATTACACGCCCGGCCTTGAGGATCGCGACGCGCTCGCACAGTTGCTCGACCTCATGCAGCATATGGCTGCACAGAAAGATCGTGTGGCCGCTGTTGGCGAGCGTGCGGATAAGCTCGCGGATCTCGAGCTGCCCAGCCGGGTCGAGGCCGCTGGTTGGCTCATCGAGGATGACGAGCCGTGGCGAATGGAGCAGCGCCGCCGCGATCCCCAGCCGCTGGCGCATGCCCTGTGAGTAGACCTTGAACCTATCGTCGGCGCGGTCGGTCAGCTCCACCAGGTCGAGCGCTGCGGCAACGTGCGTGTCGGGCAGCCCACTGGCGCGCGTCAGCACACGCAGATTGTCGCGGCCCGACAGATAGGGATAGAACGCCGGTGCCTCGACCATCGCACCAACAGCGCGCAGCGCCAGCTCGGGCTGGCGCTGCACATCGTAACCCAACAGGATCGCGCGACCGGCGCTTGGGCGAACCAGCCCGAGCAGCATGCTGATCGTCGTTGTCTTCCCGGCACCGTTCGGCCCTAAAAAGCCGAAGATCTCACCGGCTCGCACCGCCAGATTGAGATCATCAACGACGGTGCGCGCGCCGAAGCGCTTCGTGAGACCTTCGGTGAGAATGGCATCAGCATCAGCATTCATGCGCAACTACAGCGTTGTATCCGGCGCTCCGTCAAACAGCGCGGCGACGGCAAGCGGCAGCGACGGCAAGCAATCGAAGGTCACGCTCCCCGCCGCATCGACGATCGCGGGCGCCCCATAGCGACCCGGCGCGGCGAGCCGATAATGGCGCAGCGTCCGCGCGCGCGGATCGACGATCGCATACTCCGGCACGCCCGCGCGGGCATATGCGCGCAGCTTGATCTCCTCATCATGCGCGGCGTTGCCCGGCGACAGCACCTCGACGAGCAGATCGGGCACGCCCCTGATTCGGCGATCGCGGATGATCGTGGCGTTCTCCGTCCGCACAATGACGAAATCCGGCTGCACCGGGTCGCAGCCCGGCATCAGCACGCCGATCGGTGCGAATATGCAAAAGGCGAGACCGGCATCTTCGGCTGGGGTACCAAGATAGCGAATCAACCGCTTAACAACCCACTGATGGAAGAAACTCGGCGCGGTCGTCATATACAGCACTCCGTCGATCACCTCGTAGCGATTGCCGTCGTCGGGCAACTGCTCCCAGCGCGCGTAATTCCACGTCGCATCGGGGGAGCGCAGGACCAGCTTAGGAATGATGATCTCAGTCGTCATGCTACGCCTCCTCGTTCGCCAGCTCCGCCTCAAGCGCCGTCTGCGCCGCCTGCGGGCTGGCCTGGCCCTTGGTCGCCTTCATCACCTGCCCGACCAAAAACTTGATCGCCGTGACCTTGCCCGCGCGATAATCGGCGGCGACCTTGGGGTTCGCGGCGACGATCTCGCGCGCCAGCGCCACCAGCGCATCGCCCGCGCCGATCATCGCCCAGCCGCGCTCCGCGACGATCCGCGCCGGCGGCTGGCCGCTGCGGAAGCTCGCCTCGAACGCCTCCTTCGCGATCGTCCGCGTGATCGTCCCCTTGCCGAGCAGATCGAGCACCTCCGCGATATACTCAGGCCGAAAGCGCGTCTCAGCCGTCGCGAGATCCTCGCCGGTGTCGTTGAGCAAGCGAAACAACTCGCCAGTACACCAGTTTGCGACCTCCTTCGGCGTGGCACCAACCTGGGCTGCGTCCGCGACGGCACG
>Ga0075433_10001914_pt1 | contig 15659 bp, 10 predicted proteins | sample RhiMethybrSRZTD2_FD_75299 | JGI IMG/M metagenome (GOLD analysis project Ga0075433, IMG submission 75299) | Populus rhizosphere microbial communities from Tennessee, USA - Rhizosphere MetaG P. TD hybrid SRZTD2 | ecosystem: Host-associated > Plants > Roots > Rhizosphere > Soil | place: USA... | reverse complement strand
TGGGCCTGGGCCAGCTCCTTGCGCACCTCCTGGGCCTGCTTCTGCGTGGCATACGTGACCCGCTCCTGCTCGGCCAGCTTCCGATCGGTCAGCGTCTTCATCAGCGCTTCGGGCGGCACGATGTCCCCGATCAGCGTGTCCACCGCCCCGACGTCGTATTCGGTGAGCGCGGCGGTGATGGCCTGCCGCGCTTCGCTCTGGCGGTTGACCCGCTCCTTCAGGAAGTCGATCACGTCCGACTTCTGCGCGGCGTTGCGGAAGTAGTTGCCGATCGTCGGCTCGAGCACCTGGGTGACGAGATTGGCCATGCTTCCAAAGCGTGCGATGACCTTGGGAGCCGCGTTGCGCGGGATGTGAATGATCTGGGACACGTCCAGGTTGAACGTGAAACCGTCCTGCGACCGCACGGTGATGCTGGACAGTCGCTCGTCCAGCTTGTGGGCCTCGGTCTTGCCGGTGGCCCAGTTGAGCACGACGTTGGCCGTCGGGACCAGCTCGATTTTGGTCGTCCGGTGATTGATGGGATACTTGCCGGGGTCGAGCGGCTCGACCCACACGCCCCGCTGCCCCTTGATGACCATGTTGCCATGCTTGAACGCCGCGCCGGTGACATCCTCCCCCCGCGACCCGACGTAGGAAATCACGACCCCGACTTGCGCGATCGGGACGACCGTCATGTCCACGACTTCCACCTGCGCAAACTTTGGATTGATGAAGTACCGGCCCGGCAGGAGCACCTCCTCCTGCAACCCCTTGCTCCCGCGGTGATCCACGAACGCCTGGGCATCCTGGAACGAGTTATGACCTTCAATCACCGGTCCCGCGATGTCACCGGACACCGTGGTGAGCGAAACGCCTTCCATCGTCTCCACGATGCCGATCCTGTCGGCAGGAATCTCGATCGCCGGACAGGGCCGGATGGTGAACAGGGCCGTATTGATGCGGTAGCTTCCCGGCGGGATCACGGCGAGCTGGGGTCCGCGTTCGCCGCCGTTGGACAGAAAGGCGCGAGCGTTCTGGAAGGAATCGCTCGACACCCGCTTGCCCAGCACGCGGCCGACCCCGATGGGCGCGCCATCCCTGGCTTCTACGATGCCGATGGACCCTTCCGGCAGCACCGCGAAGCGCTGCAGCGTGGTCGCGTACTGCCATGGCCACAGCCACCAATGCAGCCCCGGAGCCAGGGTATCCGCCTGGATGCCCGCCTCGCCCTTGAGCGCGATGATGCGGCCGTCCGGCAGCGTCTTGTTCGCCCCGACCAGGACGAACTTCTTGGTGACGATCCCGACGCTGTCCTCCGGGACGATGAAAATCCCGATCAGCCGCAACACCTTCTTGTAGGCGACCAGCACGATCAGGACCAGCAGTCCGACCGCCCCCCACCCGATCAAGCGCACGAGATCCAGGTCCATGCGGCACTCTCCCTCAGGCACACGTTAGGCAGCGGATGCGACGCACCCGCGTGCCTCGCTTCACGGATCGAGTAAAACGATCTCCTGAGCGGGCGCGGGTCAGGGGGGATAATACGTCGCGGAAGACCAATCAGCCGCTGTAACGAAATGCCCCGCCAGAGGCGGGGGCGAGTCGAGCGCGCTGCGACTCTAGGGCTGCCGGCCTCCGAGGGCCGCCTGCAACTGACGCAGCACTTCCCCCAGCCGGGCCAGGTCCGCTCCGTACCGCGCCCAGTCGCCGGCGCGCTGCGCCGCGATGGCGCTCTGATACAGCTGGACGGCCTGGCTGGTGAGATCTGCGGCGCGACCGGCGCCGGGCCGGGCGGCGGACGACGGCTCAGCCGCCACCGCGGCGGGGGCCGCCGCACCGGAGAACAGCCGCGCCAACCCGGCCTCGAGCGTCTCCTCCATCACGACCTGGTTCTGGTAGGCGACGACGACGCGCTTCAGCTCGGGAATGCCCCCGCCCTCGGCCCGCAGATAGATCGGCTGCACGTAGATGAGCGACTCTTCAATGGGGATGACCAGCAAGTGGCCGCGAATCACTTCGGAGCCGTGCTGGTCCCAGAGCGAGGTTTGGCGGGAGATCTCGGGATCCTGGTTGATCCGATTGACGATCTGGGCCGGTCCGTAGACGAGGCTCTGTTTGGGGAAGCGATACACGACCAGCTGGCCATAGTGCTCCCCGTCGTTGCGCGCCACCATCCACGAGGCCAGGTTGTCCTTGCCGCTCGGCGTGAACGGGGCCATGAGGATGAATTCCGCCTGGCGCTCCTCGGGCAGCCGCATCACGATGTGGCGCAGGAACGGATCCCGCTGTTCGGCCGACCGCGACAACACCGGCCTCTGCCACTGGTCCTCCCGGTGGTAGAAGATGTCCGGCTCCGCCATGTGGTAGCCTGCGTACATGTCGGTCTGCATCCGGAACAAGTCCTCAGGGTAGCGCAGGTGCGCGCGCAGATCCGCCGGCATCGCGTCGAGCGGCTGGAAGATGCCCGGGAACACCTTCGCCAGGGTCCGCACCAACGGATCGGCTGCGTCGGCCAGGTAGGCCGTGACGGTGCCGTCGAAGGCGTCGATCACCACCTTCACGCTGTTGCGGACGTAGTTCGTGCCGTCGGCGAGCGGCTCCGCGTAGGGGTAGCGGCTGGTCGCGGTGTAGGCGTCGAGGATCCAGCGGAGCCGGCCCGAATCCCCGACCACGAGATAGGGATCGCCGTCGAAGGCCAGGAACGGCAGCGCCGTGCGCGCACGCTCGCGGATGTTCCGGATGTAGAGCGCGCGGCTGTCGTTCGTGATGTCGCTCGACAACAACACCTTCAGGGAGCCAAGATAGGTCGCGAGCACGAGCCGGCGCAGCCACGAGCCGACCCGGACGCCTCCCGTCCCCGCGTAGGAGGCGTAGATGTTCTCGTCGCCCGAAGGGTAGTCGAACTCCCGCTGGTGGGTGCGGGCGAACACCCAGGAATCGGTGAGCTCGCCGAAATAGATCTCCGGGCGCGTCACCTGCAGCGACACATTGGACGCCGGCGGCAGATTCTTGATGAACAGGACCGGCAACCCCTCCGCCGTCACCTGGTTCACCGGCCCGAGGGTGAGCCCCATCCCGTGGGTGAAGGTGAGATGCTCGTTGATGAACGTCCGCGTCGGCAGCGAGGCCGCGTTCAGCTCGCGCGGTGAGAGCAGCACCTGCCGGTACTTCCCATCGATCCAGTAGCGGTCGTCGTCCACCGAGACGAAATCGTAGTAGGTGCGGATCTCCTGCAGCTGTCCAAATGTCTGCAGCAGCGGCTCGCGATCCCACAACCGGACGTTCAGGATGGTCGCCTGGTTCGCCTCGATGTCCCGGCTGGTGAGCTCGGACTCGCCGGTCAGGTCGCGCGTCACGACGTTGTCGAGCCCCCACGCGCGCCGCGTCGCGGCGATATGGAAGGCGAGCTGCGGCGTTTCCTTCACCAGCTCGTTCGGGGCCACGGCCAGCTTCTGGAAGATCGCGGGGTACAGGACGACGCCAAGCAGCGACACGCCAAAGTAGATCCCGAGCGCGAGCAGGGTGGCCCGGGCGAGCCGGTGGGTGCGGGTCCCCCACAGCACCAGCGCGCCACCCGCGACCGCCGCGAGACCGGCGAGCCGCAAACCGGTGAGAGTCGCATGGAGATCCGCGAAGCTCGCCCCGACTAGTGGTCCCGTCGTCGAATACAACAACCCCGGGACGCGAACGAAGTACACCCGCAGCGCCGCCAACAGGAACAGGAAGGCGATCAACCCGGCCAGGTGCCATTGCGCCGACGGCTCCACCGACACCCGGCGTCGCTGCGCGACGACGTCCTGACGCAGCACGTACAGCACGACGGTCGCGATCAGCGCGGCGATCGTGAGCACCGTGAGAAAGCCGATGGCGCTCGCCACCACCGGCAACGTGAACACGTAGTAACCGACGTCCTTGCCGAAGACCGGATCCGAAACGCCGAACGGCGTCCGGTGCAGGAATTGGAGTACGCCAAGCCACCCGGCCGTGGCTGCCAGGCCAAACAAGAGCGCCGGGCCGAGTGCCGCCGGCAAGGTCAGGCGGCGCAGCAGCTGCGTCACATCCAGGGCGGCCCCCTGGTTGAGACGAAGCACCAGCGGCTCTGGAAGAACGCCCCGCTGCGCGAACCGCAGGTTGGTATAGAGGAAGGCGAACGCCACGACGCCGACCCCAACCCCGAGGAGCGTCTTCGCCACCAGCCGGGTCGCGAACACGCGCTCGTAGCCCAGGGCTCGGAACCAGGGCCACTGCGCGGCGAGCGTGACCAGATTGGGCAGAAGCAGCACGAGGAGGACGACCACGAAGGCCCAGACGAGCAGGCGGCTACGGCGCGGTCGAGCAGGTCTCAGACGAGGCGACATGGGGCGAGCGGTCATGCGACTAACCTAACCCCCAAGCGTGATCGGCGACTCGTATGCCGTGACAAAGCTGGGGTATCACTTCTGCCACACCGCATATCCATCATTCCGCAGCTCGCGCGCCAGTACCCGCTCCATCCGCTGCGCCTCCTTGTACGGAAGCGGGTTCAACTCGGCGTAGAGATCGGGTCTCAGTCGCACACCGTAGCGGCGCACGTAACTGTTGTCCTTGACGCCGTAGCGATGCCGGTCGAACCGGATCGCGGGATCGAGACCCGTCATTCCGACATAGAGCGGCGGCTTGCGGGCGTCGTGGTGGGGATTGGCAGCGCGATACTTGGCGTGGCGCAGCACCGCCCGATCGAGCTCGATGACGTAGACGTGATGACGGGCGGGCATGAGTTGTACCAGGCTAACCCTCCCTCCGTGTCGATTCCAGGCAGCCTCGTTCGACGTATCCTTGGGCAGTCAAACCATTCATTCCAAGGCCGAGGTTAACCTACGGCGGCTACGGCGGCGGCCTGCCATCCACGAGCGTTGGCCCCGGCTGGATCTGATCGACGCGCCACATCAACCATCCCTGCGGCGTCCGAATCCACGACTCCCGTTGCACCACCGAGGTCCGGATTTCGTGGAGCGTGCCGTCGGGGAATCGCTGCTGCCGGACCGTCCGCTGATCGACCAAGGCGAGCGCGGTATCGCCCGAACGGAGAGGGCAAGGAGCGGAATCATGTGTAAGTTCGACGCACGCGACGACCGAAGGGTTGCGCGACTTGCTCGAGGAGGATCTCATGAAACCGAACGCGCTGTTACGCATCACGTCGCTGCTCACGGTCCTGCTCGCCACGCTGCACCTGACGAGCGACATCGTCGGCGGCGAGGTCATAAGGCCGGGAGGGTTTCTCACCGTCACGCTCATCCTGGTCGTCTGGCTATACGCCGCGCTGGTGCTGGCCGAGCGGCGATCGGGGCACATCATCCTCCTCGTCGGGTCGCTGCTGGGCCTCGGCATCCCGTTTCTCCACCTCAGTGGGCCGCGCGGTTTTGTCGGCCGCGACTTCCTCTTCGTCTGGACACTCCTCGCCCTCGGCGCTTCCACCGCCTTCTCCCTCATCCTCTCGGTACAGGGACTGTGGAGCCTCAGAAAGGGCCGCAGCATCCCCAAGTAGCAGATCCCTTCCTCTTATTTCCCCCTGCCCAAAAGCAAGCGAGCCTGTCATCCCTTCGCTACGCTCAGGGCAGGCTCTGAGCGAAGCGCGCGGAACGCGCGCGTAGCGAAGGATCTGCTTTGGGTGATAGGATGTCATCCCATGATTACCAGCCTGCTACTCCTCCTACAACTCGGCACGCCGCCCGTCTACGACCGCGTGATCCTCGGCGGACACGTGATGGATCCGGCTTCCCAGCTCGATGGGGTCCGCAATATCGGACTCTCAGGCGGTCGCATCGCCGTCATCACGACCGAAGCGATAGTGGGCCGGGACACGATCGACGCCCGCGGCCTCGTCGTCGCCCCGGGCTTCATCGACCTCCACGCCCACGGACAGGCGCCTGAGACCTATCGGTACTATGCCCTGGATGGGGTGACGACAGCGCTGGAGCTCGAGCTGGGCACGGCCGACGTCGCGGCCTGGTACCGCGAGCGCAGTGCCGGCGAGCTCGTCAACTACGGCGTCTCGATCGGCCACATCAAGGTCCGGATGGCGGTGATGCACGACTCCGGTACGCGGATGCCGGTGGGCGACGGCGCCTATCGCGCCGCGTCGCCTGCAGAGATCGCCGAGATCGCACAACGGATCGAGACTGGTCTCCGCGACGGCGCGGTCGACATCGGCGCAGGGTTTCCCTACACGCCCGCGGCTACGCGCGATGAGCTGTTGGCCGTGTTCCGCGTCGCCGCAAAGACGAAAACGCCCATCCACGTGCATATTCGCCCGAGCGTTGCCGGGCTCAAAGAAGCGCTTGCGCTCGCCGACGAAACCCATGCCCCACTGCACGTGGTGCACATCAATAGTGCCGGCCTCGCCGATACGCCCGCGATGCTCGAGATGATCAGAGAGGCGCGAGAGCGAGGACAGGACGTGACGACGGAAGCGTATCCGTATGATGCGGGAATGACGGAGATTCAATCCGCCACGATCCAGGACGTCTATAAGACTGCTCCCGATGCGCGCCTCGCCGAGTTGGAGTGGCCGCCGACGGGCGAGCGGTTGAATCGGGAGAGCTTCGAGCGTTACACCCGGATCGGCGGTCCCGTCGTGGTTCACACGAACACGGAGCAGATGGTCACCGTGGCGATCACCAGTCCACTCACCATCATTGCGAGCGACGCATACTGGCAAAACGGCTTGGGTCATCCGCGGACCACGGGGACGTTTGCGAGGGTGCTGGGCCGCTACGTCCTCACCCCCTGTCCCCCTCTCCCTTCGGGAGAGGGGGGACGATGCGCGGGGGTGAGGCTCTCCCTGATGGACGCGATCCGCAAGATGACGCTGATGCCGGCGCAGCGACTCGAGGCACGCGTGCCGGCGATTCGGCAGAAAGGGCGCCTGCGTGCCGGCGCGGACGCGGATATTACGATCTTTGACCCAGCGACGGTGATCGATCGCTCGACCTACCGGGAGCCGTCACTCTCGCCGATCGGCATTCAACACGTGATCGTGAACGGGGTGTCCGTGGTCGCGAACGGCCAGGCCGTCGAGGGCGTCGCGCCCGGCAAAGCGGTACGCGGGGAGGGACCAAGATGACCGTGCTGCGTGACCCATCGCGCCGCGACTTCCTGGCCGCGTCGGCGATCAGTCTCATCGGACTCGCGCTTGGCTCGCGCGACGAGGCACAGATGGAGAGTGATCTTCTCTACGTCGGGACCTACACCGAACGCACCCAGTCCGAGGGGATTTATCTCCTTCGCATGGACCGAAGCTCCGGGGAATTGCGGCGCGTCGGCTCGGTAAACGCCGGCGCGAACCCGTCCTTCCTCGCCATCCACCCGAACGGGCGCGTGCTCTACGCCGTCAACGAGCTCGAGCAGTACCAGGGGAAACCGACTGGTGCGGTGAGCGCCTTTGCAATCGAGAGGAATAGCGGCGCGCTTACCAGATTGAACGAGCAGCCGTCGGGAGGTGGCGCGCCGTGCTACCTGAGCGTGGAGCGAAGCGCGCAAGTCGTGCTCGTCGCCAACTATGTCGGTGGCAGCGTCGCGATGCTGCCGATCCAGGCCAATGGCGCACTCGCGCCGGCCGCGTCCGTGGTGCAGCACACGGGAAAAGGACCGAACGCCGATCGTCAGGAAGCGCCGCACGCCCACTGCATCCTGCCCGATTCATCCAACCGCTTCGTGCTCGCCGCAGACCTGGGCGCCGACCGCGTGTTCGTCTATCGTCTGGACCTGGACGGCAAGTCGCTGCGCCATGCCGAGGGCGGCGACGCGGTGATGCGTCCCGGCGCGGGCCCGCGCCACCTCGCCTTCCACCCCACGCTGCCGCTGGTGTACGTCGCCAACGAGCTCGATTCCACGGTCGCCACGCTGCGGTTCGACGCCGAGCGCGGCGCACTGTCTCCGCAGGGCACGAGCTCGACACTGCCGGCTGGGTGGACCGGCACGAATTACCCGGCCGACATCCACGTCGCGGCCTCCGGGCGCTCGTTGTACGTGTCGAACCGCGGCCACAACAGCATCGCGGTGTTCTCCGTGGCGGAATCCACGGGCGCGCTGGCGCTCGACCAGGTGGTCCCCACGGACGGCGATTGGCCACGCAATTTCAGCCTCGATCCCTCCGGGCGCTGGCTGCTCGTCGCCAATCAGCGCTCCGACTCCATTGTCGTGTTCGGGCGCGATCCGGAGACGGGCAAGTTGACGCCCACGAACCAGCGCATCGTGATACCGAGTCCGGTCTGCCTGCGGTTCTCCTGAGCGCCGCTGGCTCTTCCTTGACCACCCCCGTTCAGTCACAAACGCACGATCTCCGCCGCGTCATCGGCTTCGCCGGCGGCACGGCGCTCATCGTCGGCATCACCATCGGTGGCGGGATTTTCCGGAAGCCCCCTACTATCGCGGGGCTCGTCCCAGATCCGCTCGTCATCATGGGACTCTGGACGGCTTTCGGTCTGGTGAGTATCTGCGGAGCGCTCGCGGTGGCGGAGCTGAGCTCGCTCTTGCCGCGGCCCGGCGGCGTATACGTGTTCTTGCGCGAGGCCTATGGCGATGCCGCCGCGTTCGTATTCGGCTGGTTGTATGTCCTGGTCACGACACCCACCGCCGTGGCCGCGCTTGCCACCGTGTTCGCGGAATTCCTGCTCAACCTGCTCGGCATGCCGGTCGCCGCCAAGGCAGTACAGATGATCGCGATTGCCGCCATCATCACCCTGACGGGCGCCAACGTGCTTGGGGCGCGCGTAGGGGCAGCCGTGAGCGAAGTGACCACCCTGGTGAAGGTGACTGCCCTGGCGGCGATCATCCTCGGCGCGTTTCTGTTGGGCCACGGCAATCTTTCCAACATGACCGAGCGTGGCGTCGTCGAGGGCGGTGGACTCGCTCGCGCGGTGGCGTCGGTCTTCTGGACCTACGACGGCTGGATTGCCGTCAGCATGATCGCGGGCGAGGTCCGAGCCCCCGAACGACTGATGAAGCGGATCATCATCGTCGGGATGCTGGTCATCGTCACGCTCTACATCGGCGCGAACCTCGCCTACCTGTACATGATGCCGGTCAGCATCATGGCGCAGCAGAAGGAGGCGATTGCGCGGACCGTGATGACGGCGATCGCGGGACCCGCCGGTGGCGTCCTCATCCTGCTCGCGATCATGACGAGCGTGTTCGGCGCGCTCAACGGCAACCTGCTCGCCAAGCCGCGCGTCCCCTACGCGATGGCGCGCGACGGCCTGATTTTCTCTTTTCTGGGGGATACCCATCCGCGCTGGGCCACGCCGTGGGCGGCGCTCGTGATCCAGGGTGCGGTCGCGGTTATCATGGTCCTCGTCCTCAGGGACTTCGATACGCTCACGACCTACTTCGTGGTCGTCGAGTGGGCGGCGCTGATCTTTGCCGTCGGCGCGGTGTTCGTCCTGCGTCGCAAGATGGCTGACGCGCCGCGGCCGTACCGTACGCCTGCCTATCCGTGGGTGCCGCTCTTGTTCGTGGTTGGCACCGTCGTTGGCGTGTCGGCCATCGTCTGGGGAGAGATCCAGGTCGGCAATTTTTCGCCGGTCTATGGCCTCGGCATTGCGGCAGGCGGATTCCCCGTTCATTACCTCTGGAAACGATTGACGAGGAGCCCTTGAGAAACGCCATTCTGACCGAGCAGGCACCCAAGCCGATGGGTCCGTATTCGCAGGCCATCCTCGAGGGAGATTTCATTTTTGTCGCCGGACAGGGACCGATCAATCCGCTCACCGGGACACGAGAGCCCGGGGACGTGCGGTCGGAGACGAAGCGGACGTTTGAGAACCTGCGGGCGATCCTCCAGGCGGCGGGGTCGTCACTCGATCACGTCCTCAAGTGCAACGTGTACCTTCGCGACATCAACGATTTCGCCGCGATGAACGAGGTGTACGCGACGTTCTTCACGGCGCCGTTTCCGGCCCGCACCACGATTCAGGCGGGCGCGCTGCCGGGCGGCATCGCCGTCGAGATCGAGTGCATCGCGAGGAAAGCGCGATAATGGACGCGCTCGACCTCGACACCCCCGCCCTCTACGTCGATCTCGACGTCCTCGAGCGCAACATCGCGCGGATGCAGGAGCGATGTCGCGCGTGGGGCGTCGCGCTCCGGCCGCACGTGAAGACCCACAAGATCCCCGAGATCGCCCAAATGCAGCTCGATGCCGGCGCCATCGGGATCACGGTCGCCAAAGTGGGCGAGGCGGAGGTGTTGCCGGGCGACGATGTGCTGGTCGCCTATCCCCTCTTGAAGCCGAAGCTGCCGCGCTTGAGAGAGCTGGCGAAGACTCGAGCGCTGACGGTGGCGGTCGATTCCGCCCTAGTCGCTCGCGACCTCCAGGGGATTGCAACGCTGGTAGAGATCGATGTCGGCGTGGGCCGCTGTGGCGCGCAGTCTCCCGAACAGGCGGTCGTGATCGCGCAGGCGTGCTCGGATTTCCAGGGAATCTTCTACTGGCCGTCGTGGCTCGACGAGGCAGGGTTCCGGGCTGCGTGCGTCAAGATCGACGCCGTGCTCGAGGCGCTCGCCGCGGCGGGTTTGGAGGCGAAGATTGTTTCCGGCGGTTCGACGCCCGGGGCCGCGAAAACTCCATTGATTCCGCAGACCACCGAAATCCGACCTGGCACCTATGTCTTTTACGATGCGAACAGCCTCGCGGCGCAGCTCTGCGAAGAAGCGGACTGTGCGCTCCGCGTGCTCACCACGGTCGTCAGCACCGCAGTGGCGGGCCAGTGTGTGATCGACGCCGGGTCAAAGACGTTCTCGAGTGACCAGACGGTCGGTATCGGAACGTTCGGCCATTTCATCGGACGCCCCTGGACCATGCGCAAACTGAATGAGGAGCACGGCTACGTGGAGCCTCACCCCCTGACCCCCTCTCCCCTTCGCTCCGCTCAGGGCAGGCTCTCCGGGAGAGGGGGAACTAACGGTGAGTCCCGAGATGGCAATGCGCCACCAAACGTTGGAGAGAAGGTCTGGGTGGTACCGAGCCATGCTTGCGCGACGGTCAACCTGCACGACGAAATCGCGTACGGGCGGCGCGGCCGAGTGGAAGGAAGTTGGGCGGTCGCGGCACGTGGGAAGGTTCGCTAGAACCGCAGGTGACATCCTCTCAAGGGCGCCACGCCGGACGATCGAGATTCGTGAAATGGGGCAGGTCCATGACCAGACCATCAGCGACGCGAATGACCTGCAGGTGCTCGTTTGGCCCGCGGGCGATGATCCAGTCGCCCGCCGGGGACCAGTCGAACCCTTGATAGTAATTGACCCCGACGGGAGTGAGCTGACGCAGTCCCGAACCGTCCGGCCGGACGACCCAGATGCCCTGCCCCTGAATCACGTACCCGATCAGTGAGTCATCGGGCGACCAGTGGGGCGTCAACGCAGACGGCGCCAGGGAGTCGACGACGCCCGACTGGACGTGCAGCAGGAACAGACCGAGCAAAGGATAGCAGCACCGATTGCTGGCGTACGCGACGAGCAGCCCGTCGTTGGTGGGAGCGGGTTGGCCGTCCGAGTTATAGGGGTCGATGACCGGACCGACGCGGGCCGGACTCGTGCCGTCCGGCCGGACACGCCAGATCGCCTGATTCTGAATGTCGGGGCGCCCGCCGAAGTAAATCCACTGGCCGTCACCGCTGTACTGTGGCCGGTACTCCGACAACAAGCCGGTTGAATCCGTGATCAGGCGCCGTGGCGCCGCGACGAGGTCGGAAACAAACAGCCAGGAATCGTAGTCACTCGACGAAAACACCAGCGTATCGCCACGCGGATTCCAGTCGACCCAGGCCGCCGCCCCCACCCCCGGCACGGGGCGATAGTTGGAGCCGTCCAAATCGACGATCGCGATTCCGGTGGGCGAAATCGCGGCGATGGTCCCTTGCGGCACCACACTCACCCAGCTCGTGTCGGCGTGCCCGGCCGCGTCGCCCACGCGCACGCGGGCTCTGCCCGCCGTTACACCCGACACGGCACCATTCGCGGACACCGTCGCGGCCGCGCTATCGCCTGCGAACGTGATCGCGTCCGCGCGAACGTTTCCGTACCGGTCGCGTACACTGACGCGCAGCGCGAACCCGCGGGAGACGGCGAGCGCGGTATCCGCCGGCTCGCTCACGACGGTCACGGCATTCCCGGGATAAATCGTATAGACCGCGGTGTCGCGCAGTCCCAGGACCGGCACCGTGATCTCGACACCGCCGGGGCCGGCCCTGGGACCCAACGCCACGAGCACTTGCGCCCGGCCGTCGGCGCCGACGGTATCGACACAGGCGATGAGGAGTGGCTCGCGGTCGAGCGGGCCGACGGTGACCGTTGTCGGCGAGACCGGACGATTGTCGATCGGCAGGCCGGCAAATCGCACGACGGCGCCCCGGGCCGGGAGGCCATTCACCAAGCGAACTTCGACGATCAGCGCTTGCGCCGGATGGGTGTCAATCGTGTCGGCGACACCAGCGCCGGCGACGATCGTGAGTCCCGCCGGACCGAGGCCCGGCCCGGCGGGCTCGCGGCAGGTCAGCGCCGCCAGAGGGACAGCGAGCGAGAGTAGCGGGGGCACCACTCGCCGCACAGTTGAGAACATCTGTCGACCAACCTCGATCAGCGGAAATCGGAACGGCGGGATTTGCACCCGTGACCCCTGAACGCCATTGATAATAATCTGCAATTTGCAGGCCGCGCCACACTCGCCAAGGGCATGCCAATTTGCGCGAGTCGCATTCATCCCACCTCGAAATAACTCAGGTTGCTTCGCGATTTCCGAACTAGCTTATTTGCACGGTGACCAAGGATGAAGTGATGTGGTCCCCGTGAGGCTGTCCGTCCTCGCCGCCGCCGTACTCGTTCCGTTCGGCTCAATGCGGGCGCAACTCCCACACCCGGCGGTCCGCCTCGCCGCCGGATTCGGGGTCGATACAGCCGGAGTCCCGAATCATGAGATCTTCACGCTCTGGCGCGCCTATCTCTCCGCTCCCCCAGACTGCGGGCGTCCCAGCGCCCTTTGGTCTCGCGTGGAACAGCAGACGTGGCCTTCTGAGGATCTCTTGTGTACCTACGTCTACCAGGGTTTTACGAATTTCACCCTCGTGCATCTTGCTCCTGCGATAGGCCTGGACAGCACCTATCTGATTCGCACGCTCGTCGCCACTGTCGCCGACTCTTCTCAAGACGTGAAGCCCCTGGCCCTCTACCGCGTGTATGCGACGCGCGAAGGCGGGCGGTGGGTCCTTGCCAACGCTCTCCCCCGCGCGACGCGCGGCTGGAACCACGAGACGATCGGGCGCATCACGTTCGTGTTTCCCCCGAATCGGGCCTTTTCACGGTCCCGGGCTGAGCAGACCGCGGGTTTTGTCGACTCCCTCGCCAGCGCGTTTGACGTGCAACCCCCGTCCGGCATCCGATACTACTTCACCGATGACCTCAGCGAGACTCTGCGCGCAGCTGGTCTTGAGTTCTTTCCGCTTGGTTCCGACACCGTTGGGGGCAGGGCCCAGGCTCCCAATCAGCTTGTGTTCGTCGGCTCCTCGAGCAATGGCGAGGGGTATCGGCATGAAGTCGCCCATGTCGTGCTGCAACCATTTTTGGCGTCGCTCAAGAGTGCAGGGCTCGTGCAGGAGGGGTTGATGACCTGGGTGGGCGGCTCCGCCGGTCTCGATTTCAAGGATCTCCTCACCGGTCTCAGACGCTATCTCGATGCGCATCCCGATCTGACGCTCGAGAGTATCATGACCGACCCGCCGCCACGAGAAGGAGCGCTGGACGTCGGCTACGATGGCTTCGCGGTGCTCTGCAAGATGGTGTACGACGCTGGCGGGCTTCCGGCCATCCGACAACTGGCGGGTGCCGGCCGTGAACCGCGGGGGGTGCTCGGCGCCGCCGCCCGCCTTCTCAAGGTTTCTGAGGGTCAGCTTGATGAGCTATGGCGTCGCCGCGTGGGTGAATTGGCGCGCTAGAATCATGGCGCGCGCTCGCGGATCAGCTTGTCCCCACAAACGCGAACGTCAACGCGTAACGGAGATGATCACCCGCTGATAGCGGGTCAGCGCCGGTGATCCATTGTCTGTCGCCTCGAGAATCAGGTGGATCGTCTGTCCCGCGGCGGCGTCGGCGGGTATCTGCATGTTTGTGGCGAGCGCGGTGGGGTTTGAGAGCGTGACCTGCCCCGGATAGCTGTCCACATCCTTCCACTGCCACCACCGCACCGCCACGGCGTTCCCGTCGGGATCCGATACCGCCCCCTGCAGGCGTATCGTCTCGCCCGCACGAGAGGAGATCCGGGAGCTGCCGCGAATCGTCACGCGGGGCTCATGATTGGCACCGGCGTACGTCGGGGTCACCGACCACAGCAGGCGAGCGGCGAACCCGTTTTGCGCCGCCGGCGTGAAGTTCGGGTCCGGCAACGGTGGTCGTGGACGGGCAGCGGCCAACTCCTGCAATTTGAGCAGGTCGTCGTACGAGTTGATGGTGATCTGCGGTAGCGGGCTCTGACCAGTTGCCGCGGTCGCTGCACTGGTCCCAAGTCCCGCCCAGCCGCCCGGGGTGGCGGCTTCGTTTCCTTGCAGTCCGTTGTCGATCAGGTTGAGATAGGTGAACGTGTCGCCCTCACCGAGGAACGATCCTTTGGCGCGCGGCGGCGTCCAGACGATGTAGCCCATCGCCTTGAGCGAATCGGCGCCGTAACCCGCGAGGCCCAAGTAGTCGAAGATGTCGCCCTGCACCATCTGCTTGCCGTCGCCCCACACCCGGTACAACGCGCCGAACGCCCCGCGGCTCGAGATATTCGCCCGCGTCCAATCGCGGCTGTAGTAGACCGAGTCCTCGGCGCTCACTGTGGCGTGCGCCTCGTAGCCCAGCGCGACGCCGCCTACGCCGGCCGGGAGCAACCTGATGTCAGGCCAGTTCAGGCGGGTGTAGGTCGCGTAGGTGTCGTCCTGATCACCGGAGAGCGAGAGAATCGCTTTGCGCGAGACTTTCTGAAAGACGGCAGGCCACACTTGCGTCCCCCGGTACTGCTCCTCGATCGACTTCAGCGCCCGCGCGATAGTGCTCTGTCCACCCCATGCGAGGAGGTACACGGGGCCCGGTTCGTCGTCTAGAAGCAGCGCCTTGATCAGATCAGAGCCCGGCGTGTCCTTCGAGATGTCCCCGTCGAACTCGACGTTCCCCCACCGGACCTTCGACTGCAGCTCGCTGGGGATCGGGTAATTCGGATTGTGCACCCGGAGGTTCGTGTATACCTGTGCGTAGGTTGCGACGGCGATGTCGATAAAGTGCTCGTCGGCGGCCCAGCGCCACGACGCGCACGGACACAGGTCGAGTCCCCAGCGCGAGTACTCGCGGTTCGGGACCGACAACTTCCTCCCGGTGCCATCGCCTTTCCAGTGGTAGCCGCTCGAGGCGTAAATGAGCCCTTCGGTCCGAAAATCGGAGCTGTACAGCAGATAACGGATGAGGGAGTTCGCGTCGTCCAGCTCGGGGTCCGTGGTGACGACGACACGAGGATGCTGTCTGGCCGAAACGTCAGGTCCACTCTCGATTCGTGGAGATCTTGTCGCGCAGCCCGCCAGGGTTACCACGAGAAGCGCAAACACCCTGGCGGTGGTCATCTCGTGTTCGCGAGCCAGGGCGTGCCGCGGTAGGAATCCGCCACCACCCAGGCGCCCGCC
>Ga0075433_10001913_pt1 | contig 15660 bp, 14 predicted proteins | sample RhiMethybrSRZTD2_FD_75299 | JGI IMG/M metagenome (GOLD analysis project Ga0075433, IMG submission 75299) | Populus rhizosphere microbial communities from Tennessee, USA - Rhizosphere MetaG P. TD hybrid SRZTD2 | ecosystem: Host-associated > Plants > Roots > Rhizosphere > Soil | place: USA... | reverse complement strand
ACCTGAGCTAACAAAAGCTTTTGCGCCAGCCAAAGCGGCGGCATCAGCAGCCCTTTGCGTGTCACCTTCAGAGACGTAGAGAGCAACGATGTCGATTGCAAGAGCCGACATCGCAAGTATGGCCATGAGCGAAATAGCGACGATCAAAATTGTGACGCCGCGCTCTCGTCTACATTCAGGCCTGAACGCGCTACAAAATCGCTTTCGTTGTTTGGCTCTGAAAACCACTCTAGTGAAAATTGTCTGGCCTTTGAATTCGGGTCTTACGCTATTAGCGATTGATTATAACTCCGCATCACGCATCGTTTGCACATCTTTTGGTCAGATGCTCTCCAGCAGCCTGTAGCTGAAGTACCGTCCAAGTAGCCGCCGAAGCCTCTGATTGCGTTACCCGAGAGGTTTGTAGAACTCACGGGCGAGTGGATCGTTTCCATTAAGAAATTCGTTTCCGAAGTTCGAGTCCCTAAAAAGGGTGCCGAATAGGTGATTTCAACCACTCAGTGCACCAGAAACTGGATTGCGAAGAAGCGTTGCCCGTCATTTGATCACTATTTTTTAGTGCACGACCAAGTTTCCACCTGTCAAATTCTGTTCCAGGGTTGTTGTCCCGCTCCAGTTGCTGGAGAACCACATTGTTCCGTCCTTACTCCAGGCAGTGATCCCAATGGTGTTGTTTGTTCCGGGGGTCTGATTACCGGTCATGACCACTTGCACTGTTGCGTTTCCATCAATCGAGATAGGGCTGAGCGGGTTCGTGATGTCTTGAATCTTCGCCTTGGCAATGAATGTTGCATTATTCGTTTGAACCGATGATGACGCTATTGAATTCCCTTTCACCTGATATACGTAAGGTGCGGGCTTCGAGCAGTTCAATCCTTGAACACAGTTACTGCTGCGGACAATAGCATTGACGTTGCCCTGCAAGTTGGTTCCACCGGAATTATATTTCACGTTGAAACCAAAATTGTTATGGGAACCCTTGGTTCCGCCCAGGAGTCCAGCGGGATTTTGCAGTACGAGATAGCCACCACCTGTGATGAAATTCGTGGCCAATGGCTCCGAAACTGTTATTAGCGCATCATCGGCAGAATTGTTCCGCGTGTAATAGTTGCTAACGATGATCCCAACCGTGAACGACCGCGAGTTTAGCGTTCCAAGGCTTACGTTCCAGTCATAGCTAGCGGTACCTGTGGTTGTATCGGTGCTGCTGACTAGACCGACCGGAAGATTCGAAGCAATAATGACGCCACTCTCGCGATTGATGAACGTTACTTGGGCATTGCGTATGTCACCGGGAGACGGATCATATGCAGGATCGCCGCTCACTGCTGAAATGTCCTGAATGGTGGCCCTGAGCGTTACTGTCGCGGTGTTGCAGGTCGCACATGCCGTGCCGACAAAGAATGCCCCTGTGTAGGTGACGCCGGAATCCTCAGGATTGGTGCTTAGAGTATTGGAGGGGTTCATCACGGAGAAATTGGGATTAATAGCGTTAAAGACAGCGGTAACGGTGTGACTACCGGGAGCCATTTGCCCGGTCGGTGCTGCCCCGAAAGGAGTCGGTTCAAGCAGAGGAACGTCCGCGAGAATACCGACAAGTCCCCCGCCTCCGTTTGTCTGCAGGGTTGCCGTCCCCAGCAACTGACTACCCATATAGAATGTGACGCTTCCAGCAGCTGCGGAACCATTGATGGCACCCGGCGTTATCGTGGCAGTGAACGTCACCGGATCGCTGTACTGCTGCGATGAGTAGTACGGAGATGTCGTGACCGTCGTAACTGCCGGGTACTGAGTAACCGTGATTGAGGTTGTCACAATACCCCCGGATAAGTAATCGGCGCTATCAGTAGGTGTGAACGTTGCCGAAAGCGTGTATTTCCCCACGTTCAGCACCGTTCCGCCTCCCGGTGTATAAGTGAAAGTTCCCGGCACGTTAGCTGTCGCATCCAGTACACTACTCAACGGTGTCCCGTAGACGATGCTGGCTGGAGCCGCCCAAGAAAGGATCGGAGTCGCCTTGGCGATGTTGAAACTTTGCTGGAGCTTAGGCGCAGCCAGATAATTAGAGTCGCCGGATTGCGCGGCAGTAATCGTGCAGGAACCCGCCCCAGTGACCGTTACTGCATTCCCACTGACCGTGCAATTCCCGCTCGCGCTGAAGCTTACAGCCAGACCTGACGAGGAGTTGGCGCTGATTGTGAATGGAGGATCGCCATAGGTATGGTTCGGGATCGCACCGAACGTGATGGTTTGTGACGCCGGATTAACGGTTATGCTCACGTTTGCTTGTGCACTGCTGTAATCAGCCGAGTCGACAGGGGTAAAGACGGCGAGCAGCGTCTGCGTTCCCGCACTCAAGACCGTTCCAACGGCTGGGGTGTAATCGAATGTACCGGCCACATCCGCTATGGCGTTCAATTGTATAGAGCTTAGGGCGGTACCGTAGGTGATTGCTGCTGGAGTTTGCCACGTAATGGTCGGGATTGCCTTATCGACAGTCAGCGACCCCGTAGCCGAACTTGCCCCAAACCCGTTCTGTGCTGCATAAGAAGTCGAGAGGGAGTGAGTCCCCGTACTGGGAGTTGAGATCGTGAAAACGCTCGACGCGCTCGTGCCAACTGGATTGGAAAGTGGTTGAGTAATTACTGCACCACCATCAACCGTCAGGGAAATATTGCCACTCGGAGGATTGCTTCCAACATTTGCTGAGACGGTAGCAGTAACTATGCCGTCGGCTCCAAAGCTAATATTTGGTGCGTTTAAAGAGGTAGTAGTTGCAGTGATTGGTTTCCCACATTGCGAGGGATAGGATATTACCGAAGTTGGTCGTAACGCTTGGGCAACTGAACCAACGGCAGCGAAGCTAACTGCACCTGTAGTATTAATCAGCATCGAAAGCGGAGCGGCTCCATTGTCCCCTCCAGCGAATACAAAGCTATTATCTGAACCTGTCGTGACGCTTCTTGCGGTGTACGGGACTGCAAACGGAGCACCGAAGATCGCCGTCAGACTGCCATCACTATGTACGTCCCACGCATCGACGGATGGCCCTGTACTGGCGTAAAGGTGCAAGCCGTCCGGTGTAATAGTCACTGCCTGGTTGTTAAATCCTAGTGAGAACGGTGATCCGGGCAGCGATGTGAGCAAGCCATTTCTGTCCACCGAGTATCCAGCCACTGCATTCGTCACACTTCCAAAGTACACTCTGCCCGAAGTACAGGGAATCGCAGCATCTGTTGGCACGGAAAGTGAAGCTACTACGGGCGAACCAGATGCCCACGCGATCTGTCCCGTCGTGTCGATGGTGGCAATCGCCACCTCATTTACTACAGGCATGGCAAATGCCGCGAATTGCCCGTTGGCAGCAACCGCAAGTCCGTCGACCGGTGAAGGTACGGAAAGGCTATTTATCAAGCTCAAGGAGCCACTGTTCCCGATCGAATAGGAGGAAATGTAGCTTCCGCCGGCAGCAATTAGGAACTGCCCATCTCCTGTGATGCCGAGTGAAATGCCGAGACCACTACCGTCTCCGCCAGGCACTGTAGTGAGAGAATGGAAAGTCAGTTCACCCGTAGTTGGATCAATCGAAAATGCGGCGATCGTACTGCTATTGCTCGCGTACAAAAAGCCATTAGGGCTTACGGTAATGCGTCGGCTGGCAAAAAATCCTCCGTTACTTCCTGCTCCGTTCGTTGAGAATGGAGAGTTTGCAAGTGGCGCGAGTGCTCCGGAAGGTGAGACTTCAAAACCCCAAACCGCATTATTACTCGTACTAGCATTCACGTACACATAAGTTTGTGCACTGGCGGGAGTTGCAAGTGCAAATAAGGCGACTGCACAAATGATAGTCAAAATCGATGGAAGTGGGCTCATCGTCATTCTCTGGTCTTAGGGGCCTACTGCGCTGGCTGAGGTGCTACTGCGAAGATGTTGTCTTTAGCATTGCCGGAAGCATCAGTGAAATCGATGGTGAGCTGTGGCACACCGCCATTCTGCCAGGAGTCATAAAGGTACTTAGGAATCGTCAGCGACTGGGCCAATGCCAGGCTGGTGTCGCCATTCTTTATGGATACTCCAGTAAACTGAACGTAAGGGGGCTTGGCCACTAGGGTATCAATGAGCGAGATCGTCGCATTTTCAACGTCGCTGCCACTATTGTTCGTTACTTGAGCGGAAAAGTTCAGTTGTATTTGGTTGCCAACCGCTGACACATTAGAGGTTTGGTAATAACCGCTAAATGCGGCGGACGTTTGGGCAACGCCGACCACAGTAGGAGCTAGCAGAAAGCATAGTGCCAAAAAAAGGACGTGTTTCATTTTTGATTTTCCTTTCGCCATTGCTTAGTCGTGTCTGGAATGGTTTGTCACACTTATCGCCCCAAGCACCCTCTTCCCGCACTCGGCTTTGTTGACGGGCAATTCAGACTTAAGCGAGCGGCTTTTCCCAAATGTCAGCCGAACCGAGCAACCCATGAGTTCCCTTTGGATGGGCCGAATATATCCGGACCAACACGAAGTTTTTCTTTGAACGTGAAATGTTGAGGAGCGGCTGGTTTCCCCAAGCGGTTGCGAACTAGAAAAATGCGGCCTATGGGATTATCTCTGCCGTGAGACCCCACGCCTTTTCTGTAGGGAAGGACTGCACAAACAAGACGAACCATATCCAGGCCGCGAAGCCTGATTGCGGCTTTCACAATACTCCAATCTGGCCCTGTGCGATCCTGTGCGACCTTGTGGAAAGTAAGCACCTCGTCTCCAAGTGAGGAAGTGTTTTCCATAAAGCCGGGGCTGTCAGCTATTGATCGGTGGCCGTAGTTTCCACGTTGCGCAAATCCACTGCGGCTTACGAATGGATTAACGCCGACTGCTTCGAAGTCAGCCACCATTTGAAGCGGTAGGCCGCCGTTTTCAAACCAGAATCACTGCAAGCATAACTGCGTACTCAGCAATGTCCTGGCCTTCTTGGTTGCTCCACAAAATGTGAACGAGCCTCTCCATTTGGTTGTCTCCTAAGTTTTGAGACACAGAATGCCGGAGAGCCACAGATTGCATTGGAGATAAGAGAAGCAGGCGGTTGCGAGAACTTCTAGGGTCTAAAAGTATTTTGCTCTCAATCTGCAGCGAAAGTCAATCTTCCTGCTGCCCGATTCTCTTTAGTAGGTCTTTTACATCGAACTGTGGCTGCAGGAAGCAGTCTGCAAATGTGTATCCGCCCTTTGGAGTATTCTACTGGCCACAAGTGGAAAATTAGGCCTATGTGGTCCCATCTCATATCAGGCTTCGCGCCTGCCGATTGACTGCCTTGTCCCGTGCAGATCACCTTCATGACCCACCCAGATGGCTACGCTCCGCGGTGAGCCGTCAGGCATCAGGGTGGCAAGATGGGCGAAGTTGGTGCATCGAGCAAAGCTTTGATTTCGTCGGAAAGCGGAATCGCCATGACTTGTGTACTTGATCGAGATCGGGTCGATGTACTTGCTGTCGCCGTCAGGACGCCTCTCGACTACGCGCCCACGAAGCTGCGCGTCCTTATAACTTAAGGCGAAGAACACTGTACTCCAAAGTTAATGGGGGTTACTAATCAACAAACCCGACTGTGTTTTGATGTGTACTCCTGTTGTGTGCTCGTGCCAAGCTGCCCGAATAATGCCACGAAAGGAACGGCTACGGCAGGCTAAGTATCTGATTTTCGATTAGGGCAGGAACTCTCGACTATTTAGCAAACCGCCGCCTTCAGCCACCTCTCCGATGAGTGGTTTCAACAGCTTATCATGAAATTAAAATCCGTCTATTGGCCATCCACTGGCCCCACTGGCCAATGGCTCGAGAAAAACAAATGGTTGCGGAATTGAAGCGTCCTAAACTCTGCAAAATCAACATGAGCCATGATGCAAAAGACTGTTCACGGGCCGGAAAACCGCCGCTTCTGTTTTCGGTGAAAGGTGAAATCCGCCAATTGCTGCTGACGATGGCGAATGCCACCTCCGGGCCAGGTGAAAACTCTCCTTGCGCGGACAGGCTACCGACCCGCTGGAGCGTCTGAGCACTGCTACCAAACTTCCGGGGTGTGATATGGCACGGTCTGCACTTCGATCCCGCGGTCTTCCCTTGCTGCTGCCTGTCCGCCAGGTACAGCGGCTGGCGCAACTACAACATGATCCTGCTCGAGCCCTGCACCGGCTATCCCTGGAATTTCGAGGCCATGCAAGCTGCTGGCCGACACCTGACGCTTGCGCCCAACGAAACTCTCTTAACCCAGACTCTTTTTTCGGTGCAGGAGGGATTGTGCGCGAAATCTTCGCCTAGAACGACATTAGGATGGCGGTCGCGACGGCCAGCACGCCACCGGCCCGTAACGCCTGAGCCGCTCGTTAGGACGATAACCGCGAAAGCCATCGTGGTTATCGTTCCGGCTTTTTCCAAATACCGCGATCATGCATGAGCCGAATTTGACGCTTAATTACCTTCCTGCGGTATTCCGCGTGCTTCATTGGCTCTCGTTTCAAATACAGGTTCTTGGGATAGATCGGTTTCTCATAAAGCAGCAGGTAAAGCTCGGTGCGCAGGTCCTTGAGCCAGTTGCCCCATTGTGCTCGTGCCCGATGGTCGCGCAGTGCCTCGATATCGATAACTCCGGCGACATAGGTTGATCCCCCGCCGTATTCCTGGCGTCCTACAATCTGGCCTTTGTAATTAATGATGAAGGAACGTCCCCCGAAAGTGTCGATTGGGGTCGTCTCTTCCGGAAACAGGTAATAGGTTCCGAGGTTGGGGGCAACGATGTACATGTTGTTATCCAGAGCACGCGCCCGGCTCTGGATTTCAAAAATTTCGTTTCCGGTTGCAGGGTGAGGGTAGGAAGCTCGATACACAACCTCGGCCCCGTTTAACGCCAGCGCACGCGCATTCTCAGGATACGATCCCTCATTGGCCATCATGATGCCCAGGCGCCCGATCTCCGTATCCACAACGGGCCAGAAGGCGTCCAGATTGCGGCCGTACTTCTCGATCCACCAGTCATAGATGTCGTGAGGGCACACCGAGTGCTCCACCGGAAACAGTGGGGACACCTTGTAGTGTTTGAGGATTACCTTTCCTTTAGGATTAATAATGAAGCCGACGTTAAAGAACCGATCCTTCAGGTCGGGATGACGCGCCTTGGCTTGGGCCGTGATGAACGCGTCGTACTCGCGCGCAATCTTTCCCAGTTCTTCCGTTTCCTCGCCAGGAATGTCAATCGCGCATTCACGCGCGAACTTGACGTGGTCCAGATCAAGCACTTCGTCGTTGAAAGCCTGCAGCGCCCCCTCGGGAAAAGCAATCAGCCGCACCGGAATATCAAGTGCTGAAAGCCAACTGGCAGCTTTCACCAAATGTTTCAGATGGTCGAAGTTGATCTTAATGTCTTTGCGGCGGCGGATTCCGCGAACAGCAGGAATGAGGCCAACGGCTGTGTAGGGCTTGACCATTGTTGTGTTGCCTTTGCTCTAGAGCTTGTGACCACACGCGGCACTAAGGTTCTGCACGAAGGCCTTTGCACTCTTCATGGCTCCCTCAACTCACGCCGTTGACGAATACACACCGTCAAAAGGTGATCCGGAATGCAAGCTGCAGCTGGCGCCCGTCGGCCGCGAACTTCGGCGAGCCGAAGCCGGGATTGGCTGGACTTGAGATATGGTCCCCGAACTCCTTCGGCACTGACCCCGCAAAATCCGTGAGGCCATAGACGTGGTCGACATCTTCCACGTTGGGCCGGTTCATCAGGTTGAATACCTCGATGCTGGCTTCTCCCTTTATGCGCTCGCTGAACGGAATTACTCGCTGCAGGCGCACGTCGACGTTATAAAAAGGATCGCCCTTGTATGAGTTGCGCGGACTGATGCCCACCCGGTCTGGGAACGGAAATCCATCGCCGTTGGTATCAAACCCCGAGTTGATGCTGAACCAGCGGGCGCTTTGCAGGCTGCTGAGCAGTGAGAACTTGAAATCACGCACCACGATCGGCCATTCCTTGGGTGATTCCGTCAAAAACGCCAGCGTAAAGCGGTGGCGGACATCGTTGTCTCCGACAGCGCGGTCAAATTCAGGATGGAGGTAATTCTCCGGCGTGTTGGGTAGGTTCACTGTAGTGGCGATGTCAATGGACTTCGAGTAGGTGTAGTTCGCCAGAAAGTTGAAGTGATGCGAGAAGGCCTTACGCAAACTCAAGGTGCCGGCATTGTAGAGGGAGAAGCCGATCGGCTTCACGTAAAGCACAAAGCCGAAGGTGGGATCGGCGGGCCCGCCAGGAGTAGGCGCCCCAACATTTGGCGGCAGTGACGCAAGACACTGAGCAGCGGTCGTATTACAAAAGAATTCCTTGCCGCTGGGCAATTTCGGGCAGTTTGCTTCCACGTGTCCCGGACAATCGCCGTTGATGCTCGTGTACACCGGCAGGCGGCTGGCATGCATCCACTGATACCCCAAAGAAAGATAGAAGTCTTTACCTAGCTGATGCTCGACTTCCAAGCTGGCTTGTTCGGAGAAGGGCTGATTAAACTTTTTCTGCGCGTAACCCAGCGGGACCTGCGCCAATAAACCGGGGGAGGGATATGTGCCGGTGGCCACGAAATTCATGAAATCCGCCTTGAGCAGTGGCGGAATAGGAGCCTCACCCACCGCGCCCGAAGGCCCGAATCCGATCAAGTTCTGCCTGGGATTCTTGAACTCCGGCAAGAACGGCTGATTCATATAACTGAATTCCGATGCGCCCACCCAGCTCACCAGAATGTCGCTGTACACAAACGGCCCGTCGAACAAACCGAAGCCGCCGCGCACCACACCTTTTCCCCCGTGGAAGGCATACGCAAATGAAGCACGTGGTTGAATGTTGTTGTAGTTGGTGGGATGGAACCCGCCTATCTGCTTTAATTCGGATCCGGAAGGCAAGTTATCAACGTCGTAACGAAGACCGAGGGTGAAGCTGAGGTTGGGTCTGGCTCTCCACTGGTCCTGTATGTAGCCCGACCACAGCATGTGACGATAGGAGACCGAAGTAGCATCGTTGAACACTTGTTCATTTGGGCCGGCGTAAAGGCCATCTTGAAAATTGGGATCCCGCGGCGGAATCCGCTGGCCGAACAGCGAGCGTGGCTCCAGGAACAAGAAAGCCACCGGGGTTCCCGGCCCGAAAACATCAAAGGGTGGGGCACCAAAAAAGCTCTGGGGGCTGAAGATCGCAAAGCCTGGGCTGAACAAAGTCACTTGGGTGCTAGTCCAGATAGGCTGAATCTCGCCTCCAAATTTGAAGGTGTGATCGCCGTGAGTGTAGGTCAAGTTATCCGCTAGCTGGAAGTGCTGCTCCTTATAACGGCGCACGCTGCCCACAAAGCCGCCCGACGACATCAGATCCGGAATACCCAGGGCGGGCTCGAATCCGAGCCCCTTGGGTTCCAGGTTGAAGTTCCGGTTGCCATATTGCATCAGCGTCTCCGACGTCAGGTCGTGGCTGAAGACGTGGATCAAATTGCCGTAAACCGTCTGATCACGCACCGGATTGTTGCGGTAAGAGGAAGGCAGCCCTTCGCCGGGAGCCGCGCCCCGCGCATTTTGTTTGCGCGAATCGTTGAACAAATAGGTGATATTGAGGAAAGTTTTATCGCTCAAAACGTTGCTGCTCTTGCCAATGAACTTGTCATAGTCATCAATCGTCAGGATCGAGTTCAGGCTCTCCGGCTGCAACCCAAGTAGCTGCTTTACCGCGTTGATGCCTTGGATGGAGTTCAGGATGAAGGAGGAATATAGCGGCGACTCTGCTCGCCTCTGCCCCTCGTATCCCAGAAAGTAGAAGCGCTTGTCCTTGCCGACGGGGCCGCCCAACGTGCCCCCAAACTGATTGAAGCGCAACGTGTTGAAACCTGGAGCAGAGAGTAGATTCTTGGCATCCAGGTTGTTGTTGCGGAAGAATTCGTAGGCTGAACCGTGCACGTTCTTGGTGCCTGACTTGGTAATCGTATTAACCACCGAGCCCAGATTGCGTCCCGTGTCTGCCGTAAACGGACTATCTACCACGCGAAACTCCTGCACCCAGTCTTGCGACGGGCTGATACGCTGCACCCCGGAGATGCTGGTGGTGTAATCAATTCCGTCCAGGGCAAAGAACGAAGTATGGCTCTCGCGGACACCGCCGAAACTTAGTTTCAGAACGGTTTCGGTAAACGGTGACTGCGCGCCGACTGCAGTGCTTCGCCCCACGTTTACAGAAGGCGTCAGTAACACGAAATCAATGAAGTCACGCCCCGACACAGGTAAATCATTGATCTTCGGTGTGTCAATTACCTGGCTGACATCCGACTTCTCAGTGTCAATCCCCTGAATGACATCTTGCACCTGCACCTCTTCCTTGACCGTCACGCCCAGAGAGACGGTGACAGAGGCGGTTTGTCCGACAGATAGGGATACCGGCAGATTTCGTGGAGCAAACCCTTTGGCCGTCACCATCAATTCATAGTTGCCGGGGGGAATGCCAGGGATTACCGACAGGCCATGAGATTCGGTGACGTCGCTTCTATTGACGCCGGTTTCGACATTCTTTATGGCAACAGTTGCGCCGGGAATCACGGCGCCGGTCTGGTCATTCACTGTTACCTTCAAAGTGGCCAGCTCCTGGGCCAGAACATTACACGCCGCGATGAGCAGCACAACCATCGCAGTGCCGAGTGACCGGCGGATACGCTTCATGCGGGCATCCTCCCTTGAGCGCCTGCTTCGGCAGGTGCTCATCTTTTCAATTGTTGAAACGCCTCAACACCTGACCAGTGCTGGAGCATTCATGCCCTGGGTCGTTCTTGGAAGATTGCGATTACTGGGAACTCGATTCCTTCTGAAGTCAACGCACCGGATTCCAGTACGCTTTTCGCGTGACTTGATCCGTGTTACCCCCAGGAGACGTGTCCGCCAATTCAATAACCGGACGGAACTGATTGTCAAGCTCGATTAATCTGGTAAATCTGGTATGGGATTAGCCACTATCCAGCTTTCTGCGCCGCAACACCCGCCATCTGCTTGATCATCTTGTCGGCCTCCACCGGATCGAACCACCACGGAGAGTAGTCCGGCGGATTGTTAAATCCGTTTGCGATCTTGCTCGCCAGCGGCGGGACCTGGCTTGCCGCGCCCATCAACTGCAGGATCTGCGGCGCCGGCGGAATCAGCAGCGAGTTTGTCCACTTCACCACCCACTGCGCATAATCCCAGAAAATATCGAACGTCTGCTGCATCCACTGGGCATCGAATGGCTTTTTGCCGCGCTCCAAAATCCGTCGCAGGTAGATGCTGGCAGCCTTGCTCGCCGTGTTCGAACCTTGTCCTGTTATCGGATCATTGGTGGCAACCACGTCCGCCATGCCAAGCGCGAGACCGCCCGAAGGCAGCCTGCAGATCGGTTTGCGCACCGTCGGCGGGAATCTGCCCGCCAGGATCCCATTGTTGTCGGTCAGCTCGACCTTGCGACAGCGTTCTCCTTCGAGCGGCATGAAGGTATCGAGAACCCACTTGCTCTTGGCCAGATGTTCTTCCGGAGTCTTGACATCGTTCCAGCAGTCCATGGGGCCGCCGGGCACGCCTTCAAACACCATGATCTCGCAGAGCCCGGTGACGGTCAGTGCCGGAAAAACAAAGTACTCGCCCACTCCCGGTACTAGGTTGAATGACACTGCGGTAAAAGGTTCGCGTGGAACCATGTTCTTTGCATAGGTCAGCGCCAGTGCGCGCATCGCCTGGTCGAAGGGAGACTTTTCCGCATCGCGTTCGAACAGCCGATTGATTTCTCCTTTGCCGGCGGCGACGAGCACCAGATCGTGGCCTTTGCTGTACGCATCCACATCCTGCGGGCCTGCATCTTTGATCACCAAATTACCGCCTCGCTTGGCAAACTCCTTCATCCACCCCGCGAATTTCACTCGTTGGTCGACCGATTGCCCGTAGCGGTCGAGCTTGGCTTCCCAGAACAGGGCCTTATTCTTGTCCGGCCCGGGAATGGTGAAGGCAATGCCCTCGGTGATCGGACATTCCTTTTCCCAGAAGTTGATTCCCAAGTCCCGCTCATTCTGCAAAGACTCGTGGAACATGAACTGGCTGGAGGTGACGCGCCCGCTCAAGATCTGATCCGGTGTGCGGTTGGAAACCACCGTGACGTCGTACTTGTTCAGCAGCAGTCCCAATGCCAGCTGCAACCCGGACTGACCTCCACCAATGATGGCAATTTTTCTCATCGAATTCTCTCCCCGGGACCTGAGTCGACTGCTCCAAATGCCTTGTACCAAGTGCCCAAATATAAATGATGCCGTCAAGTTTCCCGTAGCCACGAGCGTTGATGTGGATTGATTTGTTTCCGTCGAGGAACCCCGTGAGGGCTCGAGGGCTGGAACTCATCTAGTCATCTCAGGCGATGCCGCGGTCCTCGAGCCATTGCAGAAACTCGCCGTTGCCATAGGTGTTATCCGCTGCCAGAGTCTGCGGCAGGTAGCCGTACCGTTCGCGGTATCGTTCGATCATGTCTCGGGCCGCCACGCTCTCCTGACTCAATCGCGCCGGCGTAGCTTGCGCGCCCACGATGATGCAACTGGCGTTATCCACCAGATAGTTGTCGTAATAGCCGAGCCGCGCTGGACCGCCTTTGTCGCGTAGGTCGAATCCGGGTCCGTGGTCGAGACCTTTTCTTGCTGTGGAACCGGAGGTTCGACCGGATTCTCCCGCTCCAAGTCGGCTAAATACTCGCGCACCCTACCGTGCCCCTTAGCCACTTCCGCCAGTGGCTCGCGCGCAACCCGGCTGTGGTGATCGGCGTTGGCCTGGATAAAGCTGCCGTCCACCGACATGTGCTCGCCCTTTCCCAACCCAGCCTCGCCGCATCGGGCGACGATCTCCTCAAAGCGGGACTGGGCTTCGATCAGGAGATTCCGCACCACTCTACGTTTTCCAAGAACCGGCATGGACGGTTTCAGGAATCGTGAACCATCGCCACCCCAGATGCATGCGTAGCTCTTCCACCAGTTTCCTCTCGCTTGTGACGCCGTAGAGATAGCCGACCGGCAGCATGCGCAACAGCAGTTGCGGGTCGATCGACGGTCTTCCCGTGTCGCTGTAGGAGACCTTCAACTTTTGCTCGAATGAAATCGAAGTTGACGTGGCCATCGATCAGGCGCAGCAAATGACTTTCAGGAACCTGATCTTCGAGACGGAAGTAGTAAGAACAGGGACTCCGAGCGGGAGTGGTTTCCCATCATTAGTAGCAGGCCTCCGAAGTAGCAGGCCTCGGAATGTAGCAGTGAACAGCAGCATCGCGAACTCTGGGCTGCTTATAAACGTGAGCCTTGCATGCGGACAAGCATTAACTCGGGCAATTTTTCACACCCAGGCGATTGCACCAACCACCCCGAAAGATCATTCACAGCATAACCAGTCCAGCGCCCTTGTGACCCGCCCATCGCCGTGGTAGCTTTCCACTGCTAAAACCAGCCTCTTCACCGGGAGACAAACATGGACGGACTAAAAGGGAAAGTTGCCATCGTAACCGGAGGTGCAACTCTGATCGGTGCGGCGGTCGTGCGCGCTTTTCATCGCGAGGGCACAAAAGTAGCGATCGCCGACATCAACGAGAAAGATGGACAGGCCGTTGCCAGCGCGCTCGGTAAGGATGTGCAGTTTGTGAAAACCGACCTGGCAGACGACGCCCAGATCGCCGGCTGCGTGCACCAAACCGTGGCGAAATTCGGCGGCCTCGATTTCCTGATAAACCTGGCTTGCGTTTATCTGGACGACGCGCTCAACGCGACGCGCAAGGACTGGCTGGACAGCTACAACATCAACGTTGTGGCTGGCGTCATGATGCTGAAGGCGGTGAAGCCGCACATGGTAAAGCGCGGCGGTGGCGCCGTGGTTAACTTCGGCAGCATCAGCGCCAAGGTGGCGCAGACCGGACGCTGGCTTTATCCCGTTACCAAGGCGGCGATCTTGCAACTCACGCGTAACGAAGCCATGGATCTGGCGGCGGACAAGATACGGGTTAATTCCGTTTCCCCGGGCTGGACATGGTCGCGCGTGATGGACGAGCTGACCCATGGCGACAAGGAGAAAACCAACCGCGTCGGCGGCCCCTTCCACTTACTGGGACGTGTCGGCGAGCCGGAGGAAGTAGCAGAGGCTGTGCTGTTTCTTTGCTCCAGCCATGCCTCCTTTATTACTGGCAGTGATCTGGCTGTGGACGGCGGCTACTCGGCCATGGGCCCCGAAATGGCCACGCCCGCGATTCCCAAGCTCATGGAATAGACGCACCTATCGGCCCCACCCACGTGAAGCGGATCGCCATCATCGGCGCTGGACAGTCTGGCCTGCAACTCGGTTGGGGACTGCTCAAGGCCGGCTATGAAGTCACACTCTATTCCGACCGCTCGGCGGACCAGATCCGGCACGGGCACGTGATGTCGAGCCAGTGCATGTTCGATTCGGCTCTGGAAACCGAGCGGGATCTCGGCTTGAACTACTGGGAGGAAGAATGTCCTAACGTCGAGGGAATTAGTTTTGCGGTGCCCGATCCGGTCGGCGGCAAGATCATGGACTGGGCAGCGCGGCTGGACCATTACGCGCAATCAGTCGACCAGCGGCTCAAGATCCCGCGCTGGATGGCTGAGTTTCAGAATCGTGGCGGAGCGCTGCGGATCAAGGCTGCCGATATGGATGATCTTGAGAGTTGCGCCCGGAGTCATGATCTGGTGATCGTCGCCAGTGGGAAGGGCGCCATCACTCAACTATTTCCCCGCGACGCCGAGCGCTCGCCATTCTCCGAACCACAACGCAGCCTCGCTCTGACCTATGTCCGTAACATGCGGCCGCGAGAGCCATACGCTGCGGTGTGCTTCAACATGATTCCCAATGTGGGCGAGTATTTTGTTTTTCCCGCGCTGACTACCAGCGGCGCCTGCGAGATCATGGTGTTCGAAGGAATTCCCGGCGGGCCGATGGATTGCTGGGGTGACGTAAAGACTCCAGCTGAGCACCTTGCCCGCAGCAAGCACATCCTCGAAACTTTTCTCCCTTGGGAGGCGGAGCGTTGCCGCGATCTCGAACTCACCGACAACAAAGGCATCCTGGCGGGACGTCTTGCCCCTACCGTTCGCAAGCCCATTGGCACGCTTCCCTCAGGTCGCAAAGTTCTCGGGATGGCCGACGCGATTGTGCTTAACGATCCGCTCACCGGCCAAGGATCGAACAACGCGGCCCGCTGTGCCGACATTTACCTGGACAGTATCGTGGCACGAAGTAGTGGGGACGCCGACGCCGAATGGATGCAGCATACTTTCCATCGCTATTGGACCGGATATGCGAAATGGGTGGTGGAGTGGACGAATCTGTTGCTGAAGCCGCCGGCTCATGTTCTCAAGCTCCTCGACTGCGCGGGAAAGATCAGTGCCGTCGCCAGTGCCTTCGTCAACGGTTTTGACGACCCGCGGACCTTATTCCCCTGGTTCATGGATGCAGTTGAGGCGGAGTCCTTCATCCGGAAGGAAGCGAAGACAGTGGCCGAGCGCTTCGACCGCCGCGATTACCGGAGAGCGCTTGGTCAGTTCGCCACGGGCGTAACGGTTGTAACGGCCCGGGCTTCGGACGGGCGCAAGATGGGCGT
>Ga0075433_10001908_pt1 | contig 15697 bp, 16 predicted proteins | sample RhiMethybrSRZTD2_FD_75299 | JGI IMG/M metagenome (GOLD analysis project Ga0075433, IMG submission 75299) | Populus rhizosphere microbial communities from Tennessee, USA - Rhizosphere MetaG P. TD hybrid SRZTD2 | ecosystem: Host-associated > Plants > Roots > Rhizosphere > Soil | place: USA... | reverse complement strand
GGAATGAAGTTCGTGTTCGTCGACGAGCAAGGTTACGGCGATTACTTCCTGCGCTACTCCTCGGTGAGCGGCGTGCGGTAACCAGGGCGCTTGACCCGGAGCCTCGACGCCGGGCCGTGTCCCCGCCTGTTTCAGCCCTTGACAGAATCAGTCCGCGCGCATAACATCCGTGCCCCTAACTTGCCAATCGACAAGGACTTGACTCGATCCTCGGAGGTCGGACGATGCGGCTGGGTGTGCTCACGGGTGGAGGCGATTGCCCCGGCCTGAACGCGGTGATCCGCGCGGTCGTCCATCGCTCGATCAAGGGCTACGGCTGGTCGGTCGTCGGATTCCGGCATGGCTGGAGGGGACTGCTGCAGTCCGAAATCGAGGAGCTGGACCTGAAAGCGGTATCCGGAATCCTGCCCCGCGGCGGCACGATTCTCGGCACGTCCCGCACGAACCCCTACCAGGATCCCGGCGGCGAAGCCCGGATTCGAGACGAGCTGAAGTTGAGGGCGGTCGATGCCCTCGTCGTCATCGGCGGCGAGGACACGCTCGGCGTCGCGGTGAAGCTGCACGAGGCCGGGGTTCGTCTGGTCGGTATTCCCAAGACGATCGACAACGACGTGAACGGCACCGATTACACGTTCGGATTCGACACCGCGCTCTCGATCGCGACCGAAGCGATCGACCGGCTGCACACGACCGCCGAATCGCACGACCGCGTCATGGTCGTCGAAGTGATGGGACGGCATGCCGGGTGGATCGCGCTCGAGGCGGGTGTGGCGGGCGGCGCCGACATGATTTTGATTCCGGAGTACCCGGTTTCCGTCGAGGAGGTTTGCGGCGTCGTACAACGCCGGCACGAACACGGCAAGAATTTCAGTATCATTGTCGTCGCCGAGGGCGCAAGGCTCCAGGACACGGAGGGCGGCCCGGTCCAGGTTCAAAGCGAGCGCCGGGACGCTTTTGGTCACGTAAGGCTCGGCGGTATCGGGGCGACTCTGGCGGACCGCATTGAAGAGCGGACCGGATTCGAGAGCCGCTACAGCGTGCTCGGGCACATCCAGCGCGGTGGCTCACCGACCGCATTCGATCGCTTTCTGGGCACGAGGTTCGGCGTCAAGGCGGTCGATCTCGTCCAGCGCGAGGGATTCGGGCGCATGGTCGCGATCCGCGGAATGAAGATCGTGGACGTTCCCATCGTGGAAGGGGTCGGTTCCCTGAAGACCGTGGACCGCGAGTTCTACGAGCTGGCAAGGGTCTTTTTCAGCTAGGGGGGTACCTTTCGTGCGTGTAGGCATCAACGGATTCGGACGCATCGGGCGGTTGGTTCTTCGCGCGGCGCTCAAGCGGAACGAGGCGATCGAGTTCGCAGCGGTCAACGACATCACCGACGCGGCGACCCTCGCGCACCTCCTCACGTACGACTCGGTCCACGGCGTGTGGCCCGAACGCTTCACCTCGCGGGACGCGGCGCTATGCGTGGGCGGGCGCTCGATTCCGGTGTTGTCCGAGGCGAATCCCGCGAAGCTTCCGTGGAAGGAGCTGGGGGTGGACGTCGTGCTCGAGTGCACGGGCAGGTTCACGGAGCGCGATAAGGCGGCGGCCCATCTTCAGGCGGGAGCCAAGCGCGTCCTGGTTTCGGCGCCCGCGAAGGGAGCCGATGCCACGTTCGTCATCGGAGTGAACGAGGAGACGTTCGACCCAGGCAGGCATCAGGTCGTGTCGATCGCCTCGTGCACGACCAACTGCTTAGCACCGGTGCTCTGGGTGCTGGATCGAGCCTTCGGCATCGAACGGGGGCTCATGACGACGGTGCATGCCTACACGAACGACCAGCGGCTGCAAGACTCTCCGCACAAAGATCTCAGGCGCGCCCGCGCCGCCACGGTCTCGATGATTCCGACGAGCACGGGCGCGGCGAAAGCGATCGGCCACGTGATCCCATCGCTGCAGGGAAAGCTGGACGGCCTCGCGATCCGCGTCCCGATCGCCGATGGCTCCTTGGTCGACGTCACCGTGGCGACGTCGAAGGCCGCCTCCGTGGGCTCGGTGAATGCCGCCATGAAGGAAGCGGCGGAAGGGAAGCTGCGCGGAATCCTCCAGTACACGGAGGACCCGATCGTGTCCCAGGACGTCGTGGGGAACCCGCACTCCGCCGTGTTCGATTCCCAGCTCACCATGGTTTCGGGCGATAGGATCGTGAAGGCGTTCGCGTGGTACGACAACGAGTGGGGATTCTCGAATCGGATGGTGGACACGCTGCTCTTGCTCGGTCGCGGGTGCTAGGCGGGATGCGCTTCCGCACGCTGCGCTCTCTCGACGTCGCGGGCAAGCGCGTCTTCGTTCGCGTCGATTTCAACGTGCCGCTCACAAAGGACGGAGCGGTCGCGGACGATACGCGAATCGTGTCGTCGCTCCCGACGCTTCGCTACCTGATCGAAAAGGGGGCGCGCCTCATCGTGGCCTCCCATCTTGGCCGGCCGAAGGGGAAGCCCGATCCGAAACTGAGCCTCGCCCCCGTGCGCGAGCGGCTCGAGCGCTGCCTTAGGAAACCAGTTGGATTCGCCGAGTCGATCGTCGGGCCCGAGGCCAAGCGGCTCGCGATGAGCCTTGCCGACGGCGATGTGCTCCTGCTCGAGAACCTCCGGTTCGACGCGCGCGAGGAGGCGAACGACCCTGGATTCAGCCGCGACCTTGCGCTCCTGGCGGAAGCCTATGTCAACGATGCCTTCGGCGCGGCCCACCGGGCGCATGCTTCGACGGTGGGCATCACGGGATCCATCACCGATTGCGCCGCGGGGCTGCTCTTGGAGCGGGAGCTCCAGGCTCTCGGGAAGCTCCTGGAGGGCCCCGAGCGTCCGTACACGGCGATTCTCGGGGGAGCCAAGATCTCCGGAAAGATCGACGTGCTGCGGAACCTCATGCCGCGGGTGGATCGCCTCGTTATCGGAGGCGGCATGATGTTCACCTTCGTCCGGGCGAAGGGCCTCGAGACCGGACGCTCCCTGGTGGAGGAGGACAAGGTTCCGCTGGCGAGGGAGATCCTCGGTAGGCCGGACGCGGAGGAGAAACTTCTTCTCCCCAGCGATTGCATCGTCGCGGCGGACGCGAGCGGGCGGGATCCCGGGCACGCGGTCTCCGTCGATCGGATCCCGCCGGACCTCGCCGGGGTGGACATTGGACCGGAATCGGTTCGGCAGATCCTGGAAGCGCTTTCCACGGCGCGCACCGTATTCTGGAACGGACCGATGGGGGTCTTCGAGACCCCCGCCTTCGCGGAGGGGACGCTCCAGGTCGCGAAGGGGGTCGCCCAGGCGACGGCACGCGGCGCCTTCACCGTAGTCGGAGGCGGGGATTCCATCGCGGCGATCCACCAGGCCGGGGTCGAGAATCAGGTCAGTCATCTCTCAACCGGAGGGGGCGCTTCCCTCGAGTTCCTCGAAGGGCGCGTCCTCCCGGGGGTCGCCGCGCTCGAATCGGTCGCGAAGGCCGCCCCGTGAGTCGGATCCTCGCCGGCAACTGGAAGATGAACCTCACCATCGCCGAGGCGCGCACGCTCTTGCGCGCGATCGGCGATGCGGCGACTTCCCTCACGACCGTCGTTTTTCCGGCGGCGACGGCGGTCGCCGCGCTCGCGGGGGAGCGGCGCCCGACCGATCCAAGGATCGGGATCCAGAATTGCCACGCGGAGCCCAAAGGGGCGTTCACGGGGGAGATCTCGGCCGAGATGGCCAAGGACTCGGGCGCCGAGTTCGCGCTCGTCGGCCATTCCGAGCGGAGAAGGCTCTTCTGTGAAAGTGACCAGATCGTACAGGCCAAGCTGAGAGCGGTATGGCGCGCGGGGCTAAGGCCCGTCCTCTGCGTCGGCGAAACGCTCGCCGAGCGCGAGCGGAGGGAGACGCGCGACGTCTTGGAACGACAGCTCACGCGCACGCTCGACGGCGCGCAGCCTCGGGCACCGCTTTGGGTCGCGTACGAGCCGGTCTGGGCGATTGGAACAGGAGTCGTCGCGACCGCGGACGAGGTGGCCGAGGCTCATGCATGGGTGCTCGAGACGTTGAGTCGCTTGCGAATGGGCAGCGCCGCAGGGCATCCTCCCGTGCTCTACGGGGGCAGCGTGGATCCGAAGAACGCGCCGGCGCTGGCCGCGATCCCGGAAGTGGACGGGTTCCTGGTCGGGGGAGCCTCACTCAAGGCGGAGTCGTTCCTCGCCATCGGCGAGGCGCTCCTCAAGGCGGAGCACCGACCGTCCACGGTCGATTGACCGCTGTCCGCGGCGCGTGCTAAGCTCGCTGTCTGCCGACGCAAAGACGAAGAACGGAGGAGTTTCGGATGCCAGGTTTTCTCGTAGGACTCATCGCCACGATTCACATCGTGGTTTGTTTGGCTTTGATGGCTTCCATCCTGCTCCAGTCGGGCAAGGGGGGCGGGCTCGCCGGCGCTTTCGGCGCGGGGTCCAGCCAGACGCTCTTCGGAGGGCGCGGCGCGGCCACGTTTTTGAGCCGGGCGACGACGGTTCTTGCGGTGATATTCTTCGTCACTTCGTTGACCCTTGGAATCCAGGCGTCTCGGAACGCGGGCGGAAGGGGAAGCCTGATTCAAGAGGAAGCGCGGAGGCGGGGCCAGCAGCGCGCGGCAGGCGAAGGGGCCGGCGCCCCCACGGCGGGTGCTCCCACGGCGGGTGCTCCCACCACGGGCGTGCCCTCAACCGGCGCTCCGACCCCCGGCACGCAGCCCTCGGGCACATTGGGTCCTTCTCCGACCGGACCGCAGCCGCCTGCTCAGGGTCCAGTCGCTCCCGCCGGCGGAGGAACTCCGGCGCCGGCTACCGGCGGTCAGTGATTCGATTCAGCCCGGGTGGTGGAACTTGGTAGACACGTACGTTTGAGGGGCGTATGGGTAACCCCGTGCGAGTTCAAATCTCGCCCCGGGCACATCGTGGGTCCCCTTCCTCTTCGGGAGGGGACCCGAAGTTTTTCAGCGGTACTCGCCGCCGGGCCGGTCGGGCGTCGGCTCGGGAATGATATCGACAAGTCGGATGCAGTAGCGATCCTCGGCGCGAACCTCGTTCTTTGCGCCGCAATGCGGGCACCGCACGTACGAGCGTCGGGGATTCTCACGCAGATGAAAGATCTGGACGGGGCCGAACAGCTTCGCGCAGCGAAGGCATTCGACCGCCGGATTGCTGACCCGCTCCTCTGTTTCCTGCATGTTCGCTTCACCTCCCAGGGCACGCGTCGCGAGGAAGCCTTCCGCGCTTCGAGTCCACACCGCGCCATTGTAAGGAGGGAGCGCGCCGCCGTCCAGAGCCGTGCGCTCCGCCCCGCGCCGTGAGGAACCACCCCGAACCGGACTACGACGCAGCACGTGCCGCGTCGTACTGGAGCGGCCCCCGCCATGAAGGCGGCGATGAGCTCGCCTCGGTCCTGAGCTTGGGCGAGCCGCACGCGGTGAACGAAGCCTACGACGCGTGGGAGGTGGGGCTCTTGCTGGAGTCGATCGAGAGGCGCCATTTCCGTCTGGGCCTCGACCTTGGAACGGGGGTGGGAAGGGTCGCCACCCGGCTCGCGGCGCGGCTGCCGCGGCTCGTCTGCGCCGATCTCGCGGCCGGGATGCTCACGCGCGCCCGACAGAACGCGAGGAGCGCGGGCGTTCGAAACCTCGACCCGGTGCGACTCCGGTCGGACCGGCTGCCGTTTCGGGACGGTGCGGTCGATCTCGTGGTCTGTCTCGGGCTGATGGAGCACCTGCCGGCTGCGGCTCGGCGCGCCACCATGCAGGAGTGCGCGCGTGTCCTGGCCCCGGGCGGCCTCCTCGCCGTCGCGCTGAACAACTCCCGCAGCCGCTTTCTGCGCGACCCCTCCGACAATCCGCTCCGTGACGGCACCCAGCAGACGAGCGGTTACTTCTGTGCCGTCGTCGAGGATGCCGCGTTCGTGCTTGAAGCGACCGAGAACTTTGAGGACCGGGTACTGGGATCGAACCTTTTCTATTCGCTCCACCGGCACGCGGCGCGAAGGCTTACGAGCTCCGAACGCCGCTCACCCCAGCTCCGCCCGTTTTTCCTTCACGCGGCGGCGTGGGATCTTGCCGTCCGCCCCCTTGGTCCCCTCGCCGAGGCGGCGGCGGACCATCATCTTCACGTCCTGGTCCGTCGTTGAGCGCGCGTCCTATCCTCGTGACGGGCGGGGCAGGCTATATCGGCTCGGTGCTCACCCGCATGCTTCTCAAGGCGGGCCGACCGGTGCGCGTCCTCGACCGGATGCTGCACGGCCGCCACGGCCTCGAGGATCTTGCCCACGACTCCAACCTCAGCGTGCTGACCCATGATCTTCGGGATCCTCGGGTTCACGAGCAGGCGCTCGAGGGCGTGAACAGGGTGATCCACCTCGCGGCTATCGTGGGAGACAAGGCCTGCGCCTTGGACGAAGAGCTGGCCGTGCAGACCAACTGGAGCGCCACAGTCGCGTTCGCCAGGCGGGCCCAGGCGCTCGGTGTCCATCGGTTCGTCTTCGCCTCCACGTGCAGCGTGTACGGCGAAGGCCGCGAGGAGACCCTGACCGAGGAATCCCCCGTCAAACCTTTGTCTCTCTACGCCGAGACGCGCTGGCACGCGGAGCAGGGGATTCTCGAGCTGGTGAACGATCCCGTGTTCGAGCCGGTGATTCTCCGGTTTGGCACGGTCTACGGACTCTCTCCACGCATGCGGTTCGATCTCGCGGTGAACTTTCTCGCGCAGCAGGCGGTGCGCGAGGGGGCCGTCCGGATCTTCGGCGGGTCGCAATGGCGTCCCTTCGTGCACGTGGCGGATATCGCGCGCGGGATCGTCATGGCGGTCGATGAACCGCTCCCACGGGGTGTGCCTCCGATCCTGAACCTTGGAGACAATCTGGAGAACTACCAGCTTCGCGACCTGAAGGAAGAGTTGGAGGCGCACGTGCCTGGAGTCCGGGTCGTGATTGAGCCCGAGAAGGAAGACCGGCGCACCTACCGGGTATCCTTCGAGCGGATCGAGCGAGAATGGGGATTCCGGGCGCGGCACCGGGTCGGCGATGGGATCGAAGAGGTCGCGCGCGCCGTGCGCTCGGGGGTGATCGCGGATCCCAGGGAGCGCCGATATTACAACGCGTGACCGGGAAACTGGTTGCGTGACGCAAGATTGATCCGGTAGCGTGGAAGGGCTTCGCCCGCACCGCATCAGGAGAGGAGTCTCATGCCCCGGCTCGACATGACCCTGCAAGAGCTCAAGGAGCGCGCCCTTTTCGTCCGGCGTGACATCATCGCGCTTCTGGCCCGCTCCCAAACCGGGCACAGCGGAGGACCGCTCTCGTCCGCCGATTTCGGGACCGTCCTCTTCTTCCATGAGATGAATGTGAACCCTGGACGGCTCGATGATCCCTCCCGCGACATGTGGCATTTCTCGATCGGGCACGTCACGCCGGTGATCTACTCGCTCATGGGGGAGCGTGGTTACTTTCCTCTCGTCGACCTTCTCCAATTCCGGCAGTTCAAGGGGCACCTCCAGGGCCATCCGAGCAAACACGACACGCCGGGCATCGAGGTCTCCTCGGGCTCGCTCGGCCAGGGGCTGTCCGTCTCGTGCGGCATGGCGCTGGGCTCCCGGATGGACCGCGTGGATCGGCGCATCTACTGCGTGATGGGGGACGGGGAGCAGCAGGAGGGGCAGATCTGGGAAGCGGCCATGTTCGCGGCGCACTACAAGCTCGACAATCTGTGCGGGATCATCGACTACAACCGGAAGCAGATCGATGGGGACGTACAGGATGTGATGGGTATCGCGCCGCTCGCGGATAAATGGCGGGGGTTCAATTGGCACGTCATCGAGGTGGACGGGCATGACGTGGCGGCGCTCCTCCAGGCGTTCGAGCAAGCCCGCGCGGCCAAGGGAAAGCCTTCCGTCATCCTCGCCCACACGGTGATGGGGAAAGGGGTCTCGTTCATGGAGGACGACTACAAGTGGCACGGCATTCCTCCGAGTCGCGACCAGGCGGACCAGGCGCTGCGGGAAATGGGGACGACCCTGGATGAATGGACGGAGAGGCTGGAGCGGTTCACGCGGCAGGAAGTGGCTCCTGGGCCGAGGCCGACGTCATGACCGGCGCTACTCCCGCCGCTCCGAAGGCACCTCAAGCCCCGTCGCTCGGCAAACCCGAAATGAAGCGAACCCGGGAAGGGTTCGGTCACGGCCTCGTCGATTTGGGGGAGAGGCGTTCGGATGTGATCGTGCTCGTCGGTGACCTGTCCGGTTCGACCAACGTCACGTTCTTCGCGGAGAAGTTCCCGGACCGCTTCATACAGGTCGGGGTCGCGGAGCAGAACATGATGTGCATCGCGGCGGGGCTCGCCGCGACCGGAAAGATCCCATTCCTCTCCACGTACGGAGCCTTCGCTTCCTGCCGGAGCGCGGATCAGATGCGCGTGACCGTGGCGTATACGGATCTGCCGGTCAAGATCGGGGGGGCGCACGGAGGCATCAGCGTCGGACCCGACGGGGCGACGCACCAGGCCATGGAGGAGATCGCCATCGTCCGCTCCATTCCCAACATGAAGATGATCGTGCCGTGTGACTACTGGGAGACGCGTAAGGCCACCGTTGCCGCCGCGGACGATCCGCACCCCAACTACATTCGCTTCGGCCGCGAGCCCGTTCCGGTTGTGACCGGGCCCGAGACGCCATTCACGATCGGGAAGGCAAATGTTGTTCGTGAGGGCGACGATCTCGCGATCATCGCTTGCGGGGTCATGGTCTATGAGGCGCTCGTGGCGGCCCAGGAGCTCGAATCGCGCGGCGTACGCGCGCGCGTGGTGAACATGCACACGATCAAGCCGATCGACACGGATGCGATCGCACGCGCCGCGCGGGAATGCGGGGCCATCGTGACCGCGGAGGAACACCAGGTGAATGGGGGCCTGGGCGGCGCCGTCGCCGAGGTGGTCGTCCAATCGCACCCTGTCCCCATGGAGCTTGTGGCCGTCCATGATCGCTTCGGCCGTTCGGGAAAGCAGGACGAATTGATGGCCGCGTTCGGCATCAAGGCGCCGGACGTGCTGCGCGCCGCCGAACGGGCTCTCGCCCGCAAGCGCGCGCGGTAATGCCTCGGCTTCCTTCGCGTCGGCTCGGTCCAGGGCCGCTCCTCCCTCGCGCGGTCTCTCTCCTCCTCGTAGCGGCGGTCTTGCCCCCCTTCGCGACCGCCGGCCCCTCGGAGCCCACCGGCTCGTCCCCCGGCCACGCCGCGGAACGCTCTTCTGTGTCCGCCCCGGCTGCGTTTGCGATCCTCGCGTGGGATTCGCTGAATCAGGAATGGGGTGCCGCAGCGGTGTCGCGCTGGATTTCGATCGGGGCGCGGTCGCTCCACGCCCGCGCAGGCGCGGGCGCCTGGATGGGGCTCGAGCTCCCCGATCCGCGGGGCGCCGAGGTTGCCCTGACGAGGATGGCAGGCGGGCTCGCGGCGCGTGTGGCTCTCGACAGTCTTCTCGCCGGCGACGCGAGGCGGGGCGAGCGGCAGGCCGCGCTCATCGACCGTGCCGGGGGCATGGCCGCCTTCACGGGGGATCTCTGCCCGGCCTGGGCGGGGGAACGGATGGGGCGCGGTTACGTGTGCCAGGGAGTGGGCCTGCGCGACGGCGGGGCGCTTCAAGCCATGGGGCGAACCTTCGAAACGGCACCGGGGACCCTGGGCGAGCGTCTCGTGGCGGCCATCGAGGCTGCGGAATCCGCGGGGCCCCTGCGAGAGGACGGGGAGTCGGCCGCGTTGCTCGTCGTGCGCGACGGGGGCGGACCGAACGGATGGTCCGATCGAATGGTCGACCTCCGGGTGGATCAAGCCCCGGACGCCGTCCAGGAGCTCCGGCGGATTTATGCCGTCCACGCGGCCACCTTCCTACCCGCTGCGTACGCGCGCTTCGGCGACCTGGCCAGGCGCCGCGGTGATTCGATCTCGGCGGAGCGCGAATACGCCCGCGCGGAGGCGGGATTCCGTGCCGCGGTCGCCCGATCCCCTAGGGATCCGGACGCCCTCAACGAGCTCGCGTGGTTCCTCGCGACCCACGATCGCGAGCTCGAGGATGCCCTGCGCCTCGCGAAGGCGGCGATCGCCGCCAGACCACAAGATTCCAACCTCTACGACACCCTGGCCGAGACGGAGTATCGATCGGGTTCCCTGAACCGCGCCATCGAAGCGATGACGCGGGCCATGAAGTATTCAGGCGGCGCGCAGCGCTACGCGGACCGGCTGAGGCGATGGGAGCGGGAGCGCTCGGCGCTCGAGGGAAAGTCCACGCCCGACGCGGGGCGTGGCTCGGCGCCCTAGCCTGTGAAGGAGCCCGGTGTCGGGCGGGCGCTCCGGAAGAGGGAATCGAGGGTGCGGAACCCGATTGGCTCGATCGAACGGAACGGCTCTCCGTAACGGACGCCGATCTGTCCTCCGAAGTGCCGCGCCCTACCCTCGATCCGCTCGATGAAGTCAGGGTCGTTCAAGGGCGTGCTCGCCGCGGCGTTCGTCCTTTCGACCTGGGTTCGGTGCGCCAGGATCGCCCGGCGCTTTCCATCCCATCCCGCGGTGATGTCCACGACGAAGGTCGGGGTGAAACTGACGCGCGAGGCGAAGTAGTAGCGCGCCTCGGCGCGGTGAGGCTCTCCCTGGTCGTCGAATCGCCGGAGCCCCGCCATGTACCACGCGCGATCCACGAGTCGGGATGCTTCGACGTGGTCGGGGTGCTGGTCGAGGGGCGCGTGCGTGAGCAAGATCGCGGGACGCAGCGATCGGAGAATCCGCGCGACGCGCCGCGTTTGCTCAGGGTCGCGGGCGTCAATGCCCCCGTCAGGAAGCTCCGCGTTTCTCCTCTCCGCCACGCCGAGCACGCGCGCCGCTTCTGAAGCCTCCGCTTCGCGCTCCTCGACGGTGCCGTTGGTGGAGAGCTCCCCACGCGTCAGATCCAGGATCCCAACGGAGTATCCCTGCTTGGCGGCGACCGCGAGGGTGCCGCCGCAGCTGATCTCCACGTCGTCCGGGTGTGCTCCGATGGCGAGGATTTGGAGCGGTGGAAGCTCGCGAGGGGTCACGGAGGGGCGCGGCGGCCTAGTGGTGGGGCTCGTGATCGAAGACGTGCTGGGTGCTGATGGTGCGGATCGTCCCCGTCTGGACCCGCATCACCATGGAGTGGGTTTCGGCGCCACCCGCTCGGAAATGCACGCCCGGTAGAAGGTCGCCGTCGGTAACGCCGGTGGTCGCGAAGACGATCCTGTCTCCGCGCGCGAGATCGCTCTCGGTGTATACGCGGTCCGGATCGTCGATCCCCATCTTCTTCGCGCGCCCCCGCTCCTCGTCGTTCCGGAGGATGAGCCGGCCCTGAATCGCTCCACCGAGACAGCGCAGCGCAGCCGCCGCGAGCACCCCTTCCGGGGCGCCGCCCACGCCGACGAGCACGTCGACTCCGGTCGAGTCGATCGCGGTGGCGATCGCCGCCGAGACGTCGCCGTCCGGGATCAAATGGATCCGGGCGCCCGTGTGCCGGATTCGCCGGATAAGATCCTCGTGGCGCGGTCGATCGAGCACTACCGTGGTCAGGTCCTCGAGGTCGTAGCCCTTGGCGGCCGCGATCGCTTCCAGGTTCTCCTCGACCGTTCGGTTGAGGTCGATCGCGTCCGCGGCCTTCGGGCCGACGGCGATCTTCTCCATGTAGGTGTCGGGGGCGTGCAGGAGATGGCCGCGCTGGGCGAGCGCGATCACGGAAAGAGCGTTCGGGCGGCCGTAGGCGACCGAGTTGGTGCACTCGAGCGGATCGAGTGCTATGTCCACCTCGGGGCCTTTTCCCGAGCCGACCGTTTCACCGATGTAGAGCATCGGCGCCTCGTCCCGCTCACCCTCGCCGATGACGACCGTGCCCTGGATGTCCACGATGTCGAACACCCGGCGCATCGCGGTGACCGCGGCCTGATCGGCGGCGTTCTTATCACCGCGCCCCATCCATCGGGCGCAGGCGAGCGCGGCCGCTTCGGTAACGCGGACCAAATCCAAGCCGAGATTCCGGTCCATCGGGTGTCGTCAGCGGCTCGGAGCTTCGCCGAACGCGCTCGCGTCGATTTCTTCCCAGTCGTTGATTGTTTCGGACCAGCGATAGAGCCGGATCCGGCTCGTGGTCTCCGTGTCGGAGTAGACGTACTCGACATACGATCCGCCGCCGGCGCGGTTTGAGTAGTGGAGCTTCTTGTCCACCACAAGAGGGCGCGTCGTCCGCGCGAGCTTCATGCGGCCCATGGCGCTCTGCCAGATCACCGATTCGACAACGGCGTGCGTTTCCTCGTCCTCGACCTCGTCGAACTCGAGGCCGCCGAATTGCTTGTCGAGACGGCGGAGGACTTCCTCCCAGCGTTGGTCGTTCATCCATCTCCCATCGGCTAGGTTGACTTACGTCCGGAGCCCATTATAGTAGCACACCCTGTGAATCGCACAACCGCCCTTGGGCCCGTCGGCCCCTTCAGCGGCCGATCCGCGCTTATCCTCGGAGGATCGCGCGGCTTGGGTCGCGCCGTCGCGCTCGCACTCGCGCGCGAAGGAGCGAGGGTCCTCGCGACCGGCCGTCATCGCGACACGCTCGCCGAGCTTCGCGCCATCGCCCAGGCTCGCGGGATCCTCCTCCGGACGCTCCAATCGGACGCCGAGAAGCGAGAGAGGGTCCGCGCGGCATTCCGGTACGCCGCCTCGAAGATCGGCGGGCCCGATCTTCTCGTCCATGCCGTGGGCGATTTCTGGGAGGGCCCGATCTCACGCCTCACCGGCGAGCGCTGGGAAGCTCTCGTCCGCTCGAACGTAACGAGCGCGCTCTATGCGATCCAGGAGGCGCTCCCCGGGATGCGGAGGCGGCGCTACGGAAGGATCCTGCTTTTCGGCGTCGCGGGCGCGGACGTTCCGCGCGCGGCGCCGCGCGCCCATGCCTATCGCGCCGCAAAAGTCGCCCTTCTGACCCTCGCACGAAGCGTGGCGCACGAGGAAGCCGCGAACGGGATCACCGTGAACCTGATCCTCCCGGGGGTGATCCGGACCGGAGGCGTGACACGAAGCTCCGCCCTGCTCGCCCGGCGCATTCCCGCGCGGCGACTGGGCACGCCGCAGGAGGTCGCTCGCGCGGCGCTCTTCCTCCTCTCCCACGACTCGGGCTACATCACCGGCTCCACGCTCACGCTCTCGGGAGGGCTCCTGCTTTGAGGGAGGGGCACTGTCGCGACCGGCGAGATTTCGTCCGCAAGATCGGGTACAAGCTCCCCTGACGGTAACTCGGTCCAACATCCGCGCAACCACGTTGACCCAGGTTTTTCAAGATGTTAGGCTGGTTGCAATCGTCGGTTGTCCCTGACCAAAGCTGAGGCCACGCAATTGCGCGCATCCACGCCGAAGGCCTGGGTGCTCCGGAGTCCGGTCGCCCCGGAGCGAGCCCAGGCGCTTGCCGTCCAACTGGGTATTTCGCATACCTTCGCCGCTCTCCTTGCCAATCGCGGATTCTGCTCCTCCGTGGAGGTTCAGGATTTTCTTGAACCCAACCTGGACAAGCTGTTGGATGCGTTCACGATGCGCGATATGGATCGGGCAGCTGCTCGAATCTGGAAAGCGATCGACGAGCGCGAGTCGATCCTCGTCTACGGGGATTACGACGTCGACGGGATCACCGCAACCGGGCTTCTGACCTCGGCCCTCCAGCGGCTGGGGGCGAAGGTGTCCTACTTCATTCCCGACCGGATTCGTGACGGATACGGCTTCTCGCTCCGGGGCGTCGAAGTGGCGAAGAAGCGGCGGATCCGGCTTGTGATCACCGCAGATTGCGGCATCACGGCGACGAACGAGGTGAGGCTCGCCAAGCAGCATGGGATCGACGTGATCGTCACGGACCACCATGAGCCGCTCGGCGTCTTGCCCGCGGCCGACGCCGTCCTGAACCCAAAGCGGCGTGACTGCGCCTATCTGTTCAAGGAGCTGGCGGGCGTGGGGGTGGTCCTGAAGCTGGTGCAGGGGCTGGCCCAGTACCGGCCGGGTTCACTCCCCGACGATTTCGTATTCGAGCATCTGGATCTGGTCGCGCTCGGCACGATCGCAGACGTCGTGCCGCTCCGCGGCGAGAACCGAATCTTCGCGAAGCTCGGACTCGAGCGGATCTGCAATTCGACCAAGCCCGGAATCATCGCGCTCAAGGAAGTTGCGGGCCTGCGCTCCAAACGGGTCGAGAGCGGTCACGTCGCCTACATCCTGGCGCCGCGGATCAACGCGGCCGGCAGGCTCGGGAACGCGGAGAGCGGCGTGAGGCTCCTTCTTTCCACCGAGCCGAGCGAGGCGATGACGATCGCGGAGAGCCTCGAAGAAGACAACACGATGCGGAAGAAGATAGACGAATCCACGCTGGAGGAGGCGCTGGATCAGCTTCAAGCCCTGGGTCCTGAGCTGCCCCCGGCCATCGTGCTCTGGTCCGACCGGTGGCATCCGGGTGTCCTGGGCATCGTGGCCTCGAGGCTCATGGAACGCTATCACCGTCCCACGATTCTCATCTCCGCCGACGAAGACGAGGGGAAGGGATCCGGGCGGAGCATTCCGGGATTCGACGTCTGCCAGGCGCTCCAGGAGTGCAGCGAGCACCTGATCGGGTTCGGGGGTCACAGCTACGCGGCGGGTCTCACGATTCGCGCGGATCAGCTCCACTCCTTCCGCGAACATCTCTGCAGCGTCGTGTCCGGGCGCCTCACGGCTGATGATTACGTTCCGAAGCTCTCGATCGACGGTCCGCTTCGTCTCGAGGACTGCAATGAGGACCTGGTTCACTTCCTCGATCGCCTTTCGCCCTTCGGGATCGGGAACACCGAGCCGCTTTTCATTGCGGAGAACATCCAGATCGCGGGTTCGCCCGCCGTCGTGAGCCGGAATCATCTCAAGCTCAACGTCCGCCAGAACGGCCGCGAGCTCGAGTGCATCGGATTCGGGATGGGTCATCTTGCCGGTCCGATCCAGTCGGAGCCGGGACGGATCTGCATCGCGTTCGTTCCCACGATCAACGTCTGGCAAAACCGCGCGCGGCTTCAGCTCAAGCTGCGCGACGTCCAGATCCGTTGACCATGGACACGGTCCCCACCGACATCCTGGGACCGCTGCTCCAAATCCTCGAGCGGTCCAAGATCCAGGTCGGATCCGACCGCCTGCGCCGCGCGTATGACTTTGCCGCCAAGGCGCACGGCTCCCAGCTCCGCCTGACCGGCGAGCCGTACGTGACGCACTGCGTCGCGGTCGCGCATATCCTCGCCGATCTCCTCGGGCCGCGCGCCGACGAGACGATCCTCATCTCGGCCCTCCTGCACGACGTGGTCGAGGACACCGACGCCGATCTCGCGCACGTTCAGGCCGCCTTCGGCCCCGAGGTCGCGCTGCTCGTCGACGGCGTCACGAAGATCGGTGGACTCCACTTCGATCGCCCCGAATGGGAGCAGGCCGAGAATTTCCGGAAAATGCTCCTCTCGATGGCGAAGGATCTCCGGGTGATCCTGATCAAGCTCGCGGACCGCCTCCACAACATGCGGACCCTCCATTCGCTCGACCCCATTCGGGCCACGCGGATCGCACGAGAAACGCGCGAGATCTACGCCCCGCTGGCGCACCGGCTCGGGATTGCGCGGATCAAATGGGAGCTGGAGGATCTCTGCCTCAAGTAT
>Ga0075433_10001905_pt1 | contig 15700 bp, 6 predicted proteins | sample RhiMethybrSRZTD2_FD_75299 | JGI IMG/M metagenome (GOLD analysis project Ga0075433, IMG submission 75299) | Populus rhizosphere microbial communities from Tennessee, USA - Rhizosphere MetaG P. TD hybrid SRZTD2 | ecosystem: Host-associated > Plants > Roots > Rhizosphere > Soil | place: USA... | reverse complement strand
TAATACTGCCAAATCTTGACGACAAATCGTTCCAGCAGATCGCGGACGAGTCGCGGTTGCTCATCCCGAGCACTGCGCCCGAGTGGACCGATCACAACGTTCACGATCCGGGAATCACGTTTGCCGAGTTGTTTGCCTGGTTGGCGGAGATTTCGCATTACCGGCTCAATCGCACTTCCTCCGCCAGTTATGAACGCTTCTTTGCGCTGATGGGCGTGACGCCGCTAGCGGCGCAGGCAGCCGCAGTCAGTGTAGCCTTTGAATTCAATCCATTGGCCCAGGGTGTGTTGGCGCCGGCGAACACAAAGATGTGGGCGATTGGACTCGAGTCGCTGCCGTTCCAGACATTGCGCGATCAATATCTCACCAAAGCGAAAGTCAAACGCGTCGTGACCGTGGCCGGTGGTTTCGAAACTGTGCAAACGACTGCGGAAAAGAACGAGGTGGGCCACTACGAAGCGTTTGGACCAGCGCCCGCCATCGGAGATTTTTTGCGCGTCGAGTTTGACGATTGGTTCGAAGAGCCCGAAGCACAGATCGACATCACGCTCTTCGAAGACGACTTGCCGCCACGAAAGCCACTGCCCGCGACGTCTCCTCTATTTGAACCATCGGCGACAGTGCGCTGGGAGTTTCGCAGTGATCCGGCTGGCGCGACCGAAGAAGCGTGGACCGAACTTGACGTCATTCAGGACGAGACGCTGAGTTTGTCGCGCAGTGGCTGCGTGATTTTCCGCTCTCCTGACGGCGCTGATGATATTCGAAACAAGGAACTGCGCGCGCTGTTGACTGCCGGACAATTCGAGATACCGCCACGCATCGTGAGCATCCGCACCAACACGGTCCGCGCGCGGCAAGTGGAAACGATCGTCAACGAAGATCTCAAAGCCGGTTTGGGTACAGCCGATCAAGTGGTGCGCTTGCAGAAGTGGCCGGTGTTCGTCAACACGCAGGTCGACGATGGTCCATTTCAAGTCGGCGAAGTGCTTGACTGGCGCGCACTCGTCGGACGGCTTCGCGAAGCGGACACGCTTTACCAGTCGCCGCTGAAAGAGACGGTGCTCTATCTGGTCAAGAGGCTCAACGATCTTCCCGACGCCGACATAAATCTTCAGCCACCGCCACTCGACGATCCATTGCTGCGGCAGGAGTACGCACTGGCCCAGGCTTTCGAACAACTCCTTGACGATGACACGCTGTATCAAAAGTCCAAGTTCAAAGGCATCAGTGTTCCGGACGAACTGCTCGAGAGCGGGCGCTGCAAGAGCCAGAGCAGTACGCGTAGCTTCAATCGGCTGCTGCTGCAGTTAGTTTTTCCGGACCTGTTCGTGGGCGATCGGATCGAAGTGCAGGTCGGTATGCCTGCGGCACGAGTTGAAGATGAAGTAACGACGTGGCGCACGTTTCAGCAGGTTGAAGATTTTCAAAAGTCCGGACCGGACGACGCGCATTACGTCTTTGACGCCGACACCGGAACGATCCTGTTTGGCAACGGACTCAACGGACGAGTTCCGCAAACGACTGAGCTGATTCGCGCGCGCTTCTATCGCTACTCGCGATTGGAAGAGGGAAACATCACTGCGAATCATCAATGGGTGCTCGCCGCGGTGCCTGCGGGTACGCCAATCGTGAAGCGCGCGAACCTCGCTGCGGCTGCCGGTGGCGCACAGAGAGAGACGCTCGACGATACGAAGATTCGCACGCGCGAAGTGTTTCGCAAACAGCACGCTGTGCTCACCGGAGCTGACTACGAAACGCTGGCGCTGACCACGCCTGGCCTGCGAGTCACGCGCGCGAAAGTTATTCCCAACTTCAGTCCGAAGTTTCCGTGCCTGACGTTACCGGGCGAGGTGACGTTGATTGTCGAGCCGCAGCCGCCACCGCAGGCTGCGTTTCCGAACGCGCCGCCGGCGCAGGCGAGTGAAGGTTTTCTGGCGACGATTCAGAACACAGTCGACAGTCGCCGGGTGGTGACGACGAACATTCACGTGATTGGACCACGTTACGTCGAGGTGAGTGTATCGGGTCGCGTATTTCTGAAGAAGCGCGTGTCGGAACCTGACGCTTTGGAGAGCATCAAGCGTGCATTAGATGAGTTTCTCGATCCGGTCTTTGGTGGACCAGAACGAGGACAGGGCTGGCCGTTTGGACGTTCAATCTTTCCGTCCGAGATCAGCCAGCAGCTCGCGAAAGTCGCGGGTGTGGATTACGTGACGAAGATCGCGATTAACGATCTGGCGCCGGGTGAGGCATTGGAACTGCCGTACGACGGTCTGCCGACATCGGGCACTCACGCGATTACGACCGTCGCCTTTGAGAAAAGAGTGAACGGGCAACAAGGTAATAATTGTGATTGATCCGGAATTCAAAGTTCAGGTTATTGAAACCGACGCGCAGTGGAAGAGCGGGTTGATGAGTCGGCTCGACTTCGGCGCCGACGGACTCTCGCTGTTTCTGAGTCCGGTGTTTCAAGCGTGGTTGATCTCGCAGCACGCGGGCTTCCGTGGCGGCGATATCGTTGTTGACGAGTGTGGGCAAACGTATTGGACCGCGCTCGAGGCGTTGGCGGAGTTTGGCAACGAACCGGTGTGGAGTCTTTACCGTCACAACCCGCTTACGAACGAGGTTGAGCGAGTGCTCACGTTTGCCGATTGCGCTCAGCTCAATCCGCGCGAACTCTGGCTCGACTCAAATTATCTCTGGATCTTCGATCAGGCAGATGGCGATGTAAACGCCGCGCGCAAAGGTCGCCTGTTGGCGTTTTCGCGAGACAACTGGCAGATCATTCTCGAATTCGTGATCGATAACATCGTCGATCTCGATTTCCAGCCAAACGGATTCTTCTACTCGATCGAAAAGGCTGACACAGGTACGCGTGTTTGCCGCTACTCGACCACCACACCGGGCAAGTCTGATTGCTTTACGTTGAAGACTTCGAAGGAGCAAGTCGCAATCGCGGCGAGCGCCGATGAAATCGTGTACCTGCTCGACAACGTCCAGGGACGATTGATCAAATTCGATCCGGAGACGCAAACCGAGACTGTTCTCGCCGCGCCGCAGGAAATACTGCTGAAGGGATTCAAGCCAAGCGCGATGCAGATCGACGTGCGCGGCGTGATCTTCCTCGCGTCGAGTGAGCCTGCCAGTCTGCAGACGTTCGATAAAGACGGTTCGTATCTCGGCGCAGTGGATTTACCGTCGAAGATCACGAGGATCGACGGCATCGGTTTCGATCAAAACGGCGGCGTCTTACTCGCGACCGATCAGGGTCTTGCGAAGTTCTCACTCAGCAAGAACCCCGTGGGCCAGGAAGGCGTCTTCTATTCGCGGACTCTCGACAACGGACAGCCCGAAAGTTTCTGGCATCGCATCGCGTTGCGTGGTCGCATTCCGACGAAGTCGAGCGTCGAGGTCTACTACTTCACCAGCGACAACGAGGCGCTGAAAGATGCGTTCGATCGCGCTTTCTCCGGCACTGGTTCGATCGAGGAGAAAACAAATCAGATCGAAAACCTCCTGAGCACGAATTGGAGTATTGCCGAGACGTTCAAAGGTTTGGAACGACGAAAACCGCAGCCTGAAAAACCCGGCGAGCGCGTACCGGAGCAGGTCGACAATCCCGATCTGATCATCAACCCAAACAAGGGCCGTTATCTCTGGTTCAAGCTCAAGCTCACGACCTTCGATCAAAAGAGCCGGCCTACGATTCGCTCGGCACGCGTCTTTTATCCGCGACTTTCTTATCTCCGCTATCTGCCTCCGGTGTATCGCGAAGATCCGGTGAGCGCCGCGTTTGTCGAAAGATTTCTTTCGATCTTCGAGACGAACTTCAGAACGCTTGAAGACGAGATCGATCAACTGTTTCGTTACTTCGATCCCAATCTCACCCCGAAGGATTTTCTGCCGTGGCTCTCTTCGTGGATCAACCTCGCGCTCGACGACGACGTTCCCGAGCAACGCGTGCGCCAGTTCATTCGCCGCGCCGCGAGTATCTACAACCGTAAAGGGACGGCGCGCGCGCTGGTTGAGTTTTTGGAAATCTACACCGGCAAGACGGTCACGGTGACTGAGTTTTTGCGCGGTTTGAAGCCGATGATCATCGGCGAAAAGGAGTCGGTGCTCGGACGCGGCGTGGTGCTGCTGGGCAGTGGTCCAAGAGGAATGCGTGTCGGCGACACGACCGTGGTTGGTTATGCGGCGATTCGCGATCGAGTAAGCGATCCGGACGAACCGTTTCTTCCACTCGCGCGACGTTTCACCGTTTCGATCGACATGGACCGCGAAGAGTTTTTAAGACGACAGGCGACATTAAAAAGAATCGTTACCGAGCAGGCGCCGGCGCACACGAGTTTCACGCTCCGGACGACTGCGGATCAGAGAACTATCGGCCAGGCAGTACTCGGAACGACTGCGGTGGTCCATGAGAGCCAGCCTTATCGTGTGGGCTTGACGCAATTAGGAAGCGGATCGGCCGTCGGCAAAGGCCCTGAGGTTTTACGACTGGAGCGGGGCGCCTGGGTAGGCAGCTCACGTCGACTGTGATGGGCCAGTGAAAAGATGAAAGGAACTCATATATGAAGCCACACAAGGATTCGAAATGCGGTGTTTGTGCCACCGATCCCTTTCAACGGAACAACTATTTCTTCGGTAAGCAGTTCACCGTTCGCGATCTGCAGCAGGAGCAGTCGTACTTCAACGACAAGCGCCACCTGATTAATCGCATGGTGCTCGGCTGGGGGGTAGTTTGCGGTCTCGATGTTTACTGGGATCGGAAGAAGCGCAAGCTGGTGGTTGGACCAGGCATGGCTTTGGACTGTTGCGGTCATGAAATCGTCGTTTGCGAGAACCAGTATCTCTCGTTTGATAAGAACGACGACGATTGCTGTCTCGACGATAAACAAAGGCCGCAGGGAAAGTTTGTGTTGTGCCTCGAGTATCACGAGTGTAACTCGGAGCCCACCGATTTTCCGGCGGCTGGTTGCGATGAAAAGGGTAAGACTGAGTACAACCGCATTGTCGAGCGCTACAAGCTTCGCCTCGTAAGCTGGGACGATGCATGTCCAAAAGAACCGCACGATCCGTATTGCCCGGATCAGTACAAGCACGACGCGAATGACGAGCAGTTTCAGCGTGAATGCACCACGGAAGATCTGCATCACTATCTCTGCGAACTATTGAAACGCGGCTGTCCGGAGTGTGAGAACTGCGACTGCGTGATTCTCGCGACGATCGAGTTTCCTAACGAGCCATCCGGGCAGGATTACGACTACAAGCAACCATCTCCGGATGACTACAAACAGAAGCAGGGCAAGGGTTACTATCAAACTCAACCGCCCGAGGATCCGGTTGTCGATCCGTGCACCAATCGCAAACTGGTCTACAACAACTCACTGCTGTATGACCTGATCTACTGCAATCACGGCGACCTGCCACACATCGTCGACTTTACCTGGCGCAAAGCGTATCCCACCCGAGAGATCGGTGTGGATGAATTCACGCAGATGATGCGTGACGGCCTGACGGTCTATTTCGATCAGCCGATGAATCCCGACTCGTTGAACCGTCACACGTTCATCGTCGCTTACATGCTGCGCGACTCGGGCACCGGTTGCTTCGTCGAGCAACGCATACCAGTTCAGGAAATTCGCACCGGGTGGGATGGCGATTGTTTCTACGCCACTTTCGTGGCCACCGAGCGATGGATCAGCAAGGAACTTGATGCGGAAGATTCTGAGTTGATCGCTAGTCTGCCGAATCTCGAATCGGGTGTTGACGTCGAAGTCACGCTGCGAGGCAGTCGCATCTGGAGTGACGCGGGTAAAGGACTCGACGGCGATTACCTCGCCGACAAACTTCCTACCGGAAACGGCACGCAGGGCGGAGATTTCGTCGACTGGTTCCGCGTGCTGCCGCCCGGACCGAAAAAGACTAAGGCGAAATCGTACAAGAACGAATTTTGATAACCGTACCGCTGAAGGCCAGTTCAAAAATGAAACTGATTGGACCAGTTAACAGCAACATCTAGTGTGAAGGAGAAGACCATGAGCGCCAATACTGAAAAGTGCGCCGATAAAGATAAGACCGTATGCGATTACAACGAGTTCCGGCGCCTGCGATATTTCCACGGCATGCTGCTCGACGATAAGGACTTTCAAGCCGAGCAACAATACCATTCAGGTAAGCGCAGGCTTCTCAATCGCATGCTGCACGGATCAGGTGTCGTGTGTGGACTGGACCTGAAGGGTAAGCAGGACGGCCGCTGGATTGAGATCAGCGCGGGCCTCGCCCTCGATTGCTCGGGCAATGAGATCTATGTGCCGAAAAAACAGCGCATCGATCTCGCCTCGCTGTTGCCGCCCAAGGACAGGCCGAAGAGTGCGGACTGCATTGAAGTAGAGGACGACGACGACACCAAGACTTACTACATCGGCATCCGCTACGAGGAGAAGCCGACGAATCCGGTGTCTGTCTACTTGCCTTCAGGCAGTTGCGAAGAGAAGACCTGCGAGAACTCCCGGTACAAAGAGGGATTCTGCATCGAGGTTGTCGATTGCTGTCCCGAAAAATACTCGCCCGGGCTGTTCGCTAACTTCTGCGGCTGCGAGGACGGCGATCAGCCGGACGATGCCGATCATCTTTGCGGTGAGTGCGGCGACAAGCCGGATCCCGCACAGGAAGGCGCGGTGGAGGAGTGGTGCAAGTGTATACGGCTCGAAGAGTTCTGTGAGAGCTCTCCGGAATGTGCTGAATGCTGTTCCTGCGAAAAGCCGTGTCATGTTGTATTGGGACAGATCCAGGTGGACAAAGATTGTCGCTTGCAAACGGTTTGTATCAACGAATGCCGGCGCTACGTCTTAACCGGACGTCTGGTCCAACAGATTCTCCTCAAGCTGTTTGCCGGTGCTGAAGACTTCTTCTTTGCCCAGAAAGACAACGATCCGGAACAGATTTTTGTGCCCGACTTTGGCGAGCTCATCAACAATCCGATTAAGGGATTGTGCTGGGTGCTGCAAAATAAACTGCTGGAGGGTCGTGGGCTTCATTATAGTTGTGAGCCCGATAAGCAGCAGCAGCAACCGTCCACCGGGTTCTCCGAACAACAAGTCGCACAATTCGTGCAAGCACAGGTGAAGGCACAGGTCCAAACACAGGTGCAGGCACAGCTTAGGGAACAGCTTCAGGCTCAGCCGGTATTCTTACGGCAAAAAGAGATCCTGGAAAAACTCAACCTGACGGCTGATGCTCCAACGGTCAAGGACACGAAGGAGGTTAAGAACTTAGACATTACCCAGCCTCTGGAGGCGCCTACTGACAAAACAGAGAAAGAGACTGACAAAGCCACCGACAAGACCAGTGACAAGACCACTGACAAGACTGACAAGAAAAATAAGTAGCGGCGAACGGATGAGCAATGGGCCGCCGAAATCTCAAGAGGGTCCACCGGAAAGCTTCTGACAAGGTGGGCCAACAGAAAAAAGCGGGGAGTGCTGCTCCCCGCTTGCATCCACTGGTGGACTTGCAACGGTCTGTTGGTTCCTCGGCCGTGCAACGTCTGATCGATTCGCCATACATCCAGACGAAACTCCAGGTCAGCGAGCCCGAAGACGAATCAGAGAAAGAGGCCGATAAAACGGCGCAGTCTGTGATGCGCTCGGAAGTCGGCGCGGCGCCGGTGGGTCACACTGCTGGTCCAGGGGTCGCGCACCAGTTGTCCAGTGGTGGTGGTCCGGCGAGTCCATTGCCAAACACCGTTCGCGACTTCATGGAACCGCGTTTGGGCGCCGATCTTGGTGATGTGAGAGTTCATACCGGAAGTGAAGCGGCGCGACTCAACGATCAACTTCAGGCGCAGGCGTTTACTCACGGACAGGATGTTTACTTCGGCGCCGGTAAGTCTCCCGGCATCGATACGCTCACGGCGCACGAGTTGGCCCACGTGGTCCAACAAACCGGCGCTGTAAATCCGCAACTGATCAGTCGCAGCCCCGACGACGAAAAGAAAAAAGGCCCGGGCGAGACGGATCCCAAGTACTGGTTTCAAAACAAACCACCCGAAAAACCCATCGAAACTAAAGAAGGCATCAGGATCGAACCAAAGGGTCAGGTGGTTGTAGATCCTGCTATACACACCATCAATTCCAAAGAGTTTGGTAATCCCCAAATCCAATTCGCCGGCATGGACTCAGACTTTCAGGCCGGTAAACCAACCCCTAAGTTCGCCGCGGCAGAAAAAGCGATAGAGAATGCGATCGCAGGCGCAATAGCGGATTTGAGCTCGGTTGGAGCCATTGATCCCGGTACGAAAGATGAGCAAGCAAAACAGAGTAAGCAGAACCAGATCGTTCGCGCTCGCCTGAAGGAAGCTGTACGGACGCTCGCCGGAAAGAGACTTAATGTCTTCATTGCCAGTGAACTGACCATAGGAGAGAAAATATCGAAGACGCCCTTGTCACTCAGCACGGCGCAAATCTTTGTTTCTGGCGATGACATCGGCGATCCCAAGAAGCTTCAGGCAGCTATTCGGATCCCGTTGATTACTTTGACTGGCGGATCGAAAGGAATAGCTCCCGGCCCTGGCGGAAAAATGGAGGAAGCAAGTACCACCGCCTTGACTGCCGATCAGCTTAGGGAGGCCCTACTGCACGAACTTCTGCACGTAATGCTTATTAATCACGGCGCATCTGCCCTGCAGGTATACAAGAGTAATCTCAGTGGTCTTGTAACAGGACCAGAGCCCGTGAAAGGGCTAGTCGAGAACGTAGTCTTCCGCTTTCTGCGCGCGCAGGAGGAGATCTTCGTTTATAGCGCAATTGAAGGACTCTACTCATCGTTCAAAGGAAACAAAAAGAACTACGAGCTTTATGCCGAACTTATTGAGAAGGCTGTTAAGAGCATTGGCGGAAAAGTCGTCGATCAAAAACCGGTGACAATCGACGTGAAAGAGAAAGTCGGCCCAGCAGGGAAAGAAGCAGTGCAGTGGGCGCTCACCTACAAGTTGCCTAAAGACATTAAAGTCGACTCTAAGCATCAGGAATTTTTCGAGGAATTACAGAAATTGGACTCGGGTACCTGAAGAAGTAGTGCTATTGAGAACGTCGGATTGGTCCAATGGAACGTCAAACTGCAACGAAGGTCCAGAAGAGTCCTGCTCGCGTCAACCATGGTTCGACCCAGCCTGCAACATCGTCCGTAACTGCGCATCGACTACTTGACTTGCAACGATTTGTCGGAAGCCAGGCTGTTCAGCGCCTAATCCTTTCTCCTTACATTCAGACAAAACTGTCAGTCAGCATTCCGGGAGATCCTTTCGAACAAGAAGCTGATCGCGTCGCAGACAAGGTCATGCGTATGCCCGAGCCAATGATAGTGAGGCGCGTGCCGCTGGCCGTTCGCGAAGATGACGACGAGAAAAAAGAGGTGATGCAACGCGCCTGCGCGGACTGCGAACACGAGAAAGACAAAGAAGAAACAATCTCGAGACTGCCTGAAGCTGGACTCAACGCCGAACCGGCAGACGCTGGCGCTGCAACCGCCGGAAATATTCACGCCATGCATGGCGGCGGCATTCCGCTGCCGGATTCAACGCGAGCTTTTTTCGAACCACGATTCGGCGCCGACTTCAGCCACGTCCGCGTACACACTGATCCGCGTGCCGCAGGCACTGCGAACGCGATCAATGCCAAAGCCTTTACCGTCGGAAACAATATTGCATTCGGAGAGAACCAATACTCACCTCACTCACTCGAAGGACGGCAACTACTCGCACATGAACTCACGCACGTAGTGCAGCAAGACACCGTTTCGCCGCAGCGCATCTATCGTGACGATGGAGGAATGACAAGTGCGCAGGCCCCGGCTTCAACCAGCGGCGACCGAGGTCCCTCTGCATCGGTGCCGACCGCGGCGGACATTGAGCAAAGAGACTTAGTTAAAGCGGCGCTCGAGTCAGGTGATCCCGCCGACGTTAAGAAGATCAAGAACTTTTCAATCGTCAGCGAACCCGACAAGTTTAAGCTGATCCGGATCCTGCTTGACCAGACGTGGGTTGGTCCCTTTGACGAATACGCGTTGGAGGATATCTGGAGAAGTTTTGGCGCCCGCCTGATCACTGTTGCCTCGACGGAAGACGGCTTCAAGCTGTGGCAGCAGTCGATTGACGCCGGCGCTGAACTCGACGACTTCCCAGCGGTCAAGCAGCTCCAGAAACAATTTGTCGACGACATCAAGGCAGTAGTCACTTCTTATTTGAAACAGAATCTTGAGCTGGTGACAAACGAAATGCAGCGGCTTGGGATTCCGATCGAAGAAACGGCGCAGCTACCCGCCGCGACGCCGCAACAGGAAGACGAAATAAAGAAAATGCAAGCGGCCGCAGTTGAAGTGGCAAAGTTGCAGAAAGCGCAGGAGGAAGCACGTGAACTCGACGTTGGCTATGAGGTCACCACGATCGGCAGTGTCACGGGTGGTGAAACGTCGACGTGCTCATTGGTCAAATTCAATCCTTATGTGGAACCGCCAATGCGATCTTCGCCGGCGAATCCTTTCTTGTATTGCCCGTCAGGAAAGATCACTCCTTACGAAGAAGTCAAAGCGAAGTACGATCCCGCTTCGAAGAAGATTGAAGAGTATGTCGATCGTTATCCTTCACTCTATTCCATCTCGCGAGAAGGCAAGAGCGCAACGACCGCGGATTTTGCGAAGACAATAAGTCCTGCCAAGGCCCGTGAACAACTGGGTACTTCGTTGAGAGCGCTGCGCAAAGACATTGAAGGCACCCAAACCAAACTTGATACCGGCGATCTAAACCCGCTCGACCTCCTGCCTATTCATGAACAGTTGACTGAAGGAGGAGTGAAGGCGCAATCCGGGGTGGATTGGAAAGTCCGGCTGCCGAAGTCGATTGCTGCGGAGATGGTCAAGGACCACCAGTTCACGGAAGCGTTAAAGGCTCTCGGGCTTCAGACTGCGGCTGCCGCTATGTTCATGCTGGCGCCGTTCACGGGTGGAGCATCGATCTACGTGATGCTAGGCGCACTCGCGGTCACAGGAGCCAAGCTTTACCTGAGCACGCAGCAGTACGAGACACTGGCGCAAGCTGCGGTCAGCAGTCCTAAGACTGGAACTGCATTGGTGACAAAGCCTCAGGTCGATGAAGCCAAGATGGCCATGGAGGCTGATCAGATTGCCTTCGCACTCGCAGCGCTGGCGGTCGGCCTTGCGGCCGCGGCGAAAGTAGTTGGAGCAATCAGGGGTACAGGAGCACCGGCGCCCGGCAGAGCATCAGTCGATGTCAGGAAGTTTTCTGAGTACATTTTCAAGGAAGGCGACCCGAGTGGGAAGGCTCACGTCTTTAAATCATTGGGATATGGGCCAGAGCACGCCGAACAGCTAGCGGGCATGTATCAGGAACAAGGAGCCGCAAAGTTTGCAAACAACGAATACACGTTGGGTAAGCTGGACCAGCATGGGCAGCGAATCGACATTGAGATCAAGCTTAAAGGGATAGGCGATAACGCAGGTAAGGTAAGCAACCTTAAATCCGGCTGGATGATCAAGCCCGACGGATCCATCAGTCTGAACACACCGTTTTCGGGATTCACACAATGACGATACCAAACTACACGAAAGTGGAGATAGTGACAGACAAGTTCGAACCGCTCGGCGTACCGAGAGGAAGTTATGGCTTTGTGATAGAGGTTTACGACGATGGTGAGTACGAAGTAGAGGTCTCCGATCCCGAGCGTGGAGGCATCACCATCGCGCTGTTTTCGGCGAATGACACCGAGATCCGTCCGGCCGAATAACGCGGCTGTTGTTTATGGCGTTCAGGTGGACTCATGGAACGGCAGTCTGTCACTAAAACTAAAAAAACAGCGGCACCCGTTGCTCAGATACAGCGCCGTGCGGCTGACGCGTCGTCCGCGTCGCACTCGCTGCTCGGTTTGCAATCCTCAGTCGGTAGCCAGGCCGTACAGCGTTTGCTCGGTTCCGATTACTTTCAGGCCAAACTTCAAATCAGCTCGCCCGGTGATCCATTTGAACAGGAAGCAGACCACGTTGCCGACAAGGTGATGCGCATGCCCGAACCGAACGCCGCGTCGCCGGTTCAACCGCAGCCGCTTTCTGACTCGATCCAACGCGTGCCATTGGCTGTGCGGGACGATGATGAGGACGAAGAGAAGGTCTCGAGAGAGTGCGACCAATGCGACGACGACACCCCCGTGCAGCGACGTTCCACCGACGAAGAACCGGAAGAAGAACCTCAAGCCGCACCTATTCAACGACAAACCGAAGATGACGAAGAAGAGAAAGTTCAAACAAAACTGTCGACCGTGCAGCGTGCCTGCGATCACTGCGAAGACGAACACGTTCACCGCGAGTCAGACACACCTCAGCGCGGCGTTTCCACTCCCGTTGCCGGCAACATTAACGCACTGAAAGGCCGCGGAAATCCGTTGCCGGCGAGCACGCGTGCGTTTTTCGAACCGCGCTTCGGCGCCGACTTCAGCAACGTCCGTGTCCACACCGACTCCCACGCCGCTGACACCGCCAAATCGATCAACGCGCGCGCTTTCACTGTTGGTCCAAACATCGCATTCGGCGCCGGGCAATTCGCTCCCGAAACCCAACCGGGCAAACAGATCCTCGCGCACGAGTTAACGCACGTCGTGCAACAAGGCGCGGCGACCAGCAGTCAACAAATTCATCGCACGCCCGAGATGATTCAAACAATCCCGATCGCGGGCAGTATACCGCCGGTGACGGACAAACAGCGCGCCTATTACAAACATGCCGACGACGTAGTCGACATCGCGAACAAAGCGACTTTCAAACCGAACGACGGTCTTGGCAACTACATCGCCTCGTTGTGGGAAAACGGACAGTCAGACGCGCCGGTGAATATCAAGTTCGGTTCACTTGGTTCGGGATACATCTTCGTGAAACCCAGCGGTTCGTATGTCAATGCCGACTGTTTGAATATTCCGACGGGATTGCTTGGTCCAACCATCAGCATCTGTAAGGATGTGGCGCCCGAGAGTGAGAACTATCAGGCCGAGCTGCAGACCATTCCTTTGGAACTTCCAGTATTCGATACGGACAAAGGCTGCGTGGTGCTGCTGGTCGGCATCACGAATGGTTTTATTTTTGGCAAGCTGGCATGGATCGAAGGCAAGAAGCCGGGAGAGATACATCCGTATTCTTTCCAGGAGTCGCCGGCTCTTTTTAATGAAGAACCGTTTCTGTCACTCATCTATGGCGCTCAATACGATGGTCAGAACTACAAGTCGCTCAAGTTCATGAACGAACTCGACAGTGGCATCATAACCTTCCTTTCCAGTGGTGAATTGGAGCTGTCAAACCAGCAGGTCATTCAGGGAAATCTGGGCATTGTTAACTCGTTTGATATCTGGAAGGCCGAACTCAGTGGTAAAGCCAAGGGACTTGACGACTACAAAATACCGATCGAGCGCAGTCCGGAAGCCGACCTGCACGGAGAAGCCACAGAACTTTCTCTCGACAAGCAATGGACCGGTGGCGATCCAAAATCAGAAGACGGGACTTTCACTGCGCAGGGAAACCTGCGAGCGTCGTACAAGAATGGCATCTTAGAACTTTTTGGTACCGCGAGTTATGCGTCTAAGCGGATCACTGGTGAAGTTAATATCGCCATCACCACCGAGAGTGAAGCGGCACTGTTATTTGCCGAACACGCGCCGGCAGAGAAGAAAGAAGGCGCCGCAGCGGCTGTTACGCTGACGCCGACTGAAGATCAATCCAAAGAACCCCTGGCTCTCACCGGCTGGGGCAACCTTCATTTCAAACTGATCGACAGAGACTCGCCCAAGCCAACGACTGCCGGCGCTCCTGCGGCTGGAAAGAAAGTAATGCCCGAGGATCTCGAAGGCGAGGGCGCGTTCGTTGTCAGTTCAGACGGTTACATCGTGATGGCTGGCAAGTTGAAGTTGCCGGCCCAGTGGGAATTCACTGACAAACTCAAATACAGCTCATCAGATCCTGAAGCAGAAGAAAATAAGAAACTATTTGAAAAGCGCATCAGCGTGGGAGAAGCGCCGGTATGGGGAGGCACGCTCGCCCTCGACATAGAAATCGGTCTCGATGTCGAAGCCCAACTCAAGCCACTCGAACTTTACGAAATTGAGATCGATGGCGTGTATTCAAATCATCCCGACTATAGGAGCGAGATCGGCATCACGCCGCGTTTCTACATTTCCGGCGAGGCCAGCGCCATCCTCACCGCGTCATTGATCCTGGCTTACAAACTGGGCGGCCTCTTCACCGTTGGAGAATTCTCGGGCACGCTAACAGGAACTGCGACTGCTCATGCTTACATCGACGCCGCGCCCACCGTAAAAATGATCTGGCCCGACAAAGATTCGCCTGCCAGCTATGCCATTGCCGGAACGATCCATTCCGGTGGGAAGCTAACCTTTAGCTTGACAGGCGATATGAGCGTCAACCTGTCGCGGAAAAAGAAAAAGAAAGACAAAGAGGAAGAGGAGAAGAAAACCGAGGGTTATCACATCGGCACCTGGACCCTCGGCAGTTTTGGTCTCAAGGTGGATCTCGAAGAGTACGTGCTCGGCTCAGGCGCAAAACCGAAATTCGATTACTCGAAGATCGGCTTTGGCGAGAAACAGCGTCAGAATCTTAGTGACTCGATCGCCAAAGAAAAGGAAGGCCCGGGCAAGGCGGAAAAGCCCAGTGGCGGATTCACGCAGGTTGAAGGCGGTAAGCCAGTTGAGAAAGGCAAACCTCTCGAAGGCGAACTGATACACCCCGATATCGGCGCTCAAACCATCGACAACGTGCTCGAAGAAGACTTCATCATGCAGGACCAACTGCATGAACTCTCGTTGACGTTCAGTGGCACCAGAGACAATCCGAAAGCCTTGATCGAAATGGCTTCGGGCGAGAAGAAGCCGCTCGACGAAAGAATTGAAAACGAAAAACTCAAGCTCGGCTTCGAGAAAATCGTCGCCGTCGACGACGATGCGAAACAACTCGAACAACGCGAGCGAGATCTCGAAGGGATCGATCGTGAGGCGCAGGCGGTTACAAAGAATGCTGTCGGGGCCGCGCAAAAGGTTGAGGCAGGCGAAGAACCCGAAGTTGCCGGTTTCGAAAAACTGGACGATCGTATTTCCGCGTACGGAGAGAAGCACGGCGTCGACAATCTGGGTGAGATACTTCCGGCGACCAAGCCCACCGTCCCAACCACTCCCGCGGCGCCTGCCTCACTGCGTGTTCCCAAATCAACCGGCGCCAGCAAAGACATGGAAACATTGCTCAAGGACAACCGCGAGAAGGTTGGTTATGCGGGTTTCGACGATTTTCGCGGCAGCAATGTGGCTGTGTTCCGATATTACGTTCTGAAACCTGAAGCCACAACCGTTACCAAGCTCACCATCGTGGACGGACCTCTTTATGAAGCCTCAGTCAACACGTCAAACGCGCTTCATTCGGAAGTCATCATCCTCGGTATGCTCCAGGACATTCAGAAGAGTGCTGACTTCAAAAAGAAATACGGTCCCGGTTACAAGATCTGGGTGGATCAAGTGCTGTCAGAGAGGTCGCCCTGTTTTCAGTGTCAGGCTTCCTTGAGACAAAGGAGTGCTTTGATCCTGACCAGCAATTATCACAACTACTACATCGTGCATTACTCGGGTGATTGGATCGC
>Ga0075433_10001902_pt1 | contig 15706 bp, 17 predicted proteins | sample RhiMethybrSRZTD2_FD_75299 | JGI IMG/M metagenome (GOLD analysis project Ga0075433, IMG submission 75299) | Populus rhizosphere microbial communities from Tennessee, USA - Rhizosphere MetaG P. TD hybrid SRZTD2 | ecosystem: Host-associated > Plants > Roots > Rhizosphere > Soil | place: USA... | reverse complement strand
TGTGAAGCCGGCGCACAGCAAGGCGCTCATCCTGTACCGGGCCGGCGGGATCTCGCCCGACGGCTCCATCGCCGCCAGCGCCAGGCAGGACGGAACCATCGTGGTCACCGACCTCGCGACCGAGACGCGAGCCGCCATCCAGACGGCCACCGCGCTGCCGTTGGACACGCTGACGTTCGGCCCGACGTCAACTCTTCTCGTCGCTCGCGACCGCGCGCGCGATGTCCAGGTCGTCCACTGCGAGATCTGCACGTCCGAGGACGACCTTCTTTCCCGGGCCCAGGCGAGGCTTGCGGTCGTCTCCCGCTACCAGCCGAGACGGCCGCCCGTCACCGTTGGCCCCTAACAGCATCGTCAGGGTCGACGGACGTCCGCCGGAAGGTCGTTCTCACAGCGAGAGCGGAAGCAAGGTTACTGACGTGACCGCGAGAGTCCTAGGTCGAGGCGGAGGAGCGGAGGGATCGGTAGAGATAGACCGCGGCCAGGGTCCGCCAGGGCCGGAAGCGCTCGCCGAGCGCGTCGACCTCCCCGACGGAGGCCGGGGGGCTGAGCCCCCAGACGCGCTCGACGGCTCGTCGAAGCGCCAGGTCGGCGGCGGGCCAGACGTCAGGCCGCCGCAGGGCCAGCATCAGCACGCCGTCGGCGGTGAACCGCCCGACACCCTTCACCTGGATCAGCTCCGCGCGAGCAGCGTCGTCGTCGAGCGTCCGCAATTGCTCGAGGTCGAGCCGTCCGTCTGCCAGCCGCGCCGCCAGGTCGTGCAGGTAGATCGCCTTCGCCCGTGAGAGGCCGATCCCGCGGAGCGTTTCCGCCTCCGTCGCCAGCAACTCCGCCGGCGTGGGAAGGCGTCCACCGTGTAGCGCCTCCAGCCGACCGAGGATCGCCGAGGCGGCAGCCCGCGACAGCTGCTGGCCGATCACCTGGAGGACGAGTGCACCCCACAGATCGCTCGGCCAGCCGTCGAACAGCGCGTCGGGGTCGAGCCCGGGATCCGCGTCGACGAGCGCTGCCATGCGTGGGTCGGCCGCGCGCAACACGGCCCTGCCGGCCGCCCAGCGGTCGCCGCTCACCCGGGGCGCTCCCGAACGACCTCGTCCGGGCGCTTGTCGTCGCGCAAGCCGAGGAAGCGCGGCTGCCGTAGCCGCCCCTCCCGCGTCCACTCGGCGAAGCCGATCTGCGCTACCAGTTCGGGCCGCGTCCAGTGCGTTCCGCGCGGAACCGGTCGCGCGTCGACGAACGGCGGCTCCGTCGTCTCCAGAGCGCGCAGCCGGGCGCCGAGCTCACGCAAGATCGACTGGCTGTACCCGGTGCCGACCTTGCCTGCATACCGGAGCCGACCGGCCTCGTAGTAGCCGACGAGCAGCGCGCCGAACTGCGTGCGGCTGCCGCCGGGATCGGTGAAGCCGCCGACCACCAGCTCCTGCTCCCAGGCGCATTTCAGCTTCAGCCACGCTCGCGAGCGGCCGCCGTCGTACGGCGCGTCGGCGCGCTTGGCGATCAGGCCCTCCCAGCCGGAGCGGCACGCGTCCGCAAACCGCCGCTCGGAGTCACCGCGCCAGGCTTCGCTCAGCTGCAACGCCGGCCCCTGCCGCACGGTCGTCCCCAGCCGGGCCCGGCGTTCGAGGAGCGGCGTCCTCTTGAGGTCCTCGCCGTCGAGCGCGAGGAGGTCGAACACGCAGTAGACAACCGGGAACGCAGCCACCAACTCTGCGGAAGGCGCACGGACCCCGAGGCGCTGCTGCAGCCGGCCAAACGACGTCTGCTCGTCTTCGAACGCCACGACCTCGCCGTCCAGCACCAGATCGCGCGCCCGCTGCCCCGCGACTGCCGAGCGAACCTCCGGATACGTGCCGGTGAGGTCCTTTCCGGTGCGCGACTCGAGCCGAATCGCCGCGCCGGCCTTGTGCGCAATGCAGCGCTCGCCGTCAAACTTCCGCTCCAGCAGCCATTCGTCGCCGAAATCGCGACGATCGCTCAGGGTCGCAAGCATCAGCGGGATCGGCACGAGAAACATCATCCCGAAACCGCTCGCTCGAAAGGGAGGAGACATGACTGTTGAAGAGATGCTCCGATTGCATCCGCAGCCGCTCGACGTGGATCGCGGCCTGCTCCTGCGCTGCATCGAGGAGTGCGTGGACTGTGCCGCAACGTGCACGAGTTGCGCCGACGCCTGCTTAGGCGAGGACGACGTCCCGGAACTGGTCCGGTGTGTCCGGCTGAACCTCGATTGCGCCGACACCTGCGACGCGACGGGCCGGATCGTGATCCGCCAGACCCAACCAGACCTCGCCCTGACGCGGGCGGCGATCGAGGCGTGCGCGATTGCCTGCCGCGCTTGTGCCGAGGAGTGCGACCAGCACGCCGCTCACCACGAGCACTGCCGCGTGTGCGCCGAGTCCTGCCGCCGCTGCGAGCAGGCCTGCGATGACCTGCTCGCGGCGATCCGCTAGGGGTGTGGACTCCGCGTCGCCCGCGACTAGCAACCGGCGACGCCAGCCGCACACTCGATCAACCAGATCCCCGTACGTGAGGAGGGAGAGCAATGCACGCGGTGGTGGTCAACCTCGTGATTGACGATCTGAAGGCCGACCTGGCCGACCTGCGCGGCCGGGTTGTGCCACGGATATCGGAGGCCCCTGGGTTCGTGACCGGATACTGGACACGGAAGGGCACCACCGGGCTGTCGCTGATTGTGTTCGACTCCGAAGACGCGGCCAACGCCGGGGCTGAGCGGGTGAGATCGGTAATCCCTGATGTGGACGCGGAAGCGACGATCGAGAACATCGAGGCGCGCGAGGTAGTGGCGCACGCCTGACGGCCGCCTTACGCGCTGCTTCTAGGAAGGTGCGACGCTACGCGGCGGCGGCTCGCATCCCAAGGCGGAGGCGGCCCTTCACAACCGGCGTTAGGGGCGAGATACTCGGCGCGTGGGGAGGGCCACCCGGGACACGGTGGTTTTGGTCATGGCAGCTGCAATTGCCGCGGCTGTCGTGGGCGCCGCCGCCCCTCGCCCTAACGGTGCGCTTAGCTCGACGGCGAAGAAACGTTGCCACTACGTCGTAAAGAAGGTGCACGGCAAGAAGAAACGCGTCCGCGTCTGCCACAAGGTCAAACCGAAACCGAAACCGAAGCCCGTTGCTGACCTCGTAGCGCTGGTGGCGCCCGGGCCGTCGACGGCCGACGTCGGGAGCGCGCTCAGTTACACGGTGACGGTGCTCAATAACGGCCCGGGGGTTGCGCTGAAGACCGAGGTGGAGCCGGCGATCGGCTGGTTCCCGATTGACACACCGGAGAAGTTCCTACCCGGCCAGATCACGGGCACCGCCGGAGGCAAACCGTGCGAAGAACCGGACGTCAGTGAGGGGGAGGCAACGTTCGCCTGTCCGGTGGGCTCGCTTGCCAGTGGGGCTTCGGTGCAAGTGACGGTGAGCTTCCGGATCGGGAGGGTTTCGGGACGAGAGCTCTACGTGGACACGACCGCCTACACGGACTCGCGTGATCCCAATGAGCACAACAGCGAGGCGATCGCGAACGCCACGATGACAGGTTGTCTTCCCTCGTATCCAGATCGGGATATCTGCATCGCTCCGCCGCCGCCGGATCTCAATTGTGACGATCTCTTCCCGTATACGAACCTTCACGTCAACTGGGCGGTCGCCGACCCCGACCCGCATCACCTCGACAGCGATCACGACGGCGTCGCCTGCGAGTCGTAGTCCGATTGTCGCGGATCGTCGGCGCCATCCAGCAACCAGGAGGTGAGGGTCCATGCCATTCGAACCCGTGGAAGTGAGCAGGACGCAGACGCCGACGGCGACGAGGACGGTGGTCACTGACTACTTCCGGAACCCGGCGGTCTGCCGTGACCGCGTGTGGGTCGGCCAGGCACACGAGTACGTCGAGCGGGTCGTCCTCGAGGTTGAAGACATTCCGCCGTTCGTGAGCCTGGGGGACCTGCTTCTGGGCTGGTTGCTTGCCGGTAGTACCTTCGTGGGGCTCTATCGGGCCACGGGGACGCAGCGCATCGGTGGCGTCGTGCCGGGCCACCCATCAGTCACCTACGAGGCTGTTGGGAGAAGAATCGAGTTCACGAGCACTCCAGGCCAGGGCGAAGAGTGCTTCTCAGTACGCGTCCATTATCGGATCCTGCCGGATACGCCTCAACGCGGGGTCACGAAGCAGGTCTGCATCTCGGGTACGGATGTCGGCTGGCCAAAGCTGAGTCTCGGCGACGAGCAGGAGTGCCTGAAGGGAGTCCGCGACTTCTTCGACCGGCACAAGTTCATCCCGCCCGATCGGCCATGGCCGCCCATCGAGCGGGCGCTCCGCCGACTCCGCGGGGACGACGCTGTTCGTATACGCGCGCATATCGACACGCTCGACCGTCTCGATCCGAACGCCGAGAAGGAGCTGTTCCAGGCGGTCTCAGCCGAGTTGCATGGCTTTGTCGAAGGGGCCAGCCTCGCCGACGAGTTCCCAGCTGGCAGAGGCGCGGTTTAGCCCAAGCGATTTCCGCCGCGTGCGGTCAAGAAGGTGGTCCAGTCGAGGGGAGCAGCCGCGCCCGCGGTTGTGAAACTTGGGAGCGGCGGCGCGCCGCGGAGGCCCTCGCTCGCCAGCTCGAGCCGCTCGGCATCGGCGAAGCACTCGCCTTCTCCTGTTCCTCGGCGAGCACGAACGCGAACGATTCGACCAGCTGTCGTCGCAGAGGATCAAACATCGCTCTTGCGGTCCAGTGAGATCCAGAACCAGCCGATCAGAGCGGACGACTTCCGCCCAGCGGAAACTGGATTGCCGCTCCACAAGCCGGAATCCCGCTCAGTAAGCGGCATGCCCCCGGCAGGAATCGAACCTGCGCACGCGGTTTAGGAAGCATAGGACGAAGTTGCTGTTTACAGGGAGAACCTTGCCTGAATAGCCCCTGCGCGCCAGCGTGTGCGCCGGTCAGGTTGCTTTGGCGAAAGCGAATCGGCGATACCGCCACGACTGACATGCATCGTGCCGCGCCAGCAATGGTCCATCCCTTGTTGGCGTTCACTCTGACCAGCGCAGCTGTACCGCGAACGGGCTAGGCCGGATGGCCTTGACTCTGTAACAAGTGAGGCGTAGGTACGCCCGCGAATGCGGCTGCCTGCCTCGTCGTCCGGGCCGGAGCGTGGCTTGGGGGGCGACTCCGGTCGGCGCGGCCCGGCTCCCGCGCGGTTTGTGTAACCACGGAGGGAGGGTGTCATGAAGAAGCTCGTAGCCCTGCGGCAGCGTCTGACGTACGCGAACGTGATCGCCACGCTCGCGTTGTTCTTCGCGGTGGGTGGGGGAGTAGCGGTGGCTGCCCCCAAGTCCTTCGCGCACGCTGGATCGAGCAAGCTCGACACGTACCTCAAATTGGCAAGCACGAGACTCCCAAGGTTGACCCTGGGGGAAGTCGGCGTCGCTTGCGACGCCGGCGATAAGGCTGTCGGAGGCGGCTTCATCTTGGGCCAATCGACATGCGCGTACTCCAGAGTTCCCCCACCGATGGCGGCACCCACGAAGGCGTGACTGGCTGGACCGTAAAGGCCTACAACCCCGACTTCTTCGGTAGCCACGAACTCTTCGTCCGCGTGTTGTGCGCGGACGTGAGGCCCTAGCACGCGAGTCATAGATCAGCGGGCGGCGGCGGGCTTCACGGCTCGCCGCCGCTCCCCTTTTAGAGGTCTAGCGGTAGACCGCTGCGCGGCGTCTCCACCGGGTTCGCCCGATTCGTCGCTACGTCGCCCGGACTCATTGCGCGAAGGCACTTCTGCCGTTGGCCGGTGCCCTGTCCCGCGAACGGGTTAGGCAAGATGGCATGGCCAATCGGGAGGGTGAACTCACGGTCGGTAGTGCCTCCCTGGCGCTCGCGAGATGTCTTGCGACACCCGTTGTGAGCGCCAGGGAGAACGTCTTCCCGTTTACTGCCCGCCGTGCTCCCGAATGATCCGGGTAGGGACTACGTGGCGGCTACCTGGAACGAGGCAGTCGCACTTCCATTCAGCCCCACGGAACAGGACGGCCTGTTGTTCGCGACGCTGGGGATTCCAAGCGGGGGACAACTCGACGGCGCGAATGCCGTGCCGACAGCAGTCCCATAGCCGGTAAATGAAACGATGGACCACGCATCGCCGAGGGCACCGACGAGAACGATATCGCCGGACGGCCTCATGACCGTGACTGAGCAGCTCGGGCCCTCCGGACCGTTTACCGTCACCTGCCCACCCGGCCAGGCGGCATCGGTGAACAGCGTGCCCGTTGAGCTGGTCATCGTGATGTTGAACGTGTGCGATGCGCACGTTGGGGTGGGGGTGTTGCAGATGATGGTCCCGTCCGGGTTGAACCCGATCACCTGAGCGCCTGTCGGGCAAGAGGTTCCGGCAGCATTGTTAGGCCCTGGGGGTCCTGGCGGTCCTGCCGGCCCTGCTGGCCCTGCCGGTCCTGCCGGCCCTGCCGGCCCGGTGTCGCCCTTCGGCCCCTGCGGCCCGGGGGGGCCCTGCGGCCCTGGCGGCCCCTGCGGCCCCTGCGGCCCGGTCTGGCTCCAGCTAATAGCGATCTCCGACGGGCGGCAGCTGTCACCCGCGCTGGGGTCGATCACACGCAGGTTTCCTACGTTCTTCTGATAGCAGCCGTGGATGACTCCGTTCGCGTCGGGAATCGCCGCCTGTACCGCGCTCACGACCCCGAACACGGCAGCGCCTACGACCAGCGCGAGCAAAACCTTCGACCCGCGCGAGATGGACTGGACACGCTTCATCCCGGTCTCCTTCCGGGTGGAAGTTCGAGCCGCCCGTCAGTCGGTGCCGCAGAAGCCGCCGAGGGGACAGCTCCTGTGAGAGCGTGTCTACGGCATCGGCGGCTGGTTGTCAACGTTTAGTCCGCTTAACCATCGCCGGGGCTTCGCGAGTCGACCCGGAGGATCCAGCCAAGGACCGAAGGGGCGGCGAGCCCCCACGGCTCGCCGCCGCTCCCACCTAGGCACCTTCCTCTGCGCGCCAGTTGCGCGCCAGCGCGCGCCATAAATCAGCGGACTAGAGCGGTGTTGAGCGGAGAACCGGCCGATCCGAGACGGCCCCGAATCCCGCTTCAAGAGCCGGAATCCGGCTGATCAAGCGGCATGCCCCCGGCAGGGATCGAACCTGCGCACGCGGTTTAGGAAACCGCTGCTCTATCCACTGAGCTACGGGGGCGGGAAACAGGCCTAGCGTAGCCTCGAGGCCGCCCCGGCGCCGTCCCCCCACCCGCCCGACGGCGACGGCTGCGCAGCAGCCAGACCCGAGGGCTAAGGTAGCTCACATGCACTTGCACGTGGGAGACCACGACCTCGCGGTAAGCGCGCTCGCGCTGATCGGCTGACCGCGATGGCCGGGCCCAACCCACGAGACGACGGGCCGCCACAGACGCCCTCGCCGCCGGGCGGAGGCCCTCCCGACTCCCCTCAGCGGCCCTCGTTCCGGCTGTCGCCGGGCTGGATCATCCTGCTCGTCGCGCTCCTTGTGCTGAACGTGTTCGTGTTCGTCAACGCGACGAAGCCGACATCACGCGTGCGCGTCCCTTACACGCCGTTCTTCCTCAACCAGGTGAAGGCCGGGCATGTCGACGAGATCACCTCGAAGGGAACGGCGATCCAGGGAACGTTCACGCAGAAGGAGACCTACAACGGCTCGAAGCCCACCGACCGCTTCAAGACGGAGGTGCCGGCGTTCGCCGACACCGACGCCCTATCGAAGCTCCTGCAGGAACACGATGTCACCGTCAACGCCCAGCCGCTCGACACCGGACCCCCGTGGTGGCAGAGCCTGCTGCTCGGATTCGGCCCGACGATCCTGTTCGTCTTCCTGCTCTTCTGGCTGCTGCGGCGGGCGGGGAGCATGCAGAACATCCTCGGCTCGTTCAGCCGGTCGAGCGCCCGCCGCTACCAGCCCTCGGGCGACAGGGTGACCTTCGAGGACGTGGCCGGGATCGAGGAGGCAGAGGAGGAGCTGAGCGAGGTGGTCGACTTCCTTCGCACCCCCGGGAAGTACCAGCGCCTCGGTGGTCGGATTCCGCACGGCGTCCTGCTCTCCGGCCCTCCCGGCACGGGCAAGACGCTGCTCGCGCGCGCGGTCGCCGGCGAGGCCGACGTGCCGTTCTTCTCGCTGGCCGCCTCGGAGTTCGTCGAAGCGATCGTCGGGGTGGGAGCGGCGCGGGTGCGGGACCTGTTCAAGCAGGCGAAGGAGAGCGCGCCGGCGATCGTGTTCATCGACGAGTTGGACGCCGTCGGCGGCTCTCGTAGCTCCGTAACCGGCTTCAGCGGCGGCAACGACGAGCGCGAGCAAACGCTCAACCAGATTCTCACGGAGATGGACGGCTTCGACTCGACTACGAGCGTGATCGTGATCGGCGCGACGAACCGCGTCGACGTCCTCGACCAGGCGCTGCTCCGCCCGGGCCGGTTCGACCGCCGCGTCGCCGTTCAGCCTCCCGACCGGGCCGGCCGGCAGGCGATTCTCGAGGTCCACGTCCGCGGCGTCCCGCTTGCCCCCGACGTCGACCTCGGCCGCATCGCCGCGACCACGCCGGGCATGGTCGGCGCCGACCTCGCGAACCTCGTCAACGAGGCAGCGCTGACGGCGGCGCGGCGGAACCACGACACGGTCCAGGACCGCGACTTCGGCGACGCGCTCGAGCGGATCGTCCTCGGGGCCGAGCGCCAGGTGATGCTGAGCGAGCAGGATCGGCGGCGCACGGCGTATCACGAGGGCGGCCACGCGATCGTCGGCATGCTCACGCCGGGCGCCGATCCCGTCCGGCGGGTGTCGATCATCCCCCGCGGGCTCGCGCTCGGCGTCACCTACTCGGCGCCGGAGAGCGACCGGTTCAACTACCTCGAGCCGGAGGTCCAGGCGAAGATCAAGGTCGCGCTCGGCGGCCGCTCGGCAGAGGAGATCGTCTTCGGCGAGATCAGCACCGGCGCCGAATCGGACCTCGAGCAGCTGACGGAGCTCGCACGTCAGATGGTCGGCCGCTGGGGGATGAGCACGGAGATCGGGCCGATGATCGTGATTCCGCGCGACGGAGCGGGACCGGCGTTCGCACGCACACCGGACGTGTCGCCGGATACGCAGAAACTGTTCGACGAGGAGGTGCGTCGCATCATCGCGGAGGCGCACGAGCAGGTCGTCGCGCTTCTCCGCGAGAACCGCTCCCGCCTGGACGCGCTCGCGAAGGCCTTGCTCGAGCACGAGACGCTTGACGAGGACGAGGCGTATGCGGCCGCGGGCGTGCCTGTACCGCAGGCTCATCCGACGGAGCCGTACGCTGCCGTTGCTCGGTCGAAGACGTAAGAGGTCGAGGACACCCCCTACGAGTTTCCGCGGGGCGAGCGCGGTAAGACGTGAGCGTGCCTGCGGCGATCGTCACGGCGTCCGACGCCGGCATCGGGAGGCAACAGCTGTTGCGCTTGCGCGGGATGGCTTCGACGTCGGCGTCACCTGGCACGAAGACGAAGAGGGCGCGGAGGCCACCGCGAGCTTGCCGACCACGGAATCACGGTGAACGCGGTTGCGCCCGGCGAGATCTCCACGCCGATGACCGGGCAAGAGGACGTCGACCCGACCGAGCGGCAGCGAGACGGTATCCCGCTCGGCCGCCCGGCTCGGTGCATGAGATCGCCTCGCACGTGGCCTGGCTCGCATCTCCCGCCGCGGCCTACGTGACCGGCCATTCGTTCCTCATCGACGGCGGACTGCTGCTCAGGCCGCCGTGCGGAACCAGTAACCACGATAATCGTCACGCGCCGTGTGCCACGAACCTGACTCGAAGCCGCCGATTGCCGTCATCCGCGGAGCCGCCGTCTCGCACGAGGACCTCGTCCTCGAAGCGGAGGACGGCAACCGCTTCGCCGCCTTTGCCGCGCGCCCCGAGGAGCCGAGCGGCACCGGCGTCGTGGTCCTGCCCGACGTCCGCGGCCTCCACAGGTTCTACGAGGAGCTCGCCCTCCGCTTCGCCGAGCGAGGGTACGAAGCGGTCGCGATCGACTACTTCGGCCGCAGCGCCGGGGTCGCCAAGCGGGGAGAGGACTTCGAGTACAGCGAGCACGTGGCGCAGACGACGCCGGAGGGCATCCAGGCGGACGTCGGAGCGGCGGTAAGGCAGCTCCGAGACGGTGCCGACGCCATCTTCACGGTCGGGTTCTGCTTCGGCGGCCGCCACTCCTGGCTGGCCGCGGCGTCCGGGCACGGTCTCGCAGGCGCGATCGGCTTCTACGGGAGGCCCGGTCGCGGTCAGGACGGCTCGCCGGGGCCGATCGACCGCGCCGGAGAGATGACCGCCCCGATCCTCGCCCTCATGGGTGGCGCTGATCAGGCGATCTCGGCCGGCGAGATCGCCGCCTTCGACGCGGTGCTCACCGACGCAGGAGTCGAGCACGAGGTCGTGACGTACGAGGGTGCGCCGCACAGCTTCTTCGATCGCAAGCAGGAGGAGTTCGCCGACGCCTCCGCCGACGCCTGGAGCCGCGTGCTCGGGTTCATCGCCCGCCACGCGGCCGCGGCGACCGTCGGCTAGACCGCTGCGCGGCGTTCGCCGCTACACGCGTGCGCCCACGCCTCGGCAAGCGCGACGATCTTCCCCTCGAGCCTCGCGGCTTCGACGACATCGCGGGGAACCCCTTCCGCCGAAACGCCGATCGAGACCTGGTGTACCGAAGCTTCGACCTGGTCGCTGATCTCGTGGCGGCGCTCGCTGACGATCGAGACGCGCTCGACCGTGCCGAGGAGCCTGCGTGCCAACTCGTCGATCTCCGCGGGCGTCGCCTCGCGCCCGGCCAACAGGCCGAAATTCACGCGAACCTCAACGCCCGACTCGGGGTCTGCCGGGACCGCGAACGCAACATATGGCTGAACTGCTTCCACGGTCCGCTGGTGCCCGCCGGACGCAAACGCGTAACGTCCCGATGCGCTAACGGCTCTCGGCCGGCTCCCAGTGGAACTTCCGGATCGCGACGGCGAGGCCGAAAACGCCCCAGGCGGCGACTGCGACCACCGATGGCCACACCGACCAGATCGGGTCGCCGTGCAGCATCACGTCGCGAACGATGCGGATGAAGTACGTCAAGGGGAGGACGTCCGCGATTGCGCGGAGGAAGCTCGGGAACGAGTGCGGCGAGAAGAAGGCGCCGGAGAGGAACGCCATCGGCAGGTAGATGGCGTTGACGACCGCGGAGGATCCCTCCGCGCTGCGCACGACCGCCGCGAGGCCGATCCCGAGCGCCGCGAACGCGGCCGCGCCGAGCAGGAGGCCCGCAAGAAGCGAGAGGGGTTGGTCGGGTAGGGGGACGTCGAACAGGAAGCGGGCGAGCAGGACGAGGCAGAGCACCTCGATCGCGAACGCGAGCAGGAACGTGCAGAGCATCGCGGCGATGTAGGTCGGCGCCGGCAGCGGCGTTGCGCGCAGGCGCTTCAGGACGCCGGACTCCCGACGGATCACGAGCACGATCGAGAGGCCGGCGAACACCGTGGCGACGACGCCGTAGCCGAGCATGCCGGCGAGTAGATACCGCGAGCCCTTGACCCCTTCGATCGTGTCCTCGCCGTACACCGAGCCCAGCAGGATGAAGATGATCACCGGCAACAGAAACGTGAAGAAGGCGAGCTCCCGGCTGCGCAGGTAGAGCCGCACCTGGTTCCGGAACTCATGCGGAAACAGCGTCATGCTTCCTCCTCCGTGAGCGAGAGGTAGACCTCCTCGAGCGTCGGCCGCCGGACGGTCAACCCCTCGAGCTCGAAGCCCTGGGCCAGCGCCGAACCGGTGAGCTCGTGCAGCATGCGCGTCGGATCCTCGGTGTGCAGGACGACCTCCTCGCCGTTCCGGCGGTAGCGGATCTCGGTCGCAGGCGCGGCGCCGGTGAGCTCCGCAGGCGTGCCGATGGCGACGATGCGTCCACCGCGCAGCACCGCGACACGGTCGGCGAGCTGCTCGGCCTCGTCCAGGTAGTGCGTGGTCAGCAGGATCGTCTTGCCGAGCTCCCGAAGCGAGCGGATCATCTCCCAGGCGGCGCGCCGCGCGGCCGGGTCGAAGCCGGTCGTCGGCTCGTCGAGGAAGAGGAGCTCGGGATCGCCTGCGAGCGCGACGGCAAGGTCGAGGCGCCGCTTCTGGCCGCCCGACAGGCTGCGGACTCGTGCGCTGCGCTTCTCCTCGAGCCCGACGAGACCGACGACGCCGTCCACGTCGCGTGGCCGCTCGTAGTAGCCGGCGAAGAGCCCGACCATCTCCTCGACGGTCAGGTTCGGGTACAGCTCCGACTGCTGCAGCACCACGCCGATCCGCTCGCGCCAGGAGCCGCCGGCGCGTTCGGGATCGACACCGAGCACATCGACGTTTCCCGCATCGCGCCGCCGATATCCCTCGAGGATCTCAACGGTCGTCGTCTTGCCCGCGCCGTTCGGCCCGAGCAGCGAGAAGACCTCTCCCGAGCGGATCTCGAAGCTCACCCCCCGCAGAGCCTCGGTCCCACCGTAGGCCTTTGCAATGCCGTCGACAGTGACCGCGTTCATCTATCGGCCAGATATGTTACATATATCGGGCAGATATGCAAGGACTCACCCCCACCGCTCGCGTCATCCTCGGTGTCCTCGGGCTCGGCCCGCGGAGCGGGTATGACATCAAGAAGCTCACCGACTACTCGACCCGCTTCTTCTGGGGCGCGAGTTACGGGCAGATCTACCCCGAGCTCCGCCGGCTCGAGGCGGCCGGCCTTGTCGAGGCGGATGCGCCGTCCGGCGCGCGGCGTCGTCGCGCGTACGCGCTGACCGATGCCGGTCGAGCTGCGCTTCACGAGTGGCTTGCGGGCGATGGGCCGGTCACGTTCGAGTATCGGGACGAGGGCCTCCTCAAGCTCTTCTTCGGCGATCTTCTCGCACCCGGAGAGGTTCTCGAGCACATTCAGAGGACGCGAGCACAGTTCGACGAGATCCTGACGAATTTCCGCGGGCTCGCGGACGACCTTGGGAGCGAGCGCGAGGAAGACCCGGCGCGATTCCCGTACTTCGCGTTGGACTACGGGATCGAGTTCATCGAGTGGATCGGCGGCTGGTGGGAACGGCTCGAGGAGGAGCTCAGGCGCTCTCCTCCGCCGGCGCCTCCTCGATGACGCTCCGAGGGCGGAGGTGGAGACGGCCGCCGACGAAGAACACGGCGACCAGAAGGCCGAGGAATGACAGGATCGTGCAGAACCAGAAGACGTCCTGGAAGCCGACGACGAAGGCGTCGTGCACGAACGAGCGGATCTGGGTCTGCACCTGGGCGGGGAAGTGCGAGAGCGCGGCCTTTGCGGAGTCGGTGCCGGCGAGGATCCCCTGCGCGGCGTCGCCTTCGCTGTCGTTGACCTTCAGCCCCGCTGCGGTGACCTTCGAGTCGAGCTTGTGCTCGGACGCGGTGGCGAACACCGTCGTCGCGAGCCCGAGCCCGACGGCGCCGCCCGCGATCTGGAACATGTACGTGAGACCGCCGGCGAGGCTCTGGCGTGAGGCCTTGACGGCCGTGACCGCCGCGGTCGTCACCGAGGGGAAGAAGACCCCCACCCCGGCCCCCATGACGACCATACCGGCGATGAGCTCGCGGTAACCCGACGAGTCGTCGACGAACGTGAGCAGGAAGCCGCCGACGGTAATGGCTGCGACTCCGATCGAGACGATCAGCTTGGCGCCGAGACGGTTGTACAGCGGTCCGGCAATGAACGCGAGCACGGCGAAGGGAACGAAGAGCGGGAGCATGGCCACTCCGGCGCGCACAGGCGAGTAGTCGAGGATCTTCTGCATGTACTGGGGCAGGTAGAGCATCGAGGCGAAGAAGAGGGCGGAGAGCAGTCCCACGCATATGCAGGGCCAGATGAAATTGCTGCGCCGTGCGAGGTCGCCCGGGACAAGGGCGCTCGTTCCCATCCGCCGCTCGATGACGACGAACACGGCGAGCAGCACGCCGGAGGCGATCAGGCATGCGACGATCATCCAGTTGCCCCAGCCCCAGTCCGTCGCCTGGTCGAGGGCGAACAGGAGCGCGAACAGCGCGACGGACAGCGCCGCCATGCCGCCGTAATCGAGCCGCTCGCCGGCCGCGTGCTCCTCGTGCTGATGGATCTCCAGCCAGACGACCGTCATTGCGAAGGCGGCGATCGGGACGTTCACGATCAGGACGGCCCGCCAGCTCACGTACTCGGTCAGGATCCCGCCCGTCAGCGGACCGATCGCCTGGCCGATCCCGGCTGCTCCCAGGATGAGGCCGCCGGCGAGGCCGGCCTTCTCCTTCGGCAGTGCCGCATAGGTCATGCCGAGAATGGCCGGCCACATCAGCGCTCCGCCGACGCCCATGACGGCGCGCGCGGCGATCAGGAGAAACTCGTTCGGCGCGAGCCCGCCGAGCAGTGAGAAGACGGCGAAGATCGTCGTCCCGATCATGAAGATCCGCTTGCGCCCGAAGAGATCGGCGAGGCGACCCCCGCTGACGATCAGGACGCCGAAAACGAGGGCGTATGCGTTGATCACCCACTGCACGGTGGTGACGTCGGTGTCGAAGTCCTGCTCGATCGTCGGGAGGCTGACGTTGAGCGCGGAGAAGTCGTTCGCGAGGATCACGACGCTCAGGCCGAGCGCCAGGAACGCGAGGATCGTGCCCCTCCCCATCGGCCCGGTCGATTGAACCACCGACCCGGGCCGTCCGCAAGCGGTGGGCTCAGTCCAGCTCGAGCGTGATCACCGAGGCCGGCGCGACCCGGTCGGGCTCCGTTCCGGTGACGGCCGCTGCGATCCTCCCGCAGTCCGGCTGGTGGCCGACGATCAGGACCGAGTCGCCCCGGCCCGCGATCGCCTGGCGGACAATCTCGAGCGTCGCGCCCGGCCCGAGCCGGTCGTCCGCCTCGGCCTGGACGCCCAGTCGCGACGCGAGCTCCCCGGCCGTCTCGCGCGCCCGGAGCAGCGGGCTCGTGAGCAGCGCGTCGACGCGGACGCCGTCGCGGGCGAGCCGTTCGCCGAGGGCGCGGGCCTGCGCGCGGCCCTCGGCGGTCAAGGGGCGGAGCTCGTCCGGGTCTCCCGGAGCGGCCTCCGCGTGCCGGACGACGAAGAGTCTCATGTCCGCCCGAAGTCCGTTGTGAGCAAAGTCATGTCGCGCGGAACGTTATAAATCGCCCGTGGGCGGGGGGCTCGCCCAGAGACGCTGGCAGCTGGCGATCGCCGCGGGTGTGGTCGTGTTCGTGATCACGCTCGTCGGCGGCTACTCCGGCCACTGGAAGTGGACCGGCTACGGCGACAACGACACCCTCTGGGAGTGGCTCAAGCTGCTGTTGCTCCCGATCATCCTCGCGACGGCGCCGATCTGGCTGACGCGCGGCAGCGACGTACGGAAGGACCGGCGCATGATCATCGGCGCCCTCGCGGCCGCCTTCCTGGCGCTTGTCGTCGTCGGTTACGCGGCCGACCTCCGCTGGACGGGCTTCCCCGGCAACAAGCTGTGGGACTGGTTCGTCCTGATCTTCCTGCCGCTGTCGCTCGGGGCCGTCCGCGCGTGGCGCAAGCTCGGGCGTGATCTCACCCCCGGGTGGATTGCGGCCATCGTGGCCGCCGTGGCCGCGTTCTGCGTCTTCGTTGCCGGCGGCTACGCTCTGCACTGGGGCTGGACCGGATTCCAGGGCAACACACTGTGGGACTGGGTTCAGCTCCTGCTGGCC